>Ga0068855_100001292_pt1 | contig 31028 bp, 19 predicted proteins | sample KBSCornC52_FD_66592 | JGI IMG/M metagenome (GOLD analysis project Ga0068855, IMG submission 66592) | Corn rhizosphere microbial communities from Kellogg Biological Station, Michigan, USA - KBS Corn C5-2 | ecosystem: Host-associated > Plants > Roots > Rhizosphere > Soil ...
CTCATCCCCAACAGCTTGGCGGCCGCTGTTTTGTTATAGCGCGTCTTCTCCAGCGCCTTCACGATGGCATCGCGCTCCATGTCCTCGAGCTTCTCTCCCAAGGCGCCACCGGTGGCCTCTTGCTCGGCGGGAGGCGGGAAGCTTTCGGTTGTGGCAGTTGCACTGCGAGCCACGCTGCGCAATTTGATGTGCTCTGAGGTGATCAAGCCATCGCCACAGAGCGTCAGCGCGCGCTCGAGTACATTTTCGAGCTCGCGAACGTTGCCGGGGAAGGGATAGTCTTGAAGCATAGCAATAGCGTCCGGCGACAGCTGTGGAGGCTCCATATTGCCCCTTCGGCCGAGTCGCTGCAGCACGGCTTCCGCGATCTCGGGGATGTCGCCCGCGCGCTCGCGTAGGGAGGGGACGCGTATCTCGATGACGTTGATGCGGTAGAAGAGGTCTTCGCGGAACAAACCTTGCGCTACGAGATCGGCGAGGTTTTTGTGCGTCGCCGAGAGAATGCGCACGTCGATGGTCTCCTCGCGGGACTCACCGATCGGGCGGACCGTTTTCTCCTGCACTACCCGCAATAGCTTCACCTGCATGTGCAGCGGGAGGTCGGCGACTTCGTCGAGAAACAGGGTGCCGCCTTCAGCATTTTGCACGAGGCCTTTCTTGTCGCTCACGGCGCCGGTGAAGCTGCCCCGCTTGTGACCGAAGAGCTCGCTTTCCATCAGCTCGGTCGGAATCGCTCCGCAGTTCACGGCTACGAACGGGCCTTCGCTGCGGGCGCCGCTCTCGTGGATCAGGCGAGCCACGAGCTCCTTGCCGGTGCCGGATTCGCCGTAGATGTGCACTGGGGCCTGGCTGCGCGCGACGCGTCCGATCATCTCGCGCAAGTCTTCCATGATCTCGGAATGGCCGAGCAACCGGGGACCGCGGAATGTGACACTGGTAGGCTCGCCGCTACCGGCAGGAGCGCGCGTGCCAAGTTTGATCGCGCTGCCGACCAACTTGCGCAGCACGCCGAGATCGAGCGGTTTGGAGACAAAGTCGAAGGCGCCGAGCTTGAGTGCCCGCACAGCCGATTCGACATTGCCGTGTGCCGTGATGACGGCCACAGGCAGGTCGGCCCGGTTCTGCTGGATCCACGCGACCAGGTCGAGGCCATCACCGTCCGGCAGCCGCATGTCGGTCAGGCATAGATCGAACTTCTCGGACTTCAACAGACGACGTGCGGTATTGACGTCGGCAGCAGTCCGCGCCTGCAGATTCATGCGGCTGAGGGTGAGACTGACGAGCTCGAGCAGATCCGGCTCGTCGTCCACGATCAGCACGGTGGGCCTGAGTGCCGCGCCGTTTCTGCTGTCGATCGTCTCAATCATGCATTCATGCCTCCCACCGTCGTGGGTCTGCGAATACCAAGCGGAAAATACTCCCGCCGCCGGGACGCGCCTCGTAGAGGAGGGTTGCGCCGTTGGTTTGCGCAAGCTCCCGCGCCAGGAATAGCCCCAGCCCTGTTCCGCGCCCGCCACTGAAGAAGGGCTCGAAGATGCGCTCGGCATGTTCCGGAGACACCCCCGGCCCACGGTCGGCAATCTCCAGGAACGGACGCGCGCTCGGGCTCATACGGCCGTATCGTAACTCGACGACCTGGTCGGGGCTCTCCCGCACGCCGTGTTTGAGCGCATTCTCACAAAGATTCCAGACAATCTGGCGTAACTGGCTCGGATCGGCGCGAACTTCGGGATCTACCCCAGGATTACCGGTGACGAGGAGCCGCTCTGTCGGCCACTGCATGGTCTCACAGAATTCTTCGTGAAATTCGTCACACCAGGCCAGGAGTGAGAGGCGCTCCACATGTGTCGCTTCGCGTTTCGAGAGGCGCAGGACGTTATTGATGATGCCGCTGACCCGGTCGGCATTCGTGCGGATGATCTCGGTAAGGCGCCGGTCCTCATCCGAGATGCTCGCAGACTCACCCAGCAGCTGGCCGGCGTGACTCATGGCGCCGACAGGGTTGCGGATCTCATGTGCGATGCTGGCGCTCAATCGCCCCAGTGCGGCGAGTTTGGACTGCTGTACGCGTTCGGCCAGCAGACTCGTGTCCTCCAGGAAAACGATCACCGGAGCGGGGCTCGTGGCACCAAGCGGGGCAAAGTGCGCGCGGATGACGCGTCCGCCGTCGGCGGCTACGAACGTCGGCTCGGTGGCTGGGAAGGCTCCTGTCTGCCCCGAGTTTTGACGCCACGTCTCAAGCAGGTAGAGCAGTGGTGGTGAAGCCTCGCCCAGCAGCGCATCCGGATAGGCTTTCTCGTCACCGAGCATCTGTGCGGCGGATTCATTGATGAGTCGAATCTGATCGTGCGAGTCGACGACCAGGATGCTCTCGCGCAGATGTTGGACGATGTATTGCGACAGCTGCGCCAGGTTGGCGAGATCGACCTCTTGACGCCGGACGAGCGCTTCACTTTCGCGCAGCCGGTTGGCGACCGGCCACAGCGACAGGGCAATAGCGAAGAGCACAGCTCCTAGCACGCCGGCGGCGGTATAGTCCGTTGTCGGCGTGCTGTCCGCCAGGACCGTAAACACCTGTTGCACCAGAACGGCGAGCGCGGCGACCGCCGCGATCAGGAAGGCGTCGCGATGATCGGCCAGAATAGCCAGGGCTGCGACCGGCAGAACCAGGAGAATCCCCAGGCCGCTGGCGACTCCACCGCTGGCGTACAGGATGAGCGCAAGCGCCAGCGAATCGGCGCTCGCATTGACCAGTGTCACAATGCGCAGACTCGTCCACTCGAGGCGGCGCGCGATGATCAGCAGCACGCCCATCGTGAAGTAGGCGACGCAGGCGGATATGAACAGCGGTGGCCGTAGTGCCACGAGCGCCCACTCCGGGCCAGCCAGCCATTGCATTGAAATCAGCACCACCGGCACGAGCAGCCGGTAGATATTCAGCAATCCGAGGACTCGCCACGCGAAATCGCTCGGAGCCGAAGAAGATGTCGCCGCCATTGAGTTGCTGCTGCTTCTTACGGGGTGCGTCCCGGGCATTCTCGAGGGTGGCAATCGCCAGGTTCCCACGGGAACTACTGTAGCAGCTTGGATACTTCCCAAGCTGCGACCCGCACACGGATCGCCGCGATCGACGCATTCCGCACGCGTTGCTGGCGAGCCAGGGCGATTTTCGGGAGAATGCGCGCCTCTTTGCGCGGACGGCGGTGACGATGAATCTGCACGAGTATCAGGCGAAGGATATTTTCCGAAGCTATGGGATCGCGGTTCCCGCGGGACGCGTGGCGGCTAGCGCCGCGGAAGCGGCCGAGGCGGCTGAAGCGATTGGAGGCCCGGTCTGGGTCGTCAAGGCACAAGTACACGCCGGCGGCCGTGGTAAAGCCGGTGGCGTGAAGGTCGTCCGGGATGTCGACGCGGTGCGTAAGGCCGCTGAAGGGATGCTCGGAACGCGCCTGGTCACGAAGCAGACCGGTGAGAGCGGGCTGCCGATCGAGCATGTCTACGTCGAGTCCGGCTCGGAGATCGAGAGGGAAATTTACCTCTCGCTGACGCTCAACCGGGAGCGCGGTCGCATCGCGCTGATCGCCTCGGCTGCCGGCGGCATGGATATCGAGGAAGTCGCGGCCAAGACGCCTGAGAAGATCCTTGCCGTCAACATTCACCCGGCCGCCGGACTACAGCCGTACCAGGCGCGTCAGATCGCCTTTGGACTGGGCTTCAAGGGCGCGCAGATCGCGGACTTCCAGTCCATCGTCATGGCGCTCTACCGGCTGTACCTCGAGAAAGACGCGAGCCTGGTGGAGGTGAACCCGTTGATTGTCACCAAGGCGGGTGCGCTGGTTGCATTGGACGCGAAAATCAACATCGATGCCAATGCTGTGTTTCGGCACCCGGATCTTGGCAAACTGCGCGATCCGAACCAGGAAGATCCGATGGAGCGGCGTGCGAGCGAGCACGATCTCAACTACGTCTCGTTGGACGGGGATATCGCTTGCATGGTCAACGGCGCCGGCCTTGCCATGGCGACCATGGACCTGATCAAACTTCACGGTGGCCAGCCGGCCAACTTCCTGGATGTGGGTGGCGGCGCGACGAGCGAGCGCGTGACCGCGGCGTTCCAGTTGATCCTGTCAAACCCGAAAGTGCGGGCGGTCCTGGTCAACATTTTTGGCGGGATCGTGCGCTGCGATCTCATCGCCGATGGCGTCATCAACGCCGTCAAGAATGTCGGAGTGAAAGTGCCGGTCGTGGTGCGCCTCGAGGGTACCAATGCAGACAAGGCGCGCGAGACGCTTGCGCAAAGCGGCCTCACGATCACACCGGCCTCCGATCTGACAGACGCCGCGCGCAAGATTGTCGCGCTGGCCAAGGGCTGAAAACTGCAATGAGCATTCTGGTCAACAAGAACACGCGCCTCATTTGCCAGGGCTTTACCGGCAAGCAAGGCACTTTCCATTCCGAGCAGGCGCTCGCGTATGGCACGCAGCTGGTGGGTGGTGTAACGCCCGGCCGTGGAGGACAGACGCATCTGGGCCTGCCGGTGTTCGATACGGTGCAGGACGCGGTGCGCGAGACGGGCGCGACAGCGAGCATGATCTACGTGCCGGCTGCCGGTGCGGCGGACTCCATTCTCGAGGCGGCGGACGCTGGCATCGAGTTGGTGGTGTGTATCACCGAAGGCGTGCCGGTGAACGACATGGTGCGGGTGAAGTCGGTGCTGGCGAGCTCGGGCACCCGGTTGGTGGGACCTAACTGTCCGGGCGTGATCACACCCGAGGAATGCAAGATCGGCATCATGCCGGGCTTCATCCACAAGAAAGGCGCCGTGGGCATCGTGTCCCGCTCCGGGACGCTCACCTATGAGGCGGTCTTTCAGACCACCAACATCGGGTTGGGGCAAAGCACCTGCGTGGGGATCGGCGGCGATCCGGTGCGCGGCATGAACTTCATCGATGTGCTGGAGCTGTTTGAGCGTGATCCGGGCACCGAGGGCATCATTCTCGTGGGCGAGATCGGCGGCAGCGACGAGGAAGCGGCCGCGGAGTTCATCCATCGATATGTGAGCAAGCCTGTTGTGGCGTACATCGCGGGCGTGACCGCCCCACCGGGTAAACGGATGGGACACGCCGGCGCGATCGTCGCCGGTGGAAAGGGCACTGCCGCTGACAAGTACGAGGCTTTCGAGCGCGCGGGTGTGCGCACCGTGAAGTCGCCCGCTGAGCTCGGGAGCGCCATGGACGAGCTGTTGCGGAAGCGCCGGGCGCAGCAGGCTGCGGCGGCGAAAGCAGCGCGGCTTGCCAGTGAGGCCGACGACGATAGCGAGGAAGAGGACGAGGATGTCGAGGAGTCGGTAGAGGTCACGGTAGCGCCTGTGCCAGCGATAGCCAAAGCCAAGCGCGGGGCTGCGCAAAATCGGGGTAAGGCTGCGGGAACGAATGCCGGCAGCAGTAGGAGTGCCGCGCAGGGGAAACGCAGCGCGGGTAAGGCTGCCCCGAGCACTGCCGTTACTGGCAAAGCTGCACCCGGCAAAGCGAGCGCCAGAAAGACTGCCACGAGCAAGGCAAACGGGAAGGCCGCGAACGTAGCGGGTAAAGCAGGAGGCAAAGCGACAGGCAAGCCCGGTAAGCCAATGGCCAAAACGCCCGTCAAAGCCGCCGCACGGACGACCGCCAAGACTGCAGCCAAGGCTGCACCTCAACCTAAAGGCAAGGCAAAGCCCAAGTCCAAGTCGGCACCGGCACGCGGCAAGCGGCGCTGACTCGTGAAACAATAGATCCGCGAGTGAAGCCGCGGCTCATGAGCGCCGCCGCCAGGTAACGTGCGGCGGTTGAGCATGGGTCTGGCAGGCTTCCAGGACGGTCGCTGCCCTTGCAGGAGCAGCGACGCTCCAGACCTATGAGTACGAGGCTCGAAGCGGACCTATGAGCGACTCCTTTAAAATCGCCCTCGCGCAGCTCAACCTTCTGGTGGGCGACGTGCATGGCAATGCCACCCGCGTGATCGCGGCCACCCGTCGCGCACGCGCGGACCTCGGGGCCGACCTCGTGCTGTTCCCGGAGCTCACGCTCTCCGGATATCCGCCTGAGGATCTGTTGTTCCACCGTGGGTTCCGCCGCCAGATCGAGATGGCCTTGGAACGCGTGCGGCAGGAAGCGCAGGACGCCAGTGTCGTGGTGGGTTTTCCGGAATACACACGGGCGGGCATCTACAATTCGGCTGCGCTCCTGTCCGGTGGCGCCATCGCGGCCATTCACCGCAAGGCGGAGCTGCCCAACTACAAGGTTTTCGACGAGAAGCGGTACTTCCAACCGGGGGCGCAGCCGACGGTGGTCGACCTGCAGGGCTTCAGAGTGGGTCTCCTCATCTGCGAGGACATCTGGGAGCCCGAATCCACCCAACTTGCCCGCTCCGACGGCGCCGAGCTGCTCGTAGCAATCAACGCATCGCCCTACGAGCTGCACAAACAACGCGAGCGTGAGGATATCGCGCGGATTCGAGCCCGCGACGTGGGTTTACCCCTCGCCTACGTGAACGTCATGGGCGCACAGGATGAGCTCGTGTTTGAAGGCAACTCGTTCGTCATGGATGCCGATGGCCGTGTGGTCATGCGTGCTCCAGCCTACGAAGAAGGAATCTTCCCGATCGAGTTCGTGCGGCAAGGGCGCGGCAAGGTCGTACCAAAGCCCGGCAACATCGCCCCGGAGCTGAGCGACGAGGCAAGCGTGTACGGAGCGCTCGTGCTGGGTGTACGCGATTACGTGAACAAGCACGGATTTCCGGGTGTCGTGATGGGCTTGTCGGGGGGTGTTGATTCGGCATTGACCCTGGCAATCGCCGTGGATGCCCTGGGTGCCGATCGGGTGCACGCGGTGATGATGCCCTCCCGCTATACCTCTGACATGAGCTTGCACGATGCTCAGGAAGAGGCCCTGATTCTCGGGGTGAAGTATTCCACTCTCTCTATCGAGAACATGTTCGAGGCAACCCTCGCGACCCTCAAAAGTGAGTTCGCGGGCCGCCCGCCGGATGCGAGCGAGGAGAACATCCAGTCCCGCTGCCGCATGCTGCTGTTGATGGGAATTTCCAACAAGACAGGCAAGATGCTGCTCACCACCGGCAACAAGAGCGAGATGGCGGTCGGTTACGCCACGCTCTACGGCGACATGGCCGGTGGTTTCGCGCCCATCAAGGATTGCAGCAAGCTGCTGGTCTATCGCCTGGCTGCTTATCGCAACTCGCTGGGCCCCGTAATTCCGCAGCGGGTCATCGAGCGCCCACCCTCCGCCGAGTTACGTCACGAGCAGAAGGATTCCGACTCGCTGCCGCCGTACGACGTGTTGGACCCGATCCTCGAGGCATTCATCGAAGAGGACCTGTCCGTGGATGAGCTCGAGGCGCGGGGATTCGATCGGGCGACCGTGGCGCGGGTGCTGGATATGGTGAAGCGCAACGAATACAAGCGGCGCCAGGCTCCGCCGGGAGTGCGCGTGAGTCGTCGGGCTTTTGGGCGCGACTGGCGTTACCCGATCACCAATGGGTACCGGCGCTAGAAAGCCTTTGCCTGCCTAGAACAATATCTGCCACCAGTGCTTATTGGTATCGGCTACGACCTCGCGGACCTCGCCTTGATAGTTGGCGTGGTAGACCTCCTTGGCCTTGTCCGCGAGTGGCTGCAGACCTAGGCGGTCATAACCTTCGACCATGATCGCCAGCGCCTCACGCGTCGCGGGCGCGCCATCGTACTGCTCCACACAGCCCTTGGCGCGCTGTACGGCCGCGACGTAGGCGCCACGCTTCATATAGTAGCGGGCGACATGGACTTCGTAGTTCGCCAAGCGGTTGCGCAGATAGACCATCCGTTGCAGCGAATCGTGCGCATAATCACTCTTCGGGTATTGCTCGACGACCGTACGGAACGCGGCAAATGACTTGCGCGCCGTGCTCGGCGGACGTTGTGCCAGATCGACCCGGAAGAGCTTCTCGATGAGGTTGGGTGTGCGCTCGAAGTCGACCAGCCCCTTGATGTAATAGGCGTAGTCGACACGCGGGTGCGTTGGATTCTCGCGGATGAAGGTGTCGGCGGCGTCCGTCGCGGACTCTTTCTCGCCGGCGCGATAATATGCGTAGATGAGATCGAGGCGAGCCTGCCGCGCCTGATCGGTGAACGGGAATCGCGCAGTAAGCGCTTCGTAGGTTTTGATGGCGGTGCCGTAGTCATACGAGTCGAGGCTCTTCTTGGCCTTCTTGTAGAGGACTTCGGGACTGGATTGCTGCAGCTGTCGATTCCTGTGCGCACAGCCGCTCAGGGCAAGCAAAGCGATACACAGTGCGACTACGGTGCCGCGCACCGGACCGGTCAGAAACATTTAAAAAGGCCTTTTATTTGGCAACGCGCCGTGTAATCCGGGGAAGTATAGCGAATCCCCCGCCTGGACTTCCGACCGAGTCACCGGCCGTGGAGTTCCGTACTCATTCTCTGGCTCTGCCGCAGGAGCTGGGCGGGTTGCGGCTCGACCAGGCCCTGGCGCGTGCCTTGCCGCAATACTCCCGGGCCCGTCTGCAGGGGTGGATCGAAGCCGGGGCCGTTGAGATCGACGGGCGCCGCCTGCGTGCCAAGGACAAAGTGCTCGGTGGCGAGCGGGTGCATATCAAAGCACGCCTCGAGGCGGAAGAGCGGGTCAGCGCGGAAGCCTTGCCGCTCGAGATCGTTTGCGAAGATCGCGCGTTGTTCATCGTCAACAAGCCGCCAGGGCTGGTCGTCCATCCGGGCGCGGGGAATGCACGCCATACGCTGCAGAATGCGCTTCTGGCGCTTGATCCGAAGCTGGCGGTCGTGCCGCGGGCCGGGCTCGTGCATCGGCTGGACAAGGACACGAGCGGGCTGCTCGTCGTGGCGCGCACTCCTGAAGCCCATACCGCATTGGTCGCCGCGATGGCCGAGCGAGAGATCGAGCGTCACTACATCGCGCTCTGCAATGGCGTCATGACCGGAGGCGGGACCATCGACGAGCCGATCGGACGGCACCGTACCCAGCGCACGCGAATGGCGGTACGCCAGGACGGTCGTCCCTCGGTCACACACTATCGCCTCATGAAGCGCTTCCGCGCACATACGCTCGTTCATGTGGAGCTGGAGAGCGGTCGCACTCATCAGATCCGAGTTCATTTCGCTCACATCGGGTATCCCGTCGTGGGTGATCCGCTGTATGGGGGACGGCGTCGGGTTCCGGCGGGCGCCAGCCCCGCGCTCGTCGCGGAGTTGCAGAAGTTTCACCGCCAGGCACTGCATGCGGCGCGGCTGTCGCTGGCGCATCCGCTCACCGGTAAGAGAATGGAGTGGGAAGCTCCTTTGCCGACGGACATGGCGGGTTTATTGGCGGTGCTCGAAGCAGACGAGCAAGCTCATGGACGTCATTGAGCCTGAGTGGCCGGCACCCGGCCGGGTGCATGCGGTGTTTACTTTGCGTGTCGGCGGAGTGAGTGCAGCGCCCTACGACTCTTTTAATGTTGGTGCCCATGTGGGCGATGCGCCGCAGGCGGTTGAAGACAACCGGCGTCACCTGCGAGAAAGCTTGCGATTGCCTGATGAGCCCGTTTGGTTGGAGCAGGTGCACGGGACCGACGTCGTGGAGCTCGAAAGTCCGGCTGGGCGTCGTCAAGCCGACGCTGCTGTGACGCATAGCACCGGACGTGTTTGTGTCATACAGGTTGCTGACTGCATGCCCGTGTTATTTGCTGCGCAGGACGGCTCGGCTGTCGGTGCAGCGCACGCTGGATGGCGCGGGCTTGCTGGAGGGGTGCTGGAAGCGACTGTTCGCGCCCTGCGCGTCCCGCCGCGAGAGTTGTTGGCGTGGCTCGGTCCGGCCATCAGTCAGGAGCATTTCGAGGTGGGTGACGACGTCCGGGCGGCATTCATGGTGTCGGACTCGGGAGCGACAGAGGCCTTCGTGCCCAACACGCGCGGCCGCTGGCAGTGTGATCTCTATGCGCTCGCCCGCCGCCGGCTTGCCGCGCTCGGCGTGGACAACGTGTTTGGGGGAGGTTGGTGCACCTATGCCGATCCCGCGCGCTTTTTCTCATTTCGTCGTGATGGCCGGTGCGGACGCATGGCGGCGTTGATTTGGCTCGGGGCTCCGCGGGCGTGATATCCTGATTCATTAGCTCGGAAAAGAAGCCTGAAGCCCTTGTCCCTGCTCGCGTGGATCATGCTCTTCACCGCCCTCGGCGGCATTGCCAGTGCGACCTTCGCCGGGTTGTTTCTCCTCGTGCCGGAAAACGTGGGCCGGAAACTGATGCCCCACTTCATCAGCTACGCGACGGGCGCGTTGCTGGGTGCTGCACTCCTTGCGCTGCTTCCGGAAGCCATCGAGCGTGTTGGAATCGAAGGCGCGCAGGGCATCGGCGCTTCACTCCTGGTGGGACTCGGAATCTTCTTTGTCATCGAGAAGCTCGTGCTCTGGTGGCACACGCACGCCAATGGTGGCGGTGAGCACATTCATCGGGATCACGGGCATGACCATGCGCACGATCACGATCATGGTCATGATCACGGTCGTTCGCACGACAACCGCGACGCCGCGTCCGGCGTTCTGGTGATCATCGGTGACAGCATCCATAACGCTTTGGACGGAGTGTTGATCGCCGCAGCATTTTTGACGAGCTTCCCGCTAGGGTTGGTCACGACCTTTGCTGTCGCCGCGCACGAGATTCCCCACCGGGTGGGCGACTTCGCGATCCTCGTCCATTCGGGAATGTCCCGTGGTCGGGCGCTGGTGATGAACATGGCAACCGGGCTGGCTTCCGTGCTTGGGGGTCTGGGCGCCTACTTCGGCTTGCAGCGGGCAATAGGCGCGCTTCCCTACGCGCTGGCGTTGGCGGCGGCTGGCTTTCTTTACATTGCTGTAGCGGGGCTGATCCCCGGGTTGCATCGCAGGGCCGATCCCCGTACCAGCCTTGCCCAGGTCATCCTGATGGGTCTGGGCGTCGGAACGATTGCCTGGGCGGAAAGCTTGACACATCAATAGAGCCTGTCTCGACGATGGCCGTCTACTGCGGCCGCCCCTCATCGGCAGCTTCCGGCGATCCTTTCGCTTACATAGTCCCCGCTATGCGCGCGAAACGATCGCCGAAATCTGCTCGATGAGGGTCGCCCTCGTGACGACGCCCATCATCGAGACAGGCTCTAGTTTCCGTCGCGCTGGCTTCTTGCGGCCGCGGTCTTGAACGACGTACGTTGGTCCCCCACATACGCGGCAAGCAAGCCCAACTTCACGGGTATTTCCCATGCGACAGGACAAACTCACCAGCCAGTTCCAGCAGGCTTTGGCGGATGCGCAATCGCTCGCCCTCGGCCGCGACCATCAGTTCATGGAGCCGGCCCACGTCATGCTGGCATTGATCGACAGCCAGGGTGGATCGGTGCGCCCGCTCCTCCTCAAAGCGGGCGCCGACATCAACAAGCTGCGCTCGGAGCTCAGCACCGCGCTCGAGCGGCTGCCGAAAGTCGAGGGGACACCGGGCGAGATCCATGTCTCGAACGACCTCAACAAAGTTCTCAATATCACGGACAAAATCGCTCAACAGCGCGGCGATCAGTACATCGCCAGCGAGCTGTTCGTGCTGGCGGCTTTCGAGGATCGCACCCTGGCCCGGATCTTCCGGGACGCCGGCGTCGTCAAGGGCGCGGTGGAGAAATCGATCGACGAGCTGCGTGGCGGTGAGAAGGTGAATGATCCGAATGCCGAGGGAAGCCGGCAGGCGCTCGAAAAATACACCATCGACCTGACCGCACGCGCCGCTTCCGGCAAGCTCGATCCGGTCATTGGCCGCGATGACGAGATTCGCCGCACGATCCAGGTCCTACAGCGACGCACCAAGAACAACCCGGTGCTGATCGGTGAGCCGGGCGTGGGCAAGACCGCCATTGTGGAGGGGCTCGCACAGCGGATCATCAACAACGAGGTGCCGGAGGGGCTGCGGAATAAGCGCATTCTGGCTCTCGACATGGGGGCGCTGATCGCGGGAGCGAAGTTCCGCGGCGAGTTCGAGGAGCGCCTCAAGGCGGTGTTGAACGATCTCGCCAAGCAGGAAGGCCAGATCATTCTGTTCATCGATGAGCTGCACACCATGGTGGGGGCCGGCAAGGCCGAAGGGGCCATGGACGCCGGCAACATGCTCAAGCCCGCGCTTGCGCGTGGCGAGCTGCACTGCGTGGGTGCCACTACTCTGGATGAGTACCGCAAGTACATCGAAAAGGATGCGGCGTTGGAGCGGCGCTTCCAGAAGGTGCTGGTCGATGAGCCCTCAGTCGAGGACACCATCGCGATCCTGCGCGGTTTGCAGGAGCGTTATGAAATTCACCACAAAGTCGACATCACTGATCCGGCGATCGTCGCAGCAGCCACGCTCTCGCATCGTTACATCACAGACCGGCAGCTGCCTGACAAGGCGATCGATCTCATCGACGAGGCGGCAGCCCGCATTCGGATGGAGATCGACTCCAAGCCGGAGGCGCTGGACCGGCTGGAGCGACGCATCATTCAGCTGAAAATCGAGCAGGAGGCGCTGAAGAAGGAGCAGGACGAAGCTTCGCGGAAACGGCTCGCTACGCTGGAGGAGACTCTGCGCGGCCTCGAGAAGGAGTACTCCGATCTCGAGGAGATCTGGAAAGCCGAGAAAGCCGCGCTGCAGGGTGCGGCCCACATCCGCGAGGAGATGGATCGCGCGCGCGTCGAGATCGATGCGGCCCGGCGCGCGGGGAATCTCGGACGGGTCGCGGAGCTGCAGTACGGCAAGCTCCCCGAGCTGGAGAAACGCCTGCAGCAGGCGCTTGCCGCGGAGTCGAAAACACCGCAGCTCGTCCGTAACAAAGTCACAGCCGAGGAAATTGCGGAGGTCGTTTCCAAGTCGACGGGCATTCCGGTCTCCAAGATGCTCGAGGGTGAGAAGGAAAAGCTTCTGCACATGGAAGAAGCGCTCGCCAAGCGGGTCGTTGGTCAGGATGAGGCGTTGCGGATCGTAGCGAACGCGATCCGGCGCTCGCGCGCTGGACTGTCGGATCCTCGCAGGCCGAACGGCTCGTTCCTATTCCTGGGTCCCACCGGCGTGGGTAAGACAGAGCTGGCCAAAGCGTTGGCGGAGTTTCTGTTCGATACCGACGAGGCCATGATCCGGATCGACATGTCGGAGTTCATGGAGCGGCATTCGGTGGCCCGGCTCATCGGGGCCCCGCCAGGCTACGTCGGCTACGAAGAGGGCGGTTATCTCACCGAGGCCGTACGCCGGCGCCCATATTCCGTGATCCTCCTCGATGAGGTCGAGAAGGCGCACCAGGACGTGTTCAATGTGCTGCTGCAGGTGTTGGACGACGGCCGCCTCACCGACGGACAGGGGCGGACGGTCGACTTCCGCAACACCGTGATCATCATGACCTCCAACCTCGGCTCCCAGGTGATCCAGGAGCACGCGGGTGAGAAGAACTACGCCCGCATGAAGAGTGCGGTCATGGAGATCGTGCAACAGAGCTTCCGGCCCGAGTTCATCAACCGCATCGACGACATCGTCGTATTCCATCCACTGGCCGGGGAGCAGATCCGGGCGATCGTGGACATCCAGCTCATCTACCTCCGCAAGCGCCTGCAGGAGCGAGATATGGACCTGATGCTCGACAATTCGGCCCGCGATGCGATCGCCGAGGCAGGCTTCGATCCGGTGTATGGGGCGCGGCCGCTCAAGCGTGCCATCCAGCAGCAGATCGAGAATCCGCTGGCGCAGCGAATCCTGCAGGGCGAATTCGTGCCCGGGGATCGGATCAGGGTCAGTGCGCGCGATGGGCAGATCGTGTTCAGCAAGGACCGGTGAGGCGGGTATAATTGCAACTCAACTGGCGAGTGCGAAAAACAATCATGCCGTTCTACGAATACGAGTGCCAGAACTGCAAGTTCTACACCGAGTTGATGCAGAAGATCTCCGATCCGCCGCTGGAGAAGTGTCCCTCCTGCGGCAAGAAGACCATGCAGAAGCTCATTTCCGCGCCCGTCTTCCGCTTGAAGGGAGCGGGGTGGTACGAGACGGATTTCAAAGGCGATAACGAGAGCAAGCGCAATCTCGCCGACGCCGATAAGGAAAAGGAAGAGACCAAGACGACCAGCGAAACCGCACCGGCGGAGGGCAAGACTGACGCGAAGCCCGCCCCCGCTGCTGCAGAATCGAAGAAAACTCCAGCGGCGCCCGTTAACGTGGGGAAGCGATCGAGCGCGGGCTCCGGCGGTCGGGGTAGTGCTCAGGTCGCGGCCAAAGGCAAAAGCAAGCCCGCTGCGAAGGCGGCCTCAGGGCGGCCGGCTAGCAAGCCCAAGCCCAAGCCGAAGGCCAAAGCAAAGGGGAAGGCCAAGAAGGGGCGTCGTTGAGGCGTACTCGAGAGCTGGCCGGCTCATCCTCAGGAAGGAGGTAGCGCGTGGCCCAGAGCGTGGAGCAGTCGGGCGGCCATGCTGCGCCCGCCACTCCTCCCGGAAAAAAGTGGTCTTTCCGCGGCTATCTCGTCGCCGGCGTGCTGGTGTGGCTGCCCATTCTGGCCACCATCTGGGTGGTCAGTTTCCTGCTGCACATCATGGACCGCACACTGCTGCTGCTGCCGCCGTCGTACCGGCCGCAGGCCCTGGTGGGTTTCGGTCTTCCCGGCCTGGGGGCGGTTTTCGCCCTGATCGTCTTGCTGCTGACGGGTATCCTGGCCTCAAACCTCATCGGACGCCGGCTAGTGATCTGGGGCGAGGAGCTCCTGAACCGGATTCCTGTAGTCCGCTCGGTTTACGGGGGGGTGAAGAGCTTCGCTGAAAGCGTCTTCTCGCAATCGAACTCGTTTCGCAAGGTAGTCATGATCGAATACCCCCGCGCGGGCGCATGGAGCATCGGGTTCATGACTGCCGAGAACGTGCCGGAAATCACGGCGAGAACGGGCGAGCCGCACGTGTGCGTTTACGTCTCGGCGGCGCTGAATGCCACGGCTGGATGGCTGGTGGTCGTTCCCCGGCGGCAGGTAGTCGAGCTCGACATGACTGTGGATGCGGCCATGAAGATGATCATCACCTGCGGAGTCGTGGTGCCGCCCGCGCCTGCCGAGAAATACCCGCCTTTACCGGAAACCGTGGCCTAGGGGTCTGCCGGGATCGCGACTTCCCGGTTGTGCCCGTCCAGTGGGCTCCGTAACATCCCGCGCCCTATGCGCTCACATTATTGCGGTCAGGTAAACGAGAAGGCTGTCGGGACGGAAGTCACGGTGGCGGGCTGGGTACATCGCCGGCGTGATCACGGTCGGGTGATCTTCGTCGATTTGCGGGATCGGGAGGGGTTGCTGCAACTCGTTTTCGACCCTGACGAAGGCGCAGCGATGTTCAAGGACGCTGAAAAGCTGCGCAGCGAGTTTGTCGTACGGGTGCGGGGTTTGGTGCGTGAGCGTCCCGGTGAGACGGCGAACCCGAACCTGGCCTCCGGCAAGGTCGAGCTGCTGGCGCGCGAGCTCGAGGTCCTGAACCGCTCAGAGCCATTGCCTTTCCAGCTCGATGAGACCGTCGGCGAGGAAGTGCGTCTCAAGTACCGCTATCTGGATCTGCGGCGCGAGGTCATGAACCAGCGTCTGCGGCTGCGTCACCGGATCACGCGTTCCATGCGTAGCTACCTCGATGCCAACGGCTTCATCGATCTCGAGACGCCGATGCTCGGAAAGACGACTCCCGAGGGAGCGCGTGACTATCTCGTACCGAGCCGGACGCATCCCGGGAAATTTTTTGCGCTTCCGCAATCGCCGCAGATCTACAAGCAGCTGCTGATGATCTCCGGCTTCGATCGGTACTATCAGATCGTGCGTTGCTTCCGCGACGAGGATCTGCGCGCGGATCGCCAACCGGAATTCACCCAGCTCGATATCGAGACGTCATTCCTCACGCAGGACCAGATCATGGGCGTGATGGAAGGGCTCGTGCGTCACTTTTTCCAGGAAGTGTTGGCGGTTGAGTTGCCGAACCCGCTGCCGCGGATGACTTACGCGGAAGCGATGCGGCGCTATGCGTCCGACAAACCGGATTTGCGGATTCCCCTCGAGCTGGTCGATGTCGCGGACCTGGTGATGGGCTGCGATTTCAAGGTTTTCGCAGGTCCCGCCAAGGACCCGCGCGGTCGCGTGGCTGCCTTGCGCGTGCCGGGTGGCAACGCCATGCCGCGCTCGCAGATCGATGAGTACACCGCATTCGTCGGCCGTTATGGCGCGAAGGGTCTTGCCTACATCAAGGTCAATGAGCGGGCGAAAGGGCGTGACGGCTTGCAGTCGCCCATCGTGAAGTTCTTGAGTGACGCTGCCGTTACTGGCGTGTTGGAGCGTACCGGCGCGCAGGATGGTGACCTGGTGTTCTTCGGTGCTGACACGGCGAAGGTCGTCAACGACGCCCTCGGTGCTCTGCGCCTGAAAGTTGGGCAGGACCTGAAGCTCGTGCAGGAGGGTTGGCGGCCGTTGTGGGTCGTGGATTTCCCGATGTTTGAGTGGGATCCCGAAGCCAAGCGCTGGGCCGCCATGCATCATCCCTTCACCTCGCCGAAAACCGACGATCCGGCGGTGCTGCGCGCAGATCCGGAGCAGGCGCTGGCCAAGGCCTACGACATGGTCCTGAACGGCTCGGAAATCGGTGGCGGCTCGGTCCGTATCCATCGGCAGGAAATGCAGTCGACGGTGTTTGACCTGTTGGGCATCGATGCGGCGGAAGCGCAGCGCAAGTTCGGGTTCCTGCTGGATGCGCTCAAATTCGGGGCACCGCCCCATGGCGGTATCGCTTTCGGACTGGATCGGCTCGCGATGTTGATGGCAGGGGCCGATAGCATCCGCGAGGTGATCGCCTTCCCGAAGACGCAGACTGCCGCGGATCCGATGACGGATGCACCGACGGAGGCGAGCGAAGCGCAGTTGCGCGAGTTGCATGTTCGAGTGCGGGTGCCGCAGGCAACCAGCCCGAAGGACTGAAGCCGTACTGGTGCCGCTCGTGAGCGCGCATGAGCACGAACCGCACGCGGTCCCTAGCGATTGCCTCAGTACTCGAACTGATACGCGATGCCAACGCTGCTCCCCGGATCATTCTCCGGGGTCGTGCCCTGCGCCGTTGCAGTGCCGTTGCCAAGCCGCGTTTGTAGCTTCAGGTGCTTCGTCAGGTCGACGTCGACGGCAAGTTGGGTGACGCCGGTGGTGCTCTCCTTGACGGCGACGAAGACCCGGCTCGACACGTAGCGACCGGCTTCGACACTGTAGCCCGTGCTCTGTTGGTTGGCCTGGCCGGTGCCATTGCTCGTGCTTCCGGTGCTGGCGCCACTGCCGACCGTCAGCCGATCCAGTCCAAGGGCTTTCTGGATTTTGGTGAGCGGATTGAATCCGCCGCCACCGCCGCCAGTCAGTTGCGCCAGCGCGGCTCCGATCTGCACCACCTGCAGTGCTGTCAATTGTGAGGCACTCTCGCCGAAGAGCAATCGTGCCATGATCTCATCCTGAGGCAGCTCGGGTGTGCTGCTGAGCTCGATTTTCGGTGCATCGGCAAAGCCCGTGATCTTCACGGTGGCTGTGACGTCCGCTGCCTGTGTTTGTGCCACGAAGTTGAGCGTCGGGTCGATCTTGTTTTTCAAGCCTTCGCCGTTGAAGGTGACGCTGCCTTCGCTGAAGGTCAGCTTGCTGCTGCCAAGGGTAAAGTTGCCTCGTTGCAAGTCGAAACTGCCGTTGGCCCGCGGGTCGTCAGTCGTCCCGCGGATGCGCAGCTCGCCACCGAGCTCCGCGTCCAGGCCGCGGCCCGTGACCAGTATCTGGCGGGGTGCGTCGACGTTGACGTTCCAGGCGATGATCAGTGGTTTCTCAGGCGGCGGCGGTGGTGCTTCGCCCGGCTTGCGGACATCGAGCACCGCGACGTTGGGAGGGAAACTGCTGGGGATTTGCACGTTCGCCCGATTCACGTTGACTTTCCCCTTTACCTCCAGCCGCTCGCGCGCCGTGCCACTGATCTGAATGTCGGCATTGACGTTGGCTGTAACGATGTTGCTGGCGATGGGTTGGGCGTTTTTGGCCGTAAATTTGAGGTCGACCGGAATCTTTGGCTGTAGTACGCCGATAGTCCCCCTGATGTCGACGTTGCCGGGCGCCGCCTTCGCGGTCAGCTGTTGGATCTCCAGCGTGCCGTGGCTGCCGACAAAAGTGCCGGTGATGCCGGTTAGATTGATGCCCTGGGTGTAGTCGCGCATGCTGCCGTCCGCGAGGCGCACTGTGCCGCCGATTTCCGGCGCGGCTGCCGAGCCGGTTACTGTGGTAGCGATGGTTACCGAGCCCGTTACGTGCCTACCGCTGGCTTCGGCTATCGGATTGAGCAGTCCAACATCGAGCGCTCCTCCAAGCTTCAGATCCAACGCTCCGTCAGCGGAAATCGGCGTGCTACCACTCAACGTCAAGTGTGAGGCGCTGCCGGCATCGAGTTTGGCGTTGACGAGTGCCGTGTTTTGCATCAAATCGGCGTCCGCGCGGAGATCGACGGCCGGGAGTCCGGCAGCGAGCTCGTTCGAGGAGCGCAGCCCGATGGCCTCGAAGTGCACTTTGCCTGTGGGCGCGGCAGTGCTTCCCTGGATCTGCGCATTGGCCGCGATGGTGCCGGCGGTGAGAACCTTTTGGGGCAGGAAAGAGTTGATCAGGTCTGGTTTGACCTGCTGCAGCGATGCGCGGGCGTCGAGGGTCGGGGAAAGACGGCCGTCCAATTCCAGTACCGCTTGCTGGAGTCCGAGCCGCAACTGATGGATGACGAGGCCAGCGGCGAAGGAGACCGTGGCTGGATTCAATAATTTGAGTGTCTGGTCGTGGTACTGGGCTTGCAGGCTGTCTAAATGGAGCTCGCTGGATTCTGTGTTCAAGATCGCAGTAGTCTTGATGCTGGCGGGTTGGCCCGCGATGCCGGGCGATTGCGCCTCGAGTTGAATCGCCAGCGCGTCCATTGCACCGTTGGCGGTCAACTTTCCGTTCGTGGTGATACCACCGGCGGCCACATCATGCGCTTCGAGATTGATTTGCGCTCGCGAGCGGCGCGGTGCGGGCGTGAGCGTGATGTCTCCTTGGACGCTGCCCTGCAGGTTGCTCGCGAGCAGCCTGTTGAGATCGGAGAGCTGGCTCATCTTCAGCCGCACGTTGCCGCGGGCTTGCGCGACATCCTTGCCGCTCGTGATGTCTCCCTCTATGTGCGCGCTTTTCCAGTCCGCCTGACGAATGATCGCGTGGAACGCATTATCGGCGGCTTGCTCGAGAGCGACGTTCAGTTGCAGAGGGGCACCATCCAGGTCGCCATGTGCTGCGACGGTGCCGCGCGGGGTTTTGGGCAAGCCTTCCGCATGCACGGCAGCCGTCACGGTCCCTTTGGGGGAGCCGTGGATGGACAGAGTCGTTGTCAGGTCTGCCGCAGTGCTCAGCGAGGTGCTCGGTCCGTTGATCTTGCCGGACAGTTTCAACGTGCCGTCGACCGCAGGAGAGAGCTGTTTGAGGTCCGGAAGCTCGACGTTCAGGCGGGCGGCCAGGTCCTGCGATGCCGCGCGCGCGATGCTGCCACTTGCACCCACGGATAGCGCGGGAGCCCGCAGATCGAGCTTGTCTACCGTGATCTTCGTATCTGTCAGGCTTGCCGAAAGTTGCATCCGCGTGTTGCCTCCCTTCAGGAGACCCGCCCACGCGGCCGCCCCGCCGTCCAGAATGGCATCGACATCCGCGCTCAAGTTGGTCACGCTGCTGTTTTGAGTGACGTGGGCCTTCAGAGTGGCTTGCCCCTTGACTTTCTGGTCCGCCAGCGCGGCAAAAGGAGCCACATCCGGCAGGCGCAGATTGAGTTGCGCGCTGGGCACTCCGGCCGTCACAGCATGTGCGGTCAAGGCAAAGAGTCGATGCGCGGCGGTGATGTCGACCGGCCGCTTCGGGTCATCGAGGTGCGAGGAGGCATCCAGGGTGAGCGGAGAATCCTGGAATAGCTTGGGTTGGGATCCGGGGATGAGGAGCCCCTCAGCGGTTGCGTGAGCGCGCAGCGATCCTCGGGTTGCGTTGACATTGGCGGTCAGGTTGTCCAGCGCCGTGCCGCCGGGGATCTGCAGTTGCTTGATTTGCAGATGACCGTTTGCGACCGGCGATTTCAGATCGCCGTGCCAGCGCCCCCTGATGTCCACGCTTTGCCAGGAGAGTCCCGGATGCGGTGTCATCTGGTCCGCGGTGATCGAATAGTCGAGGTCGGCCGACACGGCGTTCAGATCGACAGTACCCTTGATGCGGCTCTTCAAGGAGCCGGCATCCAGGGTGAGCTCGAGATTTTCCGCCGTGCGCGGTCCGCTGAGCTGCGCGAGCACCGACAAATCCCCCAGGCCTGGCACTTGCATCAGGTTTTCCAACGGGCCGTTGGCAGGCTCCTGCATTTTCAACGTCGCGTCCATTCGATCGGCAGCAAAGCGCAGCGTCGCGTAATAGCTACCCTGGCCATTCGTGCGTTGCGCGTTCAAATTGGCCAGGGCGTCCGTCATGGAGCGCCAATGTGCATTGCCGTGAACGGTCAGGGAGGTTGGGGCTCCTGCCAGATCCGGGCCGAGCTCCAGGGTGTCAATGTCGAGATGGTTGAGATCCGAGTGCGGGATCGAAATGGGGCCGCTGCTTGGCTTGTTTTCCGGGCTCACGGGGGCACGCTCGACGTGGAGTCTCGCGACGTGCAAAGTGTCCACTTGCACATGACGCGCAAGGAGCGACAGCGGCGACCAACGCAGTGAGATGTGCTCGGCAGTCAGCCACGCGCCGCGCTCATCGCTCAGTACCAATTTGTCCAGATCCAACGCTGCCGGGAAGGACCCGTGGATTCCAGTGAGTGCGACTTGGCCATCGGTGAGGCGGCTCGTCGTGCGCGCGATGAACGCGCGGCCGCCTTCGGTGTTCCCGATGATGAGGAGCGCGGCGATCAACACGACAACGAACAGCAGCAAGCCGCCGAGTGTCCAAGCCGTGATTTTCAGTGCGCGGCGCATTTAGAACGCTTGTCCCAACCCTATGTAGATCTCGAAGGCGTCGTCGCCGGAGCGCTTGTTGATGGGTACAGCCACGTCCAGGCGTATCGGACCGATTGGCGTGTAGTAACGTACTCCCGCGCCGGTGCCGAAACGCAAAGTCGCATCCAGCGGATTGACGTTCTGGCTGACCTGGCCGGCGTCGACGAATACTGCAAACCCGAGGCTTTGCCCGATGCGCTGGCGATACTCCGCTGAGCCGGCGTTGATCGCCGTTCCACCCTTTGGATTGCCGTCCTCAAACGTCGGCCCCACCGACTGATAGCGGTAACCACGAATCGTGCCGCTACCACCGGCATAGAACCGCTGATCGGGGGGCAGACTGAGCTGACCGGCACCCTGAGCCAGGCCGGCTAGCGCGCGCAAGGCCAGGACGCTGCGTCCCGGGTCGTGGCGCAGCCCCAGGTCGTGCAGATCCAGGTAGAAGGCGATGTTGGCTTGGGAGATGAAGAATTTCGCGTGGCTGGCGCCTAGCGACAGCGTCGGGGTTTCACTGAAGGAGGCACGAATGCCATGGGTCGGATCGTCGATGGGCGAATTGAGGCCGGTGGTGTTGTAAGCAACGGTTATGGGGATTGCCACCAGCTCGTAGGTACGGGGTAAGCGGTTGCGGTCGGTGGTGAAGATGAGCTCCGTGCAACCCGGGTCTGCGCATCCGCCGGCGACTTTATCGGGCGGATATTGGAGCTGCTCGTTATAGGGGGTGCAGCTTTCGGCCGGGCACGTCACTTCGAAGTAGCCTTCCTGGCGGATGCGCTCCACTTCCGCGGTAAGACCGATGCTCGCCGTCCAGATACTGGAGAGCTTCCGGCTCAGCGTGGTCCCGAATGTGATGGCCTTCTGGTCGTAGGCCTGCAGAGATTGATTGAGCGCCTGAACAGCAAATTGCAAAGATTGGTCCCGGTGCGCGAACTCCGGTATCAAGTACTTGCCGCCCAAGTCGTAGCCGATGCCGGTCGAGGCGTTGCCGCCGAGATTGATGACCTGGGCGGAGAGTGTCAGTTGATCTGCCCGGCCGGAGATGTCCCTGTTGGTCCACGTGACTCCGGCGCTGCCGCCAAGGTCGGTGGAATACGCGGCGCTGAGGCTGACGGCATGTTGGGGGCGCTCACGGATGCGCAGCGTGATCGGAACCTGACCGGAACTGTCGGGCTTGGTGTCGGCCTGTACCGTGACCGCGGAGAACACACCGAGGGCGAGCAAATCCTTGCGGGCGGTTTCAACCTTGCTGGCGCCATACTGCTCGCCCTGATGGATCAGAAGGCGGCGGCGCACCAAGGATTCGCGCACGTGCTTGAGCCCTCTGATGCGGATGGCTCCGATCTGGACTTTCTCGCCCGTGACGACATGAAAGCTGACATCGAGAACGCGCTCCTCCGGGATCTCCACCGCCTGCGGAGGATCGACCTTGGCGAATGCGTAGCCTTCGTCCTCCAGGGCGGTCAGTAACCGCTCGCCGGCGGCTAGCACATTGGCGGCGATCGCGAGGTCGCCGGTGCGCAAGCGGAGCGCCTCCTCGGCGGACTTCGGGACCTGGCCGTCGATCGCGACCTGGCGCAGGTGATATTGCGGACCGATGCTGAATGTTATTTTGACGACCGCGTCGTCGCTTTTGGCTTTCTGTGTCAGTTCCTCGCCGAGGTGCGGATCATCGATGTTGAAGCTGTCGATCTTGATATCGACATAGCTTTGGTAGTAGCCATAACTTTCCAACACCGTCTTGAGCCGGTCCAGATCGCTACGGGCGCGCCCGATGAGCCCGAAGGGTCCGACGGGAGCGGTGCTGCGCAAGGTGATGAGATCGGAAGTCGCCTTGAGCGTGGCGTCAATCTCACTGTTACCCGTTTGCCCCAGATCTACTTTGTAGGGCTGCGGGTCGGCGGCATGGTCTGGCATCGCCAGCAGGCTGGCGAGGACGAACAGCATGAGGGCGGCCGCGATCCTGGAGCGTGGCGCCGCCGCCCAGTCGGCCCCGGACGGATTTGGCGACAAAGGCCATCCGTCACCGGACGTATTTCTCACGGGCGAGCCAACGCGATGCTTTGGATTCTCATTTCTTGCTAATGTCCGCATCAGATCCGAGTTCCCTTCAGGAGGATCACGGCTGTTGAGCGGTACTGCGGTAGATGTCGTTTATGTTCACGGTCTGTGGATGTCCGGCGGCGAATCACTTTTTTTGCGTCGACGGCTGGCGCATGAGTTCGGTCTTCAGGTGCACGCGTTCCGGTACTCTGCTTCGCATTCGACCATGGAGAAGATTACCGCACGACTGCAGGAGTTCGTGGAGTCATTGGAGGCGCCGGCCGTTCACCTTGTCGGACACAGCCTGGGTGGACTCGTGATCCATCGGTTTCTGGAGCGCTTCCCACGGCAGCCCCCCGGGCGCGTCGTGTTCCTCGGTACCCCTTGTGTCGCAAGCCGGGCCGCGCAGCAGGCGAGCCAGTTTCGCTTGATCGCATCCCTGATGGGACAGGCAGTCGCGGACGAGTTGCTGCGGCCTCTCGCCCAGGAGAGACGCTGGACCGTGGAGGATCGACCGCTCGGGATCATCGCCGGCTCGCAGCCTATCGGCGTTGGTCAGATCCTGGCGCAGTTCGAGGAGGACTGTGATGGGACGATCGCGGTGAGTGAGACACGTCTCCCGGGAGCGACGCAGCACCTCGTTTTGCCGGTCAGCCACCTGGGACTTCTGGTTTCGGCGCGAGTGGCTCGGGAGACGGGACTGTTCTTGCGGGAAGGGGGCTTTTCTGCGGGGTCCGCGGCCCAGGGGTGATGGGCCGGCCGCGGCAATTGACCGGCATCGGGAATCAAGAGGGTCTTTCGAGGAGCTTGCGCAACTCGTAGAGGGCGTCGAGGGCGGCTCGTGGGGAGAGCCTGTCGGGGTCCAGGGCGGCCAAGGCGGTGCAGACTTCGTCGGCCTTTGGGTGCGCTGGGGCGGTATTCGGTGGTGCCGTAGTCGATGGTCGTGCTGGTGTCGGCGCCGGCGCCGGCGCGAACAGGGGCAGCTCTCTTTGTGCGGACCCGCCGTTGCCGTTGGCGCGATCTCGCTCGGCTTCCAACATCTCGAGGTACTGACGAGCCTGAGCGATCACCTCACGTGGCACGCCGGCGAGCTGAGCGACTTGCAGGCCGTAGCTGCGACTTGCGGGACCCTCCTTGACGGCATGGAGGAAAACGATGCCATCGCCGTGCTCGGTTGCATCCAGGTGGACATTGGCGCAGCCCTCGACCTCGGAGGCAAGCGTGGTCAGCTCGAAGTAATGTGTCGCAAACAGGGTGAATGATTTCAAGCGAGTGGCAATATGACGTGCGATTGCCCATGCGAGCGAGAGGCCGTCGAAAGTGCTCGTGCCGCGGCCAATCTCGTCCATGAGGATGAGACTGCGCGCGGTCGCGTTGTGCAGGATGTTGGCGGCTTCGGTCATCTCGACCATGAAGGTTGAACGGCCACCAGCCAGATCATCCGCCGCGCCGATGCGGGTGAAGATACGATCGAGCGGGCCCAGGACAGCGCGGTCGGCAGGCACGTAGCTGCCGATGTGCGCGAGCAGGGCGATGAGCGCCGCCTGACGCATGTAGGTCGATTTACCACCCATGTTTGGTCCGGTGATGATGAGCATGCACCGGCCCGCCTCCAGGCGCAGGTCGTTCGGCACGAAGGGGGCTTCCGAGAAGCGCTCTACTACCGGGTGCCGTCCGGCTTCGATGGTGAGGTGGGCCTCTGAAACCAACTCCGGCTGAGTCCACTCCAGTGAGCACGCGCGCTCGGTCAGGGCCGCGATCGCGTCGAGTCCCGCCAGGGCGCTCGCGGTCGTCTGCATGGGACCGAGTCGATCGATGAGCTGTGTCAGGACGCTCTCGTAGATCTCTTTCTCGCGCGCGAGGGCCCGATCCCTGGCGCTCAGGACTTTGTCCTCGAAGCCTTTCAACTCCGGTGTGATGAAGCGCTCGGCCGATTTCACCGTTTGCCGGCGAATGTAGTCTTTGGGCACGCGCTCGGCATCCTTGCGCGTAATCTCGATAAAGAAGCCTTGGACCCGATTGAAGCCGAGCTTCAGTCCGGCGATGCCGGTGCGCTCCCGCTCGCGGCGCTCGAGCTCGAGAAGGAATTCGTCCGTATGCGTCGCGATGCGGCGGAGCTCATCGAGATCCGCGTCATAACTTTCCGCGATCACGCCTCCATCGCGTACGAAGGTGGCGGGCTCAGAGGCGATGGCTGCAGACAAGAGGCGAACGACGTCCTCGTGCTCATCGATCTGTCTGTGCAGCTCATGCACTAATGGAGAGTCTACTGTTGTGAGCGAGGCTCGCAGGGCGGGCAGGAGTGAAAGTGAGGCACGCAGTTGAGTTAGATCTCGCGGTCGCGCCGAGCGTAATGCAACTCTCGAGAGAATGCGCTCAATGTCGCCAATGCCGTGCAGATGCGAGCGCAGGTCCTCGAAACGGCGGCGATCGCTGAGTGCGCTCAGTGCCTGATATCTCGAGCGCAGCACCGTCTGATCCGTCAACGGGCGATTGAGCCAACGGCGCAGCTCGCGGGATCCCATGGCGGTGACGCACTTGTCGATGAGAGCGAAGACGGTGGCGTCCTCTCTCCCCGAGAGGCTTACATCCAACTCGAGATTGCGCCGAGTGGCAGCGTCGATGATCAGAGCGTCTGTGCGCTCTTCGACGTGCAAGCTGCGTATGTGTGGGACCGCCGCTTTCTGGGTGTCGCGGACATACTGTAATAGTGCGCCCGCCGCGCAGATCGCCAGTGGCAGATCGTCAACACCGAAACCTTTCAGGTCCAGCGTGCCCATCTGGTCCGTCAACAGATGCGAGGCGCTCGCCAGCTCAAAGTACCATGGGGGGCGCGTTCGGACCGCCGTGCCGTTGCGGACCACGTCCTCGCCCTGCGTGGCTTCGGATATCAGAAGTTCGGCGGGCTTCAGCCGCTCGAGCTCGGCGGAAAGTGTGAGGAGTCCCTCCGATTGCAACACCGTGAAGCGTCCGGCTGCGAGATCGAGCCACGCGAGCCCGAAGCGCACTCCGTCGCGAGCGATCGCGGCGAGCAGCGTCTCCTGGCGTTCTTCCAGCAGTGCCTCGTCGGTGAGGGTTCCGGGTGTAATGATACGGACTACCTGGCGTTCGACGGGGCCCTTGGACTTTGCTGGATCGCCGAGCTGCTCGCAGATGGCGACGCTCTCGCCCTTGCGTACGAGTTTCGCCAGGTAACCTTCCACGCTGTGAAATGGCACGCCGGCCATGGGGATGGGTTGTCCGGCCGACTGGCCACGCGCTGTGAGCGTGATGTCCAGTAGAGCCGCCGCGCGACGGGCGTCTTCGAAGAACAGCTCGTAGAAGTCCCCCATGCGGTAGAACAGGAGGACGTCGGGATATTGCCCCTTGATGCGCAGGTACTGCTGCATCATGGGTGTGTGCTGCGACAGTGCGGTGTCGTTCATGGCCGCGAAGGCTACAATGCTCCATGCCTACCGACAAAGACCTGTTCGCTCTGGTCGAGCGCGTGGCGCTCAAGTTGCGGGCTGCGGGCGGGCGTCTTGTCACCGCCGAGTCCTGCACGGGTGGCTGGGTCGCCAAGGCTTGCACGGATCTCGCCGGCAGCTCGCAGTGGTTCGAGTGCGGGTTCGTGACCTATTCAAACGCGGCGAAGATGCGCGAGCTCGGGGTATCCGCGGGTACTCTCGCGGCTCATGGCGCCGTGAGCGAGGCTACGGTATGCGAGATGGCGGCGGGTGCCCTACGTGTGTCCGGCGCTGATATTGCCGTCGCGATCAGTGGGATTGCGGGTCCGGATGGAGGCACATTGGCGAAGCCGGTGGGGACGGTGTGGTTCGGGTTGGCGTCCCGTCGCGGCCATGACGTTGGCGTTAGCGCGGAGATGCACGTCTTCCGCGGCGATCGCGAGCTCATTCGGCGGCGTTCGGTGGAGCGGGCGCTGGAGCTGGTGCTGGAGCTGGAGCTGGCTGCGTAGACGTTGATCACCGCGGAGGCGTCTGCAGTCGCGCGAGGGTCGAGCATGCGCGAGCGTCGAGCATCGCTCGAGCGTCGAACGTAGCGTGAGGGTCAGCGGCCCTCGCCGAACTCGTGGCGAAGATCTGCGGCTACGCGCGCGAAGACGCCGTTCCAGTCGCCTGGGGAGCTCTGGCTGTACAGCCTCATGTTCGGGTACCACGGCGTATCGGGCCGGTTCCTCACCCAGCGCCAATCCGGGTGGAAAGCCAACAGGAGCCAAATGCGCTTCCCGAGAGCGCCGCACAGATGCGCGACACTGGTGTCGACACTGATGATCACGTCCATGCATTCGCACAGGGCTGCCGTCTTGGCGAAGTCAGGGGAGTCGAGCAGCTCGTCGTAAGTAAAAATGACCGAGCTGGAATCCAGCGTTGCCTCGTCCTCCTCGGCGACCTCCGTTTGCAAGCGGAAATACTGAAATCCGGGCGGAAGGTGCTCCAGCCAATCGGCGAGCCGGATGCTACGGCGCGCATCGATCCAGTTGTTCGGGTTGCCGCTCCATACCAAGCCCACGCGCGGCACGCTTCGCTCGCCGAGGATCGAGCGCCATCGCGCTACTTTGTCTTTGTTGGCTTGCAAGTACTGCGGAGGTGCCGGGACGGTCTCGAGACGGGTCTTGAACGCCAGCGGCAGGCTCATCAACGGGCAGTGATAGTCGAATTGCGGTAAGGCGCCGCCCGTTGCAATCAACTGAGAGACGCCTTTCAGACTGCCCAATAACTCGAGCAGCTGCGGTTGGGCCTCGAGGAAGACGGTTGCGCCCTGCTCGGCGCATGAGGTGGCATAGCGACAGAATTGCAGGGTATCGCCGAATCCCCCCTCGCTGTGGAGCAACAAGCGCTTGCCTGCGAGGGGTTCCTCACCGAGCCAGAGCGGCTCCTCGAAATCGCGCACGGCGCCGATACTGAGCCGCGCTGCGTTTTTCCAGCGCCATTCAAAGGCGCGCCAGCCTCTCTCGTACTCTCCGTTGTATAGCAGCGCCAGCCCGCGGTTGTACTGTGCATCGGCAAAGTCAGGGTTCGCTGCGACGGCGCCGTCGTAACTGGTCAGGGCTTCTTCCCACCTGGAGCAATCCTGGAGAAGCAGGGCCCGATTGTAGTGCACGAGAGCGTCTGTCGGGTCGATTGCGATTGCCCTGTCGTAACTCGACAGCGCTTCCTCCATCAGCCCCAGACGGTGTTGTACAAAGCCACGGTTGCAATAGGCATACGCGTAATCTGCCTTGCGCTCGATGGCCGCGGTGTATCCCTGTAAAGCATCCTCCAGCATGCCGAGGTCTTTGAGCGCGTTGGCTCGTTTGTAGTGGGCCTCGGCGGAGGTTGGGTCTACCTGGAGCGCTTCTTCGTACAGCTGGGCTGCGAGCGCGAGCTCTCGTTTGGCAGCAGCGGCTGTTGCGCGGGCAAACAGGGTATCGAATTTGTTATGGTCCGATGCCGCTGCCGTTGATGGCGCGGGTTCCGAGACGGCAGGCCCTTTGGACTTGAATAACTTATTGAAAATCGACATAGAATCAGTCTAGCAAACGGGTGCGGTGTGAGACCACCTCGCGATGAGCGAACCTACGCGGCGCGTCTTTTTTGCCCTTTGGCCCAACGACGAAGTGCGTGCCGCACTTGCGCACGCCACGCACAAAGCCGTGCGCGCATCAGGGGGACGCCCGGTTCCGATGCACAATCTCCATGCAACGTTGCTGTTTCTCGGTTCTGTCGTCGAGTCGCGCCTCCCGGATTTGATTGCCGTCGGTTCGCGTGTGGCATCAGCCTCGGAAATCATCGCTGCCCGCGGGGAGTCGACGCCGGAGCTCATATTCGAGCGGGTTGAGTTCTGGATCAAAGCACACGTGCTCGTTGCGACGACGCCCGCGCCAACCGGTCCGGCACATGCGCTTGCTCTGGCGCTAGCCGCTATGTTGCAGCGGGAGACGAGTTGCCTCGGGCTTACACCCGATCTCAAACCCTTCCGAGCGCACGTGACTCTGGCGCGCAAGGTTGTTCGTGTGAGTCGTGCGCTAGATATGCGCGCGGTGTGTTGGGGGCTGGATGGGTTCGCCTTGGTTGAAAGTCGGACGGATCCGGAGGGGGCGCAATACAGCGTGCTGGAGAGCTTTGTGTTGGGTGAGGGGCATCCGGCCTGATGTCAGGTCCGATGCCGATGGGGCCTTTGCCGATGGGGCTGAATCCGGCGAGGGCCGGGGTGGTCAGGGCCGGTGCCGGTTAGGCCTGATGCGTCAGCGGACCAGGTTCCATTGGACGGATTGGGAGGAGGAGGTTCCGTCGGTCAGGGTTGCTTACGTCGGTTTGATAGGGTCCTATCGTCGCTTCTCGATTGTTTGGCGACCGCCGTATGGCTGGTGCGGCTCAAACTTCACATCGGTGAGTCCCTATCAGGTGACCCGCGGATAGACCGGGGGGTGTTCCCGCGCGCTGTCGGTGCTCCGGTGGGGTGCTGGCGGGGTGAGTGGCGGGCGCGGGGAGGTGTCCCGGTGTTCGCGACCGCCGCGCGTAGGCTGGGCTGTGAAGGGGTAGTGCGCGCGCCGCATACGATCGCAGTGGCTCCCGTGCGATGAGGTGGACTCATGATCGAGGAAGCTTGTTCGAGATCGAATTGGGCTCGCATGAGGTGGGCTCTCGGCAGGAGCGCAGCCCATTGTTGGCAGCTCCGCCCCTGGAGGGCGCGAGTGAGTGTGGCCCAAAATCAAATGCTTCCGCGCACATGCCACGGTAGCGCGCAAGGTTGCGCCTCTAACTACTCGTGGACGTGCGTGTGAGAGGCGCGGGCATCGCGTGCGAGCGCGCGCGGCGGCAGATAATGGCGGCGCTCATCGAGCACTGCGGTGGCGCGGCGCCGAGTTATACAGTGCTATCAATTTAGGGCCACTGGATACGCGGCAAAACGACTGAAATAACATCAAAACTCGCGCGAGATGAGCGTCACGCTGACGATTTCTTGTGAGATAATGACTTCATTCCAAAGCCCCCCTCTCAACCGACATTGACGGGTATCCACGAGATGGAAGAGAACCGCAAAAAGGCGCTGGTCGCCGCATTGGGTCAGATCGAAAAGCAATTCGGCAAAGGCTCGGTGATGCGCCTGGGCGATGCGGTTGCGAGCTACGACGTGGAGGTAGTCTCCACAGGGTCGCTCGGCCTCGACATCGCGCTGGGCGTCGGTGGTTTGCCGCGCGGCCGAGTCGTAGAGATCTATGGACCGGAGTCATCCGGCAAGACCACGCTCACCTTGCAGGTGATCGCGGAGGTGCAGCGTAACGGCGGCACGGCGGCTTTCGTTGACGCCGAGCATGCCCTCGATCCGGTTTATGCCGAGAAGCTCGGCGTGAACATCAATGACCTGCTCGTATCGCAGCCTGATACGGGGGAGCAGGCGCTGGAAATCACCGACATGCTCGTGCGCTCCGGAGCTGTCGACATCGTCGTCGTCGACTCCGTTGCTGCCCTCACGCCAAAGGCGGAGATCGAGGGTGAGATGGGCGAGATGCAGGTGGGCCTCCAGGCGCGCCTCATGTCGCAGGCATTGCGTAAGCTCACGGGCAATATCAAGCGCTCGAACACAATGGTCATCTTCATCAACCAGATCCGCATGAAGATCGGCGTTATGTTTGGCAGCCCGGAGACGACTACCGGCGGTAACGCCTTGAAGTTCTATGCCTCGGTACGCCTGGACATCCGTCGCATCGGTGCGATCAAGAATGGCGAGGAAGTCACCGGCAATATGACTCGCGTGAAGGTGGTCAAGAACAAAGTCGCACCGCCATTCCGCGAGGCTGAGTTCGAGATCATGTACGGCCAGGGTATCTCCCGCGAGGGTGAGATCATCGAGCTCGCCAGCGCTCAGGGCATCATCGAGAAGTCCGGTGCGTGGTACTCCTACAAGGGGAACCGCATTGGACAAGGCAAGGACAACGTGCGGAC
>Ga0068855_100001293_pt1 | contig 31018 bp, 19 predicted proteins | sample KBSCornC52_FD_66592 | JGI IMG/M metagenome (GOLD analysis project Ga0068855, IMG submission 66592) | Corn rhizosphere microbial communities from Kellogg Biological Station, Michigan, USA - KBS Corn C5-2 | ecosystem: Host-associated > Plants > Roots > Rhizosphere > Soil ...
TGTAGCCACCGAGGCTCGCCGTATCGAGCAAGTACATCTTGCCCTCTTTGCCGGACGCAAGCAGGTAAGGTGAGCCGGGGATCAGCACCGGACCGGACGAACCGAGATCGAGATCGATGCCGTTCATATAGGCCTGGTTTTTCGGCGTGAAGGAGCTGCGCACGCTGAGAGCGTTCCCGCTGAGGCCCAGCTTGAGCACGCTGTCGCCGTAGCTGCCCTTGGCCGCGTCATAGTCGCCGTTGCCGGTCTCGACGTAAACGTCGTTGTTTGCGTCAGCGGCGGGGCCTGCGCCCGTTTGCCAGATCCCCCCGCCCCAGCGGCCATTCGGCGTGGTCAGGAAGGCCGCGCTGCGTTGCAGAGTGAGCGCGTCGTAAGCCATGACCCAGCCGTGGTAGGCGTTCGAGTCGTTGTGCCCGGCCCAGCTGATGTACAGCTTGCCGCCAGCCAATAAGAGCGCGGCGCGCTGATTGTGAACCACCGGATCGAAGGTGAGTTGCCCGTTGTTGCTGCCGTCGCCGGTGCCTGGGAGCGTGGCGGTCAGCTCCACCGGCCCTCCGAATTTCTCCATGCCGGTCGCGAGGTCGAGCGCGTGCAGTTTTTGATGGTGGACACTGCCGCTCTCGAGTGAGCGTGCCACGAGATAAAGAGTTTTGCTCGCCGGATCGATCACGGGTGTGCTGAGCACGCCAATTTCGGTCGCGATGTCTTGCGGGCCGGGTTGCACGTCGAGACCCGTGGTCATGCTCACCGGGATGGGCGAGCCGAGCACGCTCAAATCGACCATCCAGAGCGGCAGCTTGCTCGCTGAATCGGCGTCGAAGGCGAACACCGTGTTGTGCATCGAGGTGACGTAGACCACGTTGCGAACGTTCGCCCCGCCGAGCGCGACGTTCGAGACGTACAGCGGTTGGCTGTAGATGTCGCCGTCGACTGGCCATTCGTAGAGCTTTCCGAAGTGGTCGACGTTTACGTTGCTGGTGTTGAGCACCGTTTCGTGGAGATTGGCTCCGGTCCGCTGGTTGTCGTTGTGGTGCGTGAGGACGTTTGCGCCGCTCCCGCTCACCACGCCGCCGCCCCCGCCGCCGCCCGAGCTCGTGCCTCCTCCTCCGCTACCGCCGATCGAGCTTGCCCCTCCGGTCGAGGTTGCACCGCCTGCGTGGGGCGCGCCGGCGGTGCCAGTGGAACCGCCAGCGCTGTTCCTTCCGCCAGTACCGGTCGTGCCAGCACTTCCCGCGCTAGCGCCGGCGTTGCCCTTGCCAGCGGAGCTCGAGCAACCGATCAGCGCGGGCAGGACCCACGATACCAGCGCGAAATAGCGGCAACCAAGAGTGCGATTCATTTGCTCGTGCCTACCGGCTAGCGTCAGGCAACCACTCGGCTCACGGACGCCAAGCGTACGGCGGAGCCGGCGTGACATCCGCGCCGGTGCAATTGCTGGCGATCGTGTTGTCGACGAAGCCGCAATACGAGCCGCTCGCTTCCGTCATGTTCGCGCCGCGATATTCGATGTCGCCGAGCAGCGTTCCACCGTTGAGCGATTGCGGTGTCTCGAACCAGCCCGGCGCGTACGGCCAAGCCACCTTTTCCGTACCGCTGCTGATGGTCATGCCATTTTTGACGATCGAGAGTCCGGACACGGTACCGCCCGATACGGTGCCGCTCAGCACGATCGCGTGGTCATCAATGTGCGCGTTGCCGCTCACGTTACCGCCCAGCACTTGCGCGTACGGTCCCACGAACACGCTCGCCGGCAGGTTCGACGGACCACAGCCGCCACCGTTGGCGACGCGCGTCGTGCCCGCGGGACACGCAGCTGGCATGCCGCTCTGATAACCATCCGGCCAGGCATTGCCCAACTGGACCATGTACGGGTAGCGGGGCACCGACGGATAAAGCTGATCCCAGACGATCTGCTTTTGTGCCGAAGGCGTCGCCGTGACGACGAGGAACAACGATTCGCCCGCGTTCACGCAGAACGTGAGCGCGCCGTCGGTTCCTTTTTGAATCGCGCTGTAGCGCGGTTTGGTGACGCCCGAGTCGGTCGCGACCAGGCCCCAGCGGAAGTCGGCATTCGCGGCGCTTTGCAGCACGCCGCGGAAGGTCACGCTGACGCTCGTGGCACCCGAGTCCGGGAACAAGCGCACGATGTTGTAGCCCCAGCGCTGCGGAGCATGCAGGCTCGGCACCACGAAGCGCCGATTGGCCGCGTCGAGCGGTTCCATCTTCACCAAGCGCAGGCGTCGCTCGGACTTCGACGTGTCCGTGACCAAGCCGTAATTTTGGCGGTACAGGCCACCCTGGTTCTTGCCCGCGTTGCTCGAGGGCGCGGGATCTTGATAATCCCAAGTGACGTTGTGCATCGCCCATTCGCCGAAGAAATCGTTCATTTGGCCAATGTTCCAGCCGCGCGCGTTCATGATCGCGGTAAACGGATCATTCGACGGCGTGCCGGTCCAGATGGCGTTGACCGCGCTGTAGCAAAACTTGTCTTTCAGGTACTCCATGAACTGCCAATTGCAGTACCGATCGCGCGTGGAGCCCAGGTAAAGGTGTGACGTATTCGCCAACATCTCCGAGCAGTGCACGTTGCTCGTGTGGTACTCGGCTTGCTGCTGGGCTGCCCAGTTGGCGTGGCTCTCGTACACCCAACCGCAGGTGTTGGATTGGTTGCAGGCCATGCCGCCCTCCACCGATTGCACACCGTGCATGAACTCGTGAGCGAGGCCCCAGTGATCGGAGAGTCCGCCCGTGCCGATCCACATGCCCATGCGACCGGTGGCCCAAGAGCCGCCGGTGAGTCCCCAATCGGAGTGCACGTGAATGCTGGCTTTGATCTTGGTGGCGGAGTTGCAGAGCGGCTCGCGCATGTACATCGGGCTGCCGAAGTAGAGCGACCAGACCGATTCCAAGTGATCGACCGCGCCTTGCGCCAGCTGCGAAGTGGTGCTCGCTTCGTCGCCGTACACGGCAAAATGCGCTGACTGAGCGCGCAGCGTGAACCCCGCGTGATCCGGATCCGGGCCACCCGCAGTCCAAGTCCCTGCCGTGCAAGTCTGTCCGGAGGTCGGGCAAGCAGTGGCCCATGTGGTGGTCGTGGTGCCGGGATCGCAGGTGCCATTACCACCCGAACCCGCCGCGCCGGCCGAACCCGCGCTGCCCGCCGACGAACCACCGGCGCCCGCGACTCCGCTCGTTCCGCCCGCGCCGGAGCCCGAGGCGCCGCCCGCGCCAGTGCCGCCAGTGCCGCCGGTGCCGCCGCCCAGGCACGTTCCGGCTGAACAGGTCGCGCCGCCTTGGCACTTGTTGCCGCACGTGCCGCAATTGGCGGCGTCGGTCAGCGGGTTCGTGCACACGTCGTTGCAGGCGAGCTGGCCGCTCGGGCACGCGCACATGCCCGCGACGCAAGACTCACCCGCGGGGCAGCCCTTACCGCACACGCCGCAATTTTGCACGTTCGTCGTCAGATCGACGCAGCTCTGACCGCACTGTTGAAGCGTGCCGCAGCCAGCGCTCGTGCACGCGCCTTTGAGACAGACCTGGCCAGCGCTGCACGCGGTGCCGCATTTACCGCAATTGGCCGCGTCGGATTGCGTGTCGCTGCAGCCGTTTGCGCAGGCCGCGAGCCCTGACAGACATTGGCAGGCGGAGCTCGCACAGGTCTGGCCGGTGACACAGGCCTTGCCGCAAGTGCCGCAATTGGCGCTGTTGCTCGAGATGTCGACGCAAGCCGAGCCGCACACGGCTTGCCCGGCTGCGCATGCCGAGCCTTGGCCGCCAGAGCCGCCGGTCGTGCCTCCGCCGCTCGTGGCCGAAGAGCAGGCGGTGGGGAGTGCCGATCCGAGACACAAGAGCAACAGCAACCCGAGCGACTTGTTCATATTGGCTGGACGTGCGCCTTTCAGAACCCAAGTCGTTGCAGCCTAGGCCGAGCAGGCAAAGAACGGCCCTCGCGAAGCGGGGCCTAAAAATCGACGACCAGGTCCTCGACCTCGCCTGCCCCACAATCGGTGCCCGGGGCGGCGTGAACCGCCAGCGTGAGCTCGAGCCGGCCATGGGCGGTGCCTGCAGCGCGGCGTGCCCCGCCGTCAGCGCTCGCGTCCGCGTCTCCAGCTGAGTCAGGGCCGAGATCAGCGTCCGAGTCCGCGCCGGAGTCCGCGTGGTCGTCAGCAGTCGCGTCCGCGCCGCTGTCCGCGCCGGATTGCGCTCCGGCAGCGACGATTTCGAGGCTACTGAGTGTCAGTTTGAAACTGCCACGCGGAACCGAGTCACTGCCCGCAACATATTCGCAGCCGGTGCGAGCGACGCCAAGGGCGCGCCATTCGCGCAACGTTTGCGACGAATAGTCGCCGACCGTCGGCGCTGCACCGAGCGCGATCGCAACGTCCAGAGCGCGAAGGGTTGCGGTCGACCAGTGAAAGCTCAAGCCGACCTCGGCGGCCCCACTCTCGCCGGCAGACAAGCTCAGCTCGCCGCAGCTCGGTAAGCTGAGCGCGCCTGAAGCATTGCCGCTCAGGCGTAGCGCGCAATTGGCGCGGTTGCTCGCCGCATCGGCGGGCTCGCTCCGGGCTGCTGCGGGCTGGTCTTGCGAGCAGCCAACCAGGCTCAAAAAGCCGATCGGGCTCAGCGCAATGAAGAGGGCGATGGCGCGCATGAGGTCGCCTTTCGACTAGAGTGAGCGGAGGTATTCGACGAGTGCGTCGAGCTCTGCGGCCGACGCGGGCGCGTCGGGCATTTTTTGAATCGCTTCGCGCAGCGTGGCGGCGCTGCCGTCGTGTAAATACGGTGCACTCGAGCTCACCCCGTTGAGTGACGGCGTGTCGAACGCGCACGCCTCGCGCGCATTGCCGGCGACGTCGGCGTGCGCAACGTCGGGAAATGCGCCGGAAGTGACGCAGGTGCCCACGTCGTGTAGCAGCACCGGGCCGGCGAGATCCAGCGCTGCGTTTCCCATGCCAGAGTCGGTAAAACGCGCGCCGGAGTGGCAGCGACCACAGCCCGCGTGCTCGAACACCGCTGCCCCTCGTTCGACCAGCGCGGCGTCGGTGGTGGGCGGCTCGGGCAAGGGAATGGCCTGGTTCACATAGGCCGTCAGCGCGTCGAGCAGTGATGCCTGCGCGACCGGGTCGAACCGGCCACCCTGCTCGATGTTGATCGTGTGCCAGTAATCTTGGACCTGGTTGCGATCGGCAGTGCGAAAGAGAAAGCCCGTGCCGAGCATGCCGCCCGCATTCGACGGCGTATCGCGAGGGCCCGGCGCAAACAGCCAAGTGACGGCGTCACTGCGGCCCTCCACGTGACACGTGGCGCACGCGATCCAATGCTCGGTCGTGATCGGGAATCGGCCGCTATTCGCGGAATTGAACAGCGCTTGGCCGAGCCGGAGCGTTTCTGGCATGGGGTCGTGTCGAAGCCGCGCGATCGGCGGCCCATCGACGCTGGCTTCGAGCGCGCCGCTCGAGCGATCGAGGCGGAGGATCGCCACGTCTGCCGAATTTCGCTGATCGACGAACGCGCGCGAGCCGTCCGGCGAAATCACGATCCCTTCCGGCAGCTTGCCAGGCAGCGGGCGAACGAGATCGGCTTCGACTCGGCGCGACGCATCGACGACCAACACGTCCTCGCTATTCGCCGCGACCATCAGCGCGTACTCGCCGTCGGGCGTGAACGCGAGCGCGTGTGGGCCCGAAACCACGTCGGCGAATGAACCATCGACGCCGGGCACGTCTTGCGCGTCGCTGCTCAGCGTCTGTTCGTACCTGCCGTCCGCATGCAAGAGCGAGAGCGCGGGAAAAGCGGTCGACTCGAAATCCAGCTCGGGTTGCGCGGTGTCGGTGCCCAGCAACAGGTGAGCGGCCCAGAGCTCGCTGGTTCCCGGCCGCAGGGCTGCGTCGTAGATCCCCCTCACCTGGCCGTGCGCGAGGCGCTTGTCACCGCGAGCGGCGAGATCAGGGATGGTCCACGGCGCACGCGCGGTCATTCCCGAAGGGTCGATGGCCGTCACGCCCGGTCCGAGCAGGTGTGTCGCGAACAACTGCGAACCGTCGGCCGAGAGCGCGAGCGCCCACGGCTCGCTCGTCACGTGCGCGGTGGCCGTGATCTGCAGGCTTTTGCTATCGACTCGTACGACGGTCGCGTCCTGCGAGCAGGCGACGTAGACCGAGTCGCCCGCGGGCGAGACCACGACGCCGATCGGCTCGCTGCCGACGGGCACTCGCGACTGCACGCGGCCGGAAGCGACGTCGACGACGAGCAGCGCGTTCGCGCGCTCGGCCGTCACGTACAGCGTGGCTCCGCTCGGCGAAAGCGCGACTGAGCGCGGTAAAATCGCCGGCGCATAATTACCGGCACCATCCAGCGCAGGCACGGCGTCAGCCAGGGCAATTTCGCGTTCGAGCACGCGCGTCCGCACGTCGAGCACAGAAACTGAATCGGCGTCGGGGTTCACGACGAAGAGCAGGCGCCCGTCGGCGCTGAGCGCCAGCGACGAGGAGTGCACGGCGCTGGGGCTGGGACCCGTGCTCGGCGCGCCGTTTCCTGCACAAGCCCCGAGCGCGAGCTGGCCGAGCAGCACGATCGCCCAGCGACGCCGACTCATGGCCGAACCACCTGGAACACGACCGAATCGGCCAAAGCCGAAGGCAGGTGCGCGTCGTCGATTTCGGGCACGCAGTCGTGCTCCCGGTCCGACGTGGGCGTGCGTTGCTCACCGGCGTCGACGTCGATCTGCTGCTCCAAGCTGCCCGTTTCTCCGGTCAGCGTGCGCTCGGCCATTTGTAAGCCGCCGCGCGGCAGCCCAGCTTGGACATTCACGCATTCATCAGGAAAATCCACGATTCGATTCTGATTGCGATCGTCCCAACCGTTGAGCACGAGTTTGTTCAAACGGCCCAAGCGATCGGTGAGCAGCGGCTCGAGCGCTTCTCCGCCTGGCCGAGTCGCCACGAGCTCGTACATGTCGCGCAGCGCACTCTGCAGCAAGGCGAAGCGCAGCGGCGTGTACTCGACACGGTCTTGCGGCGCGGGCGTCGCGTCGTAGATGCGCGCAGCGCTGTCGTAGAAGACGCTTTGCAGCCGCCCGAAGACGGCGATGGCACGCTTGCGATAGCGCACGTCACCCGTGGCCAGATAGGCAGCGAACAGGCCGCGCACGGCCGCGCTGTGCGCATCCAGCAGATCCTGGCGATCGCTCGGCCGCGCCGCCAGGACGTCCCATCCGCGAAAGGCCCGACCGTTCGCATCCGTCAATTGATTGTAGAGTAGCTCGGCCTCGCTGTTGAGCAGCTCGACCATGCGCTGACTAAACGTGCTGGCCGAGCCGGCTAGATGGATCGGCAGGGCGTCGAGCGGCGTACTGGACACGACCGTGTCCGTCGTATTGTTCGAATAGAGCTCGAGCTGCGAGCTCAACGAGCGCAGCGCGGTGCGCAGCGCCAAGATGGTTTCTGCGACCGAAATCGTCGAGGTCGTGGCGCCGCGGGTCGGGACATTTCCGGCGAATGACACGTCGTCGACGAGCAGGCCCGATTGGGAATCGCGATGCAGGCGATCCATGTCGATGAAGGCCACGCGCAGCATCGCCAGCGCTCGGTCGTGGAGTGTCGGCTCACCATCGGCCAGCTGATTGTCGCCGGCGAACGGATCGCCATCGAAGAACACCGCTGCCGGCGCGGCACCGCCGACGTCCGCGTTGCCGAGATCGGTGAGCGCGTAAAATTCGGCGTAGCCGAGCAGCAGCCCGACTTGATCGAGCAGCTGACTGTCTGCCGACGCGAGCGCGTAGGCTGGCCGCGGGAAGCCGCTGCCGTCGTCGCTCTCGGTGACCGCGATTTGCCCTGGAAACCAGCGCAGTGGCTGCTCGTAGTCATACGACAGCGCAGCCGAGATGTCGGCGAAGCCGCCCAGGGTCACCCCATCCGTCGTGGTGAGGTGCAGCAGCCAGTCTTCCGCGCGGTTGTCGACCGCATCGATGAAGATCTGCGCTTGAAAGCCCTCGATTCTGCTCGAGCCGAGATACAAGCCGGGCACCGGACGATTGCCGCCGTAAACGGCGTTGCCGGGGACACCGACCTGATCGGCGAACCCGGAAGCGATCGCAGCGGCGGGAAGCTCGGCAGAATCGTGCATGACTTGCAGGTAATTGAGCGTCCAAAGGCCGTATTTCCAGGCGCTGAAGCCGTCTGCGCCCGGCGTGAGGATCGGCTCGATCTGCGCTGCGCGATCGCTCAGATGTAAGCTAGTGGCGTCGCACTCATAATCGGGTGCAGCCGCCGCTTTGCGCTTTCCGGCATTGTCGTCGGAGGTGATGGAGCACGCGAGCGCGACCTCGGAGGTCGGGTCGACGCTCGGATCGAAGCTGCGAAAGACGTGACATGTCGGCCAAATGCCGGGCCAGCCCAAGGGATTTTCAGCCGCAGTTCCGGCGCCCGTGGGATTCCGATCGCCGCTGGTCGTCCCGTTGACTGGAAAGGTGCCGGCCGGAAAGACGAAGGTGGTGCTCGCGTTCGTGCCCACGGCAAAGTGCTGCACGCGCGCCGCCATCAGCGCCGTGGCAGCCGCACCGCCGAGACCGCTCGGGTTCACGAGCGGTCCGTAGACGAGCGACGTGCCCGCGCCGGACTCGAAGGCCACGCCGTTCATCGGCTGCTTCGAGTACTCGTACGATTCCACCGCAGCAGAGAAGCCAGCCAGATCAATCCAGGGCTCGGGGGACGCGCTCGCGGTATCCAGATACAGATCCGTCGGCAGGTGGTTGCGATCGTAACTGCCGAGATCGCGCCCCATTGCCTCGGCCAAGGGCTCGCCAGAGATTTGCATCTCGCCGCCGGCGAGGAAGTGCTCACGCGTGACGAAGCGTGTGCTGTTCACGACCGCCGTAACGGTCGCGCGCTGGAGCTCGAGGCCGCCATCGCCGAGCGACTCGGGCGAAGGCGGCCTTTGCGGCGATTTGCCGTTAGAACAGCCGGCGGCGAACAGAAGCCAGCACGCGAGCCGCCAGCTGCCACGGCTTATGAACTGGACTCGCAAACCTGCTCTCCGAAACGGCCTCGGCCGCAAAAGATACGCGCCAAGCCGAGCTTATTACATACGCCGACGCGGCGCGCTCTGCCGTCGCCGCTTGGCCAGTGCAAGGATGGCGGCGAGAGAGAGCAAGGCCACCGAGCCGCCTTGCCGCCCCGCGAGCCCTACGGTCGCGCAAGCGCAGCCGGACTTGTCGTCCGAGGCGCCGGCTGGGTTCGACACCCCGGAACCGCCGCTGCCCGGCGAGCCCGCGCCGGACGGAGCGCCGCCGCTGCCGCCGCTGTTCAGCGTGCCGCCCGAGCTCGACGTGCCCGAGCCGGCGGTACCGGTGCTCCCGCCAAGAGCGGTGCCGCTGCCGCTCGAGCCGGCGCTACTGCTCGTGCCAGCTGTACCGCCGCTGCTTGCGCCAGCGCTGCTCGTGCCACCGCCACCGCTGGCACCGCCGCTGTTCGTGCCGCCAGCGCCACCGCCGCCGCCGCCCGTACTGCTCTTGCCGGTCGTGAACGGGAAAGCCGTCTTCGACTGCACGCCCACCGCGGAGACGAACAGGTTGTATGAACCGTCGGGAAGGCCCGCTGGCGTCGTAAAATCGGCCGTTTCGGGCGTGCTGCCCTTGCTCGGCATCATGCTGCTGAAATTGAAGGTCCGACAGTAGTAAACGTTGCCCGAATTGTCGGTTAGCCAGACGATCGGATAATTCTGCTGGTTGGTCATATCGTCTCCTTCATCGGAGCCGTTGATCAGGCCACTCAGCTGCGTGCCGGAGATCGTGTACGTGGTGCCGCTTTGAAATGTGACTGAGCTCACCGTGGGACGCCACGCATCCTGCGGCTGCAGATCGGAGGTGTAGATCCAGTTGCTGCTGGCAGCCGTGGCCATCACTTGGCCGTTGGGCAAATTCACGTAGCCGATCGGATAGGGATTGCCCGAGTCGGGCGGTGGTGGCACCGAGCTCACCGTGTTCGTGTTTGGGTCGAAGGCCTGCAGGATCACGCCAGGGCCGAACATCACGTCGACCAACGCGCCGAAGACGCGGCCGTCCGGCATGGTGTTGCTGAACTCATCCTCGGCTTCCTTCGCCAGCAGCTTGGGGCCGGCGGCCCAGGTGCCCGGATCGGCGGCGGTGGCACCCGGCGTGTAGATGTACGATTTCGAATTGAGCCCGTACACCAACACGCGCCCGTCGAACATCAGCGAAATGCCGCCGGTGTCCCCGGTATCGAAGCCCGAGGGCACGGGGCCGGTGCGCGTGAATTTGCCGGTCTCGGGGTTGTAGATGGCCGCCCCGGCGTTCGCAAAGCCCACGGCCAACACACCGCCGTTTTGCAGCTCGGCCCAGGAGTTCTCTTGGCCGATCCCGAGCGGGGACGTCCCCGCGCTGGTCCACTTGTCGGTCGCAGGATCGTAGATCGCAATGTGATTGCCACCTTGCTCGCTCTCCAAGATTCGGCCATCCGAGAGCGTCGCGCTGCCGGCGTCTCCGACGCCGAAAGGAGCGGAGGCAATCGGGGTCCAGGTATCCTTGACCGGATCGTAGATCTCTCCGCTGGCACACAGCGCCGGCGTGCAAGACGGACCGTCGACGTACTCGCCGCCGATCTCGATGAAGCGCCCGTCTCGGGTCATGTGCTGCTGCGCGCCGCCGCGCGCGTGAGTCTTGCCCGCCACCGATTTCCAGGTGCCGTTCGCGTAGCTGCCCTTTTTGTCGGGCGTGAGCACCACCCAGTTGTTCAGGCCGTTGCCGTGCGAAAGAACCCTGCCGTCCGTCAGCATCCACAATCCGAAAGCATTGCCGCCGGCAGCCGAGTTCGTGGGCGCCTTGGTCCAAGTGCCCGCGGCGCGCGCGGGCAACGCAGCGAACGTGAGCAGGCCCGAGGAAGCCAACGCAATCAGGGATCTGAGCTTGAGCAAGGCACGCATGAAAAAACTCTTTCCCGCGAAGCAAGGGCCTTCGCTGGCAAGCGACCCGGATTGGGCCGAGATTCAGAGACGAAAATGACGGGCCAGGCCAACCGAGCTCGTCAGAGGGGGTGAGACTCGCCCACCATGCTCGAGCAGTGAGTCGATGGCGCCACCGATTAGCAGGCCATGATTTTGCCAAACCGCGCAGCCCCCGATTTTGATCGCCGCTTCGGCCGCAGTCAGCCGAATTTGCGAATTCTACGGTAACTGCGGCACGGAAACGGGCTGACGAGCGCGGCGTGTTCCGGGGCATTCTTTTGCGACTCGTCCGGGGCATGTCGCACGACTAGCTGATTGATGCGACACGATGCGAGATGGTGGTTCGCGGCCTGCGTGGCCGGGATCGCGTTTGGCTGCAGCAGCAAAGGTCCGAACAGCAACGTGGACCCCACCGGGGCTGGCGGTAATGCGATGGTCAGCGCGGGTGGCTCGGCGGGCTCCGCCGCACCCGGCGCGGGCGGCTCCACGGCGATTGCTGGCACCGGACCGGATTTGGTTCCACCTCCCGACTCTGGGACGACCGGTGAATCGGACGCCGCAGCTGGCGATGTTTGCGGCAGCACCTGTCCCAGCGGTCTGACCTGCGCACCCGAGACCTGCGACGGCGTCGACAACAATTGCGACGGGATCATCGACAACGTCGACCTGAACGGCGACGGAGTGTGCGACTGCCTGCTGATCGCGACGCTTGGCGCACCGGGCCAGTGGGGCACCGGCGATGTCTTCGCCAGCTGGCTCAGCGCGCGCAGCAACGTCGGAGCGGTAGACCTCGCGGATCAGACGCTGACCTCAGAACTGCTCGCCAAATACGAGGTGATCGTCGCGCAAGATCTGAGCAACAACCACCAGTACTCGAGCGACGAAGTGGCCGCGCTCAAGGCCTGGGTCCAGGCCGGCGGTGGCTTCATGACCCTGCTCGGATATGCGGATCCCGGCGAGGGTGCGAACGTGAACCAACTCTTGGCGCCGTTCGGCGTCAGTTACGGCGACAAGCAGATCCTGCCCGCCGTGAACAACTCGACCGCGCCAATCACGGACTTTACGCCACACCCCATCGACCAAGGGGTGAAGGCGGTGGGCATCGACAACGGCTACGAAGTACACGGACAAGGCACGGTCATCGCGCGCGGCGGCGGCCATGACGTCGGCCTCGCGGCAGAGGTGTTACCGGGGCACGTTTTCGCCTGGGCCGACGAATGGATCACCTACGACAGTGAGTGGCAGCAACATCCCGATTACCAAGTCGAGCAGTTCTGGCTGAACGCGATCAAGTGGCTCACGGCCGCGAACAAGTGCCAAGTCGCGATTCCTCCACCCGTCGTCAAATGATCGTGCTCTGTCCGCTCAGGCGCGAGCTTGGGCTGGCCTGGCGAAGAATCATTGCTCGCTCGAGCCGGGGACCGTTTCTGATCCCGTCGCTGTTTGTGCTCGCCACTCCGCCAGGCACTCAGCCGATTCGATTTCTGCGCCGAGCTGATCTCCGCTGACTGCTGGCAGTGGTGCGCCCCGACCAAATAAGGCGCACCCGCTCACGCTCGATGAACGAGCCCCTCGTCCCTCCCAATCTCAGGAAGTCGTATGCACAGTCACCGCTTGATTCGCTTCAGCTGGCCAATTTTGATGGGCGCAGCCGTCGGCTGCGGGAGTAGCGGGGGCGCAAGCACGGGCTCGGCAGGCAGCGCCGGCACGAGTGCGGCGACAGCTGGCGGACAGGGCGGCAGTTCGAACACAGTGGCGGGGAGCGGCGGCGCGGTCGGTTCTGCCGGTTCGAGCATTGGCACTTCTGGTGGCGCCAGCGCCGGCGCGGGCATGGGGGGCTCGCTCGGAACCGCGGGAACCGGCAGCGGAATGTCCGGAGCTTCGGGCGCGAGCGGCGGCCAAGCGGGAGGCAGTGCCGGCGGCTCCACCGTTTCTGCGGACTACCCGTATTGCAACTACGGCAGCGTGCCGAGCGGAACACCGCCCGCGGCCTGGGAAGACAACCCGATGTTGACGCCCACCGGAGTGAACCCGTTCGGGAAGCCGGCCACCACCGTCCCCGGCGGCTACCTGCTCTTGAACGAGGGCCCGCAGGGTCCGACCCAGGTTCCAACCGCCACGCAGCAAATGATCCTCAAGCGGATCAACGACGATCTGAAGTTCGAGATCCAGTATGCGAACGTGCATCTGCCGCCTTGGAGCACGGGCGGGGCCAAGCACTACATCGACTACTTGTTCGTCGCGACCGGCTTGCCCAACGACCCGAACGACGGCGGTGACTCGAGCTACGAGGGCATGTACCCCGACGTGGAAACCAAAGCGGTCGCGATGACCGACTCTTCGCAGCGCTATGACCTCACGCACGAATTCAACCACGTGCTCGAAAATTCGTACGGCACCATCCCCGGCGACAAGGTGTCGTGGATCGAGGAGTCGTACAACGACTTTCTGATCCTGCTCGTGGCCGAACGCGACGCTGGGATAACTCCCGGTCAGGCCGCGCAGTTCAAGGTGCCCGGCAATATCAGCTATCTGGACGTGCTCACTTATCAGCAACCGTGGGTGCCCATCGAAAGCTGTGGTGTCACCACGCAAGGCGGCACGACCGCGACGGGTCCTGGCGACTATTTCCAGGACGCGACCGGCTTTCGCTACAATGATTTGTTTCCGCTCTTCGTCTACCAACGGGTCGGAGCCAAGTTCTTCTCGGCCGTTTGGGAGAACGCCAAGGCGAGCGAGCAGATCTTGCAGACGATGACGCGCTTGCTCGACAAGCCGCGTGTCCAGTGCATGGTCGGCGAATACGCGGCGCGCCTGGCGCTCGGTGATTTCGTGGAGTTCTCGAGCTCCATGCAGAGCATCGGAGCTGACCCGGCGATGTGGGCGGCGACCACCGCGCAAAATGGCGAGCTCGTACCGAGCAACACTGCCAAGCTCCCGCGCTACACCGGGCGCAACAATATCCCGATCAGCGTCACGGCCGGCGCCACACAGGTGAGCGTCGATTTTACGCCGGACGCCGCCGGGAGCGCGGGCACCCCGGCGCAAATGCAAGTCGAGCTCGTGTATCGCGCGAGCGACGGCACCGCGGTCTACGGCGCACCGGTGAAGACCGGGACCGCCTCGATCATGCTCACGAAGCCGCCCAAGAACGGCATCGTGGTCGCGGTCGTCAGCAACATCACGCTGGACGGCTACAAGGCGGCCAAGGGCTACGGCTGGGATCCGAACGAAACGTTCGGCTACAAACTCAAAGTCACTGGCGGGACCGCCGCGCCGATCAACAAGACCTACTTCTGAAGCCAGGCGGTCGCGGGCGAGTTGGGCCCGAAGCCGCGGTCAGCACCTCTGTTTGGGATATCACATGAACACACGCATTCGTTCGCGCTCATTCAGCGCGCTCCTCGTCACGGCTTCGGTGTTGCTGGCGGCACAGGCGTCCGCGCAGACGCTTTCGAATAGCAATTTCAACGTCAAAATCGGCGCCAACGGCGAAATCAACTCGCTGCAGCTGGCGGGCGACGCCTTTCCGACCAACTACGTGTTGAACGGCGCGAATGCTCCCGCCGGGTTCGCCGGCAGCAACGACCATGAATGGGTCGGCGAGCTGATGTTCAAGTACCGCACGGGTACGGGCGCCTGGCAAAGCGCGCTCACCAACTCGGGCGCAGGACGAAAGATCACCACCACTACCACGTCCGTCGTCGTGAACTACGATTTTTCGGCCTTCAAGCTGACCGAGACCTACGCCCTGGTCGACGATTACTTGTCTTGGAAGATCGCGCTCACGAATTCGGGCTCGCAGCCGCTCGAGTTCGGCGACATCGGCCTGCCCCTACCCTTCAACGAGTACTGGTTCGGCAATGACGTGATTTACGAGACGCGCACCGTCTATCACTCGTTCATCGGCAATGATTCCTCGTACGTGACGGTCAAGCGCCCGAGCGGCGTGGGCCCGTTCTTGCTGCTCATGCCGGACGCGAGCACCGGCGCGGGCTTCGAATACAAGGACAATTGGACGGTCGAAGAGCACGCGGGCAGCGTTTGGGCCGAAGGCGGCAACAACAAGTGGCCGACCGGGCTCGAGGTCTATTACATCAAGTCGAACGTCATCAAATCGACCAACCAAGGCTATCTGCCGAACACGAGCCTGACCGTGCCGGCAAATGCGACCCAAACCTACGGCTTCAAATTCTACAAGGTAGCCGACGACAACGCGGTCAAAGACACCTTGTACAAACAAGGGTTGATCGATGTCACGGTCGTGCCGGGCATGATGTTCGCCACGAACATGACCGGCAAATTCGATCTGCGCGCGTCCGCGACGATCGACAGCGTCACCCCGCAATTCCCGGACAAGACCACGCTCACGGCCATGGGCGGCAGCGACGGACACCACCTGTATCAGGTGAATTTCAAGCAGCTCGGCCCGAACAACGTGACCGTCAAATACGGCGGCGGCAAAACCACCACGCTCCAGTTCTACGCGCTCGAGCCGATTGACGCCGCGTTTCAGCGCCACGCGACCTTCATGGTCAAGAGCACGCAGTGGACGAGCGGCGATCTCAACGGCATCTTCGACGATTGGATGATGGACGGCAAAAACAAGCGCGGCGCCACCGGCGGCTGGGGCTGGGGCGACGACTGGGGCTGGACCCACGGCGAATTTTTGGCCGAGAAGAACGCACAGAGCCCGGTCGCCGAAGAAGTGACCGCGCTCGACAAGTACCTCGATGCGGTTTGGGCGCGCTCGATCAACAACAGCAACTACATCGTTCAGGATTGGTGGTGTCCCGCGGGAGTCAGCGCGTCGAACCCCGCCGACTGCTATTACGATCGCGCGTACGCCTACCCGCACGCGTTCAACACGTTCTTTTCGATGTACAAGGTCGCGAGCCTGTATCCCGGTCTGGTGACGTACAAGCACCCAGCCGATACGTATTTGATGCGCGCGTACGACATCTTGCACACGCTGTACAACGGCCACGGCGACCCTGGCACCGGCTACATGGGCTTGCAAACGCTGCCGGAAATCGCCGCCGCGCTCAAGGCCGCTGGCCACACCACCGAGGCGGACCAAGTCTCGGGCGTGCTCACCACGCTGCACGACGCCTTCAAAGGCAGTAAATACCCGTACGGCTCGGAGTACAGCTACGACAACACCGGCGAAGAGGCGGTGTTTACCGCAGGCCGCGTCAATAACGATCTGAACATCCTCAAGGCCGTCAACTTGAAGACGCGCGCCTGTCGCGGCCAGGAGCCCGCCTGGTACTGGTACGCGGACCCGGTATCGCTGAACGGTGAAGGCTGGTGGCAATTTCAATACACCGCCTCACTCGCGGGGATTTGCATGGATGATTGGGTTCGCAACCATTCGACCACGCCGGAGGTCGACGAGCGACTGAACTACGCCGCCAAAATCGCCAACGTCAGCGCCATCAACTCTGGGCAAATCGACGCGGATCCGGCGAACCTCGGCACCGTGGCTTGGACCTATCAGGCCATGAAGGGCAACGTTTATCGCGGCAATGCCGAAGACGGCAAGCTGCACAATGGCTGGCGACAAATGGCCGGCGAGGCCGATCTCGGCTTGTTCGGCGCGATCCGCATCTTGAGCGCGGACATCGTGGTCGACCCGATCTTCGGCCTGTACGGCTACGGCGCGGACGTGACGCAATCCGGGACATGCCTGTCGGTCACGCCGCTCGATGGCGTGAACAAGAAGCTGAACTTCATCACCGCGAAGCTGCACTTGGAGCTCAACCGGGACCAATACACCGCGGCCACCGCGAGCACGGATAAGACCTACCTCGGCTTTACCCTGCGCAATCAAATGCCATCGGCCGCGCACACCACCGTCGTGACCGTGGAGGGCCTCGCGCCCGGCAGCTATCCCGTCACCGTCGACACCGCTTCTGCCGGCATGCTCACCGCCAGCGCGGGGCAAGCGAGCCAAATCTCGCTCGCGATCGGCACCAATGCCACGTACGAGGTGCGCATTGGCACGGGCTGTATGAACAGCACGAGCGGAGCGGGCGGCGCGAGCTCCGGCGGGAACGGCGCGGGCGGCGCGGGCAGCACGGTCGGTGGCGCTAGCAGCGTGGGCGGCGCGGGCAGCCTGGGCGGCTCAGGCACCGTCATCGGCGGCGCAGGCGCAGGTACCGTCATCGGCGGCGCGGGCACCGTGATCGGCGGCGGAACCGCGGGCGCTGCAGGCGCGAGCTCGGGCAGCAATTCCGGCTGCTCCTGCACGGTGCCACGTGACCCTGCGAATCGCAGTTCGCTGCTTGCGTTGTCACTGGCCGCTTGCGCTGCGACTCTCCGGCAATGGCGGCGAAAGCGCGGCGAGCGCTCGGCGCGCGGCTGAATCGGGCGCGCTCGCGGCAGCCTTTACGCAGCCATCACGAGTCCACGCTTTCACCCGTCGTCTCCAATTCGTCACCGTCCGCGAACTCGTCGTCCTCTTCGTCGTATTCGCCCTCTTCATCGTCTCCCAGCAAGTGGAAGACACTCCCAGGAACGAACCGGAAATTCTCGGCTCCCACGCGCTCAGCCAGCCAATCGACGATCATCGGCACGTCGTCGTGTGGCCCGGAAATGTAGATCGGTTGAACGGGCTTTGCCAGCGGCGTATCGAGCAGCACTTCGGGGCGCGGCTCGAACAGCGCTACCTCGAAGTCCTCATGCGGGCCGAAGCCGAGTGAACGCGCGTAGTCGAGCGCGTGAAACACGACTGACTGCGCTTCGAGCGGCTCGCACTCGCGGTACTCGTCCAAAAACAGCCGACCGACGCTCTCGCGCAACTCGACTTCGGTGAGCAAGGGCAGCAGGATGGCGTTTTTGATGCCCAGGCACGTGCGATCGACGAGCACGGAGTGCGCGAGCAGAGCCCCGCGGACACGCCGCGTGACCACTACCGTGACCAGCCCCGGGTCATTGTCGTGCGTGGTGTCGTCGAGAGCCGTGCTGATCCAGGCGGGACCAAACGGCGCCGCTTGCGCCAAGCGCAGCAGACTCTTGCCTTGGAATTGCGCTTCGCGTTTGCGCGCGTCCTTCTTGAGGGCGTCCCGCTTTTTGCGAGTTCGTTCGAGCTTCTTCTGACGCTTGCGCACCGAGCCGGCCATGAGCCGTTCAATTTCACGGCTCCGCCCGCCCGTCAATGCGCTCCGGCGCTGGGCGCTCCGGGCCGTTCTTCGCACCACCGACCCCGGCCCCGCCCGGGCGGGCCCCGGCCGCGCTCCGCAGAGCCGCGGCGCGACTCACTTGGGCGGCACGTAGCCTTGGCTCTCGATGCAAGAGTAGAGCACGCTGAGGGCAGCGCTCGGATCCGCTTGTACGGTCGTGCACGTGCCCGCGCACAAATGAATTTGGCTCGGTGCGCTGTTGCTGTCGTAGTACCAGCCGCCGGACGAACCACAGCTTGCCGCGTCCCGGACGCGTGACAACGTGCGCTGCGCACCGCTACCCGGCGTGTACGTCACGTTCACGTTATCGAAGCTGAAATGCAAATCTTTGGGTGGAGCGGGCACCGCAAAATCACAGCTCACGTTGGAGGTTTGGATTGCTCCGAAGGCCTTCAGCAGATCTTGCTCCGTGGTCGCGCCGTCGCTACCACCGATCATGATGCTTGCTTTCGTACCGCCCGCCTGGGCGATCTGATCCAGCGTGCTCTGGTTCGAGCCCAAAATGCCGATCGCATAGGTTTCGATGGCGTGCTGAGACAGCGTATCAGAGGCGATCTTGGCGATGTGGTCGATGTCTTCGTCACAGCCCACGGGCTCGCCGTCAGTGACGAAGACCACGATGACTTTTTCCGACGGGTGCGCCCCCGCGTATTTGACCGCGATGTTTTCGGCGCCCTGCAGTGCAGCAGAGGTCGGCGTGCCGCCGCTACCGTCTCCCTTCATTTGCGGATTGGCGGGGATCGCGGCCAAGAGCTTGGCCTCTTGCGCGTCGGCCGGCGCAGACGCGGCCGTGAGCGCGGCGATGTCGACCACCGGAGTACTGCAAGCGGCGATCGCGGCTTCGGGATCGACGTCGCATTCGGTGTCCGTGCAGCCGACGGTCGGCTGATCGCTCGGGAACAAGCGCAGACCGACGCGCAACCCCGCGGTCGCGGGGTCGGCGAAGAACGTCTTCAGCGCGCCGGCGGCTTGGTTCCATTTGTCGTCGTCGTTCATCGAGCCGGAGTCGTCCATCATCACGAGCATGGTCAGCGGCTCGAGCTTGGCGACCGACGAGCTCTGCGCGCACGTGCCGCCGGGCTCAGCCGCGCCCGCCTGCGCGTTGCCGCTCGCTCCGAGCCCAGCGCTCGCGCCGACACCCAAATCGAGGCCCCCACCAAGGCCTTTGCCGGCGCCGGATCCTTCGCCCGCCGCCGCATTCGCAGAGCCGCCCTGAGCGCCTTGTACCTGCGAAGTGCCCGAGCTTCCCGAACAAGCCGAAAGCGACGCGAGCACACCGACTAGCGCGGCGATGTCTTTGGTCTTCATGCTCTAAATCTCTCCTCATCAGGGCGTCCGCTCCGCATCAGGGCGTCCGCTCCGCGCGCGCGGGCCGAACGGGCGTGCGCACGCCATTCCGCGCGCACGGCACAACTGCGCCGCACGCGCGAGCTCAGCGAAAATCCGATGTCGCTCCGAAGATTGACACGCGTTCGCGTACTCGCCAGTGAGCGCACGCGCCTTTCTTCTCGCGCACACCCCGCACACCCCGCGCAGTGTCGATCAGGTGACTGGGAGAGAGCAGGATTGATGGTCACGCGTCGAGGCGCGCGACGGCCCAGCCTTCGGCGTCGCGCTTCGACCGCGCGCCGCGCTGGGCGTCGCTGCTCACGCGCGCGGCATGCAGCGCGTCAGCACCGCGCACGACACGCCACGCTCAAGCACGAACTCCTGCCGCCAGGGTGTGAACGCTTGGCCCCGATCCGCTCGAGCATCAGGATGCGGACTTTGAGCCCTGTATCGTACGCCAAAGATGCCGACTCCGAGCCCTGCATCGAACAGCTCGAACGCGAGTTCGGTCACGGCTGCGAGCGAACCGCAGGCGCGGTCTGACGCTTCGCTCGGGCGCCGGCGAAAGGACGGAACTTCGCTAGTGCATGCGCTTCGCGTCAGCGCGCGGTCTCTGTCCCGGCCCGGACGACGACACTGACTTTCCATTTTTGTCGCACGAGCTGAACACCGAATCGCGGCAGGGGGTCGTTGCGCCCGACGCTCGTCCGCGACGCCGAAGGCTGGGACGGGCACGGACGTGGCGCGTGACCATCAAAAAAACTCCCGCATTTGCCAGCGCTCAGCCAGCGTTCGCGAGCGGGGCGCTGAGCGAGCGGCTTGCGGGCGGCGGGTTCGAACGAGCAACAATGTCACAGTCTTGGCTGCACACATCCGGGCTGCGGGTGCGCGGAATAGCAGCTAAACTCAGCCAAGAATGAGATTTGATTGGCACTGTTCGGCTCCTGGTAAACGCGCGTGACGAGCTTCGAAACCAATCCTCCGGAGCGGGTGAGCACCGGCGTCGCCGGTCTCGACGATGTCTTACTGGGCGGGTTTGCGCGCGCCGGCTTCTATCTGTTACAGGGCGACCCGGGGTCCGGCAAAACCACGGTTGCGCTGCAGTTCGTGCAGGCGCGGCTCAAAGCGAACGAGCGCTGTCTGTACGTGTCGCTCACCGAGTCACGGGCGGATCTCGAGAACGCCTGCCGCTCGCACGGTTGGTCGCTGGCCGGCCTCGAGCTGCGCGATTTGACGCGCTCGGGCGCAGATCTCGAGGCGCAGAGCCACGCCTCGGTCTTTCACCCGGCGGACACGGAGCTGTCCGACCTGATGCACGCCGTGCGCGACGAGGTGGAGCGCGTGCAGCCGCAGCACGTGGTGTTCGACGGCTTGTCGGAGCTGCGGCTGCTAGCCGGTGAACCGCTCAGGTATCGCCGCACGCTGCTCTCGCTCAAGGCTTTATTTGTGAGCAAAGGCGTGACGGCGTTGCTCTTGGACGACCGCAGCGCCGCCTTTTCCGACACGCAACCCGAGAGTTTGGTCGGCGGCAATATCGTGCTCGAGCGCTTCACGCCGGCTTACGGCCGCGCGCGTCGACGGCTGTTCGTGACCAAGGTGCGCGGCGCGCATTTCCGCGAGGGTTTCCACGACTATGACATCATCACGGGTGGCGTGATGGTGTATCCGCGGCTCGTGGCCGGCGAGCATCACGACCGCTTCGACACCGCGCTCTGTTCGAGCGGCATTCAGAACTTGGACACCATGCTGGGCGGCGGGCTCACCGCAGGCTCGACCACGCTACTACTCGGACCCGCCGGCGCCGGTAAATCCACAACCGCCATGCAGTTCGTGATGGCGGGGCTGAAGGCCGAAAAGAAAGCCGCCGTTTACGTGTTCGACGAAGTGATGCACACGCTCTTGGAGCGCTCGGAGAAGTTGTCGTTCGGTAGCGCGGGCGGCATCCGGTCGTTCGTGCAAGAGGGCGTGCTCCACATCCAGCAGGTGGACCCGGCCGAAATGTCTCCCGGCGCCTTCGCTCACGAGGTGCAGCGGGCCGTGGCGGCTGGCGCACGCGTGGTCGTGATCGACAGCTTGAACGGCTACTTGAATGCCATGCCGGAAGAGCGTTTCCTCACCACGCACTTGCACGAGCTGTTCGCGTATTTGAATCAGAAGGGCGTGTTGACCATCATCGTCGTGGCTCAACACGGGATGATCGCGAGCGGCAGCGGGCAGGCCGGCAATATCGATGTCAGCTATCTGGCTGATTCCGTACTGCTGTTTCGCTATTACGAGGCAGCCGGCGAGGTAAGCCAGGCGATCAGCGTATTCAAGAAGCGCACCGGGCCGCACGAAAGGAGTATTCGCCGGCTAACGATCGATGCCGCGGGGATCAAAGTGGGCGAGCCGCTGCGCGAATTCCGCGGGATCATGACCGGTGTGCCGCAATATCAGGAGGCTGACCTCAACCGGGCGCTCGAACCGGGTCGCAATCCGGACGCGGACGTCTGATGGACGCGCGCGCCCTGTCTTTGGAAGAGCGCGTGCTCGTGCTGATGCCGACCGAGCGCGACACCGAACGCACGGTGAACCTGCTCGGCGAAGCGAACATCGCCGCCGCGCCGTGTCGAGACGTGGCGGAGCTGTGCCGCGAGCTGCGCCGGGGCGCGGGCGCCGCGCTGCTAACGGACGAGACTTTGGCCGCCGACCGCGACAAGCAGCTCGAAGAAGCACTGCGCAAGCAGCCAAACTGGTCCGCCCTGCCGGTCTTGCTCTTGACGCGCGACGGCGCGCAAGAGCGCACGCAATTTGGCGCGCTGAGCGGCTACAACCACGTCGTCATCGTGGAGCGCCCGGTGCGCACGCGCTCGCTCGTCAGCGCGGTCGGGTCCGCGCTGCGCTTGCGCCACAACCAATACGACATTCGCGATGCGATTCAGGAGCGCGAGCGACAAGCCCGTGAGCTCAGCGCAAAAGACGAAAAGCTAGGGTTCGCGCTGGCTGCCGGGCGCCTCGGCTCTTGGGAGCTCGATCTGCGGACCGAAACCTACGAAAGCTCGGACATTTGCAAGGCAAACCACGGACGGCCGCTGGATCAGCCGTTCAGCTACGCCGAGTACCGCGCGAGCATTCATCCGGCCGATCGCGAGCGCGTAGCTCGAGCAATCGACCAGTCGCTCGCCAGCAATTCGCCGTACGATAGCGAGCACCGCGTGATTTGGCCGAATGGTGAAGTGCATTGGCTGATGGTGCGCGGGCGCGCGGTTTATGACGAAGCGGGCGAACCGACGCGCATGGCCGGCGTGTCACTCGACGTGACCGAACACAAGCGGCTGCACGAGGCGCTCTTGCAGTCGCAGGCGGAACTCGCCGCGCAGGCGCAGCAACTGCGCGCAGCAGATCAGCTGAAAGACGAGTTTTTGGCGACGCTCGCGCACGAGCTCAGAAATCCGCTCGCGCCGATCAGCACCGGGCTCTCGCTGCTTGCCGACGGGAGCGACCCAGAGGTCGGGCGCCGCACCTTGGGCGTGATGCAGCGCCAAGTGCGGCACATGGTGCGGCTGATCGACGACCTGCTCGACGTTTCGCGCATCACGCGCGGCAAGCTCGAGCTGAAGTGCGAACGCATGCCGCTTTCGAGCGCGGTCGAGGCCGCGATCGAGGCCAGCCTGCCCGCGTTGCAGCGTGGCGAGCACACGCTCCGCACGCGCACGAGCGACGAGCCCTTGTTCGTCGAAGCCGACCCGACGCGGCTCGCCCAGGTGATCAGCAATTTGCTGAACAACGCCGCCAAATACACGCCCAACCGCGGCAACATCGAGCTCTCGGTGCAGCGCGAGGGCGAGCAGGTCGCGATCGCGGTCAAGGACGACGGCCTCGGCATCCCGAAGAATTGCCTGAACGACGTGTTCGAGATGTTCAATCAGGTCGATCAGTCCCTGCATCGCGCGCAGGGCGGCCTCGGGATTGGGCTTGCGCTGGTGCGAAAGCTCGTGCAAATGCACGGCGGCACGGTCGAAGCAGAGAGCCCGGGCCTGAACGCGGGCAGCACGTTCACCGTGCGTCTGCCACTGTCGCGCGGCGAGCCCATGGCAGTCGAGCGTTCGCCTGCGCACGCGCCCGAGCGCGCGAGCAAAGAGCGCATCTTGGTGGTCGACGACAACGACGACGCGGCCGAGCTCCTGGCCTTGATGCTCCAGCAAGCCGGCTACGAGACCACGACGGTGTACGACGGCCCGGCCGCGCTCGAAGCCGCGCAAGCCGTCACCCCGCAGATCGTGATCCTCGACATCGGCTTGCCCGGCATGAGCGGCTATGAGGTCGCGCAGCGCTTGCGTAAGGATGCTCGCTTCAACGACGTCGCGCTGATCGCGCTCACCGGTTGGGGCACGCCCGAAGATCAACGCAAAGCGCGGGCGGCCGGCTTCGACGTCCATTTGACCAAGCCCGTGAGCGCAGAAGATCTGCACGCGGCGCTCCGTCGCGCGACCGAGCTGCGCCACGGCCTGAGCGCGCGCAAGCCGAGCGACCTTTTGCCGCAAGTTTGAGCCTAAACCCGGCCCGGGCCGGAAAGCTCAGGGCTTGCCTGCGGAGCCCGCGCCAGGGAGTTCCGGTCCGAATACGCTCATGCCGCCGAGCGCCGCGGAGCGAGCGCGCTCCGCGCTCACGTGCTCGTCGAAGCTCGGGCCGCTGAGCGCGCGATCGAAGGCGCGCGCTTGCCGATCGAGTCGCTCGATCGCGCTCAGGCGATCGCTTTCACCCAGCTTGGCGCGATCGAGCGCCGTGCGGAGCACACTCAGCGTTTGGTCATAGACTTTGAGCGGAACCGGAAATGGCTGACCATCTTTGCCGCCGTGCGCGAGCGAGAAGCGCGCCGGGTCGGAGAAACGATACGGCGCGCCGTGAATGACCTCGCTCACCATGGCCAGCGCTTCGACCGTGCGCGCGCCGACCCCGGGCACGAGCAGCAGCTCCGAGAAATCACGCGGGCCGCTTTCGTGCGCGGCGCGCAGGCTACCGTGCAGCCGGCGCAGCACGACGTCATTTGCCGTCACTTCATGGCGATGTGGCAGCGCCAAGTGCGGAAGCACGAGCTGCGCCGGAGCCGGCACCGGCTTTGGTTTCGGCACGTGCGCGAGTTGCCGCGCCAAGACGTCGAGCGTCGCCGCAGGCCCGCGTGCGACCAACTCGAGCTGGGCGCGGCGTGATTCGGCCGCGCGATGGTCGGTCAGATTGACGATTTCGCCCTGCTCTTTGCCGTCAATCGCGCTGTGCGGCTCGTCCACGAAATCACGCAGGCCTTCCGATAGCCAGTGATAGCGCCGAGCCTCGCGGCGCGCCGGATCCATGCCTTGTTGCACGACCGTCCACGCGCCGCCGCGCGTGACGAAGAAGCCGTGCAGATACAGCCCAAAGCCGTCTTGCACGGCCGCGCTGTCCACCTTGGCGACCAAGCGACTCGCGCGCGAAAGCGCAGCGCCGTCGAGCCCGGTGAGCTCGCCGACCGCGAGCAGCTCCGCCGGCGTCTTGCGCGAATGCTTGCCGCGCCCGCCGCACACATACAGCCCGAGCTCGCCCTGCACCGGCGCGAGCCCGCGCTTCAACGCGCCGAGCACGCTGGTCGTGATGCCGGACGAATGCCAATCCATCCCCATGACCGAGCCGAACGCTTGAAACCAAAATGGATGGGACAATCGCCGCAGCACTTCTTCGGTCCCATAATGGTGCGCAATCGCCTCGACGATCACGCGCCCGAGCCGCGCCATGCGCCCCGCGAGCCACGCCGGAACATGCCCGCCATGCAACGGCAAATTCGCACTACCGCTGCGGCGAGCCATCGCCGCCAGTGTAGCCGATGCAAGCACCGTTTCCAGATTCTTGCTTGATGGTCACGCTTCACGCCCGAGCGCAGCCCAGCCTTCGGCGTCGCGGATCGCTGCCAAGCCGAGTTTCACGCTTGCCGTCCGGGCCGTGTCACTCAGCGTCGTCTGTGACGAAGCAGCCGTGCGGTAATTCAATCTCTCTGCGAGGCTCCGGCTTTTTTCGGCCGCGCTATCCCGAAGAAACGCCGCAACCCTCAGCGCGGCGCCTGAGCTCAGAAAAAAAGAAACAATCGCCATCGCTCGCTGTCACACCCTTCGACTGGAGCGCGACCTACAGGCGATGGGCGTTTCGAACGAGCAAGTGGCGGAGCGTGCGGGTGCTGATTTCGAGCTCCCGCTGAGCTCCCCAGTCCTACCTCTGGCCACCGCCAGAGCGAGCAAATCCTTCGCCGGCACGGTGCGTCGTAAAACGATGCGGCAAATCTCGAGATCTTGGGGCGGCCGCGTTTTCTTGGGTTCGATGCTCGCGGGCTCGCTGCTCATCAGCGCGATGAGCCTGCCCTACTTCGATTTCGAGACGTTGCCGCCGTTCGTGATCGAGAAGCTGCCGCTGCGCTTCGAAACGCTGTGGCTCGCATCGCTGCGCGTGCACGTGGCTGCCGCGGCGCTCGGATTTCCGCTGTGTCTTGCGCTGATGACGCGCGCGCTGCAACGGAAAGCGGCGTGGCATCGCTGGCTCGGGCGTTTCACGGGCCTGCTCGTGCTGTTCGCGCTCTTGCCTTCGGGGGTGGTGCTCGCGTTCGACGCCAAGGGTGGGCGAGCGGTGACCGCCGGTTTCTTGCTCTCCGCGCTGGTCGTGGGCGGGGCGATGATCATCGGCGTGCAGGCTGCGCGCCGACGCAACTTGGTCTTGCACGCACGCGCGTTGCGCCACGTGGTCGGACAAATGAGTGTAGCCGTGGTTTCACGCGCGCTAATCGTCGGGTTCGATGCGCTCGGCATCGAACCGGATGTGGCGTACGTCGCGGCGCTGTGGGGTCCCGTCTTGGCAAGCGCAGCCGTCGTCGAGCTTTTGTGTCTGCGCGCGCCGCTTTGGCAAAACACTCGACTTGCTCGAAAGGATGCGTCGTGAATTATCTCCGTTTGCTCTCGTGTTGCGTGTTCGCGCTTTCTTCCGCCCCCTCGCTCGCTTCGGCAGATGAGCCGTCGCTCGGCGAATGGGTGCAGCATCGCGTCGAAGCTGGGATCTTGCAGCCGCTCGCCGCGCGTGAAGTGAGTCGCTTCTCGCGCGCACGGCCGCCGCCGCACGAGCGCCGAGTCCGCGTCACGCAGGCGACGCCCAGCCGCGACAAGCAGGGCCGTGAGTTCGTCGCCTTCGCGGTGGACGTGCGCTTCGGGGGCAATTGGCAAGAAAACGACATCGTCGGCTGCGCGTACCGAAGCAACGGTGCGCTCTTCGTCAAACGCGGGGATGGCTATTTTCCCGCGGCCTTCCTGCTCGGCAAGAGCGTCGACCGCGCGCCCGGCGTGTGCGAACCCGCGCCGGCACGCTCGTAAACGCCCCGCGTGCGACCAAAGACGCCTGCGTGAGCCAATGCGCGGGAGCAAACGCAGCTCGACGCCGAAGGTTAAGACGTGCGCGGCGCGACTCGTGACCATCAAAAAAAACAAGCCATGGCTTCTTGATTGATGGTCACGAAGTGCACGCAGCGACACCCAGCCTTCGGCGGCGCGGACGGGTGTAAACGCGCTGCACGGCGAAGCCGGCACCTTTCCGACCTTTGCTAGACGTGCGCGCGCATCGCCCATATGCTCGGCGCATGCGCGTGGCTTACTGCTGGCGCGGGCCGCGACTCCTGAACGCGCTCATCGGCGCATGGCTACTCGTTCAGGGCTGCAGCTGGCGGGGTGCTCCGCCTCGCCCCGCCGAATCGCGGCTTTCAATCCGCGTCCCTGCAAAAACTCTGGCCGCGCATGCGCGCGAGCTACCTTTGAACCTGTTTCTGCGTCGGGCGCCGGGCACACTCGAAAATCGCGGCTGGCTGCTGGCCACGATTTGCACGGCGAACGCCGACATCGTGACCACCGATGTGGAATCGCTGACCACGGCCACCGAGCTCACGGTTTGGCTCGAGCGCGGCTATGCCGACAACCCGGGCACGCCCTGCGGCGTCGGCATTGCGCCGCGCGATCTGATCGTCGAAGGACCACGCCGCCATCCGCAAGCTTCTCTGCGCCTGGCGCCCGGCGCGAACGGCTCGCTCGTGCTGCGCGAAGTGCGCTGAAATTTCAGCAAAGCACACGCGCACTGCACTGTCCGCGAACGCCGAAGGAAGCGAGACAAGCTGCCCGCGTGGGGCGGATTTGGCACGCCGCATCCCGCGCGTTTTGCGCGAATTTGGCGAATTTGCGGCGGATCCCGGCGTGATCTCACGCTCTCACGGGCACGCGCGTTGCTATGCGGGGAGCATGTCGAACGCACTGAGCCGTGCTGATTTTTGTCGCCTTTCACTGACGGGTTTGCTCGGATTGGCCGCGTGCCGGCAACGCGCAGCAACCGAGCATGAGCCGGCCGCGACCAGCGCCGCTGCGCCGCACAGCGCCGTGCCGGGCGCGAGCCCGCCCCCCAGCGCGCGTCCGGAGCAAACGACAGCGACCGAGCACGCTGGCGTTCCGAAACGCAAGCTCGGCTCGACCGGCGAGATGGTGTCGATGCTCGGGCTCGGCGGTTCGCACATCGGGCAAAAAAGCTTGAGTGATGACGAAGCAATTGAACTGATGCGCGCGGCCATCGACGGCGGCATCACCTTCTTCGACAATTGCTGGGATTACAACGACGGCGCAAGCCATGAGCGCATGGGCAAAGCGCTTCGCGACGGCTACCGGCAGCGCGTGTTTTTGATGACCAAGCTGGACGGGCGCACCGCGGCCGCAGCCAATGCGCAGCTCGATCAGTCACTCAAGCAATTGCAAACCGATGTCATCGATCTGGTGCAGGTGCACGAGGTCATCCGCATGAACGACCCGGACCGCGCGTTTGCCAAAGACGGCGTGATCGGCGCGTTACAGGCAGCGAAGAAGGCCGGAAAGATTCGGTACATCGGCTTTACGGGCCACAAAGATCCGGCGATTCATTTGCACATGCTGGAGATGGCACGGAAGGCTGGGTTCAGGTTCGACACCGTGCAAATGCCGCTCAACGTGATGGACGCGCACTTCAAGAGCTTCGAGCAAAATGTGTTACCCGTGCTCGTGAAGAGCGGTATCGGCGTTTTGGGGATGAAATCCATGGGTTCGGGAGACATCTTGAAGAGCGGCGTCGTAAACCCCGATGAGTGCCTGCGTTACGCGCTCAGCTTGCCGACTTCAGTCGTCATCACCGGCATCGACAGCAAGCAGGTGCTGGCGCAAGATCTGAAGCTCGCGCGCGAGTTCAAGCCGCTCACGCCAGAAGAGCGTCAGGCCCTGCTCGCCCGTACGGCACCCGAGGCCAAAGACGGCAAACACGAGCTGTTCAAGACCGCCCAAAAGTACGACGGCACCGCCAAGAACCCGAAGTGGCTCGAGGGCGCGGAAATTTGAGCGGCGATGAGTCGCAAAATCGCTCGCTTCTTGCGCGCACGATTGATCAATTCAGTGCCGGGGCGCGCCGCGCACCGAGATCCAGCTGCTCAGCGGAGAGCGCGTTGAACGCGACGTCGGCGGCCTCGAGCAAGAGCTCGAGCGACGGCAAGCGCTGGAGGTTGCGCTGCAGGGTGGCTCCTTCGGGCATGCTGCGGCACAAGTAACTCAGCTGCTCTTTCAGCGGGCCGAGCGGAGAATGCGACGGATCGCCGGCGTGTTCGGCGAGCGCGCGCGCGAGTCGGCGCAGGTGAGCTGCGACGTCGCGGCCGCTCGGACGAAACGGGTCGCGCCCGGCGAGCAGCTCCGAGAGCTGACGAAATATCCACGGGTTGCGCAAAGCGGGGCGGCCCAACATCACGGCGTCACAGCGAGTCTGCTCGAACATTCGCAGGGCCGCCTCCGCGCACCAGACGTCACCGTTGCCCACGATCGGAATCGCGAGTTCGTCTTTGATCAGTTGCACGATGCGCCAATCGGCCGTACCGCGGTAGTGGTCCACGCGCCGCCGCGGGTGGATGGTCAGAAAATCGAGCCCGCAATCTTGCACGAGCCGGGCATTGCGGAGCGCGTCACTCGTGCTGTCGAAGCCCGCACGCAACTTGGCCGAGAGTAAGCCGGGCACCGCGCGGCGCATGGTCGCGAGCAGGCAACCGAGCAGCTCGGGCTGCTTCAGCAGCGCAGCGCCCACGCCCTTTCGGACCGCGGCGTTCGTGGGACACCCGAGGTTCAAGTCGACGACGTCGGCACCAGCCTCGGCGACGACGGCTCCGGCTTCGGCCATCAGCTCCGGATCGTTGCCCATCACCTGTACGCTGAGCGGAACTCCGGGCAGCTTCTCGACTTGCCGCTTGAGGTAGGCGCGCGAGATGCGGCCGCCCGAAATGCGCACGAATTCGGTGGAGACCAGACCCACTGGACCGTAGCTCGCCAGCACCTCGCGCACGGCGGCGTTGGTGACGCCTTCCATCGGCGCGAGCACGCTGGCAGGGGTGAAGGGAAAGTGGGCCAAATCGAAACAGGCATAGCTCAAGCCGCGGCGCGGACTAGCCAAGATTCGCGATTGGGGGCTCACGCTTGCGTTCATCCTGCCGATTCCGGCCGCATTTTGCGGCCAACTCGCGCGACAATTCGACCTCAGGCACGACTCCGATTCATAATTGGCAGCATGGAGGTACACCTTGCCTTTCGCGGTCCGAAGGCGAGCGTGCGTCCCATCAGCGAAATCCGCAGCACGATGATCGTGTCGGCGATTCAGGCCCTGCGCTCCCGCGATTTGTACGAGCGCTACGTCGAGGCTTTGTCGCCGGAAGTTCGGGAGCGCGTGTTGACCTTGATCACCGGGGCCTGGGTGCCGATCGAGCTCGGGTTGGAACATTATCGCGCAGCCGATCGGCTCGCGCTCGACCCACGCGTGATTGAGTCGATCGGTTCGGAAGTCGCGGAGCGCATCAACAAGAGCTTTCTGTCGGTGGCCGTTCAGCTGTCGAAGCGAGTCGGAGTCACGCCTTGGAATGCGCTTTCGCTCGCGCATCGCATCACTGATTTGAATTGGAAGGGCAGCGACGTCGCCGTGTACAAGGCGGGCTCGAAGGAGGCAGTGTATGAATGGGCAGGCCAACCCTGCGCGGCCATTCCCTACTTCGTGACCTCGTTCTGCGCGCATTTGCGCGCGCTGGCGTCGCTGTTCAGTGACAAGGCGCACGCTCGGCCGATCCCCGAGCGGTGCAGCGCGACGACCCTGTGTTGCCGGCTATCTTGGGTGTGAAGGAGACGGCCGCGTGAGCGCGCCGCCGCGCGACGCCGAAGGCTCTGCCGCCCTGCACGGCGATCGGTGACCATCAAGAAAATCCCTCTCGAATCTGCGGCCGCACCATCGAGCTCGGCCTGCCGGCGCGGGTTTGCTTACAACAGCTGCCCGCTTCTATTGCGGCGGTGGCAAGAGCGGCAAAGTGCGCGTCGTCAAACGGCCGAGCGGCAACCGCACTCGTTCGAACAGGTAGCCAGCCCGGTGCACGCGGGCGGGGTTGCGTTCGCGGGCAGCACGCGGGCCAGCGCGCGCACATCCGCCCGATGCCCAGGGACGCAGCAAAACAGCCGGTTGATGTGGAGCATTTACTA
>Ga0068855_100001295_pt1 | contig 30996 bp, 25 predicted proteins | sample KBSCornC52_FD_66592 | JGI IMG/M metagenome (GOLD analysis project Ga0068855, IMG submission 66592) | Corn rhizosphere microbial communities from Kellogg Biological Station, Michigan, USA - KBS Corn C5-2 | ecosystem: Host-associated > Plants > Roots > Rhizosphere > Soil ...
TCCCGGCACCAAAGCTCAGCGTGTCGACGCCATCTTCCCAAAAGCCCTGGGTAATGCGGTCGTCGCCATCGCCAATGTTGTAGATGTAGGTGTTGCCGCCATCGCCGCCATACAGGTCGTCGTCACCAGTCCCGCCGGTGATGATGTCCGCGCCGCTGCCAGCATAGACCACATCATTGCCCGCGCCTGCGTCAATCGCGAGACCATAATAGCCATCGCGCACGATGTCGTTGCTCGCAGAAACAGCCTGCGCCACAACCTGTGCATCGAGCGCCGCCCGATCCCAGATCGTGCCATCGGCAAACTGGATCTGCTCGATGCCCGTGGCTCGGCCATCCGATTGCCCCTGCAGCAGGATCGAGCCGGGGTGACCGGTGAAGCTGATCCGTACATTGCTGCCGTTGCTGGCATCCCGCGTCAGCATCAGATCCCCGGGCGAGATGCCCGCGCCGAAGCTCAGCCTATCGACGCCGTCTTCCCAATAGCCCTGGGTGATGCGGTCATTGCCGTCGCCAATATTGTAGACATAGGTGTTGCCACCGTCGCCGCCATAAAGATCGTCATCGCCCTGGCCGCCGATGATCGTATCGGCACCGCCGCCCGCATAGACGATATCGTCACCCGCTCCGGCCGAAATCACCGTGCCCGACTGGCCATCGTAAATCACCTCGGCACCGGCGGTGCCTTCCCGGTCTACGATCTTCTGGCTGAGCACCGTCCTGTCCCAGGTCGTACCGTCGGCAAACTGGATATGCTCGATCCCGGTTCCACCTCCCGAATCCTGATCATTGAGCAGAATGGAGCCCGGTTGTCCTTTGAACCGGATCCAGACGTCCCGGCTATCCTGGGAATCCCGTGTGACGATCAGGTCCTCCGGCCGGATACCCACCCCTAGAACCAGCGTGTCGTTACCGCTCCAATAGCTTTCGTTGATGCGGACGTTACCGTCGCCCGCATTATAGCTGAAACTGTCCGGGCCGTCGCCGCCGCCCAACGTCTGATCCCAGACGACGGTTGCGGCATCCTTGACCGTGCCGTTGAAGCTCGGACCTGTACCCAGGCGATAAAGATCGCGAAGCGTCAGGCTCGTCCCGTCCGCAAAGCGCAGTTCCTCGATCGACCGGGAACCGTCGCTCACGTCCTGATGCTTCAGGGTCAGCTTGTCGCCGTTGGAACCGATGGTGAGGATGATGTCGTGGGGATTGGCAGGGTCATAGCTGATGGAAATGTCCGCCAGCGTGATGCCTGCGCCGAACTGAACGGCATCGATATCGACCGCCGAACCAACGTCATCGATTGCGACGTCGCCATCGCCGGGGTTGAATATATAGGTATCCGAACCATCGCCGCCGGAAAGGATATCGTGACCACCGCCACCGCTGAGCGTGTCGTCATATACCGTGCCTGCGAGGGTCTCGTCCGCCGATGTCCCTTGCACATTGCTGCCAGCGTTCTTCGCATAGATGGCGTGCGCCGCAAGATCGCTCTTGCTCCAGCTGCCGCCGGTAAAGCTGACTTCCTCGATCCCTTCAGCGACATTCGTGACCGCGCCATGCAGATCGATGCGATCGCCTGAAGCCGCGCCGTCCACGAGCAAGGAAAGGTCGATACCGGCCGAATGCGCCACAACGGTCACATCGGAGGGTGCGATTCCCTCGCCAAAATCGAGAACGTCATGTTCTGTGGTGGATGTACCGGAATCGCTCAGCTGGTCACGGCCATCGCCTGCACGGAAGATAATGGTGTCATTGCCTGCACCGCCGTCGATGACATCGTTGCCCTCGCCGCCTTCGAGATAGTCATCCCCACCGCGAGCCGTGAGCACGTCATCACCTGACCCTCCCTCCAGCCAATCGGAGCCACTGTTCATAGGATTAGCGGAAACCCCGTCTGCCCCGAGCAGATGGTCATTGCCCGAACCCCCAACGAGAACATTACCGCTCCCGCCTCCTGCATCGAGCACATCGTCCCCTGCCCCACCGAACAGCCAATCGTCCAAGGCTCCGCCAACAAGAATGTCGTTACCATCGTCCCCGAACAGATCGTCACCTGAATCTCCCGCCACGATGAGATCATCACCAGATCCACCATGGAAAACGTTCGAGATGTGATAGGAAGAATCCTGAGCGGCACCGTCCCGCACCCCTCCAGATGAAGCCGTGATTACCTCATCGCCAGCCGATCCCGTAATGACCGTCTTGGACCCGCTATCCACTGTATCCTGCAACACAGCGCCGTTGAACGTCATGACGCGCTCGCCGTTGCCCTCGCGGGATAAAGCTTCAAACTGGAAACCTACCGTTCGTGCGTCGATCTCGCCTTGATTGAGGAGGTAAGAGAAGCCTCCATCCCAATCATGCGTACTACGCTTGAGAAGGCCGATATCGCTCGCTTGTGACAGGGTGAGCAACCATTCTGCGCTGAATACCGAATCAGGCTGCGCCGCGATGAGGGCATTGATGGAAGCAGAGTTATTGAGATAAGTTCTCAATCGTTGCGCAACCGACAAGTTGCCAACCAAGGTATCAAGACCAAAATCAACTTTTGTGGCATCTCCGTCAACGGTACTTGTCTGAATGCCCAGCGCAATCGTGTTATAGAATGCGCGTTTTTCATAAATGTCGCCGCCAAGGAATTGCATCTCCCTGGCCGCGCGCATGACCCCATATTCGACTAGGTCTGACGCGGAAGCGAATTTGAGGCGATTATCGCTCTCGGTGCCGTCTTCCCAGTAGATAAAGGATTTGGCGCGCATGCCATAGGAACCGGCCTCGACCGCCCCGCCGTTGATAAGCTCGCCGCCAATGGCATCGACGATGCCGTTAAGAGAAGTCGCGGCACTGTTGCCAAGCTGCCGGGCCACAGCCTTCTTACCTCCGTCCTTCTTCCAGACGTTTTGTACGGCGAATTGCCCCGTGGAGGCATTATAGCCGACGATTGCACCAGATTCCGGCTTGCCGGTGAAAAGACCGCCAATCAGACCGCCAATCAGATCGCCGAAGAAGGCACCTATAGCCGACCCAATGAAGGGGATTGGGATCGCGCTTCCAACCGCAGCGCCTATGGCGCTGCCGATCTGAGCACCGATCTGCTCACCGACCTCATCCCAATTTGCAATCTCCTCGGCCAGCTTGTTGCCAACGAAACTTCCCGCAGTGTTGGCCAAGCTAGCTGCATTCAGACCCTCAAATGCATAGTTTCCGTCAATGGCATTTTTGAGGATTGTATCGACGACCTGCCCGGCCTCGGTATTGAGAAGTTCTCCAGGCAAACCATTGATGCCGATCGCATCGACGAGCTGGGCGGTGAGATAAGAACTCACCGCTCCAGCCCCTGCCGATTTCAGATTGTTGAGAAACTCCTGACCCAAGCCATCGAAAGCATGGGATAGGTTGTCGGCTGTTGCCGTCCCGCCATCAAATGCGAGTGTGTTGAGAACGTCGCCGAAATTGTCGGCAATCGTTTTCAGTGCAGCAGACGTCACCGTCTGCGTCAGAACGTTGTCGCCGGCGATATAGCGGCCAAACGTATTCGCAAGAATTTCGGCGGCATCGACAAAGTCGATATTGATTGGGGAATCGGTCAGTCGGATGGTCGTTGGGCCATGGGAATCCCGCGTGATCGTTAGATCACCATCTCTTGTCTGTGTAATGCCTGTATAGTTATGAGAGCCGTCCGCAAAATTAATGTCCCATTCCTGAGAAATATCGCGGCCATATGCATCTTGTCCGGCGCTTATTCCAAACCTTCCTACCTTACTGCGTGGATCAAAGGATATAAGGACGCTGGAATGTCCCGATATTACAAGATTTCCCTGTTCATCAAAATGTGCAGAAAGGATCGCGTCATCAATTTCAGACGTTATGCCACCGCCCGTAACATTTGTATCCATACCTATAAGAGAAGATATGTCATCATATGCCAGAAGAGGTGCTGCATTTGTAGACTTCGCGATCATGGCAGCAATCTGTGTCGCTGCACTACCAAGATCGTCACCAGAAAGATGGATTGATACTCCATCTTTAACAATAGTGATACCAATTACATTACCATCGGCATCTACAGTCGCGGTAACTGAATCGGTGCTTACACCATCTGAGGCCGTTTCTCCCCAGATTACCGAGGTGGTGGCTCCTGTGGGATCTAAAGGATCGTGTACAACGACCCGCGGAGTGCCCCTCGCAGAAGTGTTAATCGTGGCTTGCTTTCCGCTGGAAGTATCACGGATAATGCATTGAGTTGCCTGATTGCTTTGGAAGTCACCGATATATGCGGCGAGCGCAGCGCTAAAGGAAACGTTCGAGTTCGAGATACCGATTGCTTGGGCATCTACGGTCAGCACCGCATTGCTGGGCTGGGCACACATGAAGGCAAGAGCTGCAACGCCGTATTGTACCGCGTGGTTGTTAATGGCGTCGGGTTCTCGGCTGCGCATAAGTCCAGCGCCAGCAGCCACACTCGCATCACTCAGGCTGATGAGACCATTCGATTGCACCGGAATATTGGGGTTCAGCGCACCAGTCGCACTATCAATGAAATAACTGGCATAACCGGTAGAAGAAGCTAGTTTTTGTAAATCTGATGCCGTAACGGGTTGTCCGGAGCCAGCAAAGGAAGTTATTAAGTCATTATAAGCACTAAAGCTTGCTCTAGCTTCCTCATTAAATTCCGCAGCGAGAATAGCGCTGACTTGGGCAGTAACATCAACAGGTCGAGACTGGGGCCGAGACGCTATATAAGTAGCTGCTGCATTTAATTGGTTAACATAATTTTGAGATGATGCTTGCGCGTTAATCGCATGAGCAATTTCATGCGCCGCGATAAACGTGCCAGTAAGATCGCGTTGTCCAGTCGGAAGGGTTCCGTTGCCATTCAATGCTGTAGCATCGAAAGTGACTGACCCTGTCCCTGAAACCGGAGTTCCCACATATTTCCGGCTGCGTGGATCCCAGACAACTCCTTTGGAGGAATAATATGAGTTAGTAGATGTAGAATTGTAGATGATAGATTTCAACGTGCCTTGGCTTTGCGCGTCATTAAACCGATCAACCAAGGAGGGAATGCTACTTATAGCGCTATAAAACGAATTATAATTCGACAGCGTACCACCAGAGGCGATATAGGCGTTCTTGAAAGACAAGAACATTGATTCAACTTGTGTGTTGAATGGCATTATTTTTTCTCCTGCCCATCAAGATTTGATAAAATAGCTTGCGTGATGCAGCCTTGTTTAATGTAAGGCCCCAAACTCAGAGTCGCCCCTTTTGGATCGTTGAACACCTGCGAAATGGGAGGTAGAGACATATTTTTTCTCCCGATCACAATCGATGAAGAGACTTCATGTCTTTTCCATCCATATTGCAGAAGATATGTCTCCGCCCGTTCCATACTCACACAGCGACCTACAGGTATGTCAGCTTGGAAAGACACTTCCTGAACGGAACAATTTTCTTTCCCAGTATCACAATGTTCTAATTGAAGTTTCAAATAGCCATCCAAGCCTCCGATTTTAAGATGGATTGGCTTTTCATATGCCTTTAATTCCATGGCGCGATCTATATCGATCTCAGCGACTTCAAGTAAATTTTTAACAGACGGAGTGAATTGATTAATTCTATGAGAAACGTGTACATTTTCTGTATCAGATATGCCGAATTTCTCTTTCGTCCGTCCGTCCTGTAACAATGATTTCAACCGCTCTTGAGCTAACGCGAATCCTGGAATGACCGTAGGTGGCCCTATCTCTATTGCTCGCCCGTGCTCCTCATTACCGACAGGTCCCGAATAGACATATTTAGGAATTACGTCGAAACTCGATGCTCTCTTGTACCATTGAATTGCTTTGGTCAGATTGGGCTTGATACCGTCGCCTGTTTCGTATCGCCGGCCCAATTCGTATTGGGCACGCTTGTCTCTGCGCTTCGCGGCTTTCTTTAAAGCGTCAATTGGCTGCAATCTCAAATCAGTGCCTTGGGTCACAGACTGAGTCACCGGGGCTTGGCCCAGCGAGAGCAAAAGAGCGGCAAAGAGGATCATTTCAACAATCCCAGTTCGTTAAGGCGGAGCTTTGTGTTTTCAATCAAACGATCGCGCGCATCGGCATCTACCTTGATTAGATTCTTATGGTCACTAGCTGGGTCAGTGTGAATCATCGTGAAACTGCGTCCAGCGAAGGGACCTGCGATAAGGTCAGCGACCATCAATTCAGCCTGGCGGTTTTCATTTGTCGAAAATGGCGCCACCAGTTCAATCAGCCACAACCGGTCGCCGCAATTGCAATTGTCCAACCTCAACTCATTGCTGGATTCGGACATTCCTTCGATCAGTTTCTTCTCTCGCTCTTCATCCAGATAAGCCCAAAGAGCTACGCCGAGCGGACGTTCTCCGTCACGGAAGACCGTGAATTGGCGGTTCAATATCAGGGGCATTACGAGCCATCTGAGATCAGCTATCCGGAGGTCACGATGCTGTACGGATTCACTCAACAGCCAAGTGATCTCGCCAAAGACATGGCTCACAGTCATCGGCGGTATCTTCGGCGCATCGGTGACAGTCACTGTTTATCTCCATCGAGATGCAGTTGAGCAGGAATGATCGTTGGTGGATCAGCCCCACTCAGACTTTCATATGTACTGCAAAAAACAATCGAGTATTTTTAAAATTATGGGCCAAATATAAAATTGAATCTTAAAACAAAATTAGGCTCGTTTACTGTTCACGCGAATATACGGATTCGATGCTACAAGGTGTTGACATCGCATTGTCGATTGCCGCAGTCATCATCGCTCCCTTGCTGCTTCAAGCCGAGCCTTATCAATCGGACTCATAAGGTAGCTGATAATGGACCGCCGCCCCGTGCGAATGTCCGCCGTTGCCGTCATACCAGGACCAAGAGGAACCACCCGATCGCCACGGTCGATAGTCGAACGAAGCAGGGCGACGCGCGCCAGGTAAACCGGCCCCATTTTCTTGTCGTCCACGGCATCGGTGCTGATGCTTTCAATCCGCCCCGCTATGGTGCCGTAACGCGTGAAGGGAAAGGCTTCGAGCTTCACCGCCACTTCCTGCCCACGGTGGACGAACCCCGCATCCTTGTTGAGCACCTTCGCTTCTACGGTCAGGGCGCCATAGGGCACTATAACCATCAAAGGGCGCACCGCTTCAACCACCCCGCCAATGGTATGCACGGCTAGTTGCTGCACTGTCCCATCCACCGGCGCAACAAGGCGCTGGAGGTGGCTCCTCCGCTGGGCCTTGGTGAGTTCTTCCTGACGCAGCATCGCTTCGCTCTGCGCCTTGGCGAGATCGGCCAAGGCAGTCTGTCGCGCCTGTTCACGCGTCTGGACCAGTTGCTGCCCGAACTTTCGCGCGTCCGAAAGCCCGCGGGCCTGTTGGGAGACCGCGATGTTACGCTGTCCGACCTCCGAATGCCGTTGCCGCTCCATCTCAAGGAGCTTGAGGCCGGGCGCATAGCCCTTGGCCTCCAGCCCATGCATAGCTTCCAACTCGCGATCGAGCACCGGCACCGTCCTGTCTAGGGTGCGAACCTGATCGGCGGCCGCTTGCGCATCCGACAGGGAAGAAGCGCGGGCGGCCGCCATACCGGCGACAGCGGCGTCATTTTCGGCGACTTGCGCTGCGATCAGTCGGCGCTGTGTATCAGCAACATTTGCGGGCGTGCCGGGGGGAGGCACGAAATGAACCCCCTTCCCGCTCAGAGCATCTGCGATTGCCTGGTTGCGGGCCACGTCGAGCCGGGCCGCGAGCAAAGCCTTTTCCGCCTGCGTCTGTTCGGCCGTCGAAACGGTCGGATCGAGATCGATCAGCGGCTGCCCCTTTTTCACGACATCGCCGTCACGCACATAGATTCGGCGCACCATACCGGTATTGGCCGCCTGGACGAGCTTTACGTCATCCGTTGGCATGATACGCCCCTGAGCAGAAGCAACGACATCGACCTTGCCCAGGACCAGCCAGGCGATGGTTGCAACAAAGCCAATCAGTAACACCCAGGCCGTCGCACGGCCCGTGGGCGATACAGGACGTTCGATCACCTCAAGGGCGGCCGGCAGGAAACGGGGATCGGCGCTACGCTTGTGCTCCTTCGCGCGCGCTTTGTCCTGCACAAGCGCTTCCCGCGCGACCTGCCAATGGCGGGATATGGCGTTCATGCGGCCACCCCTTGGGTAACACCCATCTGGCGACGGTGGAGATCGGCATAGCGGCCATCAAGGTGCAGCAACTCCTCATGACTGCCCGTCTCGACGATTCGCCCTTTTTCCAGCGCAATGATCCGGTCGCACTGCCGGATCGCTGACAAGCGATGCGCGATGATCAACACGGTCCTGCCCTGGGCCATCGCCTTGAGGTTGGTCTGGATGATTTCCTCGCTTTCGGCATCGAGCGCCGAGGTCGCTTCATCGAAAATCAAAATACGTGGCTGGGTCACAAGGGCTCGCGCAATCGCGAGACGTTGGCGCTGACCGCCGGACAGATTGGCGCCGCGTTCCTCGATGATCGTGTCATAGCCCTGCGGCATGCGAACGATGAATTCGTGGGCGCCTGCCAGCGTCGCCGCACCTGTCACCGCTTCCAGCGGCATGGCAGGGTTGGCCAGCGCGATATTGTCGCGAACCGAACGGTTGAACAGTTGATTTTCCTGCAACACCACGCCGATCTGCCGGCGCAACCAAGCCGGATCGATCTGCCCGACATCAATCCCATCGACAAGCACACGGCCGCTGGCGGGCGTATAGAGACGTTGAAGCAATTTGGTCAGCGTCGACTTGCCCGAACCCGACGAGCCGACAATACCGAGCGTCGATCCCGCCGGAATATCGAGATCGATATCCTCGACTGTCCATGGACCATCGAGACCGTAGCGAAATTTCACGGCCTCGAAATTGACCGAACCGGTGATCGAAGGGAGAGCCGTTCGGCTCCCCGAGCCCGGTTCGGTTGGCTGGTTGAGGACATCCCCCAGCCGTTCGATGGCGATCTTGACCTGCTGAAAATCCTGCCAGAGTTGCGCCATGCGGATGACCGGGCCCGACACACGCTGGGCGAACATGTTGAAAGCAATGAGGCCACCAACCGTCATCTTATGCGCAATCACTGCCTGCGCGCCAAAATAGAGGATCGCGGCCATGTTGAGCTTGGAGATATATTGGATCGCCTGGCTACCGGTGTTGCCAAGATCGATGACCTGCTGGCTCGCCTCGCTATAGCCTGCCAACTGACGCTCCCAGCGATCCTGCCATTGCGGCTCGACGGCCGATGCCTTGATCGTCTGAATGCCACCGATGCTCTCGACCAACAGCGCGTTATTGGCTGCGCCCCGTTCGAATTTCTCGTTGATCCGCGTGCGCAACGGCCGGGTGATCAGCGCCGCGACAACCACATAGGCCGGGATCGTCAGCACCGAAATCAGGAAGAGCTTGGGCGAATAAATCCACATCGCAACAAGGAAGACGATGGTGAAGGCGGGATCGACCAGCACCGAGAGCGACGCGTTGGTGAGGAATTCGCGGATCGTCTCCAATTGGCGGACACGCATCGCGGTGTCGCCGACGCGCCGTGCCTCGAAATAGCCGAGCGGCAATCGCAGCAAATGCCTGAACAGCTTCGCCCCAAGCTCGACATCGAGCTTCTGGCTGGTTTCGGAATAAAGCTTGGTACGCAGCCAACCAAAGACCGTTTCCCAGGTCGATACGCCGACGAAACCGATCGCCAGCACGGTCAGTGTCGACATGGTGTCATGGACCAACACCTTATCGACGACGTTCTGGAAGAAGAGTGGGGCGGCCAGCCCCAGCAGATTGAGCGCCAAGGTGATCAGCAGCACCTCGCCGATCAGGCGACGATAGCGGATAATCTGCGGAATGAACCAGCTGATGTCGAAGGACCGGTTGGTAAGACCCACATTCTCGCGCGTGGTGACAAGCACCAGTTCACCGGTCCAAATGGCCTCCAGTTCATCGCGCTTCAGCGTTCCGACTGCTCCGTCGGGGCGCTGGATCAACACCTCATCACCTGCAACACGGCCGATCATGAACCAGCCCAGTTTGCCATTGGCGAGCAGAGGCAAGGGCAAACGTTCCAAATCCTTCCAGCGCGCGTCGCGCGCGCGAGCGCGCACCCCATCCAGACCTTGCGCTATCCGAACCAGGTCACGCGATGTCACGGCCCCGTGATGACCCAGCCCATGACGAAGCTGAGCCGGATCAACCGCAATGCGATGCATGGCCAGCAGAGACGCAAAGGCGAACAGACCGCTTTCGACAGCAGGCTCGAGCGCGGAAATGGGATCGGCCTCGCTCATCAATGCAGCTTTCGATGGAAGCGCGAAACGGAGCGGCCGACGGTTCCGGCTATTGGAACATTAGGACGGGACCGGGAAAGGTTGCGCTGCACTGGCCCGGATTGCGCTGGCGCCAAGGCGGGCGCCTCACCGCTGCTTCCGGGGCGCTGCAATGTCTTTTGCCGGGCTTTCGGCGCACCTGCTTTGTCCAGGATGGCAAGGAGCGAATCCCAGGGAACGGCATTTTTGTGCTCGGTGTCTCGCAGATGCTTTGCTGGATCGTGCAGTTGGACGCCCGTCATGATGGCGCGGACTTCCAGAAGGCCGATCTGGCGCAGGAGAGCGGCCTGGGAAACATAACGGTCCCGCTGCGAACCCAGCAGTGCCACTTCGGCATCGCGGAGCGATTGCTGCGCATAGAGTATGTCGAAGGTGGAGCGCAAACCGACCCGATATTCATTGATCATGCCGTCTAGCTGGATCTCGGCGAAATGGCGCTGGTCGGTCTGCAATTGGGTCTGCTGCTCGGCTGTCGCCATCTGGTTCCACGCAATGGAAACGCTGCGGATGACCTCGCGCCGGACGGCCTCAATCTTGAAGCGATCGCTCCCATTCCGGTCCTCGGCTTGCCTCACACGGGATGCTACAAGCCCTCCTGAAATCAGGGGCACCGTCAGCACGACACTCCCGCTATAGCTCTGATCCTGATCGCGGAGACGATAAGGATCAGCCTCGCCATTAAGTGCCGCGCTTCCGCGCAATCCGAGCGTCGGCCGTCCTTCCGCCTTGGCGCCCACAATGTCGGCACGCGAGGCCTGTTCGGTGAATAGGGCCCGGGCCAATTCCGGACTTTGCCGTTCCGCCAGCGAGAACGCATCCTCCGCGCGGAGAGGCAATTGCGGAAGCGATGCTTCCTCCACCAGGTCGCCGGGATCATGGCCGACCAACGCCGCATAATCGGCTCTCGCCGCCTCCAGCGCCTGATCGGTAGCGACAACCTGTTGCCGTGCGATCGACAGTTGGGCCTGAGCCTGGGCAAAGTCGGTCAAGGTAAGTTCGCCGGCAGTGCGGCGAGCCTCGATCTCCTTCGCGATCTTTTCCAGTTCTTCAACGCTGGCCTGCCAGACCTCCAACGCAGCGCGATAACGTCGAACATCGACATAGGCTGTGATGACCGCGAGAAGCAGGTCTCCCTCCACGCCCCGCAGAACCGCCTGGCTCGAACGGATCGCAGCGATCGCACCGTCTCGCGCCGCCGTTGCCCTTCCTCCTGTATAGATGGGTTGGGCAACAATGAATTCTGCCCGGGCCGTATCCCGGTTAAACACCTCCGGCGCTAACGGGTTGGTGCTTCGCGTTGCCCGCCCCTCAATCGTGCGGGCATAGGTTGCCGTCACATCGACCTCCGCGGTTGGGCGAAGTTGCGATCGGGCCTGTACCAGACTCTCATCCGCTGCGCGCAGATCATAGCGGCTGCTCGCGAGGGTGGGATTGGTGCGATAGGCCAGCGCAATAGCCTCTGCGAGCGTCTCCCCACGGGCTGGCGCCGTTGCACCAACGGCAAGCATCCACACGCCGATTGCGGCATAGCTGCGGTACACCGATCAGCTCCGGAAACTGGCATCGGAAACACAACCTAGCCGACGGGCAGCATCGAACATCGCCTCGAAACCCCGGAGGCGGAACAGTCTGACCTTCGCCTTATCATGCAGGCGAATTGCGACGCGATCGGCATGTTGAAGCTCGCCAGCAGGAATCCAGACCCAGCCGCCGGTCGGATTATTCATGGCCGGTCCATCGATCTCGACACCTGCCGCCGTCAGAACGGTAATCCGGTCCTGCCAGCGCACCGGCTGACCATCGTCGATCCTGTACCAAGCCTCAAGCGTGTCGCGCCGGTGACCGAAGCGAAATCCTATCGCGCCCGGCTGGAAAGTGAGGCGGTGATCGACCGCCCCAAGGGCGCATCTAACCTCTTGCGTGAACGCATCCCGATTGACGCTGAGCGTCCACCCCGCGCTTTGGAAACGCTCTTCATGCGCAGCAACAGCAGAGGCGCAGCAATATGCCAGCATCGCGCATACCGCGATCCCAATTCTTCCCATGGATTTTAGCCCCGACAGACGGCTGTGATTAGAAACATCTTGCAACATTTCAGTCAAGTAGCCGAGTCATCCGATTTGGTATGAATTTACCGAAATATGTTACGGAACTCTTGCAGCGGCCAAATCTCTTCCTTGCCGGCGATTTAACCATTGGATCGCGGACGCCGATTCGTTTTCGGGATTTCATCCGTAATGCTGCGCGATCTCTCCATAGTGGCGGGGCGGTCCGATTGGGCTTAGCGTAGTATTTCGCTCCCTTCCGCAAACACTCCCATTGCGTCAGCGCAGTTTTGAGATGAGCCGGCCTACCGCACCAGCTTCGGCAGCCAGGTTGCGGTTATAGGCGAGAGGCATGCGCGGGCTTTTCCAGCGCAGCGCGTCCATGATGCCGGCGAGATCCTCGCCGCTGGCGAACAAGTCCTGGTTGAGCCCCACCCGCGTCGAATGCGCACTGACCCCCTTGAGCAACCGCGCCAGATCGTCGACCGTCAGATCGCCCAACGCGCCGCGATCAAAAGCCCGCTGAATGATCGCCCGCCAGATCGGTCCGATCGAGCCGGGATGCAGTGCCCCCTCCCCTACATCATACTCCACCCGAGCCGGCACGGCCCGTTTCGGCAGCGTCTTGCGTAGGTCCCATGTCTCGCGGCTCGATATGCTGTCGATCGGTCGCCCTTTCACCGCAGGCCGCGCCTCGTAGCGCCGCACCTGCACCCGCCGGAACAGCGGCCCCGCCTCTATGCCGGCCGCTTCGGTCCAGGCCGCGATCGCCCGCATCGACCGCGGTGACAGGAAGGCGGTAGTCCCCTCCCCTTCCTGGTCACCCTTGCTGCGCGGAATGGACAGCAGCCGTGCTTCGGGATCGAGTGCTTCGAGGATATGCTCGACCTCGATCGACACCAGTTCGGAAGCCCGCAGACCGGTGTCATAGGCAACCGACAGCAGCGCGCGGTCGCTCAGGCCCGTCAGATCGTCGCCGCAAGCTTCCAGCAGTGCCCTCACGTTGATCCCGCGCGGCTTGTCACGCTCGACATCCTTGACCGGCCCCTTGAACCGCAGCGGGCGCGCCTGGGCCTGCGCGGTGCCCTTCGCCCGGCGGATCGCGCGCAGCCGCAGCTTGACCAGCTCAGCCTGCGTCGGATCCTTGAGGTCGAGCAGTTGATGAATCTTGGCGATCGACGCCTTGTAACGACCCAGCGATGCCGGCAGAGCCCCCTGCCCTGCCCGGGCGTCCAGATAGTCGGCGACGATCACATTCCTTCATTTGCAGCGGTTAGAACGCATGTTGAATCGCAAATTGGTCGCCCTCTCACCGCTGCGGAAGCACGGCAATTAAGGAGCGAAACTAGCACCATTATAATCGACACAGATATCCATCAGCAAATTTCCCGAACATATGGCGGGCGAAATTCCAGTACCCAGATAGGCGCTGATGCTTCCGATCTAGGAAGGGCAGCGCGCCTTGACGAAGCGGCCTATCAGCAGGCGTTGCGGGATCGAGGCTATTCACAACGACAGATAAATGATGCATTCGCAAAATTGCACGAGGCCAATCGTGCGAAAGGATATTATCCATGAACCGCTTGGAAGACCTCCTGGGATTGAGCTACGATAAACTCGCTTCTTCGAAGGAGTTTATTGGTACGCCTATTCCCGAGCTTGAGAAGATCGAAGACCAAAGCTACTTGAGCATTTATGATCGGGGGGTGTCTTTCGTTCTTCCTGACAACAAAACAATAGGGGCCGTGCAGCTTCACTCTCACGGCCATGAAGGATTTTCCGGTTACGCGAATGCGCTGCCAGCGGGTTTGTCGTTTAGCATGAATCGGGAGGAGGTTCGAAAATTGCTTGGCGAGCCGGATCGGAGCGGTGAGGAAGGTGAGGTGCTGTTCCTTGGGAAGAAGCCTGCTTGGGATAGCTTTTTCGAAGGAAGCTTTCGGATTCACGTCGAGTACAATTTCGGGCAAAGCGCTCTACAACTTATAACGATCACTGCGATGTAGTTGCCGCAGAACTCGATATTTCTGTAACGCAACGAGTTCATTGAGGATTTATCGCCGCAGAGACAGCAGCGCCGCGAGTGCTTGGGCCCACTGGTGATGTTTATAGCGTCTGACCTGCCCCCCGAAAGTTCCCTCATTCTGATGTAGAGTCTGTCACTGTAAGGAGCAGACGCATGAGGAAGAGCCGTTTCTCGTCCATCAACAGCAGCAGAGTGGCTGGCTCCTTCTGCAGCGCTAGATCCTATAAGCTCCATATTGAGGTGCTGCGGGGCGCATCGGGCCGTTTCCTTGGCCCGGGCGATCTGGGCGGCACAATCAACCTTTCGCAAGCACCCGCTGAAACATTGTCAGCTGAAATTCGAGGTCGCGGTCGGCATGGGAAAATTATCGCACACAGGTCGATCTCACCGGCAAGATCATCGATGACGGCGCCATTTGCGGATGTGTCGAAGGTGAACCATGCGGCCGCGCGGAACGCGTCTTGGCCGACGAGACATCTGTGCGCTTCCCGAAATTGATCCCGTCACCGGTCAGAGAAGCTGAAGAAATTGCCGTCGCTAACCCGGGCGGACGAACACGGTGGCACCTATTGCTCAGAGCCTAACTACGCACACAACCGCTGCTGCAGTTCAACCATCCCGAATCCGGGCGGCGATCCCTGAAGGAGTATGGCCGGACGATTTCATCGGCGGCGAAGAGCAATGGGGATGGCGTATCGTGCGAAAGCATCTGTTGAGCGCGCCGGCGGCAGGGGCGAACGCGATCGCCTGCCTGCGTCCGGATCAGTTTGCAGATATCGCCGCTTATGGCTGGGATGCCGCGCCTGGAGCACGTCAACAGCATAGTGTGGGGGAGTAGCGGATTTTCCCGAGATCAAACCCATCTAGCCATTCATTGCCGCAAATTTAGCCGCCACGACAATGCGAAGCCTCCTGAAGATGTGGCCGGGGGCATCGACACCGCCCAAATACTCACGGCATAAGCTCAATCCGAATCGGGGGAAGGCGATGAATAGGCGATTATTTTCCTGTCGCTCCTGGCGGCAATGAGTGTCGGCAGCGAAAGTGAAGCTGAAGCGCGGCGGCGAGGATCGAGACGGACAGGTACCCGGCGCCATGTCTCTTCGGGATCCAACCGTTCCTATCGATCTTATGGTAGTGGCGGCGAATATTATGCCAATTGCTCCCACGCACGTGCCGCAGGCGCCGCGCCAATCATGGCAGACGAGGCGGGCTATTCACGCCGCCTGGACCGGGATGGCGACGGGGTAGCGTGCGAATGAAACGGCACAATCGGCCCACATGGCGTCTTGTCGTCCTGGTTACGCTGGCAGCGGCAATCATTGCGACAATCAGTGGCGACCATGGTTATGGCTGGCTTTTCGTGGCCGGGCATTTCATGGTCGCCTGGGTCTTTATCGGCGCCTTCGCGATGCTGGGGAAGGCACTGTTCGGGCGGCGATAACCCGTCTTGGGTGTCGCCTGTGTCCGCGAGCCGCAATCGACACCTCCATATATCGAGTACTATGGACTGTGCCACGGCATCCCTTGACGATTGCGGCTCCTCCCGGTCAGGCAGCCTGAACGCCTTCAACCGTCCAAGACGTCAGCAACCGGTCAACCTTCGCATGCCATTCCGGCGTCAGGAAGATGAAGACCCGTCTATTATCGAGCGGATCTTTCCGCCTTGCGACCATGCCTCTTTTTTCCATCATGGTGATGTACCGCAAAGCAGTCGTGGACGGAACCGCGGCCGCGATGCAGAGACTTGACGCACTGATATCGCGCTGTGCATCTGCGTTGACGAAGAGGTCGAGAAGCATGTCCCAGGCCGGATCGGCGAACAGATCGGAACCAAGCTGCCGGTCGCGATGCCTACGCAGGCGGATCAAGGCTCGGGCCAGTTCGGCATTCGAACCGAACGGCGCCGAGGTCGTGGCGGGTGGAACAATAGCGTCCCTCGCCCTCGTCTTGATCCGAGCGATTACCTCGTCGGCCAGCTCTTCGATCATCCCGTCCGGTTTTCCGGAGGAGGGGCTTTCTCTGCCCATCTATGCGCCTCCGGCCAGCAATTCAGGATGCCCCTTTCCCCGCCTCGACACATAGTCGGTGATCAGATCTATCTGATCGGGTCGCAAGCTATCGACAGCATGCAGATTGTCGGGGACTTCATCCTGGAGGAGGATGGACGGACAGCGCCCTTCATAATTGCCCAGATTCGGGCGATGCTGCTGATAGCCGACGAGGGCGGCCAGTTCGGGCGAAAAATGCCTGGCAATCTCGGGCGGATAGGCCAGCCACTGATTTTCATAGGGCTTGAGCCATCCCAGGCAATAGCTGACAATAACGCCGCGTCTGATCAGTTCGCTCCGATTATGGCCCGCGCCGTGCAATGTCGAACCCAGATAGAGAAGCGCCGATCCCGGTCGCATTTCGGCATCCATCGCATCTTGATCCGGCAGGATCATTTCATCCTGCTGCCGATGACTCTCCGGCCAAAAAATGGTCGCTCCGGTTTCTCGGCTATAGTGCGTGGTCGGCCACATGATGTTGACGAGATACTCCACCTCCCCCTTGGGGCCCTGCCACATATCCTGATCGCGATGCGGCACCTGGGCAGGGGAACCGGGATGGACCTCCACCGCCTGGGTCAGATTGAGCTGGATGACATCGCAATATGGCTGCAGAATTTCACGCACGATCCCGAGAATGAGTTCATGCTGAACGAGCGAAGCGGCGTGACGCGAGCGGGCGAGCAGCCGCCCGAAGCGTTTCGTGCGCGACCCGTAGAAGGGACCCTCGCAGAAGGGAGTTGACGAAAAGCGATCGACAAGCTCTCCGTCCAATTCTTCGACGATCCTGGCATCCACGAGGTCGGGAATGATGACATAGCCGTTTGCGCCGAGCTGCGCTGCGTAAACCGACGCGATATCCTGCAGGCGCGCGCCGTCGCTCGCGCCAATGTTGTTTGGCGAGTACATGGAGAATCCTTTTGTAAAAAGTTAGGCCGCTTTGGGCTGAGACCCGAATGTTAATCCGGAGCTGGTATAGGTACCCGCCTGCCGCAGAAGGTTGATCGTCTCGGTGCCGACATGGATCTGGAGCGAACCCAATAATGATTTGCCGACGGGTTTGGGAATGCCCAGCGGATCGCAACGCCACCCAAGGGCCAGGATTTGCGTCAGCCATCCCACTTCCGCCACGCCGGTGTAGCTGCTGATGCCGGTCAGTAGCGCATATTCGACCAGCGCGGTGGCGAGCCTGTTGCGAACCTCAAGTCTTTCCGCCGCCCGCAGTCGCGGAGACAGGCATAGCCGGGTTATCTCTCGGATCGAAGATCCTCTCGGGACCGGAACATCGCAAAGATGAGGAAACAGGTCCCCCAGAATGTGCGGCCGATCCGTTCGCAGCAACCGGACAGACCCCATATGAGCGTCGGTAGCCTTATCCGATATAATCAGATATTCTGAATATTCGTCATCGAACTGATCGCGCTCATAGGTTCCGTCCGAATGGATATCCCATTTGAGAATATCGATGAACACCCTCTTTCTGTCCATGAACATGGATTCGAGAGGTTTCCTATTAACATTTATATTTTGTGAATTGACCAGATGAAGCATGAAACCCTCCGCTATGGAGAGTTCATCTCGTTCATAATGGACCGATCGAGAATTCCCTCTAAAGGGGGATGGTCAGAGCAGATCGCACAGAGCTAACTGCCCGTCATGCACTGCGCGCAGGACAAGTTGCACTCGCCTCGCCACGCCATAGCGCTCGCGGGCTGTATCCAGATGCTGGGTGACGGTGTCCTCCTTGATGCCCAGAATCGTCGCGATTTCCCAGTCGGACTTGCCGCGTCCCGCCAGCAGGACACAATCGAGTTGCCTGGGACTCAAAGCCACCTTTTGCAAATTATTGGCGGCGGCAGCAGCCTCGAGCGCCAGATTCCGGGCGGTCTGAAACGCAAAGGAGCCGATCAGTTGGACCGCGCCCATATGCTCACGTCGAAGGGTTTTCCCGGTACGAACCGCAAAACTACAGGATCCGTTCGCTTCGCCTGGCAGATTGGCGGGAACGGTAACTCCATCGCCAAGACCTTCCATCGCCGCCGTTTCCAGCACTTCCTTATGCTTCTTTGTCAGCTGGATCATGTTCGGGACATCCGACCAGGCAAAGGCGATATTCGTGGCATAGCTGGCCATGTGGATCGGATCCCAGGAATATAATTGCTTCTCGAGAAAGCGCTCGACCCAGGGTTCGGGGTAATTTTCCAGCCTGATCGAGGCCGACTTGGAACCCAGGCGATGGTCCACATGGTGGATCAGGGCATAATGATCAAAGCCCATCTCCGTTGCGACCTGCTCCATCAGCAGTTCCAGGTCGCGAAGGGTCACAACCCCCCTCGCCGCGTCAGTAAAGCGCTGTGCGATCCGGAAGGACTCCATCGCGTCCTCCCGGTCCCTCATACCCAATGATCCCACGGCCCCACCCCATGTCCGTTTCCCCAGAATGATATATGGTTAACCCGTAGGATTTTCCTACGAGATTCTGGCAATCCATATGGGAAATTTACAGGATCTGGAAAAACTGGGGCTGGGATCCAACGAGGTCACGCGCATCGGTGCAGTCGACGACCATACCAGACCACGCGGCCAATCATCGCGATCGCGTTAGAATCGACGTCTTTCCATTGGGGATAAGCAGGATTGTCGCTGCCGACCGAGAGCTGCCCCCGGAGCGGCCCGATAACGACACGCTTGACCATCAGTCCGTCATCCAGACGCAGGACATAGATGCCATCCCGTATCCGCGACGCGCCATCGTCATGATCGATCATGATCTCGTCACCGTCGTACAAGGTAGGCGCCATCGACTCGCCCTGGACGTGGATGATCGAGATGCGATCTGGTTTCACCCCTAGGGCGCGCAACCATCGGGAGTCGAAACACATGCTGGCGCTCGACTGCTCCTGTCCCTCCAAGGACCCGTGACCGGCCGATCCACCGACGGAAAGGATCGGAACAGCGATCGGATGCCCCGCTGGTGCCGGTGCGAGCGGTGGCCCTTCATTGCCTCCAAGCTCTTCCTCGGAGACGCTGAAATAATGGGCGAGAATACGGCGATCCTGCTCGTCCAGCTTGCGCGGCGTTCCCCGTCGAATAAATTGCTGAATATAAGACGAATTCCGTCCTATGAGCGCGGAAATGCGAGCATAGCTATCACGCCGAGCCGCAATGAGGTGCTCCAATTTTGCTCGCACAGCATCCATTTGACGGTCTGTGCCCGCAAGTTGATGTCATTCAGATTAACGGCGTCTCCAGCAATCTGTCGCCGGCGTAGCAAAAAGCTATTGGAAGTCAGGCTTGCAACGGGCTAGCAGTGCCTGTCTGGATAACGCGGCCACGCCCGACAGCGAAATAGGTAACGCTCCGATCGGAAATGCGCACCCCAAATCATGGTCAGTAGGCGATCGAAAGCGGCGCGGCCACGGGAGCCTCGCCTTCGGCGATATAGCCATGAATGATATCGCCGGCCTTGAACGTGGCATTGCCACCCTTGTTGAGCAGCCCCAGAAGTCCAAAACCAAGCACCCCCAGGATGACGCCCCCGGTATTGGCGTCGCCTTCCGCGCCCTTCGTTCCGCTCAGCGCGACCGGGCCCCAGCGCGTATCGAGATGAAGCAGGCGCAAGCTGATCTGTCCCCTGCCCCCGGCGGCACTTGTCCCCTGTGCCGAAATCACCTCGCCCCAGGCCATGGTTCCGATGGGGATGATCACCGCTCCGTCCGACATGATCGGAGAATTGACGCGCAGCTTGAACCGGTCCCCAATTTTGGCAGACCGGCTGTTTACCTCCTTGATGACCATGAGTTCAACGTCCGTCCCGCGAATCCAGCGTGGAGGCTGGTCGGAGGAAACCGAACCAGAACCGGCCGTTGCCGGGATCTCCTGCGCGAGCGCCAATTGGCTGGTCAGCAGGAGACCCGAAACAAGCGCGGCCTGCAGCATGAAAATCAATTGCTGCCGGACACGCCAGCAGGCGCGGGGATGGCACCGGCGGATAAGAACTTCACGGCGACACCGGTCGCATTGGCCTTGCCCCAGCTGAAAGCCGACACATGGGCGTCGCCATATTGTGCCTTGACCACTGCGTCCGCGCCAAGCTTCCGCGCGCGCTCCCAGAGCTCCTTGTAGATCTTTTCCTGCGAGGGCGATTTGCTGAAGACCGTGGCCTTGCGGACACCGGCCTTCACTTCACCCAGGACCTCATAGGGACGATCGGTGATATCATAGGGAAATACCGGCACACCGACATCCTCGTTCACCAGCGGCGCGACCGGAGCCGGCTGGGCAAGGACCGGGGGGGCGACAGCAACGGCCAGCGCCGCGAACCATATTGAACGCATGATCTTCATCCTTACTGATGGAATTGTCTTACTTCGCACCCATTGGCGCGGTCGCAGCCGATGCCGTTTGTCCGGCGACCGGAGCGAAGGCTGCCGTTGCGACAGGAACGGACATCGCCGGCGCGGCAACCGCTTCGGCAAAGACCAGGGGCACATCTTCACCGATAAATCCCTTGACCTGCGACCCGGCCGCGATTTTCGCGCTGGTGCCGGTGGTGAAGAAGCCGACGACCGGCACGAAGGCGACGGCAGCGACGACGCCCGCGGTTCCGGTGACGCCCTTGTCGTCAAACGTCCCGCTCAGCCTGATCTGGCGGCCATTGACGCTGACATTGAGCAGGGACGCGGTCAGATGGCCTGACTTGCCCCACATCCCCTTGTTCCGCACCTCGGTTATCTCACCCATGGCAGGCGATCCCACCGGGATCACAATCTGCCCATCGACGGTTACCGGCTCGATCACGGACAGCCGAAAATGCTGGCCGACGCGCAGCTTCTTGCCTTCCGTTGTCAGCGGCTCCTCGAGCTTCAGCTGTATTTCCGTGCCAGTACGCAGGACAGTGCCAGCGGCTGCCCCCACCGCGAGCGTCCCGGGAGCAGGCGTCGTGGGCTGCGCATGCGCCAAGGTCGGCAAGGCCATCGCGCATGCCAGTGCAACATAGATCGACCTCATTGAATTTCCCCCGTTTCGACCTTCCCCAAGGCCAATCAAACTGTTGGATGGCGCCGTCCGGGAAGTCAAGCGGGCACGGGAGGCAAACGTTCGGATGGTCCCCTGCGTTCAAAGAACATGTGCATGTCTGCCAGGGCAGGACTGGGACGAAGAATTTGATCCATTTTGGCGGCAATCGCCCAAACGAGATGAAGGGCAGCAAATCAACGCCCCTCTTCATCCGGGCACATGCTTGAACCGATCATCCAGTGGCGTGCCACGCTCGCCCCCCATCGTCACGTGACGGCAAGTTCGCAGTATAGACAGTAAGCCGTGTCTGAGTGATGGCACCCAATATGGTTTGGATCGCGCCCACCTGACTTGCTGGTCCGTCCACTTCGACCAGCACTGCTTTCATGATCGTGTCGAAGGACTGATTATAGAAGACCAGTTGCGAAAGAGCGGCTTCAAGCGGAGACACGCTGGGAGTATAGGCCGCATTTTTTCAGCGTAGCGCCCTGTACAGGTCACACCGGCACTGGTGATGAGCGTTACGCCTGCGAAGGTGCTGGTATAAGGGCTGTAAGAGGCATCGGAGGCGGCTAGAGCGGTCTGCCCCGTCATCGTCATCGAAACCTTCGCCCGTTGGGGGCAACCACGGGCCCCGCCAAAGCCGACCCTGCCGATCCGGGAGCCCGTCGCATGACCCGGCATGATCAGCCTGTCGCTATGGCCCCTCATGTCGCGCGGTGGTCAACGAAACGACATGCGCCCGGCGATGGCTGGGCCGGAGTCAGCTCCTGGCATCATAACGGTAAGAGCCGCGAACACGCCTCTGGCGCATCCCAACACCTGCCGTTCCGCCGCTGCTGCGCGTCCATCAGCGTGCCTCTCTTATCCCGCCCAACCAGCCGAAAGCATAAATCCCCATAGGGCAACCTGCTGGAATCGCGGGTTCCTGCATGGGAGGCTTTCGTACGCAAGCGCCCGAAACCCTTCACCTTCCTCGCCATTCAAGGCCTGATTTTCGTTCCTCAGATGCGGACCGGCCGCTCTTGAATATCGCGCCAACCATGTCAGCGCGACGGTCTGATCATGAAGCGACGTCCCGGCTATCTTCACCTTCCCAATAGGGCGGATCGCCGAAGCTCGCTCGCAGGCTGTCGATCAATGCCAGAACTTTGGCCGAGGCCCTGTGATCGCGGGGATAGACGACGAAGAGTTCCGTGCCTTCGGCCGCGCATCCCACATCAATCTCCACCAGCGCCCCTCGTTTTAGTGCTTCGTTCACGTAGAAAGACGGGAGCAGACTGATGCCAAGGCCTTCAATTACCGCATCACGCATGATCAGGCCGTTGTTGACGCGCAGCGCAGCCCTGGGCCGGGCAACGACCCAGCCTTCCGCTCCCGCAAAGCGCCAATCCGACTCCCGGTTCGCATAAAGGATGCCCCGATGCGCTTCGAGATCGGCCACGCATGCTGGCCTGCCATGCTTCTCGACATAGGCGGGTGCGGCGACCAGCAGGCGACGCGCCTTCGCCAACCGCTTGACCACCAGTCGATTGTCGGCGATGGTCCCGATGCGCAGCACTGCATCATATCCATCAGCCGCCGCATCCACGAAATTGTCGTCGACGTTCAGTGACAGGTCGATGCCAGGATGCGCCAGCAGGAATCGGTTGAGCGCCTTGCCCAGATGCAGCACACCGAACCCGGTGGGTGCCGAAATGCGCAGCGGCCCCGTAAGCGAACCGCGCCGTTCTGAGAGTTCCGCTGCAGCCTCGCTCGTTTCCCGGATGATGCGACGCGCTCGCGGAAGAAACGTCTCGCCATCTTCTGTGAGCGAGAGATTGCGGGTCGTGCGCTGTATGAGGCGCGTGCCAAGCTCCCGCTCCAGATCGGCAAGCCGTTCGCTCAGGAGAGATTTGGGCCGGCCCTGGGCGCGTGCCGCCCCGCTGATCGACCCCGCATCGACGATCGCAATAAAGGCCACAATCGCCTCGAGCTTCATCATCGTTCGGTTTTTCCGGTTTCCAGTTCTGGATATGGACGGCTATTCTGGACAATGACAAACGCATATCTCCTTGTCCATGGAAGCGTCACGGGACGCCTCCGGAAACAAGGGAGTTGTCCATGTTCCGCTCGATATTGACCGCGCTGGCCCTCACCGTGTCCGCACCGGCACTGGCCGAGGTTCCGGCCTACCCGTCCAGCTTCCAGACCCGCGAGGTCGCTGCCAACGGCACCACCCTGCATGTCCGCGTCGGCGGCACTGGTCCCGCCGTCGTGCTGATCCACGGTTATGGCGAAACCGGCGACATGTGGGCACCGCTCGCCGCCGAGCTTGCCAAAGATCATAAGGTCATCGTGCCCGACCTGCGCGGCATGGGCCTCTCCCAGCGTCCCGCCGGCGGCTATGACAAGAAGACGCAGGGCGAAGACATTGCGCGCCTGCTCGATGCGCTCCAGGTCGGGAAGGTCGACGTCGTCGGTCACGACATCGGCAACATGGTTGCCTATGCGTTCGCGGCGCAAAATCGCGATCGCGTGGGAAAGCTCGTGCTGATGGATGCACCGCTGCCGGGCGTTGGCCCATGGGAGGAAATCCTCAAGAACCCGCTTCTCTGGCACTTCCGCTTCGGCGGCCCCGACATGGAACGCCTGGTCGCAGGCCGCGAACGGATCTATCTGGACCGCTTCTGGAACGAGTTCTCTGCCGATCCGAAGAATTTCGATGAAGCTTCGCGCCAGCATTATGCGGCGCTCTATGCCCGGCCCGGCGCCATGCATGCCGGCTTCGCGCAGTTCGCCGCCTTCGACCAGGACGCGATCGACAATCGGGGGTTTCTCTCCGAGGGCAAGCTAACCATGCCCATACTGGCGATCGGCGGCGAAAAATCCTTCGGCGCGACGATGGCGACCGTCGCCCAGTTCGCCGCCACAGACATCAGCGGCGTGGTCATTGCCGGCGCGGGCCACTGGCTTATGGAAGAACGGCCGGCCGATACCACCAAGGCGGTGCGTTCGTTCCTCGACCGGAAATAGCGCATCCCGACGCCGCGATCCTTCATGAAGAAAGGGTCGCGGCGACGTCGCTTGCAGCAATCACTCCATCCTGTACAACCTGATCTGCCTCAGTTTGCACAGACGGCGCAACTGTGGCGGATCCAGGCCATATGCCATGCCGGTTTCACATATGGCGTCTTGCCATCGGCATCATGCTCATCCGACCCTTTCCGGCCGTTCAGCGCCCAATTTTTTAGACACAGCTGCGGACGGTCTGGTTTTTCGTGCTGGCTGTCCGCGACTAAACCGATCGACGAACATCTCGATCGAAGCTGGGGATTGAAATTGCGGCCCTTCGGGCGGTGCCGAAAGGATCTTGAAATCGCCTGCAAAGTGCATAATTTTCATCGCGGCATTTACCGGCCGCGAGAGGAAGAGGATAGGAAGAAAGGAGGCAAAGCAATGTCCCTCTCCCATTTTCAGCATCCCTTGGACGTCGTCCATCATCCGCAATTTGAACCGGAAGTGAAGCGATCCATTCTGGCGTCGTGGGCGTCGGACGCTCATGCGGTGAAGGGCAAGCCCGCCCTCAGGCGGCCTCCCAATGTGGAGCGTGCCGTCTCTATAGACGAGGTCATGGACGACGGGCGCATGCATTGAGCCATGTCGCACCGTTTTCTCACTCACCTTCGCGAGGAGCGCGACCGATTGAACCGGTGGATCGCTGGGCTGACAGTCGAAGACGCCGATGATGCCGACATAGCTCGGCTGCGCAGGCTCAATCGGACGATCGAGCAGCAGATCGATCGCTGGGTTTGCGATCTCGCGCCAACGAGGATCGACTGAGGCTGGCTTCAGAATAAATAGCAGGCAGGGCGAAGGCCTATATCAGCGCCCCGCCCGCGTCCACGCTGCCGATATTCAATGCGCCAGGTGGATGAAATTTCGGACTTCCCGCATATTAGAGGGACTTGAAAAGGCAATGGAGCATACCAGATAAATCGCTGCCGGATGCCGGCAGGGTCCGGTATGGAGAGCGTCCGCTCTCTCGGACGCATCTTCATAGACTCGTTGCTCAATGGAGGACTTGGATATGAGGACCAACTTCGACTTTACCCCCTTCCGAATGTCGACCGTCGGGTTCGACCGCCTCTTCGACCTGCTCGAGAACGGCCTATCCGCCGATGTCGGCGAGGGCTATCCGGCCTTCAACATCATCCGCGAGGGCGAAAATCGCTATCGTATAGACCTGGCAGTGGCAGGTTTCCGCAAGGATGAGATCGAAATCTCGGCACAGCAGAACATGCTTGTCGTAACGGGCCGCAAGCGCGATGCCCAAGAGGGCCAACTGCTTTACCGCGGTATCGCAGTGCGCGACTTCGAACGCCGTTTTGGTCTGGCTGATCACGTCCAGGTGAAGAGCGCGGATCTGAAGGACGGCGTCCTTGCGGTCGAGCTGATGCGCGAAATTCCCGAGGCCATGAAACCTCGCAAGATCGCGATCAGTTCGGTGAACGGCAACGCCGGTCTGCCGCGGATCACGGAGGGCGACGGCAAGCAAGCCGAGACAAGGCAATGACTGCCGCCGCTGGAAATTAAGTGGCGATTATGCCAGCAAACCAAGGAGATTAATCATGGCTATGCGTGATTTGGTCCCATGGCGCCGGCAAGAGAACACGGCGCCGCCTATGTATCAGGACAGGGAACAGAGCCCCTTCACTCAGCTGCGGCGGGAGATGGACAGGCTGTTCGACGACTTCTTCCGCGCGCCGATGCTGGGCGGCGGGAGCCCTGCCGGCGAGGGGCTGGGTTGGCCCAGCCTGGAGGTCAAGGAGAGCGAAAACCAGGTAACGATCACCGCTGAGCTTCCCGGCATGAACGAGAAGGATGTCGAACTTTCCGTCTACAGCGGCATTCTGACTCTGAAAGGCGAGAAGAAGAGCGAGCATCAGGACAAGGATCGGGGTTGGTCGGAGCGTTTCTACGGCCGCTTCGAACGGTCCATCGCCTTGCCGCCCGGTGCGGATGAGGAACATTGCCAAGCTGATTTCCGGGACGGCGTGCTGACCGTGCGGATCCCGAAATCCGAGACAGTGGATCAGGGTCGCAAAATCCCGATCGGTACCCTTGAAACGCAACATTGACGTGTCTGGCGTGCCGCCACGTGCGGCACGCCTCCTTATCTCGATACTGGAGGGCACGTCGTAGGAACGGCTTCCACTCATAACAGTCGTCGGTGCAACTTGCTTCAGTTTAATGCGGCAATGAGACCATGACGATACGGAAACGAGGATGCACCTGACGGAACTCACTGATGAGGTTGAACTCAGGATAAGAGAGCTCGACCATCGTGTCAAAAATATCATCGCCATAGTACGCTGGATCACGATGAAGACGTTGGACGAGGCGCCGTCTTTGGAGCAGGCTAAAGCCGCAATCGACGAGCGGCTTGCGTCGTTGGGAGGCGCGATCGATCAGCTTTTGTCTTCCGCGTGGACCGCTGCTCCTCTCCCTCGCCTTGCGGAGAAGGCTCTCAACCATTTCGGCCCACTTACCTCACGCATTTCGCTTGAAGGGCAGACGTTAAACGTCGGGCCGAAGGCAGCGATGACCCTCGCATTGGCGCTTAACGAGCTGGCCACGAACGCAGTCAAATACGGTGCGTTGTCCGAGGCAAACGGAAGAGTTGAATTGTCGTGGAAGATTTTGGAATCTGAACACAGCCCAAGCCTCTGGATGCAGTGGGCGGAACGGGATGGTCCGCGCGTAAGTAAACCTGAACGGCAGGGGTTCGGAACCCGGCTGATTTGCAGCGCGGTAAGCAGGAATCTGCGTGGACGGGCCGGTTTGGACTTTTTACCGACTGGTGTTGTTTGGACATTGTTCGCGCCGCTTGCAGCAATCGCGCAGTGAGTGTCGGCGTTAGGGCCCGTCACAGTGTTTTGCCTGCTTCACCACCACTGTTCGATCGGCGATGCTGACCCGAACACGGCTACACTTCGCTCGCAATCTCTCCCATCTCAGTCGGATTGCCAGATACTCTCAGGATCACAGCCTGCGGCACCCTGAGCCGAAACGCCTCCCGTTCGCTCCGACCCATCCCGGCCGTTCAGCCACCAATTTTTGATTGCCAGCTGCGGAACGACCGCTTTTCGATCTTGAACACCCGGCACTATCAGGGGCCGTCGTCCGAGCTTCATGAAGCTGCCCTCTCGACGGGGTTAGGTGTCAATTCCTTCGTGCGAACGTTCCATGGCGCGCTTGTAGGCGTCGCGGCCGGTTGTGCGAGCGAGGTAGTCTCGCTCGGCATCGCCGAGGGTGATGCCGCAGTTCCGCTCGCCCAGGTTCAGGGCATAGGTCACCGAGATGTCGGCAGCAGTGAAAGCGTCGCCCGCAAGGTAGGGCGAGCTGGCAAGCCGTTGGCTGACAAGCTTTAGCCGCTTATGGACCGACTGAAGACACCAGGTCGCCCCCCAGTTCTCGCGTTCAGCCTCGGGTGCAATGAAGCGGCTGACGACGACGGGCATCATCAAGGTCGCCAGACCAGCTTCGCCCAAGTGCAGAAACTGCTGGTAGGCGGCGAAGTTGGAATCGTGCGGTGCCGGCGCCAGCGGCGTCGGCCCATAGCGTGCCATCATGTACTCCATGATCGCAATCGACTCGACCATGACAACCTCGCCATCCTGGATCGCGGGGATGTAGTCGGCCGGGTTGATCGCCAAGAACTCGGGGTCCAGCTCGGCGGCCAACATGTCCACCTGACGCAAGTGGTAGGGAAGTTCCATCTCCTCCAACAGCCAAGCGACCCGAATCGATCTTGAGGTCTGTCCCCCCCAGAGGGTAATCATGCGCTGCCCCTTTCGTTTTGTGACTGAGGATCGACCTTAGCGAACCTTGTATAGCCATGACATTCCATATCGGCCTACGACACGCGTAGGTGATATCATCTTGAGTTCCGTTTTAACCGTATGAACTGCAGGTAGAAAATCGATCGGGATCGCGTAGGGTGCCATTCGCGCCCAAGCGGCGTCGGAACGAATGTCCAAAAGAGAGCGAAGTGCCGACGATGTCGATCACTCGAGACAACCACTATGTCCCCATCTGGTATCAGCGCGGTTTCGTCGAGCCCGGGGCTGCCCAACTGGCATATCGCGACCTGCAGCCCGAAACGCACAACCTGCCTGATGGCTCGTCGCGGCCCGGGCGGTCGCGTTTCAAATCATCGCCGAAGCAATGTTTCGTCCAGCGGGATCTCTATACCACCTTCTTCGGTACTCTCGTTAACGACGAGATCGAGAAGCGCCTGTTCGGTGCAATAGACACGGCTGGGGCGCCAGCGATCCGGGCGTTCATCGGTGACGACATACGCGAATGGCACGAACACTTTCAAACTCTGTTTCGCTTCATCGACATCCAAAAGCTTAGGACACCCAAGGGCTTGGCTTGGCTCCGGCTCCAATACCCTCGCTTGTCGCAGAACCAGTTGATGATGGAGATGCAGGCGATACAGGCCATGCATTGCACCATCTGGACCGAGGGCGTACGCGAGATTGTGTCGGCGGTTGACAGCGCGGTGAAGTTCATCATCAGCGACCATCCGGTGACCGTGTACAACTATGCGCTGCCGCCCGAGGCGGCTGTGTGCCGCTATCCGCTTGACCCCTCGATCGCGCTTAAGGCGTCACAGACGATCTATCCGCTCGACCGCGACCATTGCCTGATTCTGACCAACCTGGAATACGCCAACGACGCGGGAGTGATACCGACCGAAAAGCGCACTTTCGCGCGGAACTTTCGGTCTTCGATGGTCCGTACGGACGCCTTCCCTCGCCTCCGACGGCTTGGTAATGACGAGGTCCGGCAGATAAACCGCATCATCAAGGCGCGCGCGCACCGGTACGTCGCGGCCGGACATGAGAAGTGGCTCGATCCCGAGGCCGGGGACGATACACCGTGGTCCGAGCTGCGCGGCGTGCTCCGCCCACCGGGAGACGCCCTGTTCGGCTTCGGCGGCGAGATGTTCGCAAAGTTTGAAGACGGAAGTGTCCACTACCAAGACCAATTCGGCCGCACCGAGAAACAGAGCGACCACCTCAAGAAGGAAGTGCGGGAGGCGGACGTTCGCGCGGGAGACGCCTGCGGCTGCGGTTCCGGCATGGCCTTCAAAGCGTGCTGCAAACCGCTGCCCGCCACGCAGCGCCCATCCTGGAAGGAACGCAGTATACGCGAGCGCAACCTCACCCTTTTCCGCGCGATTTCCGACATCCTCGGCCTCGACAAGGGGCTCGACTGGCTGGAAATCCGACGGGAGATTACCGACGACAAGATCCGAGACATACACGGTATCTACAAGACGCTCTGGCCAATCGAGACCGACATCCTCCAACTGCTGCCCAAACCGGACGGACGTCCACGCGCCGTCTACACTGGTTCGCTACATCCGCACGCGATCATGGACTTCGCGCTCGGCTCGTCGCTGTACTTTGGCGAAGTGCTGATCGAGAACCCTTTCGTTCATGCCGGGCACATTCGGCCGGAGTTCAACCCGATCGATAATCCCCGCGCCTATCATCAGGAGTTCGTCAAGACCGTCATCCTCTTCCTAACACTCATGCCACTGGTGGAGACCGGTTACGTCAATCTGATCCCTGACCCGACCGTCTTCGATCTGCATCTCCACGAGCAGATGCTGCACCTGGCTCGCAGACGGTCGGAAAGCATGACTATTTCGATCGACGCCGAGCCGCGAGTAAAGGAACTGATGGAGCGGGACTTGCGCCGGAGCCTTATGTCGATGCCCGAGGAGGGCATGCGCAGTCAGCTGCGGGGGATTTTCCCGGAACTTGACGACGAAGAGATCGACGAAGTCGTCGCCCACATGCGGAAAATACGCGACGAGGACCCACTTGCCGCCGTCCACCATGGGCTCTTAGACGGCAATGGCGGCCAGTTAAACCTCGCTAAGATGGGGCCGAACTTCGAGATGGCGCTATACATCGCTCAGGCGACCGGCGCGTCAATCGTGACCGACTCGCCGACCCGCTGGCGCGAGATTCGGTTGGCCGTCGCACGACAGGGCGGTGGCCAGCCGATGGCGCTCCAACGCGTCACCAAGGTGCTGGCATCGGCACCTCTTGGATTCGTCAACAGTGTAGAGGACTTCTTCAAAGTCGCGGAAACGGGCTCGTTCGATGGATATCCGGCCTTTATGCGCGATGTCTTCAGATACGCGGCGCAAATTGAAAGACGGGGCGTCAAACCGAACTGGGAGGCGGGTCTCACGTCACGTCTGACCAAGCTGAACCGCGTATCCCAGGCCCGCCTTCGCAAGGTGGCAAAGTCGTTCGGCTTGGGCAGGATCCATGGCCTGTTCCCTGCTGGTGGCATCCAGGATAACACAGTCAACCGGCTGCTGCTCATGTCGAGTTCGGAGCACCATCTGCACAGCGTCCCGATGGCCTTCTTCGTTGAGACCGCCGCCAGTTAGCTTTCGAGTGGCCGACCCTTCCTCGCCGTTCAGGA
>Ga0068855_100001298_pt1 | contig 30956 bp, 18 predicted proteins | sample KBSCornC52_FD_66592 | JGI IMG/M metagenome (GOLD analysis project Ga0068855, IMG submission 66592) | Corn rhizosphere microbial communities from Kellogg Biological Station, Michigan, USA - KBS Corn C5-2 | ecosystem: Host-associated > Plants > Roots > Rhizosphere > Soil ...
AACATAGAATTAGATTCTTATATTAAACACAAGCGTTTTGGCATTGAATTTAGGCCCGATTTCACAAGGAAAATAGATGACCTGTATCTGGCGTATGAGTTTGCCCAAAAAAATTCGCCGGATGAAAAGAATATAGCCAGGTCGCATACTATACTTGCAAAACATATTGTAGCTCAAAATTGGCAGGGTAAATTTCGGAACCAAAATATGTATGTTACCACTGATGATGGACGAATAGAGTACATCGCTGCTTCCCCATTTGAAGTAGCTTCTGAAATGGAAAAATTTTACGCTGATCTCACCAAATTATTATCAGAGCCTCTAACTATTCAGGAAACCTTCTTTTTTGCCAGCATGCTTCATTTGGTATTTGTAAAGATCCATCCATGGAATGATGGCAACGGGCGGAGTGCACGGTTAATTGAAAAATGGTTTCTGGCACAAAAGCTGGGACCAAAAGCATGGTTCATTCAATCTGAAAAGTATTATTACACGCAACATCAACTTTATTATCAAAACATAAGGCAATTAGGTATTGAGTATCCTACATTGGATTATTCACAAGCCCTGCCTTTCCTGTTGATGTTGCCACAGGCCATAACGTTAACCGAAGATGTATAATTATTAAGCTTAACATTATACTTTTTTAAATTTCACCCCACCACTGTTCCTTAAGGAAAAGAATATTAGTTTTATTTCATTCTTTTACTTATCAAGATGAAAAAACTTCTTTTCCTGTCAGCGCCTGTTTTACTTTTTTCTGTATCCCGCGGGCAATCATCCATTAAAGAACATATTCAGAAAACAGCCACTACAATAGGTACCATTCAACCTGATTCTACCAACTTTTCAGACCTTGAAGTGATCGGCAATGCGATCGGTGATGCCAAAATTGTGATGCTGGGTGAACAGGATCATGGAGATGCTCCTACTTATCTGGCCAAAACGCGACTGGTTAAATACCTGCACGAAAAAAAGGGATTTAATGTGCTGGCAATAGAAAGCGATTTTTTTGCCCTGAATCGCGGATGGGAGCAATTGCCTAAAGATTCAGCCAGCATGGTTGCATATCTTCATTATAACATATTTTCTATCTGGACGGGTTGTGATGCGTGTTTCCCTTTATTCAGACAATACGTGCCCCGCACGTTTCAAACGTCATCGCCATTACAGATAGCAGGATTCGACAACCAGATGGTCATGCCTTATTCAATGCAACTGCCGCATCAGCTGGACAGCGTGCTGCTTTCATTACAATTACCTGTTACCAAAACACCTGAATACCGGCAACAGATCATTCCTATGCTTGATTCGCTGAGAAAGTGGTGGTATTCCAAACCTGATTATGCCTTATTTGATCAATGTGCTGCCAGGTTGCAACAAATACGACAGGAAGCATCTCAGAAACTGGATGCAGGTAATTTCTGGTTACAGGTGATCGACAACCTGATACAGGAAAATGAGCATTTTCGCTATCTTAAAGACAGGAATAAACACACCAAATATTCCAACAACGTACGGGATCTTCAAATGGCTGAGAACCTGGCCTGGTTAACTAAAGTGAAATATCCTAATGAAAAGATAATTGTGTGGGCGGCCAGTGAGCACATTGCAAAAACAAGAGAAGATCTGCCTGATAACAAACGTAAGATGATCTCTATGGGCGGCGCCTTTACAACGGACTCTGCTCTGGCTACCCATACTTATGTACTGGGTTTTACCAGCTATGAAGGAACTGCAGGGCGGCTGGGTTTTCCCGACTATCCCCTGCCCAAACCTAAAAAAGAAAGCTTCGAGAACTGGGTACGCCCCAAAGGCGCTTATTCATTCGTTGATTTCAAAAATTATCGGAAGGCGCATGCGGGGGAGAATGAAGAATTTTACATGTCGGGGTATAATCACTTTAATGTAGAAGCTCAATGGACACGAATTTTCGACGGCGTGTTTTATATTGATAAGATGTATACGTGCAAGAAAACAAAGTGATGCATCACTGATTGAAATGAATTGCAATATTCAGCTTATTTAGCTTGATCAACTTTCGTTGTGAATGTCACTGGCTATATGTTTTTTAAGTAATTAACCGGCTAAGCAGAGGTGAGAGCCCTGACTTAGCCGGTTTTATTTTATGCGGTCATTTGCCCATAAAATATTTGGTTTTCCACTGAACACAGATTCTCGTACAATTTAACCTGTAGATACTTTTCATATCTTTTCATAGCAATCAATCTGCCACGCAAATAGCTGTAAGATGTATTGGTAAAATTGATCCTGGTTACATTGAGTCCGAAAAGCAACGGTTGCTGATTACTTTGTTCCAGAAAATAGATGTCAGTGTTGGGCTGTTGCTCATAATACTGGCATCCGGCGTCATATATAAAAACCAGCTCCCTGCATTTCTTCAACTCATGTTTCAGGTATTCGCCTGTTTTCATAGAATCATCCGGCTGAAATACAACAGATTTATACAAAAGAGTGAAATATTCAATCAGCCCGATAAATTCCGGCTTCAGGTCTTTATAAAAGTATATTTCTTCGTCCCGATTTAAAAAGCAGTAATTACCGGCCATTTCTTCGATGTTGAGCCAGCTTTTCATAGCCAGCCAGAACGATTGCTCAATCCATTTTCCTTCACCGGTTTCCAGTGCACTCTTTTCAATTTGTTGCTCAATGGTTTTATAAACCCGGCTGGTTTCTGTTATCAGGGATGAGTACTTCATAAATTTCGCTTAAGTAGTTGAAAAAGAGGGTAAGTAGATACAAACCCTGACATACAATCATTCACAAAGGCGGATTATAACCCATTAAAAGGTATGGCACAAGTCAAGATTACGGCAGCACTTTTCTCCTGGCCATACAACAACTCAATCGTCTGCAAAATACATTAGCAAGTGGTGCAAGACCTACTAATCCTGTTTCAAATACTTTCTAATTAATAAAAATAGCTGTAAATTATATAAGAGATTAATGTTCAATAAGTGCTGCTTTCATCAGCCGTTTACGGTTTTCAAATTTGTATCGTGGTTTTTAGAAATTGTTTCATAATAGTACCCTACAAGTTGCTCAAAAACTGAACACCCCATATTGACTGCATAAATTTATATTTAGAAGGGGGCTTTTTTCACTTTGCATTGCCGCCAGCATGATGAGGATACAACCCATAACGAACTGCCCGACATTGACCAAACCAGGGAGCTTTTGTAAAACCCACCTGGTTTTAGGTATCCTTGTTTTACTTATACTTTTCGGGGCTTGTACCAGGGAGCGCGAGCAACGATATTATAAAATCGGTTTTTCTCAATGCGTTGAATCAGACGACTGGCGAAAAACCATGCTTCAGGAAATGAACCGCGAACTGGCTTTTCATCCTAATATACATTTCATTTTCCGGCAGGCAGATGGCAACAGTCAAAAGCAGATAGTACAGGCGAATGAACTGTTACAGAAAAACATCGATCTGCTTATCATCTCTCCAAACGAAGGCGAACCATTAACACCTGTGGTAGAACAGGCTTTTCTTAAAGGCATCCCTGTAATAGTTGTTGACAGAAAAGTAGCTACGCCACATTACAATACTTTTATAGGAAGCGACAATTTTGAGATCGGTAAAATGGCTGGTCAGTATGCCGTCCATTTGCTTAAAGGCAAGGGAAAGATCATTGAAATAACAGGTTTACCCAAATCGTCGCCTGCCATTGAAAGGCATAATGGATTTGCCGATGCTATCAAAAACTATCCTTCACTGCAAGTGGTTCAGCAGATAAATGGTGAGTGGCTACCCGATACGGCAAAAAAAGAATTATCAAAAATAGCAGACCGCTACCGGGATGTGAACCTTGTATTTGCGCAAAATGATATGATGGCGCAGGCTGCTTATGAAGTATTTAAAAAAATAGGCATTAAACCGGCGATCATTGGAGTAGATGGTTTGCCAAGCACCGGTTTAAAGTTTGTTTCCAACAAAACAATAACGGCTACCATGTTAAACCCAACGGGAGGTGAGGAAATTATCAGAACAGCCGTAAAGATCCTTAACAAAGAAAATGTTCCTAAAGAAAATCTGATCCACACAACGGTCATCGATTCAACAAACGTGCGCATTATGCAGTTGCAGGTTGCGAAAGCTGCCAGTCAGCAAACACAAATTGAGCGGCAGAAAAGTATGTTGCAGGAACAAAAAAGGATTTATAATAACCAGCGCACTTTTGTATATGTACTCGTTTCATCGCTCTTTTTGTCGCTTGTTTTAGGAGGTCTGGCTTTTTTCTCGCTGCAGCAATATCGCAAAATCAGTAAAAAGCTGCAGATCCAAAATCAGGAAATTCTTGAACAGCAGGCGCAATTGGTACAAATGTCTGAAAAAGCAAAAGCTGCGAACGAGGCAAAGGTGAACTTCTTTACTAATATTTCCCATGAATTCAGAACACCTTTAACCCTGATTCTGGGGCCGCTTGAAGAATTGATGGCCAATAACAAAAACCAGTACAGTACCAGTCAAACCCTTGGTTTAATTCGAAAGAATGTGATGCGACTGTTACGACTGGTGAACCAGCTAATGGATTTCAGAAAGATAGAAGTGAATAGGATGAAACTAAGAGCATCCGAAAATGATCTGATCGTTTTTGTATCCGATATTATTCAATCGTATAAAAGCATTGCTCAAAAAAGGAATATTGATTTAAGGTTGATTACAACGGAACCACATTTGAATATCTGGATGGATGTAACGATGCTGGATAAAGTTATTTTTAATTTGCTATCCAACGCTTTTAAGTTTACTAAAGATAATGGTTATGTACATGTTTATATCAGCAAAAGCGAGAACAATAAAAAAGCAATTATAAAAATTGAAGATAATGGTATTGGCATGTCAAAGGATGCCATTGATCATGCGTTTGATGTATTTTACCAGGGCGAATATGAGAACTATAAAGGATCCGGGCTCGGACTGGCCTTGTCGAAAAATCTGATTGAGCTGCACAAAGGTTCCATTACTGTAACCAGTGAAAATTTGAAAGGTACTACGTTCGAAATTTATCTTCCACTCGGCAAGGAACATCTTGCAAAGGATGAAATGGTGGATTCATCACCTGAGGCCATTAGTTCCATTTTATATGAGCATGAAAAAATATTTACGGCAGATCTAATTACCGAACAAAGTGCAAAGAATGAAGCAGAAACCACGCAGGCGAGAAAAGAGTATACGATTTTGATTATCGAAGACAATGCAGACTTGCGGCAATTCCTCGCAAAAAAATTAAATACGCAATACGAGATTTTAGAAGCGGATAACGGGCAAACGGCTTTACAACAGGCTTTCGATCATATTCCGGACCTGATCATTTGTGATGTGGTAATTCCTGGTAAAGATGGCCTGACTATAACCCGTACGCTTAAAACTGATTTTCGTACTTCGCATATTCCTGTTATTTTATTAACTGCGAAGAACTCGATAGAGCAGCAGATTGAAGGCATGAAAAATTGGGCGGATGCCTATGTTGCAAAGCCATTCAATACCCAGTTTCTTGATCAGACTATAAAAAGTCTGCTCGCCAACCGTGCGCGATTGAAAGAACATTTTACCGGTGAAATGCCTGTTGCTTTAAATACACAAATAATAAGCAAGCCCGACAGAAAATTCATCAGTGAATTTAAGGCATTGGTAGAAAGTAATTTGTCTAATGAAGATTTCAATATAGACAGTATTTGCAAGAGCATGGGTGTTTCAAGAGTTCAGTTATATAAGAAAGTAAAGGCATTATTGAATATAAATGTGAATGATTACATTTTGAGTACAAGATTGCAGAAGGCCAAGTATCTTTTAAAGAATGAATCCCTTAGTATTGGAGAGATAGCATCAAGAACAGGGTTTACATCTCCGGCCTATTTTTCGACGGTTTTTAAGTCGAAGGAAGGGGTGACTCCGAAAGAGTTCAGGGAAAAGTGACAATGCCAAATGGCGGAAAGAAATACCGGGCAACAGATTACCCGGTATTTTATAATAGCGGTTATTGATATCCTGCATTATTCGGAGCCAGGTTGGGATTCTTCTGTATTTCAACTGCCGCAATCGGGTACAGGTCGTTAAACGGTTGAACATTGCCTGCTACATAAGCATCTTCTGTAGCAGCAGCAATTTTTACTGAGCTGGCGAGCTTACCCCACCTGATCAGATCAAGGCGGCGCTGCCCTTCGCCATAAAACTCTATGGCGCGTTCTTTAAACAGATAAGCAGTCATACTGTCTTTCGAAAGCGGGGCGGTAAATACGCCTGAAGTTCCAAAAGATCTTTTACGTATTTCATTTACAGCAGTCAATGCAGTGGCAGGGTCATTGTTTTCATTGGCAGCTTCGGCCAGCATGAGCCATACATCTGCATATCGAAATACATACATATCGAGGCCGCCGTCTGCATCTGCAACTTGTGTTAATCTCCAGAATTTTGGACCCGACCAGGTGGTGATCTTTTCCACAGGGTCTACTTTGAATTGCTGGCCATTATAGCTGGTGGCAACAATTGATGCCCTGCGCTTATCATTGGGTTCAATGTAATTGAGGAAAGTGGTATAAGGGATATAGGTTCCATACCAGCTACGACCCGAAAAAGGTGAAACACCTACCTGCTTTTCGGGCTCGTACCAGGCCTGATGGTCCTGGCCGTTCAATACCGGTTCAAAATCTACTTCAAAGATTATTTCAGAACCGATCATTTCATTTGCTTCAGTAAAGATATCGGAATAATTTGCCTGCAGGGTGTAAGTTTTTGAATCTATTATTTCCTGTGCTTTCTTTTGTGCAAGGTCCCATTGTTTAAGCCACATGTACACTTTCACCTCCAGCGTTTGAGCAGCGCCTTTAGTTGCGCGGCCAATATCGCCGCCTGTATATTTTGCCGGAAGATATTGTTCGGCACTTTTCAGGCTTTCAATGATCTTCGATCTGATATCGTCAGCAGCAATGCGCGGCAGGTTCATCGTTTCCTGCAGGCTATAATTGGTTTCGTCGTAATAAACGGCGTTTCCAAATAAACCTGTGAGATAATAATAGTAGAGCGATCGTAAAAACAATGCTTCTGCCACCACCCTGTTCTTTATAGCGTCAGATACACCGGCAGATTTGCCAACTTTATCAATTACCAGGTTGGCATTGAAAATACCTTTATACAGGTTGGTCCATATTGGCAAGGTATACCCGGGACTGAATGAAGACAAGGTATAATTTGGCTCAGGATCGTTTGGCCGGTTGCGTACACGAATAACATCTGTTCCTTCATCGAGGGCGCGCCATAAACTGCTTTTAAAACCACCTGAGGTGCCCAGCCATGAATAAACGCCATTTACACCAAGGATCGCTTCGTTATCGTTGGTATAAAAATTATCTGCCGTAATCCTGTTTTGGGGATTTTCCTGCAATTGCTTGTTGCATGCAGTCAGCGATGACGTTAGTATTAAAATATAGAATATCTTTTTCATCAATATTTGTGCTGATAGTTTATAAATATTATAAATCGAACTTCACACCGCCTACATAAGCGCGGTTTTGCGGATAGTTGGTAGCGTCAAAACCACGTACGGTGGCACTTTTACCGTAAGCATTGCTCTCAGGATCGTAATATGGATAGCTGGTAAGTATAAACAGGTTCGATGCCGATATATACAGGTTAATATTCTGGATCCATTTGGCTTTAATTACTTTGCCGGGCAGGCTGTAGCCAAGCGTTAATGATTTCATGCGCAGGTAACTGCCATCGTATACCCAGCGGGTGTTGGGAATATATCCATTTCGTGAAAACCGGGGAATATCAGAATCAGGATTGTCGGGCGACCAGCGATTGACCATTGTTTTATACTGGTTTGATAACAGATCGCCTGAATTATAAAACGCATCGGCAATATTCATGATCTGGTTACCATAAGAAAACGACATGTAAAAATTCAGATTAAACCGGCCATAGGTGAATGTGTTGGAGAAACCACCGAAGTATTTGGGATTTGAATTTCCAATCACACCATAGTCATCAACGCTCAATACACCATCCTGGTTTCTATCGACATACAATGCCTCCCCTAATTGTGGTGTGGCATTGTAGCCTACTGCTCCTTTTACAGGATCGAGTGTTTTGCGTGTTCCATAATAGTTTGCGCCCCAAAACGTTCCTACCGGTTCACCCAGTGTTAAGCGGCTTACGTTACCGGCATAAGAAATATTCTGGGTAAGAATATAATCAACACCGCCAAGGTCGAGCACTTTGTTTTTATTAGCTGCAATATTGAAAGAAGAGGTCCATGAAAAATGGTTATTCCTGATATTGACAGAACTTACCAGCAGTTCAATACCCCTATTTTGTATGGAGCCAATATTGGTGCGAAGGCTTGAATAACCGGTTTGTTCAGGCAACTGCTGGTTATTAAGCAGGTTATCGGTACGTTTTGAATATAAGTCAACTTCAAAGTTTAAGCGGTTTTTGAACAAACCCACTTCAAGACCCAGGTCGTATTGCGTAGTAGTTTCCCATTTCAGATCGGGATTACCATAATTACCCTGGGTGTAACCGAGCGTATTACTGTTGTTACCGAAAATGTAACGGGATGCATTGAGTGTAGTTAACGATCCATATGAAGGAATAGCCTGGTTACCCACTTTACCATAGCTGGCCCTTAATTTCAAATTAGAAAGAACGGCTATGTTCCTTAACCATGGTTCTTCAATAGCCCGCCAGGCAAAAGCAACTGCAGGGAAGAAAGCATATTTGTTATTGACTGCAAATTTTGAAGAGCCGTCAACACGCCCTGTTAAAGTAACGAGGTATTTGCTTTTAAAACCATAGTTTACCCGGCCCAGATATGATACGATGGCATAATCGGTATAATCAGAGCCAATGGCAAAAGTAGTTTGATCGGTTCCATTCAGATTGTTATACGATGTACCATCAGTAGGATATTTTGAGCCGCCGGCATTCACCGATTCTTTGTAATCGTATTGATAGGTCATTCCTGCCAGGGCATTCAAACTATGTTCGCTCCATTGTTTGTTGTAGGTTACGGTATTCTCCAGCAGGTACATAATTTCCTGGCTGGTAGAAACTTTGGCTACCCCGCCGCTATTATTGGCTTTTGCTACTGGTAACTGTCCGGATTCATAACGATTGTTCTTGATAAAATCCAGCTGACTGCCAAAAGAAGACTTGATGATAAGTCCATCTATGGGTTTCAGGCTAAGGGTAATATTACCAAGCACATTGTTCCTTTTTATGGGGTTGGTTATATAAACAGCCTGCGCCAATGGGTGATTAAGGTTTCCTGAACTGTATTCTCTTTTAAGGGCAAACGTGCCATCTGGCTTGTATACAGGCATAGTTGGCGCCACCCCTAATGCAGAAGAATAATAATCCAGACCACCCAGTGATACGGGGTTATTATCGGTTACGGAACTACCCAGGTTAAGGGTTGAATTCACTTCCAGCATGCGATTTACCTGGCGCGAAAAATTGCTGCGGAACTGGTATCTTTTATATTCTGAATTCATGATGATCCCTTCCTGGTCGCTATAATTGGCCGATAACAGGTAATTCGATTTTTGATCGCCGCCGGAAATTTGTGCTGATATATTGGATTGGCGCGCCTTTCGGGTAACCTCTCTTTGCCAGTCGGTATTGGCGACAGTATCTAAATTTGTATAGAAAATGGGTTTCCCCTGAGATTGTAACTGTTCATTTACCAATTGCGCATATTCACGGCCATTCATCATTGGAATAAACTTCGGCAATTCCTGAAAACCGGAATAGGCATTCAATGATACTTTATCCTTGCCGCTCCTGCCTCTTTTGGTTGTGATGAGAATTACCCCATTAGACCCACGTGCGCCATAAATGGCAGTAGAAGAAGCATCTTTCAACACATCGATAGACATTACATCATCGGGGTTCAGCAGGTTCGGATTAAAGTCATCACCAGCGATAATTCCATCCACAACATACAAAGGCTCATTACTGGCGCTGAGCGAATTTCCACCTCGAATACGAATAGTAGTTCCATCACCAGGTTGGCCGCTGATGCTGCTTACCTGTAAACCCGGTGCTTTACCTTGCAACATCTGGTCGATGGTAACGATGGGTACATTTTGAAAGGCGTCTGATTTTATGGTTGACACAGAACCGGTGAGGTCTTTTTTAGCCACCTCGCCATAACCAACGATTACCACCTCACCCATTGATTTATCATCAGCTTCGAGTTGCACATTGATCACTGACTGGTGGTTGACGTTAATAGTTTGGGTAAGATAGCCGACGTAAGAATACTCCAATACACCCATTCCGTTGGGAACGCCAATGCTATAAGAACCATTGGGTGCGGTAGTTACCGCTGCCGGAGAGCTTTTTAACCGAACGGTCACTCCAAATAAAGGATCTCCTTTTTTATCTGTTATACGTCCTTTAATAATGCTGTCTGCTACTGCAGCAGCAGCCACTTTTTTTTCGGGTTTATTGTCGGGTTGTTTTTTTCTGATGATAACCGTTTTATCACTTAGCACATAAGTAAAAGGCTGATCTTTTAAGATAAGAGTAAGTACCTGGTCAATAGAAGCCTTGTTTACAGTAGCAGTTACTCTAATATTGTTGATGTCATTTCCTTTATAGAAAAAATCGAAACCGCTTTGTTGCTTTATGATATTGAATACCTTGTTTAAGGGCGCATCTTTTTCAGAGAAACTGATCTCCTGGGCGTAAGTGCCGGCTGTTGCCAGCAAAGCAGCCAACAGCAGCAGGAATTTAACGCTTCCAGGCTTTTGCTGAAAGGGTATTTTCATTCCATGGCTTAAATACATACTTTTGCGAAGTTTAGGTGATGAGAGATAATTTGGCTAACACTTTATTTTCTGATTGCCTATTTGCCGGGAGTGTTGGAGCACTTCCGGTTTTTTTATACAGCAGGTAGTCATGTTATCATAGATCCTCCCTTGTTTTTGTTGTTAACAATCTGATAAGCAAACAGCAACTATTGCATTACGATCAACTTGCGACCATTTAGCCTGAAATGAACCCCGCCCAACTCCAGTATATGTAACAGTTTAGAGAGGTCGGATGTACGGCTGATGGTACCAAAAACGACATCGTCTTTTAGACCGGGTTCGTATTCGATCTCTATATCATACCAGCGGCTGATCTGTCGCATGAGGGTGTGCAGACCGACGCCGTTGAATTTGAACAGACCATCTTTCCAGGCGGTTGCAATAGTTACGTCTACGTTTTCACGGGTGAATGCATTTGATTTGGTTATATACCCCTGCTGACCTGGTTCTAATAAAATAGAACCAACTGGCGCTGTAAGTTTTACAGAGCCCTGCAAAAGGGTTGTTCTGATAGTGCTTTCCTCCTTATAGGCCATTACGTTGAAGTGTGTGCCCAACACTTCTACCTGTTGTCCATTAAGCGCTACTCTAAAAGGACAACTTTTGTTATGAGCTACTTCGAAGTAAGCTTCGCCATCGAGGTAAACGGTACGTTCGACGGATGAAAATTTTGTTGGAAAACGTAATGAGGTGGCAGCGTTCAGCCAAACGATTGTACCATCCGGCAATACTACCTGGTATTGCCCTCCCCGGGGCGTTTCAACCGTATTGAATGTATTGGCATCGCCAGATCCATTGTCTGAAACAGTATATAACAATTGTCCGTCGGCTTTTTTAGTAACTGTAATACCGGCTTCTTCTGCAATGTGGCCGTTTGCGGCATCGGTAAGACTGATCTTACGCCCATCGTTCAATGTAAGAATGGCTTTATTGCTGCCGGGTATAATTTGATTGTTGGCTACCTGCTGTTTATTTGCAGGGGCAACTACCGGCTTTTTTATATATAAATAAAGAGTGGTTGCGAATGCTGTCAATAATACTGCTGCCGCAGCTATCTTTAGCCAGGGCATGCGACGCACTTTATTTTCATGTAGGGGCAATGATTTCCATACCTCGTTAAGATGTTCATCCCGAACATGCTGTGGTATCTCGTTCGGGTCGTGTGCATTATAGGTTATATACCAGCTTTCGAGCAAAGCCTTCTCTTCTTCAGTACATGTGCCTTCTCTGTATTTCTTTAATAGTTCCTGTAAATTTTTTGGATGCATATATGGTTTAATGATTTCCTTCTATATATGCTATAGACAGGCGAGGAACAGGTAAACAGGTAGGCAATCAGGAAAATAATTTTACCGTAACAGGAGAAGAAGGAGAAAAAAGAAGGAGCCAAGACGTATTCGCAGAATGCGGAGAGCATTGGTTACCTGTTTCGCAACCGTTTGTTCTGAAATAGAAAGTTGTTTGGCGATCTCGTGATGGGAGAGATTTTCTTTTCTGCTTAACAGGAATACTTCCCGCATTTTGGGTGGCAGCTGGTCAATTTCTTTTTGAATGAGGTCTGCCATTTCTTTTTCCCTGATCACAAGATCGGTGCTGTAATGCCCTTCCTGACTGAATTGTTGAATCGAACTCAGGTATTTATTTTCTACTTCTTTATGAGTAAGCAAATTCAGAATCCGGTTTCTGATGCTTGTATACAGGTAGCCCGATAAGTTCATAGCAACCGGAATATCAACCCGTTTATTCCACAGGTTGGTAAACAGCTCCTGCAGCACGTCTTTTACTTCTTCGGGATCGCCGAGTTTTTTATAGGCGTGGTTATACAGCACGTTCTTGTAGCGATCATAAATTACCGTGTACGCGTCCTTATCACCCTGCCTTAGCAGCGTGAGCAAAGTTTGGTCGGTAAAACTTCGATAGGCGCGCATCAGGGACAAATATAAAAGAAATTACAATTCTTCTTTTTTCTTAACCAAATAGTAATGTTAGGCTATGAAACACATACACATAAAAAAAACAGGGCTTCCCGAAAGAAGCCCTGAGAAACGAATTCCGTCAATAACGGTCGTTATCTTTTGAAATTTTATTTAACTACTTCACGCGGCTGTCATTTTCTTCGACGCTGGTAGTGAGATCCTGTGCCTCTTCGTTATTGCCTCCGCCATTTCCATTAAATATTTGCTGGAATTTCTGTTTGTCGGGATAGCTGAACGAGTTTGTGAGGAAGTACCTGGCTTTGTAGATCCCTACGTTGTCGCTTTGAAAAAGGATGTTGCCATCAAAATCTGTCAGGCGATCGGTTCTCCAGCTTTCGCCGCCAATACCATTTGCCTGGTCCATAAATGTTGTAAAACCTTCGGGACCATTTTGTATTGATTTTACACTTGCTATGCTGGCGCCTGATGAGGTTTTGTACTCTGTAAATTTACTTTTGGTAATGTTGTATCTGTAAATGTGGCTTGAGTTACTCAACCACAGCTCATCGGAAGAGCCATATACCGGAAACAGGTCATGGGCATTACCCTGGGGCATGTTCACTGTTTTGAATAAAGTGAGTGCCGGGTTTTTGCGGTCGTTGTTGTATTTGTAGGCCCTGAGTTTGTTTTTACCGGCACACCACAGCAATTCGCGTGTTTTATCCCAGGTACAATCGTGTACATCGGGAAAGTCGTATTTAATACTACGATGAGTGGAATCTTCCGGATCAGTAACAAACAGCGTAAGGTAGTTGCCGGTTGTAGAAGCAGATACTATGTTACCGTCGGGCAGCACTTCTGCAGAGTGCGCATTACCGCCTGCATAGCCATACCAAACAACTTTTCGGGAGGCGATATGGATCAAACCAACACCGCCGCCTGATGCAGTAGTTATGAGGTACTTACCATCAAAAACCGGTTTACACTCATCGAGATTAATAAACCAGCGAACTTGTTCCGGCAGAATGTTCGGATCTTCAGCAGGTTTCCACTCCCACGTTTCCTTATTGTCGTGATTGAGATCGATCATTACCAGCCGCTCATTTTTTTGATCAGCGGCGATGATAATTTTTGCGCCGGCATCCTGCAGTGCAGCAGCAGCATGTTCTGATGCATTTTCATTCAGATTATCGATTACCGGAGAATCGTTAAGCTGCCTGGTGCATGCGGTTGCAAATAATAAAGCAAGTGAAAGAGAAACCAACATGTTTTTCTTCATTGGGTACGTGTTTGGTAAAATAATGGGGTTTTTATTTGGTTCAATTACTGGATTGTTACTGGAACCTGATACACTCCATCTTTACTGTCGTACCGGTTTGCGTTCGATACTACAAATGTGGCCGTGTAGTTACCCGGTTTCGTATAAATGTAATAGTAAGACTCCATAACGGTAGTCATATTCTTTAACGGTATGCCTGAATCGGGCAATACTTTTTTTAAGTTAAGGGGTTTAGAAACGATCCAACCTTCCGCTTCGGGACTTGTAGTGGTTGTTCCTCCTTTAATATTTAACTGTGAGGTGGAAACCGTCCATTTAACGGATGTATTCTTCATAGCCACTGATCTGAAACCAGCGGAAGACTCTGAAATATCCAGCAGATTATAACTGGTGCTGTCGGGAAGTACATTATTCAACGTCACCGTTTTTAAAGTCCAGTTTCTTTGTGCAGAGCCGGCTGCGCCGGTATATTTAAAGGCGATGTATACAGGGTGATCATTATTAACAAACGGTGTGAGGTCTATAACACCCGAAGAAACAGTCGTGGAACCTGTAGCCAGCGTTGCTTTGTCTGTGATATCCGTCCAGGTGGCCTGATAAATATTTGCAGAATCATAGGTACCGTTAAAGTCAGATGACACCAGTAAACGAAGGGTATTTGTTTGTGTACCTGTTGTTACACTGGAAGCAAATTGGAACGCGGGCATACCATCTGCTGTAACGCGGTCGCGGTTCTCATATTTATGATAAGGCTCTCCTGAATAAAATGCAAGATACCATGGTGTTCCGCTAAAAGAGAAAACTACTGTATCGGCGGTTGTATAGCTGTCTTTATTGGGAGAGACTGTAAAATCGGGGTTTCCTACTTGTTTTTTAGTACAGGCTATTACCAGTATGATGGCAAGCGCTGTAAAAAATATTTTCTGCATACAGTTTTATTTTTTAATAGTGAATGAAAGTTGGGAAACCGGAAGGAATCCGGCTTCCCACTTCATGCTGCGTTACCAATACGGGTTTTGAACCATTTTTTTGTTTAACGACATTTCTGTCAAAGGAATAGGATATAATAAGTGGCGTTGGCTTACATTAGAGGCATTGATCGCGGCATAAGCAGGGCCCTTCATAGTTACAATTTCGTCCGCTGCATCCTGCATAGTCTGAATATAGATGCCCCAACGTATCAGGTCGTGCCGGCGTAAACCTTCAAAGCAAAGCTCACGCGCTCTCTCGTTGCGTATTTCGGTACGTAAACCGTTCTGATCACTGATAGTGGTGTCGGCTAAACCGGCTCTTCGGCGAACCAGGTTGAGAGATTCGAGTGCTGCGCCTGTTGCGCCATTTACTTCGTTTTCGGCTTCCGCATGCATCAGCAATACATCTGCATAACGTAACATAGGAAAATTGGTAGGCGTGTAGTTCTTGTTCTTTGGAAACACCAATTCATATTCGCGGCGCCATTTAGCGCAGTTTCGTCCGTAAATGTTTGTAGCGGCTATCGGTTTCTTTATACCGGCAGTATCCATAGTATAGTTTGCTATAGCCCAATCGCGCCGTGTGTCGGCGAGGCTATATAAATTGAACAGTTTGTAGGTTGTGCTGTTGAAGCCATACGCATAACCAATAACCGAGAAACTGTTCGCCCGGCATAAAACACCATTTTCATTACCAATTCTACCTCCTTCACGATATTCATCGCTGTTTGAGCCATTGCATTCGGCTTCCCATATACATTCTTTGTAATCTTCTATATCCTGACATTCGTTTATGAAGATCTGTCTGTAATCGGGATTCAATGAATGTTCGCCGGATTCTTTTACCATCTTCGCATATGCAAGTGCATCTTTAAATTTCTCAGTATCATGTAAAGGCGCACCAGCCATAGTCAAATACACTCTGGCGAGAATACCGCGAACTGCAGACTTTGAGATCTCTCCGCTATTATTGATTGTTGTAGCTGTTTTCACCCGGGATTCTGCATCCTTCATGTCTTTGATGATTTGATCATATACCTGTTTTGCAGGCGTGCGGGCGATGTCGATTTCGCCGATCGATTCGGTGGGTGTAAGTTTCAATGGCACATCGCCAAAGTACTGAACCAGGGTGAAGTAATAAAAGCCCCGCAGGAAAAGCGCCTCGCCTTTCATTACAGATTTTTTATCGCCATCCATGTTTGTACTGTCGATCTTCGACAACAGTGTATTCGCTCTTTCAATACCTGTGTACAGGTTCTTCCAAAGCGTTGCTACGTATGCGTCGGACGGATCATAATTGTTACGAAACGGCCCTGTAGGAAATGTTTGATAAGAAAAATAAGATTCGTCGGTCGTTGCGTTATGACGAATGGGTATTTGACCACCCCACATTGTTTCCTGCGATAAAATGTCGTATATGCCATTTAAAGCAGCAGTAACCTCGGCGTCGTTTGTATAGTAATTTTCTTTTACAAGAAATGTTGGATCTTTTTCGAGAAATTTTTTGCAACTGCCTGCTGTTATGATCGCAATCAGCAAAGCCACTAAAAGAAGTCTTCGTTTCATAAGTATTGGTAGTTAAGTTGCTAAACAGTTTTCAATATTATTATAATGATAAATTCACACCTACTGTAACGGTCCTTGCCCTTGGATAGGCAGAATAATCAAAGCCGGGAGTAAGCGCTGAATAACCAATAGACACTTCAGGATCATTACCGCTGTATTTAGTCCATGTATACAGGTTTTGGGTAGCCAGGTAAAACCGGCAACTCTTTATCTTCATATTCCTGATAATACTTTCGGGCAATGTGTAGCCAAGCTGTACGGTTTTCAACCGCAGATAAGAACCGTCTTCGATAATGCGGGTTGAGTACGCATACCCTACCTGACCGCCGGCACGAGGCATTGTTGTATTCGTATGGTCAGGCGTCCAGCGCGACTGGAAGCTTGCATATTGGTTCAGGTATGATTTGTTTCCCGATTCGAAAATCAGGCGGTTAGCATTTACAATGTCGTTACCATACGACCACTGAAAGAAAATGTTCAGGTCGAAATTCCTGTAGTTGAAATTGTTTGAAAAACCACCTATATGCACGGGAAAGCCATGACCAATAACGGTGCGGTCATAATCATCTACTGTACCATCTCCATTCATATCCCTGTATTTGATATCGCCGGGTTGGATCTTGTTTCGAGGGTTACCATTCGTTGCTACATTATCTTTTAATATATAGGTACCATTTGCCAACTTGTCGAAATCGTCATATTGATATACACCATCGCAGATAAATCCGTATATCTGCCCTAAAGGCATACCCAGTTTGGTAATGTACAATGGTATTGATGAATACCATTGATCCCATCCCATGGCAGAGGTCATGCTCTCCTGGTTTTGCGCAAGTGCGAGTGTTTTACTTCTGTTGAAAGAAATGTTAAACGAAGATCGCCATTTGAAATCCCCCTGATCCATGTTGATAGAAGAAAGGCTTAATTCAATTCCTTCGTTGCTGGTTTTTCCAATGTTCCTGTATACTGAAGGATAGCCGGTTGTTGGTGGAAGTCCGGCGTCCAATAACAGGTTTTTGGTTATCTTCTTATAATAATCCACAGTAAGCTGCAGGCGGTGCTTAAGGAAGCCAACATCCAAACCCACATCAGTTTGCGCTGTATTCTCCCATTTGAGATCGGGGTTTGCCATTGAGGCCAGTACAGCGCCCTGTGAATATACATTGTTAATTGAATAGTAGCTGTTGATGGGGAAGTCCATTCTGGCATATGTTCCATATTCAGGAACGCGGTTATTACCAGTAATGCCCCAACTGGCCCTTATTTTTGCGTCAGACATGAAAGTGAGGTTTTGCAAAAACGGCTCACTGCCTAAACGCCATGCCACTGCACCTGATGGGAAATAACTCCATTTATTATCAGTTCTGAATTTTGAACTTCCATCGGCACGGAAAGATACTGTTAACAAATAACGTTCTTTATAAGAATAGTTCACTCTTCCGAGGCCCGAAACCAATGACCATTCTGCAAGTGCGGGATACACCGGTTGGGGTTGACCGAACCCCAAACCGGCTAGTCCCAGTTCTTCATAGGGTAATTGGTTTGACATTGCTCCGTATGACTGGAAACGGTTGCCTTGCACGGTAATACCTGCAACCGCATTTATTTTATGATCAGTGCCAATGAGGCCATTATAAGAAAGGGTATTTTCGTTTAGCCAGTTATTTGTTTCATAATACATTACAGAACCATTCATTCCATAAAGGCTGCTGGGGTTGCCGGAACGGGTGAGTGAATTATTAAATTCATCGTTCCGTTGCATGGTCTTATTAATGCCACCAGACACGCGCAGCTTCAGATTATTTAAAATGCTGTACTCAGCGTAACCATTGGCAATAAGGTTATTGACGTTCTTCAAACGGTATTCATTCTCTGCGATAATGATCGGGTTTAACCGGTAATCGGTTGTAGGGTTAACCATATCATCATACAATTCACCATCGTAATTAGGGTTCAGTGGCTTTGCGGGGTTGATGGGCGACACTGGTCTATATCCCCATACGCTGTACAAGAGGTTATTCATCGATGAGGTTGACATCGATGAAGGGATAGTGCCAAACCGCTTTGTATTGGTGAATAAAACGTATCCGCCTGTTTTCAATTTGTCGTTTACCGTTTGTTCAAGACTCAGCTTGCCCTGGTAACGTTTGAAAGAAGAATTGATCACGATACCATCCTGGTCGAACACTTCGCCAGACATGCTGTATCTTGTTTTGCCTGTGCCACCGGTTACAGAAAGGCTGTGGTCCTGCATAGGCGCTTCGCGATACAAGCGTTTTTGCCAATCAATACCTGCTACATTTTTATAGTCATCGAGCGTTATACCATTTGCTAAATAAGTAGCGTCGAGATCAGTAACGTTGGGTACCTCCTGTTGCAATTTTACAAACTCGTAAGGGCTCATCACAGGAATTGTTTTTAAATTCTTCTGTACGCCATAATATCCGTTATACCTTACAACGGGTGGGCCCTCTTTTCCTTTTTTGGTGGTTATAATGATAACGCCGTTGGCGCCTCTGGCACCGTAAATGGCGGTTGCCGAAGCGTCTTTTAATACGTCGATCGATTCAATATCATTTGGATTAAGAATATTGTTATCGGGAGCTTCAATAGGAAATCCGTCAATTACATACAATGGCGAATTATCCTGGGTAATTGAGTTATTTCCTCGTATGACGATGGTAGTGGACGAACCCGGTTGACCTTCTGTAGAAGCTACCATTACACCAGGAATGCGACCGCCCAGTGCTTCATCAAAAGCACGAACAGGGGCTTTCTGCATATCGTCTGTTGATAAGCGCGAAACAGAACCGGTGAGGTCTCGTTTTTTTACACTTCCGTAGCCAACTACAATTACATTATCCAAACCCTTTTGCTCTACTTCCATCATAATGCTGAGGGGCTGGTTCGGATCGGTTATTTTTAATTCGTAATCTTCAAATCCAACATAGCTAAAAACCAATACAGCGCCCGGCTCAATGCCTCTTACTATAAATTCTCCTTTTGAATTGCTACGAGTACCACTCAATGTTCCCTTAACAGCAATAGTAACGCCGCCTATTGGCTCTTTTGTGATCGAGTTGCGCACCACACCATGAACATCCTGGAACATCGGTGTTCTAAATACTGTGTCAGTGTTTTCCTCTTTCAGGTTTTCTGAAACGCCAATTGCATGTGCCTGTAAACATACGGCAACTGAGAGTAGTGTAATAGATTTCTTTAGCGTTAGTTTTCCGGATATAAACCGGTTTACCTTCAACGCCTTTCGGCATGAAGATCTTAGGCAAGGATTTTTCAGGAACATAGATTTTTCGTGATTGTTGGTAAATGAGCGCGGCAAATATTTTTGCTGCGCTTATTTACCAGATTAGTGTTTAGGGATTTTAAAGTGCATGAGATACCCTATTGACTTTTGTGATTGTGCCACAATAGCCAACTGAAATAATTGAATTCGATTTTTTAAATAGGTAATTTAAGTAACTACATGGGTCATAGTAGGGTCGGTTTTTATTTAGATAATTGGTATTTAGCTATAGTCAGTGTCTGCAATAATTGCCGGAATGCATAACTTATACGCGAAAGCGCTTTTATAATCTTCTTTGAAGGAAATTTTACGTGGATGGAATAATAGATGCAGGTATTACCATCCGGGGACTTTTGTATGCGACGGATCAGCGTTTTCATAAGCATTGGTAGCAATCATTACGATGCTCTATATATAAGTACCTGAAACAATAAAAACTCCCGGGCAAAATGTAAGTTTTTTTAAAAAAATTTAACACGAACTGTATTATCACCTCAATTAATGTAGTAAGCAAATGATTAGACGCTTTTTATAAAAGCAAAAACCCGAAAATTATTAAGCAGAAAAAAATATGGTAGACGAAAACGAAAAAGTACAATGGCCGGTTTTGAAAAAATTGCAGGTGTACGTATTCGTTGGCAGCATTATACTAAGTGAACAGTAAAATTCCGATCATCAGAAACGTAAAAAATCCTGCGATGTGAATGCGTAATCCCTGTATTGCAATACCGAGTTGATTTTGTACCGTTTTTTGTGAAACCTGTAAGTGATCGGCAATTTCTTTCGTAGAGAGATTATGTTCGATGTGCATTATAAACATCTTTCTTCTTTTTTCGGGTAATACATCGATCCACAATTTTACAAATCGCATAAATTCTTTTTCAATCAAATTGGTTTCGCCACCCACAAAAGAAATGTGCGCTTCTTCATTTAGTTCGAAGAAAGCCCGGTTTGCCTTTTGTTTTGGTATCAGTTTATAGATCTGAAAACGAACAGCGGTTAGAAGATAGGATTTTATGTTGTTGATATCCACATGACCTCTTCTTAGCCAGAGATCGACAAAGATGTCTTGTATAATTGCGAGGCATTGTTGTTTATTGCGAAGACGTTTAAATGCCTGATCGTACATTATTTTCCAGTAACGATCGTAAATAGTATCAAAAGCGGCACGGTTATCCTGGGCCAGCAATTGCAGTAGTTCAGCGTCGGTATAATTCATATAGGCGGTCACCTTGGTCGGGTATAGGGAATCGGTCAAAATCATCTATCTCAATTCCACCTCATTTTGGTATTCAGCGGTATATAAACGGTGTTAATTGTGAGTTATGATATTTTTAAACTATTTGAAACAAATTTCACGCAAACGTTTGAGTGGCGGCAAATAGCTTCATAACGGGACAAACGGTGAAGGAGTTTTCTGCGAATATTTATTTGGTGGCGGAACACTTACTTTCCTGGATAAAAATTAAGATCAAAGTAACCGTATTAACAGCTATCTGAGGGTTGAACATGATATGGGATACCAAACAGCCAGCTTCCACCAAATTTGTCGCGCAGGCCGTTGATGGCGTTCATAGCTTCATCATAAGTTATCTGAAACAGTTCTTCTGCAGTGGTATCATGAATTTCGAGAACCTGGTGGTCGTATTGATCGAGTACATCAAGGGCGTAGGTGTAATCGGTAACTACTTTGAGTAGACCGGTGGCTTCATCTGAGGTCAACGAATTGTAGTATTCTATCTCTCTATTAACTTCTCTTTTACCCTGCGTTTGAACTGTTGCATTTTTTGCAACAGTTGCATCTCTATCCAATTCGCCCTCATCATAAATATTTTTTAAATGTCTGGAAATTACAGACTTATCTTTCCCAAAAAGATTGCTTATTTGAACTAAATTCAATCAATGGAATCTTTGACAAGCGACATCGTTGTAATATGCAAAAAACGCATATTAGCAATCTTATGCAGGCGTTTTTTTTCTCGCAGTTCACCTTATTGATACAAAAACGGTCATCTGCTGTAACAAAATCGAACATATCAGACCGCGGTTTTATACACAATCCATACGTTATCAAGTACTGTAAAACGGGCATACTATTGGGAGCGCTATTTACAATTTGCCATACCAAAACCTGTGCTATGTATAAAAACTATCTAAAGGCCGCTTTGCGCAATCTATGGAAGAATAAAGCTTTTTCCTTTATTAATATCACGGGGTTGGCGGCCGGATTGGCTGTTTGTTTATTAATTTCCTTGTACGTTTTTGATGAGTTGAATTACGACAAATACAATAAAAACGCGGACCGTATTTACCGGCTCGATGCGGATATTTCTTTTAATGGCACATCCTTTATTGCATCTACTTCGCCGAGACCTTTATCATTGGCATTGATGCATGATTATCCGCAGATAGAACAAATGGTAAGGCTGAGTTTTGAAAAAGATTTTCTGGTGAGAAAGGGTAATCAAAATATCCTGGAGCACCATGGGATACTTGCAGATTCCACCTTTTTCAAAGTGTTTACCACGCCTATGATTGCCGGAGATCCACTAACTGCTTTAAACGAACCTAATTCGGTAGTGATCGATGAAACAACCGCATTAAAATATTTCAACAGTACCGATGTTGTAGGAAAGACATTGTATATAGATAACCACGACAACTGCAAAATAACCGGTGTAATAAAAGATTTTCCTCGTCAATCTCATTTTCATTTCCGCTTCATCAGACCACTTCGTGAAGCATATGCAGGTCAAAACAACGACTGGCTCACGAATGGTACACATAGCTACATTCTGGTAAGACCCGGCGTAAATAGAGCAGTCATTCAACGAAAAATCGATGAAACAGTAAACAACTATTTGTCGGCACAACTGGAAGGAACGCTTCGCACATCTTTACATGATTTGCAGAACAGAGGCTCCCATTTCCGTTATCAGCTTATGCCGCTTACAGACATTCACCTGCATTCTGAAAAAACATTTGAGTTTGAAGCAAATGGGAATATCAATTACGTATACACCTTCTCTGTTATTGCCATTCTCATTTTGATGATCGCCTGTGTAAATTTTATGAATTTGTCCACGGCACGTTCTTCAAATAGAGCAAAAGAAGTAGGGGTACGAAAAGTAACCGGCTCAACAAGGGGCAATCTGATCATACAGTTTCTGGTAGAAGCGGTTTTAATGAGTTACTGTTCATTATTGATTGCGTTGTTGCTGGCGTCGCTACTACTTCCGGTTTTCAACTATATTGCAGGAAAGGAAATGCAGATAGCTACGCTTCTCTCTTCCTGGCTTACCCCTTCATTGATCGTACTGGTTTTTGTTGTTGGGTGCATTGCAGGCAGCTATCCTGCATTTTATCTTTCTTCATTCAAACCTGTACAGGTGTTGAAAGGAAAGACAGCTACGGGATTTAAAAGTAGCTGGTTGCGCAGTAGTCTGGTAGTTTTCCAGTTCAGTGTCTCTATTATATTGATCATTGGCACCGTTGTTATTTATAACCAACTTAAATACATACGGGAGAGAAAGGTAGGATACAATCGCGAGCAGGTGCTGGTATTACACGACACATATAATATTGGCGGGCAAATTAAGACATTCAGAGAAGAATTATTGAAATTGCCGGGTATAGATAAAGTTGCTATTTCAAATGATCTTCCAACTGCCGGACCAGGCAACCTTAATCAGCGTGGATGGTGTCTCAATGCTACTATGGATGCCAAACAGGGAGTGATACTAACAAGTATCAATGTAGATGAGAATTATATCCCCGTTCTGGACATGCAAATAGGAAAAGGAAGAAATTTTTCGATTGAATATAAATCAGACTCTACAGGAATTATTTTGAATGAAACCGCTGCAAAAATGCTGGGTTTGAAGGAGCCGCTTACGGCACAATTGAATCGTTTGGGTGAAAATAATCAGGCGATAGCCTTTCACGTGATCGGCATTGTAAAAGATTTCAATTTCAGTACCATGCATGAAAGGGTTGGTCCGTTGGTGATGGGATTAGGCGATAACCGTGGGAACATGCTTATCCGCATCAACACTAAAAATATTTCTTCGTTAATTAGCCAGATAAAAAACAAATGGAACAGTATGGCGCCGGGACTGCCATTCACTTATACGTTTATGGACAATGATTTTAACAACCTCTATGTCGCAGAACAACAAACCGGCAAGCTTTTTATAACATTTTCCGTTTTGGCCATATTCATTGCTTGTCTTGGACTGTTCGGACTGGTCACCTATGCAGCAGAACAACGAACCAAAGAAATCGGTATTCGCAAAGTATTGGGTGCAGGTGTAGGCCGAATAACGACCATGCTTTCAAAAGAATTTGTGAGGCTGGTATTGATTGCATCTGTGATCGGCTTTCCGGTTGCCTGGTGGGTGATGAATAAATGGCTGCAAAGCTTTGCCTATCGCGTTGATATCAGCTGGCGGGTTTTCGCAATAGCGGAATTTTTGACGATGATGATTGCGTTAGTTACTATCTGCTTTCAAACAATCAAGGCAGCGATGGGTAATCCGGTGGTGGCGTTGAAGAGTGAGTAACTGAGGTGTCAAACGCTTTTTCATCTGGTGTATTCAAATGAAACCGGTAGTTCCACCTTTTTTCCAAAAGAATTTAAGAACATTAAGGTTCCAGGGAAATTTGTATAGATTTATATTATGGAATTCAGGATGGAAGAATATAATGACTTATATAAGCAACAGGTTATAGAGTTAATAGTAAACATTCAAAGAAACGAATTTCAGGTTGCGATTACGCCTGAAGAGCAACCGGACTTGCAGAACGTGCCTGATTTTTATCAGAAAGGTAAAGGCAATTTCTGGCTGGCGATTACGGGCAATACAGTTATTGGAACTATTGCCTTACTTGATATAGGTAACAACCAGGCTGCGCTGAGAAAAATGTTCGTGAGCAAAGATTATCGCGGACGTGTGCATGGTGTAGGACAAGCACTCCTCGATAAATTGCTCGAATGGGCAAAACAAAAGGGGGTTTCAGAAATATATTTAGGGACTACTGAGAAGTTTATCGCGGCGCATAGGTTTTATGAAAAGAATGGTTTTAGGCAGGTGGATGTAGGTTTGTTGCCGGTGAGGTTTCCGAGGATGGATGTGGATGTTAGGTTTTATAGGTTTGATGGGGGAAGATGATGGGAGAACGTCAACTCCTCAGGCTCATCTGTGGCAAAGGACCTTTAATAGGTATAACCCGGCAGGGCGGGTTATACCATTTCACTTTTGAATAGTTTATCTTCTTTTACTCAATGAACTTATATTCCGGCGGTATACTGCAACTTTTGCCTTCATTCTTTTCATCGCCTGAATAACACAACTTTCCATCGGTAAAATAGGCGGTACAATTACTGCAATTTTTTGTATTACTGTATACTTTAACCGTTGATGGGTTCAACCCTTCCAATATTTTATCATTATAAAACACATGATCTTTATCTTTTCCACCAAAAGCATTTTTAAATGCCTGAAAAGACCTGGGATCTGCATCCTTCATCCAAACATAATTTCCCCCATCTGAATTTTGAAACACACAAATAACCTTTGAACTATCCATAATATAAGAGCCAGCAACCTTATAAGTGGCTGAGTCCAGTTTAGGAACTTCGACAAATACTTCCACTGGTTCAAATTCGTGTTTTTCTGTTCTTTTGTGCCCGAATGACCTGATAAAAAAATGTCCGCTCTTATCTTCATAAAACTCATCAAACTTTTTTTTAAGATCTGCACGATCAATTACACCCACTTTAAACTTATCACTGATGAATCGTGCCATTACCCTGGTTGAATCTAAAGGATCTTGTCCTTTTGATTTGGCCGGTTCCACTGAATGGCAGGCGCCCATTGCACCTCCTATAAGTACAGCAAAAAAAAGATCAAGTTTCATAAACTGTTTTTATCTACGATATAGTTGATAAATAGTGGCATCCAGGCTTTTATCGTCAGCATCCCCCGGAGTCACCCCAAGATCACGCTTCCCATTATAAAATTCTGCGCCGCCAATATACCATTCCATCAGCTTTTTATCCAAATCATTTTTCCTGAACATTCTAACCCCACCGCCATCTTCATACAAAATAAAAACAGGGTCTGTCTTGGTTGCCTTCAACCACCCCGTTTTATCATCCCCGATATTATGTCCATCGTTCACAACTACAATAATGGTTGAATGGTATTGCCCCGCTATTCCTACAGCAAACGTAAAAACGCCTGTTTTTTTGCCGATGGCTTTTTCTAAAGCATCTGGAATATTGGTGGTAGTTTTTTCATTTCTAAAATCTCCGTTCTTACTTGTTTGCCTTTCTCCATTTAAGGTTGGAGCTACATCGTTTTTTTTCACTGCAAGTTTAGCCTTTACTAATGGACCTACAGCATCTGTCAAATTACCATTTGTGGGTATTTTATAATCATCCTCGTCATAAAGTACCGATAAATTGCTGGCCAACGCATTTAAACAACACATGTTACAACTACGGTCAGGATCTTTTAACCCTTCCAGCGCATTACAGGACAGATCATCGATTATTTTGCCTTTCCATTTTTCCCTGGGGGGCTTGGGACGGGCAGGATGCTTCCCACCAGTATTTGCTGCTAAAATACCACTTCCCATTTGGTTCAGCAATTCGGTTGAAACCGAATTTTCAGGCGGAAATATCATACTTAACACGTTGCTGAAAATGTTAGCATCTAATATTGAATTGGTCCAACCGAGAGGAGGCGTCCTAAATTCCAGGCCGCCTGTTGGGTCTGTAACATTCACCGGGTCGTTTGACATGCCAACATACCCGCTGGCAAACTCATCATAGGGATCAGGCTGTATCCATCTTCCTATCTGGGCATCATAGGTGCGCAAATCAAATTCATCATAACCGCTCTCCTCTTCCTCTTCACTATGTTCGCCCTGGTAACCATATTTATTCAATGGTTTATTAAAGGCGTGGGAACTGATGGCGGACATTTTCATTCCATGCGGATAATAATGACTTTCTTCAATAATAGCCCCTCGTTCGTGGCTCACCGTAAAATCATCGAAATATACCGACCAGTTACTTTCATTGCTAAGGTATACATACACGTACCCGTTTTTAGGCGCTCTTTTATTAAGGACGCTTACCATATCCTCATTGTCATTGGCTTTTACCATATCGACGCCGCCTTCATTCGGGACATAATTAAAATTCTCATCAAAGAAAATATAATTCAGGTAAGCCTTGGGCCTGTCTGGCGCCTGCGCCGGCTGATTGTTTAAAAACGGTAACAGTGGACTGTTAACAGGGTCCTGCATGGTTGCTTGCAATGAATTTCCCGCATTTTTAACCGCCTGATTAACCGAGCTACTCGTGAACCCGCCAATTACACTTGTTACAATCGTATTAAGAATACTGGTGTTTGTAACATTTGAAGGTGGCACATCATAATAATAATTCGCAGTAGCATTTATATAATCCCCTGCCATAACCTTTAACAACACATTCGGCCCAACACTGTTAGCGCCAGGCGCACCTGTAGTAAATAATTTACTCACTTTTTGCGAAGAATTGCTTGCCCAGCCATTAGGGCTTATATAACCACTATTATCCCTTCTTGTGAGTTTCACTTCATTGCTGGCTAATGGGTTACCGTTATTATCAACCATTCCGAAGATAGGTTCCTCTTCTGTTTTGGCTGCATCTTCCATAGTGCATTTAAATGTCTCCAAATGCGTTTCTTCAGTAATAACCATCCGGGTGCTGCCTGTTTGATCTTTAATAAAATAATCAAACACACCCCATTTACCGCCATTCAATAGAATATTACCGTTTATAACCTGGCTGGCAGCCCCCAATGGACTGGTGCTGCTTACCCGGTCCATCACGCGCACCCTTCCTTCCTCATTAAGAATGTACTGAAGGTCGTTGTCTTCATAAATAAACTCACCCAGGTAATAAGTGGTTTTGGCAGTACCTGAAACAGGGGTTACTTTTTTAGCCAGCCTGGCTCCTGTTGCATCATAAGTAAACTCAACAGTGCTTTTGTTTTCAATAACTATTTTGTCAGGTTTATTGAAAATATTATAGGTAATGCCCGCGGCGCCGCCATTTCTTATTTTTTTATTATTATCGGTCAGCAGGTTACCATTATTATCATATGTATAATCATTTGCACTTACCCCAAACACTTCATCTTTAAAGTCACCCAGGTTCCCGTTTGCAGCAGCGCCGATAGAAGGGTTGTTATCGAACACCTGCAGCAATTGATTGCTCCATTCGCCACCGGCCACCTGTTTGTAGGTATAATTCAACTTATCAACTTCCACCGGACTGGCATTACCGGCCAACATACCTTTACGATACAGCTTTTTTAAATTACCGTTTTCATCATACTCTATATTGGTCTCGGAAAAATCTGCTTTGGCATTTGACCAGATTGTTTCCGACGGTAACCCTTTTTGCGTAAAGTTGGCAGATGTGTACCTATTCGCATTATCATATGTATAATCAAACTTGCGGGGAGTATTATCGCCCTGCGATTTCCAGATGGCCCCTGTGATCAAATTATCAAAACGGGCATTTGTAAACTGGTTATCAAAATTCTCATACCCCAGGTATAATCCGAAATAGTTATTCCATTGATCAATATTGTTTGTAGAAAGGGCATAATCTTTATTGATACCCGTTAATACTCCATTTGCATTATAGTTGTAGGTAAGTGATTCCAGCGGACCGGTTGAATTTGGTTTATTACCCAGCTTCCTAATCATCAACTTTCCCAATTCATTATATTGATACGTCGAAATATCCTTAAAGCCCACGTTCCCATACTTTTTCTGCAACGTCACCAGCCGGCCAACTTTATCGAAAATATATTTGGTGAGAATACCAAATCCGTCAAAAACACCACCGGGTAATCCATGTTGAGTATAAGAACTCATTACACGCCCATCGAAATGACGCTGAAGGGTAACGATATCTGTGCCGCTTTTAATATTTTCACCCAGTGTTTGCAACACAGAGGCATCTTCGTCATAGTAAATAGTGGTGTTTAAAAACGTACTGGTGTTCAGGATCCTTACTTTTGAACCGGTAGCAAGCCCGCGCGTTCTATCAGTTTTAACAATAGGCTCTACATCTGGTTCCGATGCGCTATACGCCTGCAAGTTGTTATAACTGGTATTGAATTTCTTCACACCCGCAAAATTATAATCATCGTAATAATTATAGGCAAGGGCCTTATAAACAGCCGGATTATTAACATCTACGGGTGGCTGAACATTTGAGAGAACATTTACGGCTACGTAACTTCCCGGTACAAATGGTTCAATCTCTGCCACAAACTCATCACCGTCATAACTTGAAAAATCAGGATCGAATTCAATAGAATTGGCAGCTATATACTGTGAAGGGGAAGAAGTAGTTCTGGCGCCCGTTACAGGTAGGTTGAAGGGAGAAGTAGGTTGTCCGCCAATGGTAATGGTAGTGGAGATAGTTGCTTTGGTGATATCTGTTTGCAGATCACCAGCGGTTTTTGTAGTTGTATAAATACCCTTTTCCACCATCCTGTTGAGATCATCATAAAAAAGCACCTTCCATTCTTTGGATGTTTCATTTCCATCCTGGGTAAACACTACCCTGTCGCGGGTATCATATAGCATACTGGTTTTGGCAACCCCGGGCTTTTTTTCCGAAATCGTTCTTCCGCGACCGTCGTATTCATAGGCAAAACAAAGCTCATTGGCAATTTGCTGGGTAAGCTGCCAGCTGTTGGCATCAAGATAGGCTACTGCCTTAGGCGTAATTACAAATCGCAAATGATTAAAGTCATCAAATACATAGTAAGTGCAAAGCCAGCCATCATGTTCATTGGTAAGCCCGTTGTTGATCTCTTTCAATTGCACCTTTTTCAATACAACATTTTCATTATTATCCCTGTATTCAATTACCTGCTTTCCATTTTCATCTGTTAGTACAACTTTTAATAAAGAACCTGTTTGATACACATCCGATAAAGATGTCGAAGGAATAATACCCGTAGTATAACCAATACGCCAGACATGTACATTTTCGGTTATATTATTCGAATTGTTATAATCATAGTCAATTGATTTACCCTTGTCGTTATTTAAACGATAGTCGCCCGGCTCAATAACTTTTTTAACAACATCCAAAGGATTGTCCTGGTATTCGGTTTTACCCCAGGGTGATGGTTCGTTAAAACTGGTTGAATAAAAAGTCTGTTGCTCGGCAGTATTCGTTTTAAATTTTCCGGGCTCACTGGCTGTAGGATAAGGCAAGTTATTTTGAACGGGACGACCCAACTTATCATAATTAGTGAACGAAACCACATCTTTCCATGTTCCATTGGCATCGCAGGTTATCCCCTTTTCAACAGTTTGAATAGGTCGGCCCAACCCATCGAAATAAACTGTTTCCTGAACTTTTTTTCCTGCATCCAGTTGATCGGCCTGTATCCATGTTTTTATGCCCCGAGTGGTAATAGTATTGGTACGTACATAATTTCTGTTCTCATAATCAACGCTTGTATAAAATGGCTTTATTTCTATCGTATTGGTATATAACGTTTGTCCGCCACAGGTAATAGACCTACGTAACAAAGTTTGCCCGGTTATCGGGGGTGAACTGGCAGGATACGCTTCACCATTCCCAATGGTCACCCAGGGATCTCCATCGACCGATTGCTCCCACACATACTGATAGTCGGATGTATAGCAATACCCGCCGGTTGCAGGCACCGTGTTAATTGTTGCATGCGTATTATAAGCGGGCTGTCCACTTAAAGTAATAGAACCTGCCCCCAGGGGAGTAACGTCAACATACGCAAAATCCGTAAAATACGTATCTCCGTCAATGTCGAAATAGCACCTGTAATACATGGGCCTATTGATAACAGGTATGGAAACACAGGTACCGTGATCATTTATATCTGTCCAGGTATCGTTATCAGGTGATTGCTGCCAAACAACGTTTGAAGGAGTTACCAAACCGGTATTCAAACATATGCTTCCATTATTAGCCCCATAAGGAATAACCTGGGTATTAGGTG
>Ga0068855_100001301_pt1 | contig 30922 bp, 18 predicted proteins | sample KBSCornC52_FD_66592 | JGI IMG/M metagenome (GOLD analysis project Ga0068855, IMG submission 66592) | Corn rhizosphere microbial communities from Kellogg Biological Station, Michigan, USA - KBS Corn C5-2 | ecosystem: Host-associated > Plants > Roots > Rhizosphere > Soil ...
GCGCAAGCCGGTGCACGTACCGGCAGCGAACCGCTATGCTGCGTTTTGCCGCTTCCGCCGAGGACCGGATGGACCGCAACGACGTCGGCCGGCGCCTGTGCGACTACGCCGTCAACGAACTCGCGAATGCGATCGCCTGCCTCGCCTGGCGCGGCCCGCGCGTGCATGCCGGCGTGCACCAGGCGCGCAAGTCGCTGCGGCGCGTGCGCGCCACCCTGGCGCTCGGCGCGCCGCTGCTCGGCCCGGGCGTGCGCCTCGTCGACCGCGAATTGCGCAAGATCAACCGCGGGTTGTCGAAGCTGCGCGATGCCCATGCACTCGCCGGGGCGCTCGATCACCTGCTTGCGCGGCATGCCGGGGATGCACAGGCGACCCCCCTGCTGCAGCGCGCACTCCGCGCAGCGGAACGCAACCGGGCGGCCTGCGCGCGCAGGGAGCTGGCCGCTGATCCGGGGCTGCGCGATCGGGGCGCCCTGCTCGCCACCCTGCTCGCCGCACTGCGCGGATTGCCCTGGGACCTGCTCGATGCCGCCGCTGCCGAAGCCGGCTTGCTGCGCAGTCGCGCAGACGCCGATGCGGCCAGCGCCGTTGCGGCGGACGACGGCGACGCCGACGACTGGCATCGCTGGCGCCGGCGTGCACGACGCCTCTCGCAGCAGCGGCGCGCGCTTGGAAATCCAGGCGCGGGGGCAGGCACGGCCAGGCACGACAAACGGCTGGCGATCCTGCTGGGCGAAGCCCAGGATCACACGCTGCTGCATGAGCATTGCGGCCGCAAATCGCCGTTCGCGCCGCCGGACCGCGCTCGACTGCGCACTTGGGCGGAGCAGGACCTGGCGCGGCTGCGCGCCCGCATCGCGACCTTGGCGGCCACTGCCAAGGTTCCTGCCGGCAATGCGTGAGGGGGCTTGCGATACCGTACAAATGTACGTACATTCGCGCCATGGACGACCTGCAGCTCACTCCCGGCCAGCAACGCGTGCTGGATTGCATCCGGCATCACCTGGAGCAATATGGACGCGCACCCACCCTGCGTGAAATCGCGGAGAATCTGGGGCTTGCAAGACATAGCTCAGCGCAGGATCATGTAGAGGCACTGGTTCGCAAGGGCGCCCTCGAGCGCCTGCCCAACCATCGTGGCCTGCGTCTCCCGCATCGCTTGCGGGCGCTGGCGGCAACCCAGCTACCCCTCGTCGGCCGGGTTGCCGCCGGCAGCCCCATCCTCGCCGCGGAAAACATCGAAGCACAACACGGCGTCGATCCCGGACTGTTCCATCCGCGCGCGGATTACCTGTTGCGCGTCGTCGGGCTCAGCATGCGCGATGCAGGCATCCTCGACGGCGACCTGATCGCGGTGCATCGCACGCCAACCGCGGAGCATGGCCGCATCGTCGTCGCACGACTCGACGACGAAGTCACGGTCAAGCAGCTCGAACACCGCAGCGGCCGCGTGCGCCTGTTGCCGGCGAATCCGGATTTCGCACCGATCGAAGTCGATCCCGAGCGCCATGCGTTCGCGATCGAAGGCCTGTATGTCGGCCTGATCCGACCCGTTAGCACCCACAAACCCCAACGACAGGGATGAGTTGCGATGTTCACTTCCAGTCCGTTCGAGAGCCCGGCTTCGCCCACCGAAGCGTCCATCTATTCGCCGTTCGTGGTCCATGCACCATCCTCAATGACTTCCGTCGCTGCGAATGCCGGCGCGCGACGCAGCGACGCCGCGCTCACGGAAGTATTGCGCCACCCGGCCATCTGGCGCCGCGGCGCCTTGCGCACGAATGCCGCCGATGCGCTGCCGACGGGCTTCGAAGCGCTCGATGCCGCCCTTCCAGGAGGCGGCTGGCCATGCGGTGCGCTCAGTGAAATCCTCATCGACGAGGACGGCATCGGCGAATGCAGCCTGCTGCTGCCCGCACTCGCGGCATTGACCGCCGCGCGTCGGCGCGTCGCGCTGGTCGCGCCACCCTACATTCCGTATGCGCCCGCGCTCGCCGCGGCGGGGGTCGACCTCGCGCAGCTCGTGCATATCGACGCGTCCGCGGTCGACACGCACTGGACCGCCGAGCAGTGCCTGCGCGCCGGCTGCTGTGGCGCCGTGCTGAACTGGCTGCCGCGCACCGACTATCGCCAATTGCGTCGCCTGCAACTTGCCGCCGAAACCGGCGGCGCGATCGGCTTCGTGTTCCGGCCGTTCGCAGCCGCGCGCGAAACGAGCCCGGCCGCATTGCGCCTGAAAGTCGTCGCCGATGCGCACGGGCCACGCATCGAGATCCTCAAATGCCGCGGCCGCTTCGAGTCCGCGCAGACCCTGCGTCTCAGCGCTTGAAGCGCGGGGCATGCCATGCTCTGGGCCTGCCTGCGCCTGACCCGGCTTGCGCTCGACGCACTCCACTCCGGCGATGAGCGGCACCCGCATGCAGTCGTCGACGGAACGGGGCCGCGGCGGCGTGTCGTGTTCGCCAACGACGCGGCCACGAAAATCGGCGTCAGCAATGGACAGCCGCTCGCCAGTGCGCAATTGCTCTGCCCTCGCCTCGCGATCACGTCGCGCGACGAAGCCGCGGAACGTCAGGCGCTCGAAACCTTCGCCACATGGATCTATCGCTACAGCGCAGATGTCAGCCTCGCCGCACCTGATACGCTGTTCGCCGAGATCGGCGCAAGCCTGAACCTGTTCGATGGCTGGCCCGCGCTCGAACGGCGCATGCGCGGTGAACTTGATCATCTAGGCTTCAACTACTCGTTCGCAGCCGCACCGACGGCCGCAGCTGCACGCGTCTTCGCGGCCTGCAATGCCGGCATCGCGATACCCGCTGCCGCGCTTCAACCAGTGCTCGATGCCGCACCGCTGGTCGCGAGCGGCCTGGCCCCGGAAACCGTCTCCGCATTGCACAGTATGGGCCTGCGACTGCTCGGTGACCTGTTCCGCCTGCCGCGCCCGGAACTTGCCCGGCGCATCGGCCAGACCGCACTCGACCATCTCGATCGCCTGCGCGGGCTCGCTCCCGAATCCTTGCAGCGATGGCATCCGTCCGCGCGCTACGAACGCCGTATCGAATTCTCCTACGGCATCGAATCGCAGGTCGCGCTCGCGTTCCCGTTGCAGCGGATGATTCGCGAGTTCGCGCTGTTCCTCGCCATGCGCGATGGCGGCACCCAGCGCTTCGAACTGCGGCTCGAGCACGAACGCACCGCCTGCACGCGCGTCGAAGTCGGCCTGCTAGCACCGCAACGCGACGCGGCCTCGCTGTTCGACCTCGCGCGTGCACGCATCGAACGCATCGCGCTCGCCGCGCCGGTGCACGCGCTCGCACTGCACGCCGACGACCTGCCGACGCTCAATCCACTGCACCGGGACCTGTTCGAGACGAACCGGCGCGAACAGCTCGACTGGCCCGCCCTCGTCGAACGACTGCGCGCACGCCTCGGCGATGCGTCGCTGCACGGTCTCGCCTGCGTCGCCGATCATCGACCCGGACGCGCGTGGCGATTCGCGCCGCTCGATGCGAAGCCGTCCGCGCAGGCGGCTTGCGCGGCTCGTCCGTTCTGGCTGCTGCAACGACCGATGCCGCTGCAGGGTGCACCGCAGCAGGTGATCGTCGGCCCCGAACGCATCGAGAGCGGCTGGTGGGACGAGCGTGACCAGCGCCGCGACTACTACGTCGTCGAGATGCATGGCGGGCAGCGCGCATGGGCCTTCCTCCAATCGGGCTCGCCCGCGAACGCAACGACCGGCTGGACGCTACACGGCTGGTTCGCATGAACCCGCCGCAACGTCCGCAGCGGCGCCGGTTTCCGCGTGCGCCGCTCGAACCGGGGCTGTGGACTTCGCCCGACGAGGACCCGCGCAGCGCGGTGTACAAAAGGCAACGTCATGCATCGCAACCACCGCGCGAAACGGAGCATTCGTGCGATTCCATCGACATGGAAAACCTGATCGATCCGCCACGCTATGTCGAACTGCATTGCCTGTCGAACTTCTCGTTCCAGCGGGGTGCATCGAGCGCGGATGAACTGTTCGCCCGCGCGAGCGAACTCGGCTACGCGGCGCTCGCGATCACCGACGAGTGTTCGATGGCCGGCATCGTTCGCGCACGCATGGCCGCGACGAAACATCGCACGCGCCTGATCGTCGGTTGCGAGATCCGATTCGACGACGGAACGAAGCTCGTCCTGCTCGCGCGCGACCATGCCGGCTATTCGGATATGTGCAGGTTGATCACGCTCGGTCGGCGGCGCAGCGCGAAAGGCGAATACCTTCTCGCGCGCGCGGATGCCGGGAACCTCGGCGACGGCGTGCTCGCGCTGTGGATTCCGGATGCTCGCTCCCTCGCGACAATGCCTCCACACACCGGCGGACAGGCCGAAGCACCCGACTCGAAGCGAGGCCCTCGGCGTCCATCCCGTTCCCGGCAAATCGGCAATGGCACCCATCACGCAATCGGCAACATCGACGAACAGGCCACGTGGCTCGCGCAACGCTTTCCGGGCCGAGCATGGATCGCGGTCGAACACCATCGCGAAACCGACGATGCCACGCGTCTCGAAATCTTGCGCACGCTCGGCGAACGCCACAGCCTTCCGCTGGTCGCGAGTGGCGACGTGCACATGCACGTTCGTCGCCGACGCGCACTGCAGGACGCGATGACCGCGATCCGCCTCGGCTGCACGGTCGCCGAAGCCGGCCTCGCGTTGTTCCCGAACGGCGAACGCCACCTGCGGCGCGTCGACGACCTCGAAACATTGTATCCGCCGCCATTGCTCGCCGAGACGCTGCGCATCGCCGCGCTGTGCACATTCGATCTGGGTCTGGACTACCGCTACCCGTCCGAAGTCGTTCCGCACGGGCTGACGGCGATCGAACACTTGCGCGCGCAGACCTGGAAGGGTGCTGGCGATCGCTGGCCCGGCGGCATTCCCGCGAGCGTACGCACGCAAATCGGCAAGGAACTCGCGCTGATCCAGGATCTCGGCTACGAGCACTTCTTCCTCACCGTCGAGGACATCGTGCATTGGGCACGCACACGCAGGCCACCGATCCTGTGCCAGGGCCGCGGCTCGTCGGCGAATTCGGCCGTCTGCTATTGCCTGCATATCACCGAAGTCACGCCCGAAGAAGGCAACCTGTTGTTCGAGCGCTTCCTGTCGAAGGAACGCAAGGAACCACCGGACATCGACGTCGACTTCGAGCACGAGCGCCGCGAGGAGGTCATACAGTACGTGTTCGGCAAGTACGGCCGCGAGCGCGCCGCACTCGCCGCGACCGTGATCCGCTACCGCGGCAAGAGCGCCGTGCGAGATCTCGGCCGCGCGCTCGGCGTGCCGGACGATCGCATCGACGTGCTCGCCGGCCTGTTCTCGCGCATCCGCCACGGTGGATCGTTCGACGAGGTACTGCGCGAGCGCGGCCTCGATCCGGCGAGCCGCGTGCTGCGCAAGCTGTTCCTGCTGAGCGCCGAGCTTCGTGGCTTCCCGCGCCACCTCTCGCAGCATGTCGGCGGTTTCGTGATCTCGGAAACGCCGCTGCACCACCTTGTACCGGTCGAGAACGCGGCGATGCCCGAGCGCACGATCATCCAGTGGGACAAGAACGATCTCGAGGACATGGGACTGCTCAAGGTCGACGTGCTTGCGCTCGGCATGCTGACGGCGCTGCGCAAGTGCTTCGATCTGCTGCACGCGCACGGCCTGTGGCGATGCGCCAGTACCGGGAAGCCGCGCTTGCAGGACATTCCGCGCGAGGGCCACGAAAGCAGCCGCGAGGTCTTCGACATGATCTGCAGGGCGGACACGATCGGCGTGTTCCAGATCGAGTCGCGCGCGCAGATGTCGATGCTGCCACGCCTGAAGCCGCGTACGTTCTACGACCTCGTCGTGCAGATCGCGATCGTGCGGCCCGGCCCGATCCAGGGCGACATGGTCCATCCCTACCTGCGACGCCGCAACGGGCTGGAGAAAATCGGTTATCCGCAATCGAGGATCGAACGCGAAGCCGGGCTCGGCAAGTCGGCCGTGGAGAGCGTGCTCGAACGCACGCTCGGCGTGCCGATCTTCCAGGAACAGGTCATGAAGCTGATCCAGGTCGTCGCGGGCTTCACCCCCGGCGAGGCCGACCAGTTGCGCCGCGCGATGGCAGCCTGGGGGCGCGGCGGCGATCTCGAGCCATTCCGCGAAAAAATCCATCACGGCATGATCGAGCGCGGCTACGACGAAGCGTACTTCCAACGCATCTTCGAGCAGATCAAGGGCTTCGGCGAATACGGCTTCCCCGAATCGCACTCGGCCAGCTTCGCCAACCTCGCCTGGGCGTCGTCGTGGCTCAAGCATTACCACCCGGCGGCGTTCACCTGTGCGCTGCTGAATGCGCAACCGATGGGCTTCTACCAGCCATCCCAACTCGTGCAGAGCCTCCGCCAGCACACGAACGTGCTTCCCGCCGACGTTTCGACGAGTGACTGGGATTGCACGCTCGAGCCCGACCGCGAACCGGCAGATCGCAGCGGGCGCGATCGCGTCGCGTTGCGGCTCGGCCTGCGCCAGCTGCGCGGCATGTCCGAGGCGACCGCGTTGCGCATCGTCGCCGCGCGCGACGAGCGGGCATTCGACGATGTAGCCGACCTCGTCAGGCGCGCAAGGCTCGACAAGCGCGAGCGCGCCTGCCTCGCCGATGCGGGTGCATTGCAGTCGCTGAGCGGAAACCGCTACCGCGCGCGCTGGGACAGCGCCGGCGCGGAACGCCCTGCCCCGATACTCGAAACCGCGATGGTGCGCGAGGAACGCGTCGAACTGCGCGCGCCAAACTTGCGCGAAGACGTGCTGACCGACTACGCGACGCTCGGCCTGTCGCTGACAGCGCATCCCTTGTCACTCGTGCGCCGGGAATTGTTGCGGCGACGCGTGTCGCCGGCCTGCGCGACGAACGATGCGTCGAAGGCCGGCCACGCGATGCGCTGCGCCGGCCTGGTGACCGTGCGCCAGCATCCGGGCACGGCGAAAGGCGTCACCTTCGTCACGCTCGAAGACGAAACCGGCATCGTCAACGTCGTCGTCTGGCGCTCGCTCGCCGAAAAGCAGCATCGCGTGCTGCTCGAGTCGACCGTCATGGGCGTCGATGGCGTGCTGCAGGCGAACGAAGGCGTGCATCACCTGATCGCGAAGCGGTTGCACGACTACAGCGCGCTGTTGCCTGAACTCGGTTTCGCCTCACGCGATTTCCATTGATCGGCGCGGCGCCGATGTGGCGCCGCGCCTCAACGCTTCAACCCTGGCCGCGCCTGCGGGCGCGCCACGAAAGCGCGATCAGCACGAAGCCAAGCAGGAACATCGCGAGACGATCGAGCGTCGGCGCCGCCACTGCCGCCTGCCCCGGCGGTCCACCGCTGACCGCGAACACGGTCGGATCCTCCGCCGCTCCCGTCGTCGGGTTGTCTGTCAGCACCGTGCTCTCGTTGCTGCCGTTGCCGTCTCCATCGTAGGAAACAACGCCCTGGTTCGCGATCGTTCCGCTGGCTGACGCATCGATCGTCGCGGCGATCGTGATCGTCACGCTGCCGCCGGCCGGAATCGCGCCGTCCCAGTGCACGAGCGCGCCCGGACCGAAACCGACCGTTCCGCTGCTCGCCGACGCTCCCGCATACGTGATGCCCGCCGGCAAGGTGTCTGCGAACTCGCTGCCCGGATTGTCGGCCTGCCCGCCCGCACCCGTGTTGGCGAGCACGATCGTGTAGGTGATGCCCGAGCCAGGTGTGAATCCGCCGCTGCCGGCCGCGACGGACTTCGTCGCGGTGACCGACGCACCTGGAACGATGCTGATCGTGTCGGTGTCGGTCGCGCTGTTGTCGGCCGGGTTCGGATCGCTGGTCCCTCCCGGCGCGGCGACGGTCGCCGTATTGACGACGCTTCCGCTCGCCGAGGCCGAGATCGCGCAGCTCACGGTGTACGTGACGCTGCCACTCGACTGCAAGTTCACCACGTCGCTGATGTTGCCGCTGCCCGACGCCGTGCAGGTGCCCGCCGAGCCGACGCAGGTCCAGGTGCAGGTCTCGCTCGCCGGGAACGTGTCAGCCACAGTCGCACCCGTGGCAACACTCGGTCCCGCGTTGGAAGCGACGATCGTGTAGGTCACGTTGCCGCCCGCCGTCACGCTGGTGACGCCGTCGGTCTTCGTGATCGACAGGTCCGCGACGCTGCCGCCGACGACGAACGAGGTCGGATCGCTTGCGCCACCGACGGATGGATCGTCGGTCGGACGCGTGGCTTCGTTCGTACCGTTCGCGTCACCGTCGTACGACACCGTTCCCTGGTTGGTGATCGTGCCGCTCGCAGCCGGCACGATCATCGCCGTGATCGTGATCGTCACGCTGCCGCTCATCGGGATCGTGCCGTTCCACGTCACCGTGTTGGTGGCGAGGGTAGCGACCGCCGTTCCGCTCGTCGCAGCGGCGGACACGAGCGCAAGGTTCGCTGGCAGGACATCGATGAACTCGTTGCCGGGATTGTCGGCTTGTGCACCGCCGCTGTTCGTCAGCACGACGGTGTAGGTGACATTCGTGCCCGGCACGAACGTGCCTGAAACGCTCTTCGTCCCCGCCACGTCGGCACCGGCAGGATTGACCGTGTCGGTGTCGGTCGCACTGTTGTTGCCCGGATTCGTGTCGGTCACGCCACCCGGTGCCGTGACGGTCGCCGTGTTGACCAGATTGCCGCTCGCCGATGTCGAGACCGCGCAGCTCGCGGTGTACGTCACGCTGCCGCCAGCCGGCAGGTTCGACGTGTCGGCGATGTTGCCGCTACCCGAAGCCGCGCACGTACCGCCACCCGCGCCGACGCAGGTCCACGTGCAGGTCTCGCCCGCCGGGAACGTGTCGGCGACGATCGCTCCGGTTGCATTGCTCGGGCCGGCATTCGACGCGGTGATCGTGTAGGTCAGGTTGCCGCCCGCGGTCACGCTGGTGACGCCGTCGGTCTTGGTGATCGACAAATCCGCCGAAGCGCCGAGCGCATCGGTGTCGGTCGCGCTGTTGTTGCCCGGGTTCGGGTCGGTCGTGCCGCCCGGCGCCGCCACCGTCGCCGTGTTGACGAGGCTGCCGCTCGCCGACGCCGAGATCGCGCAACTCGCCGTGTACGTGACGCTGCCGCCAGCCGGCAGGTTCGTCGCATCACCGATGTTGCCGCTGCCCGAGGCCGTACAGGTGCCGCCGCCCGCGCCGACGCAGGTCCACGTGCAGGTCTCGCTCGCAGGGAATGTGTCGGCGACCGTGCCGCCCGTGGCACTGCTCGGCCCCGCGTTGGACGCCGTGATCGTGTACGTCACGCTGCCTCCCGCCGTCGCACTCGTCACGCCGTCGGTCTTGGTGATGGCCAGATCGGACGAGGGCGTCAGCGTGTCGCTGTCGGTCGCGCTGTTGTTGCCGGGCACAGGATCGGTCACGCCACCGGGTGCCGCGACCGTCGCCGTGTTGCTCAGCGTTCCCGTCGCTGCCGCGGCGACCGTGCAACTCGCCGTGTAGGTTACGCTGCCGCCCGCCGGCAAGTTCGTCGCGTCATTGATGTTGCCGCTGCCCGACGCGGTGCAGGTGCCGCCACCCGCGCCGACGCACGTCCAGGTGCAGGTTTCGCTGGCCGGGAACGTGTCGGCGACGGTGCCGCCCGTGGCATTGCTCGGACCCGCGTTGGATGCCGTGATCGTGTACGTCACGCTGCCGCCGGGTGTCGCCGTCGTCACGCCATCGGTCTTGGTGATCGCGAGATCCGCATTCGGATCCAGCGTGTCGCTGTCGGTCGCGCTGTTGTTGGCCGGGTTCGGATCGGTGACGCCGCCGGGCGTGGCTACGGTCGACGTATTGCTCAACGTGCCGGTCGCCGCGGCCGATACGGTGCAGCTCGCGGTATGCGTCGTGCTGCCGCCCGCGGGGAGATTGACGGTGTCGTTGATGTTGCCGCTACCCGATGCGGTGCAGGTGCCGCCGCCCGCTCCGACGCAGGTCCACGTGCAGGTCTCGCTCGCAGGGAACGTGTCGGCGACGGTACTGCCGGGCGCATTGCTCGGACCCGGGTTGGACGCCGTGATCGTGTACGTGACGCTGCCGCCCGGCGTCGCCGTGGTGACGCCGTCGGTCTTCGTGATCGCGACATCCGCGCTCGGCGTCAGCGTGTCGGTGTCGGTCGCGCTGTTGTTCGCGGGATCCGGATCGGTGATCGGCGAACTGACCGTCGCCGTGTTGCTCAGCGTTCCCGTCGCCGCCGCGTTGATCGTGCAGCTCGCGGTGTAGGTCACGCTGCCACCGACCGGCATGTTGATGGTTGCATCGTTGATGTTGCCGCTGCCTGCCGCGGTGCAGGTGCCACCACCTGCGCCGACGCAAGTCCAGGTGCAGGTGTTGATCGCCGGGAACGTGTCCGCGATGGTGGCGCCCGTGACGCCGTCCGGACCGGCGTTGCTCGCGGTGATCGTGTAGGTCGCGCTGCCACCCGGCGTCGCCGTCGTGACGCCGTCGGTCTTGGTGATCGACAGATCGGAAGACAGCGCGCGGCAGCCGGTCACGCTCACGTCGTCGATCGCAGCACCTGCGAATTGCACCGTGGTATCACTGTCGAGGTGAAAACGCAGCTCGCTGTTCAAGCCGGCGAGACTGTCGGCCCGGCGCGAAAAGACACCCCAGCCATAGCTGCCGCCGATGTTCGCCTGCGGATTGCCGGTACCGGCGGAAGCGCTGATCGGCGTCGGATCGAGCCATTCGTACAGGCGCACCGGCGTCGCACCGCCGACCTGCTGCGCGTCGACGAAATAGTGGTCGAAGTTCGCCGTTTCGACCTGGTGCCGCTGGGCCCAGGTCACCACGATCGGCGCGGAGAGGCCGGCGAGATTGATCGCCGGCGACAGAAGGTCCTGCGATGACGACGCGTTGTACGTATTGTCGAGGTCGGTCTTCCAGCAGTTGACGCCGCTGTTGCAGGTGTTGAACCCGGCGACCGGGTTAGCCGTCGTCGTCGCGACCGTCGCGGGCAGGCCGAGCTCCCATTCGTCCTGCGTGCCGGAGTGGGTGAACCCGGCCGCTCCGGACTCGAAGTCGGTGCTGTACACGGTCTGCGTCGCGAAGCCGGGCGGGCATGCCGGCGGCGGCGGCGCTTCGCAGACGCGCAGCGACCACGCATTGAGCGTGCCGCCATTCGCACCGGCGGTGTCGTCGCGCAGATCCAGCGTCCACGTGCCGCCGGCGTTCTCGCCGTCGAAAGCGGCGAGACGATAGGCGCCGGACGTGCTGGCCGTGCCCGCGGTCGAATTGTTCTCCGGCTTCAACTGGGCACCCTTGAAGGCGGTGAACGCCGGAGGAATGCCGGCTTCATCGTCGAAGACCACGTCCATGATCGTCTGTCCGCCCGTCGCGGCCGCGCCGATGTCGGTGAACAGGCCGTTGTCGTTGCCGGCCGGCGAGCGCAGGTGCGCGTCGACGTCCTGCATCAACGCATGATTGAGATTGATCGCGACGTCGACGTCGGCGATGCGCGGATTGCCCGGGATCGTGATGGTCGAGCTGACGAGGCCCGTTCCCGGACCGATCGTCTTCGGCACATCGGTACTTGTGTACGTCGTGCAGTTCACGCCCTCATCGACGTGCGGATGCACGCTGACGCTGAGGTGATAGGTCGCGGTCGGTCCGCCGACGGCCGCGCTCGCGGAATCGACGAACGCGAAATAGGTACCGGCGTCCTTCACCGTGAAGAACATCGCCTCGGATGGAATGTTCGGGTTCGGCGCGACGTCGCCGGTACCCGCGTCGTCGACGACGAGGATCTGGTTGCTGGCGTCGCCGAACAGCGCGAAGCCGAGACGACCGTTCCAGGTGACGCCATCACGCTCCGGATCGAGGTCGAGCGAAAGGTAGACCGTGTCGCCCGCATTGAGGTTGATGCTGTACCAGTCCTGCTCGGTCGCCGCGGCCGGATTGCGCGTACCGCTGACCCAGCCGTTGGCCGGCAGCGGATTGGCCGTCGCCGGCGTGTCGTTGCTCTCCACTTCCGGCGTCGGTGCGCCGCTCTGGACGCGAAGATGCAGGTCGTATCCGCGCTCGGAGGTGGTGCCCGCGGTGAAGTCGTTGACCTTGAGGAAATAGGTGCCTGTCGTCGGGATCGTCGCGCCGGCGATCGTCGAGGAAAGGGCGGCGAAGCTGCCGTTGTCGTCGTCGAACTCGATCACCGTGGTGCCGTCCGAGGCGAGCAGCGTCAGCTGGCTGTCGGTACTGCTGCCGGCGGAAGCCGAGGTCATGACCGCTGCATAGACGCGGTCGCCCGCGTTCGCGCTGAACGAGTAGAAATCGATGTCGCCGTTCGGCCAGAGGTTCCCGTGCACGGCGACGTTGGTGCCGGCGATCGGCGTAGCCGTCGCGCTGGTGCCGTTCGGTTCCACTTCGCCGCCGAATCCCTGCCCGAGCGGTGTCGAGGGTGCGTGCAGGACCGGTACGCCGGCCGGAGTCGATGGCCGAGCGGGCATGGCGCCCTTCTGCTCTTCGGGCAGCAGGAGTGTCGAGAATACGGGCGCGCCGGCTGGCGCAGCCGCCTTCGGTCGCGCTCTCGCCAGCGCAGGCTCCGTCGTGATGCCGCAGAGGAAAACGAGAGCAGCAGAAGCCGCCATCCACAACGAACGTCGGAACGTGCAGGTCACGGTATTGTCCCCAAGTAGCATTTTGCACCGCCGCCCTCAGTGGCGGCCCCAGCCCGCGGCACGACTCCCCGTCGCCCATGTCCGCGATGGGCGGAAACTATACCTTTTCGTGTTACACGTCACGCTTTTCGGAAGGTGCGAGCCAGCTCCATGCCGTCATGAAACCGTGAATGCGCGCAGCGGATGGCTGCGTGATCAGCGAAGGCGGTCGTGGGCCGAATGCGTCAGGGCGCCTCGAGCGTGCCCGCGATGCGGCCCATGAATGGCCGGTAGTAGCGCAACTCGGCGATCGAGTCGCGCACATCGCTGAGCGCGGTGTGCGCCGAATCCTTGCTGAAGCCCTTGCTCACTTCCGGCGCCCAGCGGCGCGCGAGTTCCTTGATCGTCGAGACGTCGAGGTTGCGGTAGTGGAAGAACCGTTCCAGGCGTGGCATCAGCCGATACAGGAAACGCCGGTCCTGGCAGATCGAGTTGCCACACATCGGCGACTTGCCGGGGGGCAGCCACTGCACGAGGAATTCCATCGTCAACGCCTCGGCGGTGGCGATATCCACTTCGGACGTGACCACGCGTTGCCAGAGTCCGGACTTCGCGTGCTGGTTCCGGTTCCAGTCGTCCATTGCCTCGAGTCGCTCGGCCGGATGGCGGATCGCGAATTCCGGTCCTTCGGCGAGCGGATTGAGGTCCTTGTCGGTGACGATCGTCGCGATCTCCAGGATCGAGTCGGTGTCGGGATCGAGTCCGGTCATCTCCAGGTCGATCCAGATCAGGTTGTTCTCATCCGGTGTCCGCATGCGAAGGCTCCGTTATTGCACACCTGCGAGTCTAGGCAACCGCCCGCGGCTTGGAAACCCTGGGTTATCCTCCACCGCTCATGACGCAGACTTTCCTCTGGCACGACTACGAGACCACCGGTGCCGATACGCGCCGCGACCGGCCCGCCCAGTTCGCCGCGATCCGCACCACGCTCGCACTGGAGCCCGTCGGCGAACCGGTCTCGTTCTTCTGTCAGCCGGCGCCCGACGTCCTGCCGCACCCGGAAGCCTGCCTCATCACCGGCATCACGCCGCAACAGATGCGGCGCGACGGCATGATCGAGCCGGAGTTCGCCTCGCGCGTGAACGAGCAGATGGCTGAACCGGGCACCTGCAGCGTCGGTTACAACTCGCTGCGCTTCGACGACGAAGTAACCCGCAACCTGCTCTATCGCAACTTCCACGACCCCTACGAGCGCGAATGGAAGGACGGCAACTCGCGCTGGGACCTGATCGACCTCGCGCGCATGAGCTACGCCTTGCGTCCCGACGGCATCGAGTGGCCGCGGCGCGAGGACGGCAGCCCCAGCTTCCGGCTCGAACATCTCGCGACCGCGAACCGCATCGTGCAGGCGCGCGCGCACGATGCGGTTTCCGACGTCGAGGCCCTGATCGGCGTCGCACGCCTGCTGCGCCTGCGCCAGCCCCGCCTTTGGCAGTTCTATTTCCAGCTGCGCCGCAAGCAGCGCGCATTCGAACTGCTCGATGTCGCGCGCATGACGCCGTTGCTGCATGTGTCCTCGCGCTATCCGGCCAGCCGCGGTTGCATCGCGATCGTCGCGCCGCTGGCGCAACATCCGACCCAACCGAACGCGGTCATCGTCTATGACCTCGGCATCGACCCGACCCCGCTGCTCGAACTCGATGCCGACGCGATCGCCGATCGCGTCTTCACGCCGCGCGCCGACCTGCCGGAAGACGTCGAGCGCATTCCGCTGAAGGCGATCCATGCGAACCGCTCGCCGGCCATCGCCCCGCTGGGCGTACTGAAGGACGTGGATCTTGCGCGCATCGCGCTGGACCCGGAACGCGCACTCGCCCATCTCGAACGCCTGCGCAACGTCGACGGCATCTCCGAAAAACTCCAGCGCGTGTTCTCGGCGGGCGCTGCGCGCGCACCCTCACTCGATCCCGAACTCGCCCTGTACGACGGCTTTCCATCCGATGCGGACAAGCGCCTGTTCCGCGCCGTTCGCGAGACGCCGCCGGAACAACTTGGCGCGCGCGCATTCCCGTTCCGCGACGCGCGCTACCAGGAACTGCTGTTCCGCTACCGCGCGCGGAACTGGCCCGATACGCTGGATGCGGACGACGCGGCACGCTGGGACGCATTCCGTCGTCAGCGCATCGAGACGAAGTCGCCGCTGACGACGCTGACCCGCGAGGAATATTTCGCGACGATCACCCGCCTGCGCGCCGATCCGGCCCTGCCTGCCGCGCACATTCCGCTGCTCGACGCGCTCGAAAGCTGGGGCCGCGAGCTGGACGTGTAGGAGCGCTGCAAGCGCGACCGGCATTTCGGAACCCCCGAACCTCGTCGCGACAGCGCTGCTCGTGCATTCATTGCAAGGCCGACAGGGCGGGCCTTGGCCCGCCATGGCTGGTCGTGTCGCACATCGACGGCCCAAGGCCCCGTGCCGTTTCAGCCGCGATGCTCTTCGTGCCACTGCAGCAGAAGACGGTCCTACAATACCCATTCCTTGTCGACGCACGATCAGCCCTTGGCCACGACCTACTTCTCTGCCGCCACCTTCAAGTTCCTGCGCGATCTCGCGAAGAACAACAATCGCACGTGGTTCGCCGCGAACAAGGCGCGCTACGAAGACGTCCTACGCCAGCCATTCCTGCAAATGATCGCCGATCTCGCGGCGCCGCTGGCGAAGATCAGCCCGCGCTATGTGGCCGATCCACGCCCGCAGGGCGGTTCGCTGTTCCGCATCCATCGCGACACGCGTTTCGCCAACGACAAGACGCCGTACAAGACCTGGGCGGGCGCGCGTTTCGCGCACGAACGTCGACGCGAGATCGAAGCGCCGTCGTTCTACCTGCACATCCAGCCCGGCGACTGTTTCGCGGGCGGCGGCATCTGGCATCCGGAGCCGGCCACGCTGAAGAAGATCCGCGAATTCCTCGAGGGCAACCCCGCTGCGTGGAAGAAGGCGACGCACGCGAAGGCGTTCCGCGAGCGCTTCGAGTTCTACGGCGACAACCTCACTCGCCCGCCGCGCGGCGTGGATCCGTCGCACGAACTGATCGAGGACCTCAAGCGCAGGAACTTCGCAGCCGGCCAGACGCTGACCGACGCACTCGCCTGTTCCGACGAGTTGCGCCCGTTCATCATCGATACCTTCAAGCGTGTCGCCCCGATGATCGACTACCTGTGCGCAGCCGTCGAGCTCGAGTTCTGATGCGAAGCATGCACGAGGGCCACGACCTTGCGGGCGCCGCCCGATGACGACGGACGCGGTTCCGGCGCGCCGACTCGCCAGCTTCTACCTCGCCTACTACGCCGCGCTCGGCGCATTCTCGCCGTACTGGAGCCTGTTCCTGAAGGCACGCGGGCAGGATGTCGCGGCGATCAGCCTGCTGATGAGCCTCTGGTACGGCACGCGCATCGTCGCACCGAGCAGCTGGAGCTGGCTTGCGGCACGTTCGACGCATCCGGCGCGCTGGCTGCGCATCGGATGTGCGCTCGCGCTGGCGAGCTTCCTGTTGTTCCTGCTGCCGCTCGACTTCACCGGGCTGCTCGTAGCGATGGTCGTCTTCTGCTTCGCGTGGAACGCGGTCATGCCGCAGTTCGAGGCACTCACGCTGTCGCATCTCGGCGCGCGCAGCGAACGTTACGGCCGCATCCGCGTGTGGGGTTCGATCGGCTTCATCGCGATCGTCGCGGGCTTCGGCATCGTCTTCGACCATCTCTCGATCGCATGGCTGCCGTGGCTGATGCTGCCACTGTTCGCGGGCCTGCTGGCGAGCAGCTTCGCCAACGACTACGGTCCCGCGGCGATCGCGGTCACCAGCGACGATCGCGGTTTCCGCAAGCGCCTGCTGCAGCCGGACGTGCTCGCGTTCTTCGCGATCACGCTGCTCGCCCAGGCATCGTTCGGTCCGTACTACACGTTCTTCTCGCTCTATCTCGAACAGCACGGCTACCGCCCGTCCTCGCTCGGCGCCTACTGGGCGATCGGCGTGGCGGTCGAAATCGCGTTGTTCTTCGCCTCCGCGCGCATCTTCGCTCGCTGGGACGCGCGCAAGGTGCTGCTCGTCGCGCTCGTCTCCGCCGCGCTGCGCTGGTGGGCGACCGCCCTGCTCCCGGAAAACGTCCCGCTCATGGTGCTCGCACAGGCGACGCATGCACTCAACTTCGCCGCGCTGTTCGCCGCGTGCATGCAACTGCTTGCGGCGTACTTTCCCGGACGCCTCAACGGTCACGCCCAAGGCGTGTTCTACGGCTTCTCCTCGGGCGGCGGAGGCGTCCTCGGCGCCTGGCTCGCCGGTGCGTTGTGGCACATCGATGGCGGACGCAGCGCCTTCCTCGCCGCGGGCGGCATTGCAGCGCTCGCAGCGGTGCTGTGTGCGCTGTCGTTGCGCAGCGCAGCACGCGCCGTCTGAATCAACAGGCCGCTGCATCGCAACAGCGAGCGTCACCATTCGAACTTTGCTGCACCTGCAAGATTGACGCAGCGTTTCCACAAGGATACCGTCCTCAATACGCATCCGTACGGAGCTGGGGAGAGCCCCGTCCTGAAGCGTTATCCCGTTCATGCTCCGGTCCGTCGCTGACGACCGCAGGGACGCGTTGCGCCACGATGTTCCGTGGGCCCGATTCGGCTGCGCGCCCTGCCGCGCAGTCGTGGGGAGGGCACATGCTACGCATCGCTTTCACGCTGTTGCTCGCGGCAGCCGCCGCCACCGCGCACGCGGCCACCGCCACCACCGGCGTCGCCTTCGTGCACGGCACCGGCAGCCAGACCAATGCCTACAACGACTACTGGCAACCAACCATCGTCAACAACGTCCGCCAGGGTCTGGTCAACCAGGCGAACTACGTCGTCATCAACTGCGACTTCAGCCAGTACATGTGGGACAGCCGCGCCGCCGGCTGCCTCGCCGGACAGCTGAGCAGCTTCATCGCGAACCGCGGCATCACCGACCTGGTCGTCATCACGCATTCGAACGGCGGCAACGTGATGCGCTGGATCATGTCGAACCCGACCTACGACAGCCGCTATCCCGGCATCATCAGCAAGATCCGCTGGGTCAATGCGCTCGCGCCATCCAGCGCCGGCACGCCACTCGCCAACGCGGTCATCTCCGGCAACGTGTTCGAGAACGCAGTCGGCTGGTTGCTTGGCTACCAGAGCGACGCCGTGCGCCAGCAGCAGACGAGCTGGATGGCCTACTACAACCAGAACAACCTGTACGGCACGGCGGGTCGGCCGGCGTTGCCGAAAGGCTTCTGGGACGTGATCGGCAGCGACGTCGAAACCGCGGTATGGGACTCCGACAGCTACTGCGGCGGCTACACCCTCAACGTCGGCCTCGAAGTCACCCAGGCGTGGCTGTCGAGCTGTTCGGACGGATTCATCGAGTGCAGCAGCGCCGCTGCGGCCGGCCGGGTCTGGTTCTACGACACCGCGCGCATGGCGGGCGGCGAACCGTTGAGCCACAACCAGAGTCGGCGCGCGTGTTTCGGCCTCGACACCATCCTGCGCAACGACCTGTGAGGAAAGCGACCATGCACACGCACCGTCAATCTTCACTCGCCGTCGCATTCGCCGTGCTCGGCGGCATCGCCCTCGCCGGCAACGCGTTCGGCACGGATACCCTGCGCCTGCTCGCACGTTCGACCGGCGACCAGATTCCATCGGCGCTGCGCACACCGACCGCCGGCAAGCTCGCGACCGCGCAACTCGATCGCACGACCGTCACGACGTCGTGGGCGCTGGATGCCACGCAAGCGCTCGATGCACGCCCCCAGCCCTATGCGAGCGAGAGCCGCGAATACTGGATCGACGCGAACGAGGCGGACCTGCAGCGCGGCGTCCCGCTCGCATTGAGCGCGCCGGGTGCGGTGATCCGCATCAGCCCGCACGCCGGCGGGAGCACTGCATCGATCGCAGCCAGCGATGTCCAGCTCAGCGTCGCGGGCCACCGTCTCGACAATGCGAGCGCAATCCGCAGCCTCGCGAGCGAGGACGAGCTGCGCGCCGCCGGCATGGATGCACCGCAAGGCAGTGTCGTCCTGCGCCTCGCCGACGTGGTTCCGACCGGCAAACTGCAACTCGCGCTGCCGACCGCACGCGGGAACTACCTGGTCCACGTGTACGAGCCCGCGAGCGCACTCGTATTCACGCTCGGCGCGGAACGCGACAGCGTCGTCGGCGGCGAACCACTGCGTATCCATGCATCGATCACCGGCGCGACCCTCGAACGCATCGGCGGCCTGATCAGCGCACCGGACGGCGCAAGCCAGGACCTCACGTTCGCACGCCAGCCCGATGGCGGCTATCTCGCCAATGTCACGCCGGATGTCGCGCATGCTGGTGACCCCGGCCTGTGGGAAGTGCATGCGTTCGCGCTCGCCGGGGGCAAGCTCGCGATTCCGCGCGATGCACGCACCGCTTTCGCGGTGAGTGTTCCGGTCGCGCGCCTCGACGGCACGGTCACGCGCGCAGACACCTCCGGCAAGCGCGAGCTCGCCCTGCGCATCGGCGTCGAGACCGCGCTCGCGAGTCGCTACCAGGCATCGGCGGTGCTGTACGGAACCGGTGCGGACGGCCAGCTGCATCCGGCAGCGATCGCGCAATCGGCAGCGTGGCTCGAACGCGGCATGGGCAGCCTCGACCTGCGCTACGACGCGGCCAGCCTCGCGACCGCGCTCAGCTCGCCGTGGGAACTGCGCGACCTGCGCCTGGTCAACCAGGCCGACATGGGCGTGCTGGAACGGCGCGAGCGCGCCCTCGTCCTGCCCTGACCCGCCGCTGACCGGGAGGGGCTTCAGCCGGGACCGGAGCCCCTTCCACCATCGCTGCCGTCAGGCCTGCGCGAACGGGAACGCGAGCACCTCGCGAATATCGTCGGTACCGGACAGGCACATCAGCAAGCGCTCGATGCCGAGTGCGACACCCGCACACGGCGGCATGTCCGGCAGCGCCGCGAGCAGGCGTTCGTCGCACGGAATCGCCTGCTGTCCGCGCGCGTGCCGACGTGCGTTGTCCTGTTCGAAGCGCGCGCGCTGCTCGATGGCATCCGTCAGTTCGTGATAGCCATTGGCGAGTTCGTACGAACCCAGGTACAGCTCGAAACGTTCCGCGACCGCCGGATCGTCGGCGCGAACCCGCGCGAGCGCCGCCTGGCTCGACGGGAAGTCGCGCACGACCGTGATGCGATCACGTGGAAACGCGGGCTGCAGGCAATGCGTGATCAACAGGTCGAGCCAGTCATCGCGCGACAGGCCCGCCGGGTCGATGCGTACTCCGGCGAGCGGTGCCTGCAGGGCGTCGAGCGACGCCGTGAACGGATCGATCGCGAGTTCGCGCAGGAACAATTCGCGATACGTCAGTGGCAGGACGTCCGCGCGCCGGGCCACCGACGCCAGCGCGCACTGCACCAGTGCGATCGCCTCCTCGATCAGGCGCAGATGGTCCCAGCCGACGCGGTACCATTCGAGCATCGTGAACTCGGGGTTGTGACGCTGCCCTGCCTCGCCATTGCGGAATACGCGCCCGAGCTCGTAGCAGTCGCCGACACCGGCGGCGAGCAGGCGTTTCAGCGGATATTCGGGCGAAGTGCGCAGCCAGCGCTCGCGCGTCCCGGCGCCGACATGACCGGCGAAGCGCGTGCTGAAGCTCTCGATGTTCGGTTCGGTATTGCCTGCTTCGGAGAGGATCGGCGTTTCGACTTCGAGCACGCCGCGCTCGTCGAAGAACGCGCGGACCAGCGCGTACAGGTGCGCACGCGCCTGGAGCGCACCGTGCAGGATCGCCCTATCCATCCTGCTTGCCGAGGAATTCGAGCAGGCGTTGCTCGTCCCAGATCTCGACGCCGAGTTCCTGCGCCTTGTCGAGCTTCGAACCGGCCGCGTCGCCCGCGACGACGAAACTGGTCTTCTTCGACACGCTGCCCGCGACCTTCGCGCCGAGCGCTTCGAGTCTCGCCTTCGCGTCGTCGCGCGTGAGCGCGGCGAGCGTGCCGGTTAGCACGACCGTCTGCCCTTCGAGTGCACCCCGTTCCGCGCTCGCGATGGCGGGCAGCGACTCGCGCAACTGCGCCAGCACGTGCGCGCAGCGCAGCAGCAGTTCCCGCCCGGGCGCGGAATCGGCGTATTCGCGCGCGGCCGCTGCGGTATCGGTGGGCAGGCCCGCAGCGACGAACGCGTCGGCGTTCGCCGCGATCACTTCATCGATCGAATCGAATGCCGCGCCGAGTTGCTCCGCGCGCTTGGGCGTGAGTTTCGGAATTTCGGCCTGCGCGAGCACGTTGCCGAGCGTGAGTTGCGGTGCAAGCTTCGGCGACGGCGCGTGCGCGTCGCCGATTTCGACGCCACGCGCGAGCAGATCGTCGATGACCTGCTGGTTGCCGCCCTGCTGGAAGAACGCATCGATCGCACGCGCGACTTCGCCGCCGATGTCCGGCACGAGCTTGAGGATCGGCCACGGCAGGTGGCGCACGATCGCCAGTTCCCCGAACCACAGCGCGAGCACCTTCGCCGTGCTCTCGCCGACATGCTCGATGCCGAGTGCATAGAGAAAACGCGCGAGCGTCGCCTTGCGGCTCTGCGTGATCGCGTCGACGAGGTTCTCCGCCCATTTCGTCGCGACCTTGCCGGATTTCACCGTCTCCGGCGTGGTGCCGTCGCGCTCGTCGGCACGACGCTTCATCTCGAGCAGGTCGTCGAGCGTCAGACGGTACAGGTCGGCAACGGATTTCACGTAGCCGAGATCGCCGAGGTCCTCGATGTAGCGCTCGCCGAGTCCGTCGATGTCCATCGCGCGGCGCGAGGCGAAATGGAAGAACGCCTGCGTACGCTGCGCCGCGCAGGTCAGTTCACCGGTGCACCGCGAAACGGCTTCGCCCTCCTCGCGCACGATGTCCGAGCCGCAGATCGGGCAGTGCGTCGGCATCCGCCACGGTTGCGCGCCGGCAGGGCGATGTTCGAACACGACGCGCGCGACTTCCGGAATCACGTCGCCGGCGCGTCGCACGATCACCGTGTCGCCGACGCGCACGTCGAGGCGTGCGACCTGGTCGGCGTTGTGCAAGGTCGCATTGGTGACGGTGACGCCGCCGACGAACACCGGCGCGAGCCGCGCAGTCGGCGTCGCCGCGCCGGTGCGGCCGATCTGCACGTCGATCGCGGTGACGGTCGTCTGCTGCTCCTGCGCCGGGAACTTGTGCGCGATTGCCCAGCGTGGGGTGCGCCCGACGAAACCGAGTTCGTGTTGCGCGGCGAGATCGTCGAGCTTGTAGACGACGCCGTCGATGTCGAACGGCAGCGCGTCGCGCTGCGCGCCGATCCGGCGGTAGTAGTCGAGGCAACCCGCTGCACCGCGTGCGGTGGCAGCGAGCTCGCTGACCGGGAAGCCCCAGTCGCGCAACTTGCGCAGCATCGCCGAATGCGATTCGGGCACGTCACCGCCTTCGACGACGCCGAGCGCATACGCGTAGAACGACAGCGGGCGTTGCGCAGTGATGCGCGGGTCGAGCTGGCGCAGGCTGCCGGCTGCGGCATTGCGCGGGTTGACCAATGGCTTGATCGCGCCGTCGGACGCACGCGCCTTCTCGTTCCAGGCCTCGAACCCGGCGCGTGGCATGTAGACCTCGCCGCGCACTTCGAGCACGCTCGGCCAGCCTTTTCCGCGCAAGCGCAACGGAATGGCCTTGATCGTGCGCAGGTTCGCGCTGACGTCCTCGCCTTCCTCACCGTCGCCGCGGGTCGCACCGCGAACGAAGGCACCGTCTTCATAGCGCAGGCTGATCGCGAGACCGTCGAATTTCGGTTCGACCGAGAACAGCGCGTCGGTGACTTCGAGGCGTTGCTCGATCCGGCGCACGAAATCGTTCACCTCGTCGTCGCTGAACGCATTGGCGAGCGACAGCATGGCGATTGAGTGGCGGACCTTGGCGAACGCTCCGGATGGCGCTGCCCCGACGCGCTGCGTGGGCGAGTCCTGCGTGGCAAGTTCCGGATGCGCCGCTTCGATCGCTTCCAGCTCGCGCATCAGGCGGTCGTACTCGACGTCCGCGATGTCCGGCTCGTCGAGTACGTGGTAGCGATGGTTGGCGTCGTCGATGCGGGCGCGCAGGTCGGCGGCTCGCTGGGCGGGGTCGGCTTTGGCGGAAGTCATGCGGGGGATTTTAGCGGCTTGCCGCACGGCGGCGTGACGCTGACGGCCCCGCCGCTGCACACTCCCGTCGCACGATCGCACGCGAGGAGCACCACGATGGCGAAGAAAGGCTGGGCCGCATTCCCGCATCCGGACAAGGGTTTCGACTACGCCGGCGACAAGCTTGCCAAGGCCTGGAAGGACCTGCATGCCGGCGACCAGGAGCCGTTTCCGGACGAGAAACATGTCGCCGCCCTGCTCAAGGCCAACCCGAAGCTCGGCAAGGACGCCAAGGCGATCGCGGGTGAACTGCAGGACGCCTGGCGCGCATTTCACCGAGGCGATTTCCAGCAAGCCTACGAAACCGGCGTGGCGCTCAAGGCCATCGGTGCTTCCGTCGCGATCAAGGCCGGCGGCATCCACGCGACCTACCTGGTCGACGACGACAAGGCGAAGACTGCGCGCTACGAGGAGCTCATCACGCTCGCCGACGCCGCCGTCGCCGCACTGCCGTCCGAAGCGAACAGCCACTATCGGCGCGCATTCGCGATCGGCCGGCTCAGCCAGACGATCTCGATCACCAAGGCGCTCGCGCAGGGGCTCGCAGGCAAGGTGCGCGAATCGCTCGATGCGACGCTGGAGCGCGCGCCGAAACACGCCGAGGCGGAAACCGCATTGGGCCTCTACCACGCGGAGATCGTCGGCAAGGTGGGCGGCATGCTCGCCAAGCTGACCTACGGCGCCAGCGCCACCGAAGCCGAGAAGCATCTCAAGCAGGCGTTGAAACTGACCCCGGCATCGCCGATCGCCTGGGTCGAGTACGGCAACGGCCTGCTCCTGTTGCATGGCGACAAGCGCGAGGACGAAGTCGCCGAAGCCTGGGACAAGGCGGCCAAACTGAAGGCGCACGACGCGATGGAAGCGCTCGACGCTGGCTGGGCGCGCGAGCAGATCGAATAGGCGATCCTGCTGCCCCCGCCATCCGTTCGCCGGACGGCCGCGCCTCCGCTCCTGGAATTGAGCAGTACCGCGCGGCAGCGCCGCTGCATCCTGCTAGGATCGGCGGATCCTCGGGAGGGAGCATTCATGCGCAAGACCTTGCTCGCGCTGGCGATCGCCGCCGCCGGTATGAATACGGCCAGGGCCGACCACTGGTACGTCGAAGCACGCTATCCGGACACGGATGCGCTGGCTCGCGCCGCCGCGAACTTCCAGCATGTGCGCGTCGACGCCGCACGCCAGGTGTTGCAGGTCGATACCGACGAAGCGGGCATCGCCCGGCTCGAAGCCGAGGGTCTGACGGTTGCGATCGACAGCGCGGGGACCGCACGCCTGCGCGGCTTCGAGGCGACGATTGCCGATGCGTTGCGCTCGGGCGCGACCACCGAAAGCCCCGCTGGCTATCCGGGCATCCCCGGCTACACGTGTTATCGCACGGTCGAAGGCACGTACCAGACGATGGACGACCTCGCCGCCGCGCATCCGGACATCGTCACCATCGATGAAATCGGCCCGACCTGGAAGAAGACGCAGAACGCCGCCCAGGGCTATGAAATGCGCGCGCTGCGCATCACCAATCTCGCGACGGCGGCGAGCGATCCGGATCGCCCGCGCATGGTCGTATTCGGTTCGATTCACGCGCGCGAATATGCCCCGGCGGAACTCACGACGCGCTTCGCCGAGTGGCTGGTCGGGAACTACGGCACCGATCCGGAAGCGACCTGGCTGGTCGACCACAACGATTTCCGGCTCGTGCTGCAGGCGAATCCCGACGGCCGCAAGATCGCCGAGGGGCAGGTCATGCAGCGCAAGAACGTCGACACGATCAACGGCAACTGCGCATCCAGCCCCGGCGACGGCGGGATCGACCTCAACCGGAATTTCCCGTTCCACTGGAAGATCGTGCCGAACAACGGCGGATCGAGCGGCAATACCTGCAATGAAACCTATCGCGGTCCGCTCAAGCAGTCGGAACCGGAAACCCAGAACCTCGTGCAGTACGTCGCCGGCACCTGCGATGCGTCCGGCGTCTGTACCGGCGGCGTGTTCGCCGATCGTCGCGCGGGGCCGATGAATCCCGCGACATCCGGCGGCGATGGTGGCGCTGCCGCACCCGACGACACGACCGGCTTCTTCATCGACATCCACAGCTACGCCGAACTCGTGCTGTGGCCGTGGGGTGATACATCGAGCGCGGCACCGAACCAGGTCGCGCTGCGCACGCTCGGCCGGCGCCTCGCCTGGTTCAACGACTACACGCCCGAGCAGTCGGACACGCTGTATCCGACCGACGGCGCGACCGACGACAACATGTACGGCCTGCTCGGCGTGCCCGGTTTCACGATCGAGACGGATACGGCGTTCTTCGAGAGCTGCAATACCTTCAATGCGTCGACCGCGTCGGAGAACATAAGTGCGTTGCGCTACGTCGCGCGTGCGCTGCACGCGACGTACAAGCTCCCTGGTGGGCCGGACGCCTACGGTCTCGCGGTCTCGGCGGTGCAGCAAGGCGCTGGCGGGCCGTACGTGACCCTGACCGCGACGATCGACGACCGCCGCTACAACCAGGGCAATGGCACCCAGACGACGTATCCGATCCGCGCCGCGAACGCGTACGTCGACACGCTGCCGTGGGCCGCGGGTGCAATGCCGATCGCGCTTTCCGCGGTCGACGGCACTTACAACGCGAACAACGAAGCGGTGAGCGGCACGATCGCCCTGTCAGGCCTCGCGCCCGGGCGCCACCTGCTGTACGTGCAAGGCGTGAACACGCTCGGCGGCGGCAGCGGAACCGCGGGTACGCCGAATGCCGTGTTCGTCGACGTACCCAACCCGCCCAATACCGTCACTGCCACGCCGGCCGTGGTTGGCAACGGTTCGATCGCCCCCTCGACGCCGCAGTCGGTCGCCGCTGGAACGACACTCATGTTCACGCTGACGCCCGGCGTCGGCCAGCATGTGGGCAGCACCAGCGGATGCCCGGGCTCGTTCAGCGCGCCGGTCTATACCACCGCCCCGCTGGTTGCGAATTGCACGCTGACGGCGACGTTCGAACCGGATCGGTTCACGATCGGGGGCACGGTCAACGGCCTCGGCGGCTCGGGTTTCGGGCTCTCGCTCAACGGGGGCGCTGCACTCGCGGTGCCGGCGAATGCAACCAGCTTCGCGTTCCCTGACACGCTGCCGTACGGCTCGTCCTATGCAGTGACGATCGCGACGCAACCGGCGAACCAGGTCTGCACGATCTCCGATGGCAGTGGTACGGTGGAAGCGCAGGTCACCGATATCGCCGTCAGCTGCGGTCCGGATGCGAACGACATCATCTTCCGCAACGGCTTCGATCCCTCGACGCCCTGAAGCAACCGCCGAGCCATCACCGTCCGTGCGATGCGCTTGCGAAACGGGGAGGTGCCAGCCACCTTCCGGCGCGCAGACCGCGATTGATTGCCCGGGGCTGGAAACGAGAAAGACCGCGCACATGCGCGGCCTTCCCGGGTAAGGCGCGTGGAGCCGTCCGGTTACGGACTCTGGTCCTGCAGCCTGGTTTCGGAGATCGAGACCTTCGTCGCCTTGCGCAATGCCGCGACGAAGTCGTGCGTCGCCGCTGCACCGATGCCCTGCTGCAGGGTATTGCGGGCGGCTTCGCGCGTCTTCGCGTCGAGCGTCGTGGTGACGCCGTCGGTGACTGCATCAAGCTGGACGAGCGCATAGGCGTCGCCTCCGAGATCGACCAGGCGATAGCTCGGCTTGTCGGCCTGCGCGCGCGGCATCGCGAACACGGCCGCGACGAGCTTGCTGTCGAGGTTGGCCGCTTCGCGACCGACACCCTTCTGCTCCTCGACCTTGAGGCCGGTGCCGACCGCATCGAGCGCCTTGGTCGGGCCAAGCTGCGCGAACAAGGCATCGGCGCGTTCCTTCGCCTGCTTGCTCGTGCGTTCGGCGACGATGCGCGCGCGCACCGTGTCGCGCACCTCATCGAGCGGCTTCGGCGTGGTCGGCTTGTGTTCCGCCATGCGGACCACGGCGACATGGTTCGGGCTGAGGTCGATCGGATCGGAATTGTTGTTCTGCACGAGAACGCTGTCGGCGAAGGCGGCCTTCGCGACGGCCGGATTCGCTGCGATGCCTTCGCCACCGGCGCGGCTGAACAGGGCGGTCTTCTGCACCGTCAAACCGAGGTCCTTCGCTGCAGGTTCGAGCGTCGAGGGATTCTGGTAGGCCAGGTCGGTGAGGCGCCCCGCCTTCTCGGAGTACACGCGTTCGCGTTCGCTGTCGGCGTACTCCTTCAGGAGCTCCGGCTTCACTTCGTCGAAACTGCGCGTCTTGCCCGGGCGCAGGTCGCGCAGCTCGATGATGTGGTAGCCCTCGCTGCCGAGCACAGGCGCGGACACCTGGCCCTTGTCGAGCGCGAACAGCGCGGTCTCGAACGCCTCCTCGGTCGTGCCCTTGTCGAGCCAGCCGAGGTCGCCGCCCTGGTTCTTCGAACCGAGGTCGGCCGATTCCTGCTTGGCCAGCGCCGCGAAATCCTTGCCGTCCTTGAGCTGCTTCTCGATCTCCTGCGCTTTCGCCAGCGCCTGCTTCTGGTCGTCGGGCGAACCCTTGCCGCCGACCTTCACGAGGATGTGCGAGGCGAGACGCTGCTCCGCGCTGATGTAGCGCGTCTTGTTCTTCTCGTAACGTTCCTTCAGCACGCTGTCATCCGGCGTCTGGTCGATGTCGAGCTTGGATGCGTCGAGCTCGACGTACTCGAGCGCCACGCGCTCCGGTTCCATGAACTCGGCCTGGTGCTGCTTGTAGTACGCGTCGATGTCGTCCGCCTTCACTTCGCCGGTGTCGGCGGCGGGCTTGTCGAGCTTCACGTAGCGGAAATCGCGGCGCTGGTCGCGCAGGCGGATGTAAGCGTCGACTTCGGCGTCGGTGGCGGTCGATGTCGCGGCAATCTGCGCCGGCAGCTCGCGTATGCCGAGATCCTGGCGCACGCGATCCTCGAACGCGAGCGGCGACATGCCGTTCGACGCGAGCACCTGGCGATACTGCTCGGCGTCGAACTTGCCGTCGTTCTGGAATGCCGGAATCTTCAGGATCTCGTCCTGCACGCGCCGCGCGGGCACGACGAGGCCGAGCTTGTCGTTCGCTTCGAGCAGCACCTGCTCGTCGACCATCTGGTCGAGCACGCGATGCCTGACCTCCGGCCCCTGGAACATCGAGACATTCGCGGCCGGGCCCATCATCTGGACCATGCGCTGGACGTACTGGTTGAACCGCTCGGAGAACTGTTGCTGGCTGATCTCGGTGCCGCCGACCTTCGCCACGCTGGTGTTCACGTTCGCGATGAAGTACTGCTCGATGCCGAAGAACGAGAAGCCGATGACGATCAAGCCGAGGACGATCTTCACCAGCAGGCTGGATTTCTTTCCGCGTAGGAGCTGCAGCATGGATTCGGAACCTGTCCTTTTGGAGCGGCGGCCGATCGGTGGACCGGCTGGAATTGGGGATTTTACGCGGTACGCGGCCGCACGTCCTGCCTGGCGCTTGCGCAAAACGGCAAGGGCGCCCCGTGGACGCCCTTGCCGGATCATGGGTGGACCGGTGTGCTGCCGCGAGAATCCGCTCGCCGGCCCTTCGATGGTGGTGGGTGCTGAGGGTTTCGAACCCCCGACCCTCGCCTTGTAAGGGCGACGCTCTACCGCTGAGCTAAGCACCCGCTGCTCGCCGGGCTCGCCTCTCGTGGATCAGGCAGGCCCGTGGAACCGGATCAGTTCAGCGCGTCCTTCAATGCCTTGCCGGCCTTGAACGCGGGAACCTTGGAAGCCTTGATCTTGATCTCTTCGTTCGTGCGCGGATTGCGTCCGGTACGAGCGGCACGCTTGCGAACGACGAAGGTGCCGAAACCCACCAGCGAAATCGAATCACCGGCCTTGAGCGTCTTCTTGACCACCTTGAACATCGCCTCGATGGCGCGCTCGGCGTCGGCCTTGGTCAGTTCGGATGCGTCCGCGACAGCGGCAACAAATTCGGCTTTATTCATCTAGGACTCCCGCACGGGGCGCAGCCCCGCAGAATTTGGTTGAGTTCGAAACGCGCACGCGCGGAGGTCGATGCTCCTCGCGTCAGCATGTCTCGTTACCCCGAAGTCGCCCGGACGTGGACGTCACCTGGACCGCGGCGCGCCCTTTATACCAGCGCCCCATAGGCCACGCAACACGACCCCAGTGCGTTTTTCAGGGCATTTTCAGCGATCCGCACACCGGCGAGGCACCGGACGCGCGCGCCTGCGCGCGCGGTCCGGGCGCAATGCGCACTCAGTGCGGACGCACGCCGCTTTCGTGCGCGATGTCCTCGCGCGCCAGCGGGGCATCGCCCTCGGCCTTGGTCGTCGGGGCGAGCGGTCGCTCGAGGGCGATGTCGAGCACCTCGTCGATCCAGCGCACGGGATGGATATCGAGCGAGGCCGTGACGTTCTTCGGAATGTCGACCAGATCCTTGCGGTTCTCTTCCGGGATGATGACCGTCGTGATGCCGCCGCGATGCGCCGCGAGCAACTTTTCCTTGAGGCCGCCGATCGGCAGCACGCGACCGCGCAGGGTGATCTCGCCCGTCATGGCGACCTCGGAGCGCACCGGCACCCTGGTCAGCACCGACACCAGCGCCGTGCACATCGCGATGCCCGCGCTCGGGCCGTCCTTCGGCGTCGCGCCCTCGGGTACGTGCACGTGCACGTCGAGTTTCTGGTGGAAATCGGGGTCGATGCCGAAGCGATCCGCGCGCGCGCGCACGACGCTGAGCGCGGCCTGGATCGACTCCTGCATGACGTCGCCGAGCTGGCCGGTGTGGATCAGCTTGCCCTTGCCCGGCACCGTCGTCGCCTCGATGCTGAGCAGGTCGCCGCCGACTTCGGTCCAGGCGAGGCCGGTGACGAGACCGACCTCGTTCTGCAATTCGGCACGACCGTAGGTGAACTTGCGCACCCCGAGATAGTCGTCGAGGTTCTTCGCCGTGACGCTGACCTTGCGCTTGCGCTCTTCGCCTGTCTTGCCCTTCTTCGCCGCCTTCGCGGCAGCGAGGCTGAGTTCCTTGACGACCTTGCGGCAGATCTTGGAGATCTCGCGATCGAGGCTGCGCACGCCCGACTCGCGCGTGTAGTAGCGCACGATGTCGCGCAGCGCATCCTCGGCCACCGACAGCTCGGCAGCCTTGAGCCCGTTCGCCTTGAGCTGCTTCGGCACGAGGTAGCGCTGGCCGATGTTCAGCTTCTCGTCCTCGGTGTAGCCGGGGATGCGGATGACTTCCATGCGGTCCGCCAGCGCTGGCGGGATGTTCAGCGAGTTCGCGGTCGCGATCCACATGACCTCGGACAGGTCGACATCGACCTCGAGATAGTGGTCGTTGAACGTGTGGTTCTGCTCCGGATCGAGCACTTCGAGCAGCGCCGCGGACGGATCGCCACGGAAGTCCATCGACATCTTGTCGATCTCGTCGAGCACGAACAGCGGGTTCTTCGTGCCGGCCTTGGCCAGGTTCTGGATGATTCTTCCCGGCATCGAGCCGATGTACGTGCGGCGATGTCCGCGGATCTCCGCCTCGTCACGCACGCCGCCGAGCGACATGCGGATGAACTTGCGATTCGTCGCCTTCGCGATCGACTGGCCGAGCGAGGTCTTGCCAACGCCAGGCGGGCCGACCAGGCACAGGATCGGACCCTTCATCTTGTTCACGCGCTGCTGCACGGCGAGATACTCGAGGATGCGCTCCTTGACCTTCTCGAGGCCGAAGTGATCCGCATCGAGCACGTCTTCCGCGCGCTGCAGGTCGCGCCGCACCTTGGTCTTCTTCTTCCACGGCACGCCGAGCAAGCAATCGATGTAGTTGCGCACGACCGTCGCTTCTGCCGACATCGGCGACATCTGCTTGAGCTTGTTGAGCTCCGTGCGCGCCTTCGCCTCGATCGGCTTGGGCATGCCGGCCGCGGCGATCTTGCGCGCGAGCTCCTCCAGTTCGTTCGGCGCATCCTCGATGTCGCCGAGCTCCTTCTGGATCGCCTTCATCTGCTCGTTGAGGTAGTACTCGCGCTGGCTCTTTTCCATCTGCGACTTGACGCGGCCGCGGATGCGCTT
>Ga0068855_100001303_pt1 | contig 30911 bp, 27 predicted proteins | sample KBSCornC52_FD_66592 | JGI IMG/M metagenome (GOLD analysis project Ga0068855, IMG submission 66592) | Corn rhizosphere microbial communities from Kellogg Biological Station, Michigan, USA - KBS Corn C5-2 | ecosystem: Host-associated > Plants > Roots > Rhizosphere > Soil ...
CTGACCCAGGTCATGCGCGGCTTCGCGCAGTTCTTCTCGTTCCTGTTCCTAAACCAGGCGGCCACCAGCTCCGTGCCACCCGAGCTGGCGGCGGACGCCTCAGGCTTGTTCAACGCCGCGCGCAATCTCGGTGGCTCCTTCGGCCTGGCGGTGATCGCCATCCTCCAGGATCAGCGTACCACCCTGCACATGGACCGCCTGTCGGAAGCCATCACCACTAACTCTTTCGCCGCCCGACATGTCGTGGGGCACACCGCCTTGGAGCAACTCTCCAACACCCTCATGGGTCAGGCCACCGTCATGGCCTACGCCGATCTCAACTGGGTGTTCGGCGTGGCTCTCATCGCCATGATCCCGCTGGTTTTCGCACTCGAGCCGCTGCCTAAGGACGTGCATGTCAGCGCGGGGCATTGACATCATGAAACTCGTGCCGTCCCGCGGTGCTACGAGCCTGGCCTTGTTGCTCTCTCTGCTCGCCAGCGGCTGCACCGTAGGCCCCAAGTACAAAGGCCCCCGCGACGTGGATATGCCCCCTGCATTCAGCCGCGCCGCACTCGTACGCACGACGCCGGCCGATTCCGCACTGCCTGGGCGTTGGTGGGAAGCGCTGAACGACCCACTGCTGACCCGGTTGATCGAAGCGGCTCTCCAGAACAGTCCCAACGTCAAACTTGCCGAAGCCCGGCTGCGGAACGCGCGTTTCACCGTCATGGAGCGCAGCGCCGGACTTTTTCCCCAGGGCTCCGTCAGCGCGTTGGGCGGCCGCACCCGGATACCGACCAATGCCCTCGGCTCCCTGTCCGGTAATGCCGGATCCCAAGGCTCCGGGACCGCCGCAGTCAACCTGTTCGACGCAGGCTTCGATGCCAGCTGGGAAGTGGACCTGTTTGGAGCCACCCGACGCACTGTGGAAAGCGCACGCGCACAGGCCCAGCAAGAGGAGGCCCGCCTTGCCGATGCCCACGTACAGCTCGCCGCCCAGGTCGCGCAAGCGTATGTCCTGCTGCGTGAAGCCCAACACCGTGGCGACCTCGTCAGGCACTCAATTGAGATCGAGCGGCACACGCTCGAGCTGACACAACTTCGGCGTGACGCCGGCACCGCCTCACAGGGCGACATTGAGCGCCTGCAAGTGCAGCTCATGCAGACCGAAGCCAGTCTGCTGCCTCTGCAAGCGGAGGAAGATCAGTACCTGGACGAGCTGGCGACTTTGTCCGCTCTCCTTCCCGGCAGCCTCGATTCACAGTTGCGCCCTCCCAAACCGGTCCCGCTCCCCCCGCCCAGCGTGGCGATCGGCGACCCGGCAAGCCTGCTGCGCAGACGCCCCGACATTCGCGCGGCCGAGCGCGCACTTGCCGCCAGTAATGCCCAGATCGGCGCGGCCGTTGCGCAGTACTTTCCGACTGTCAGACTGCTGGGCTCGGTGGGTTTCGTGTCGACCGACACGGCGCATCTTTTCGACAGCGGCTCTCTGACCGCGCTGGGCCTGCCTGTCCTGTCATGGAACGTGCTCGATTTCGGCCGCACCCGCGCAAAAGTGCGCGAGGCCGAGGCCGGCTACGATGTTGCTCTTGCCCAGTACCAGGCCGTCGTCCTGTCGGCGCTCCAGGACGCCGAGACCGCGTTATCCCGCTTCGGCCGGGAGCGCGACCACGTCATCAAACTCGCGGCCGCGCAGTCCGCCGCTGCCCGTGCGGCCGAACTGACAGAACACAGGAGAACGTCCGGAACCGCTTCGGTCATAGACGTCCTGGACGTGGAGCGCCAACGCGTTCAGACGGACCAGGACCTCGCCCAGGCGCAAGCCGCGCTGACCAACGATTTCGTCGCCCTGCAAAAAGCGCTCGGCCTGGGCTGGGCGCCCGCGCAGGCTCCGGGCCCGGGCTGAATAAACGAGACGGTACCGTTCCATGTTGGACGGCTTTTCCCTGGACCAGCTCCGCACCTTCATCGCCGCGGCGGACGGTGGCAGTCCGCCGCGGCGCGCCGCTTGCGACGCGCACAGCTCGAACCCGATTTCGCCAGCCATGGCCTGCCCCAGCGCATAGACCGGCCTTCCTGCGATCTGCACGGATTTAAACCGCATGAATCCAACATCGCGCAGCGACTCGCCTGTGGCTTGCACGCAGACCGCCGCGCCTTGGGCCCCGATACCTGAAACTGAAATGTAACGAGATGGCGCCAGCACGCCTCGTACCCACCCTTCGAGAGCAGAAATGCCGAGTACAGTGCGGGTGTCGATTGAGTTCGGAGCACCGCCTCGTCCATCCGCATCAACACTCCTTCGGCTATGACCTTGCCCGCCTGATTGCACTGAATGACGTGCTTGGCCTGGCCCATACCTGGGCGCGATGAACGAGATGCTGCCCCAGCGTATCGTCCGCTGGCGGGCATGACGGATCGCCGTACCTTGGGACCGCAGACTATTGTAACCCGCTCAATATCTTCCAAAGCGATCGGCAGTTCCTGCCGCGGTGCCCTCAGAGCAATCTACCGGCGCTGTTTGCCGCGGCACGTCTGAGAGTTTCAATATTCTCAGCGACCAGAGCGCGGAACGATTTTGGTGGGCGACCCGTCAACTGCATCACGTCATCGCTCAGCAGCGCAAATCTACCGTTGCGTGTTTCCCTCTCGTAGGAAATCATGTCATCGCTACACCACTCGAATCCCCCGACATTGAATTCTTGAAGAGCATTGCGGGGAATCCCTGCGGCATCAAGATGAGCGTACATTTCCGCCTCACTCACCTGCTGCACCTCGATCGGGGTCCCCGTGACCTCGCTGGCCAGAGCCGCCATGTCTGGAAAGGACCAAAGTTCCGGCCCCAGAATGTTGTAGAGGCGATTCTCATGGCCTGCGGAGCTCAGGACAATGGCAGCGCTCTCTATGCAGTCCTGCCGATCGACGAGGTTGACCTTGCCCTGACCGGCGCATGTGATCCATTTGCCGCTCGCGATGGCGGCCGGCATGGCGGCATTGATCATCGAATCACCATACATCCCATCTCGCAGCACCGTCCACGTCAATCCGCTTCGCTTTAGATGCTCTTCAGTTCCGTGGTGATCGATACACACGAGAGCCGTGTTTCCGGCATCCGAACCAAAATACGAAGTGTAGACGATGTGCTTTACACCAGCGCGACCCGCAGCGTCTATTGCTGCCGCGTGTTGCTTGATCCGATGGCCCACTTTATGGCCGCTGATCAGTAGCAGTTTCTCCGCTCCGCGCAGGGCCTCTTCGAGCCCCTCGGGCTGGTCAAAGTTTCCGTAACGCGTCTGGCACCCCAGTTTCGAGAACTCGACCAGGCGCTCGGGCTTTCGGGATACCAGGATCAGATCCTTGGCCGGCATCCTTCGAAGCAGACGCCGGACGGTTCCGCTGCCAAAATTTCCGGACGCACCGGAGATCGCTATTCGCATGCACAGCCCCCAAAACAAAAGAATTCATCGCCGCTACTGAACCAGCCACCGTTACGTTAAAACATCCCGTTCTCGTTTTGCATCTGCCTCGGGACTTGCTGAGCGACGTCCCAGTGCTCCGCAATCCTGCCATTCTCAATGCGAAAGATGTCTATAACCGCACACCCGAGCTCCCCAGGCTGCACGATTACGTGGACGTGCGCAATCACAAAATCCCCGTCGACAAACACGCGCTTGATGATGTGCTCTGCGCTGGGCGATACACTTTTCGCCCAACGAAGAAACTCCTTCAGCCCCTCGGCCCCCGTGCGAATGACCGGATTGTGTTGGACATAGTCAGGTGCAAAGTATTCATCGACGCGCGACGCATCGAGTGGCTTCAGAACGTTCTCATAGACATCGATCACCAGACGTCTGTGCATGTCATTCTTGCGTTCACTGGTCACAATTGCCCCGTCCTTCATCGACTGCAAAGTACCGGGTCAGACGTGGCTGGTTTGCGGCGGGCGAGCGGTTGACCGCCGCAGTCGCGGGAGTTGCATGAAGGCGAAGAGGGCCCAGAGGCCGATCACAACCGCCATTACCCGACCGCTCGTATCGTGAGCTGCCCCGATCACGGCGCTGCCAATCGTGCCCAGCGCGAACATGAGAATGCCGAGCAGAGCGGAGGCCGCACCTGCGTGCGCGCCCGCTGACATCAGTCCCGCTGCCATGGCGTTAGGAAGAATGAATCCGATCGCGGCGATGCTGAGCAACAGTGTGGCCACGAGCCCGACAACTGAACCGATGCCCGTGGCAGCGGTCACGAAGATCAGCAGAGCGCTTATGAGCGCGGCCGGCACCGCCACCGAGAGGATTCGTCTGGGCTCATGCCATTTCAGGAGCCAGCCGTTGGTCTGCGAGGTCACCGCCATGCTGAGCGCGATGATACTCATATAGAGCCCGCAGCTCGAAGGAGACAGACCGTAATGTTCGATCAGTACGGAGGGTCCGCCGGTGTTGTAGGCGAACTGGGAGGCAGCGGCACAGGAGGCGACGACCGAGCATGCGAAGAAAGTCCGGTTCTTCAACAGCCCGGCGTACGCGGTCACGACTTGTCCGAAGCCTCCCGCAGAGTGGCTGTCCTCCCGGCGCGTCTCCGGCACGCTCGCCAGCACAAAGAGGAGAACCAATGCACCCAGGACCGCCATAATGACCGGAATAGCACGCCAACCCTGTATTGAGAGGATCTGCCCGCCGATCAACGGTGCGAGGACGGTAGCGATCGCGGTTGCCATGACAGCGCTCGAGAAGACCCGTGCCATGCCTCGGTCGTCGTAGACATCGGCGACGATCAGGCGCGCCATGACACTGGCGATACCCAAACCCAGGGCCTGCAGGAATCGGAAGGCAACGAAGAGCGGCATGCTGGGCGCCATCGCGCATGCAAGGCCGCTGCCGGTAAAAAGCAGCAGGCTAAGTCCGATCACCGTCTTGCGGCCGTACCGATCCGCGACTGCGCCAATGAGGAATTGCCCCAGCGCCATGCCAAACAGAACAGCAGTCAGGGACAGCTCGGCGCGCATGTTGGCGGTCCCGATGGCTCCTTGAATCGCCGGTAGCGCCGGAAGGGAAAAGTCCACCGTAACAGGCCCAAGGGCGAATAGAGCGCACGTTGACAGGGTGATCTTCCAACTACCGCGCATTTTGTCCGGCATGGCCGCTCGGTCTCCTCGAGGACTACATCTGCTTTGCAACGTACCCGCCGTCCATGTATTCCTTGAGGACGCGGATCTTGCCCCCCACCACTTCCATGACCCAGCAATAGTGGCTGTCATAAATTCCACCCTGCTTGAACCTTCCCACCGTGTGAGTTTCGACGGCGACCCAGCGGCCGCCATCGATGACATTGGTCACATGGAGCTTCGGGCCGCCGCTCTCGAACATCGCGCGGATCTCCCGGAAGTCGTTAGTGATGGTCGCCGCGCCCTTGTGGTCACCGGAGCCTGGAATCGATACGGGAACTACAGTCCATACAGCGTCAGGAGTGAACATTTTCTCCAGACTGACATAGTCACTGTCGCTGAGTGTCTGAAACAGCTGGTGTGCGAGTTGAGTATTGTCGATCGGCGTGGGGCTCATCAGGTGCTCCTGCTGTCGAAACTGCGTTCATGTCGTGCAGCATCACAAATTAGATATGAGGATGCCGACTGGCACCTATCTGAAAGACAGGTCGAGCCAGTCCACCGCGACAGGGCCGCGGTTCGATTGCGTCGCTGAGGTTGTCAGCACCCCCTTGGCGTGCCTGAATACCGATCAGGCGATCAGTCCGAACATCCGCGCCTTACGTGCCGCATCGGAACGTCTGCGTACACCAAACTTGTCGTAGACACGTTGCAGATACCACTTCACGGATCCTTCGGTGAGGCCGAGCGCTTCGCCAATCTCCCGGTTGGATACCCGCAGCGCGGCGATGCGCAGTACTTCAAGTTCACGTCGACTGAGAGAGCCCAAGAGGCCCGTTGTGTCGCCGCTGTGCGTGGGCGGCTGTGCAGTATGGGTCGAGGCTTTGCGTACCTCGGCGAGCAACTCGATTGCATATTTTCCGGTGCCCGATCCCACATCGAGTCGGCTTTCGGCCAGCTTTTCGAGCAAGGTTCCCAGCACGCCTCCCTCATCGAGGAACGTTCTCTGCAATCGCCCGACCTCCGCGAGATTCATTGCGCGGTCGACGGTGCGGAGTGCTTCCTGTTGGTTGCCATCCACAAATAGCGCTCTTGCATAGAGCAGCTCCCACTGAACGCTAAGAGGCATCGCGTGAGTGGGCGCCAGAGTTCTGCGCCAGCGGCGGATCACGTCAAGTGCCGCTTGCGTCCGTCCGTGTGCGATAGCTAGACGAACCCACGCTTCGGCCTCGGCGGCACCGCGGAGCGTTGCGTGGCGATGCCGTTCGGCAAGCTGGGCTGGGCTCAAGGCGGCCAGCTCCGGGCACACAGCCATGGCCTGGGTCACCTGTCCACCGGCCAGCAACAGGCGGACCATTTCCGACTCTACCGCTCCTTTCAGGCGTTCCAGGTCGCGTGAGCTACCGAAGACCCGGGCATCCTTCAGGACCTGAATTGCTCGCTCCCTGGTGCCCTCGAGCCACAAAATACGGGCCTGGGTGATCCACCCGCAGATCAACTGGTCGACGAGTCCCAGGTGGGTGGCTGGAGTCAGATAGCGCTCAACAAGCTCGCGCGCCGCACCGACTTCGTTACGCTCGTAAAGGACTGCCGCCAAAGGCATTGCTGGCACCGAGGCGAGATCGTCTGATCGGCGGCTAAGGTGGTGTGCCGCAGCCATCCCTTTGGTCAAAGTGCGCTTGGCATCATCGAGCCTACCGGCGCTCATGTAGCCCGATCCGAGGCGCGCGGCATCGAAGATATTGGATAAATCGCTGACCGCCTCTTCACTCAAATTTTGAGTCAATGTCGCTATGCGGTCGATGCCGGACAAATTCAACTGGCCCCGTTGTGCATCCAACAAGTCATGATAGATGCTCACCTTCAGGTAGGGCAGCAACGGTGGGGTACGGGATAGGAGCCCTTCAGCCAATCTTTCGGCCTTCATCAGGTCGTCGCGAAAAATTGCGATATTCAGCTCACGATGTGCGATGTAGCTCTCGAGTAGCTCCACGGTGCTTTCGTCCGTGGGGCCGTTGATACGCAAGGCCGAAACTCGCTCCCGACATATGCGTAGAACATCTTCGGCATCCTGCAGACGCCAAGTCGAGATGAGGCGCCACGCGACCATCAACAGTACCTTGGGGAGCCGGTTGCGGGTCTCGGCAGGAAGTAATCCTGCTAGCCGCACTACGGCGGGCTGCTCGTCTGAGGAAAAAAGCCGATCGCATTGGGACTCGAGTATTTCACCCGCACGGCACGCGTCCCCGGCCAACAGGGAGTGCTCGGTTGCCTCCAGCGGCAGCCCGGCGCTGAACAACCAGTCGCTGGCCGCCCGATGCAGTTTTGCAGCCTCGTCTCGATGTAGATCAGCGAGCTTGCGCTGCAGGAACTGTGAAAAGAGATAGTGATATCGATACCAGGTCCGGCACTGATCGAGCGCCATGACAAAGAGTCCCTTGGACTCGCATTGTTCGATCAACTCCTGTGCGTCTCGCTCGCCAGTGACGGCTGTGCAAAGATCTGCACAGAAGCGGTCGAGAATCGAGGTCCGCAACAGAAACTCCTGCAGTCGCGCGGGTTGGCGTGCAAATATCTCTTCGCTAAAGAAGGCGACCAACTGACGTCGATCGCCTGTCAGGCTCGAGAGCAGTTCGGTGCGGCTCGCAGCAGGCTCGCCGAGCACCATACTGGTCAGTCGCAGACCGACAGCCCAGCCTTCCGTGCGCTCCTCGATCACCGAAACTTCTTCCGCGCTCAAGTCGAGGGGGCCGTTGCGGCTGAAGAATTCGATGATCTCCTTCTGGCCGAAGCGTAGGTCATCCGGCCCTAGCTCTGTCAGGTCTCCGTAGGCTCGCAGTCGCCCCATGAGCAGGGCGGGCGCCTGTCTCGAAGTCAGGATAATGCGAAAGCTCGGACCGGTGCTTTCGATGAGAGTCGCTAAACAGTCAATGGCCAGCCGCTCATTGATTTGATGAATATCGTCAATGCACAGGATGACGCGACCGGACTGAGCAAGGACGACATTCGCAAGCGCGTGCGTACCGAGGCGATGCCGAGACGGCGTGGGTCCAGGTGCTACGCCCTGAGTCTGCACCCCGGCATGTGAGAGCGCCTCAGAGAGATTACTCAGGAGAAGGGCAGGATCATCGTCAGCGGGGGTTGCGCTCAGCCAAGCTACGACTTCATCGGTATGCGCTGCCGCCCATTGAGACAGAATGCTGGTCTTGCCGTAGCCGGGTGGCGCCTGAATCAGCGTGACGGCTGATCCATTGACTGCGTTGTCGAGTTTTTCGAGCAGGCCCTTGCGGGCGATCAGTAACGGCGAGCGTTGCGGAATTCGAGCACGCAACGCCCTGATGTTGGCACGACCTGACATCCCCGAACCAACGGAACACCTGCGCCGTTCGGCGCCCCCTTCTTCCCGCGAACGGGCATCTCGCTTCGAGTCGGGCATATCCCCCCCCTCACAGGTCTGCCGGGGATCCCACGCGTCAAGGATTGCCACAGCACCCCCAAACCCATGGTAGATTATACAGACGTATAACGAAGCGTGCACGCCTCATTTTGAGTGGGCGAGGCGGAACGGTGACAGGGGGCAAGACTGATGCGGCAAAGCAACAATGATACTTATCAGCGGCAGCTCATCTGGACGCTGTCGATGACATTCGGGGTCGTCTTTTTCGATCGCAATGCCGCGAATTTTCTGAGTCCTTTTATAGCGCGAGACCTCGGATTGAGCTTCACCCAGGTCGGCCTGCTGTCCGCCGGACTATCCTTGACCTGGGCGCTTTCCGGCACGCTTGGGGGCGCAATTTCTGACCGGACGGGACGGCGGAAGCTGCCGCTGTTGATTGCGATCTGCGCCTTCTCCATCTGTTCCGCCTTGTCGGGTCTCGCAGCATCCTTTGCAGCGCTCTTGGCGACGCGCCTGCTCATGGGTATCTCCGAAGGACCGATTCTCCCGGTTTCCCAGGCATTGCTTGCGGAGGAGTCCGCGGAAGAAAACCGAGGACACAACATGGGCGTTATGCAAAACACTGGCAGCGCCTTTTTGGGCTCCTTTCTGGCGCCCCTGGTACTCGTAGCCATTGCACAGCGGTTGGGTTGGCGTGCAGCGTTCTTCCTGGCGGCGGCGCCAGGGTTGGTTATGGCGGCAATCGTCTGGCGTATCGTCCGGGAGCCTCGCCGCGTACAGTCACACGACTCGCGAGACAGTCTTATTCTGCGACGACACTACCTGCCGTTGCTGCGCTACCGGAACATGGTTCTGTGCACTCTGATCAGTATTGTCATTGTGACTTGGGTGGTTGTCGGTTGGGCGTTCCTCCCGCAGTACTACACCCAGGTCCTGGGGTTCGACGAGAGAACCATGAGCTGGATGATGGCGGTGCTGGGCCTCTCGGCAACGTCGTTTGCATTCATTGTGCCTCGCCTGTCCGATCGCTTCGGACGTAAGCCGGTCGTCGTTGCGTTCTGCCTGATAGGTGCATTGGGACCCTTTGTTCTACTCAACGCGCAAGCGCCGCCGGCACTGCTGGCCGTCGGCATATTTATCGGTTGGTCTGCGTCCGGCACCATGCCGCTGTTCATGGGAACGATTCCCGCAGAGACTGTTGTGCAAGGCTCTGTGGCGACGGCACTCGGTTTGGTCATGGGTGTCGGGGAGGTTCTGGGTGGCGTTGTGGGGCCGACTCTGGCCGGAATGGCGGCTGACCGCTGGGGTCTGACAGCTCCTTTGTGGATCGAGGTGGGCTGTGCGATTGCTGGCGGGCTGATTGCACTTGGGCTCATAGAAACAGCGCCGGCACGTTCAGGGACGGTTGTGAGCGCCCAAAGCGCCGCCCGTGCGCGCCAGTAAGGCGATGCCGGCTGTCCGGCCTAACTTTTCGATAGGACCGACTTGCGCGCGACCTCACTAGGCTTTCGCTATCCGATCACCTGCTGTCAGGCATTGAAATGTGGAGGGGGGGCTATGAGTCGAGGTTTCGTCCGATCGGCCTATGCGGGATTCAGCACGCTCGTCGCTGTTATTCCGCTCGCCTGGACTACTGAATCCGCGGCCGATGAGGCTGCCGCACCCGCTCTCGAAGAGATCGTGGTCACAGCGCAGAAGCGCGTAGAGGCTTCGCAAAAAGCCTCTGTTGCATTGGATGTCGTCAAATCGAGTGACCTGACGAGCCAGGGTATCCGTAACGCGATTGATATCCAGGACATCGTGCCAACCGTCAGGTACGTGGCCGCCGATCAGATGACCGTACTGATTCGCGGGCTCGGCACGATCAACGACAATCCCGGCGTCGACTCGGCGGTAGGCTACTCGGAGGACGGAGTCTATCTGACGCATCCCTCCGCATTGACGCCTGTGCTCTTTGACATGCAACGAGTCGAAGTGCTGCTGGGGCCCCAAGGTACGCTGTACGGGCGGAACACGAACGCCGGTGTCATGAGCTTCGTAACCAACGACCCGTCCACCGACAAGCTGAGCGGACGTGTTCGCTTGGGCGGCGGTGACTATTCCGCCTTCAATTCCGAAGGTGCCGTCAATCTCCCGTTCAACGAGCATTGGGCGCTACGCTTGGCGGCGGCCTCCGAGAAGCACAGCGGCTATAACGACGATGGAACGAACAACCTCAATAGCTGGGCGGCACGCGGCAAACTGCTCTATACACCGAACGAGGACTGGTCCTTCAAGTTGACGTTGAACGGCGGTGAGCGAAGGTCGCTCGGGCAAAGCTATGGAGGGATGTGTCCACCCGGCAATGTAGTGCCGGGTTGCGCCGGCGTGCCCTGGCGGCCCTGGAGCGGCTTCTCGCCTTCTCCTGCGGGAGAAATCAACAACTATTCGACCTATGGGGCTTCGTTCGACGCGAATGGAAACCTGGGCTGGGCTACCTTGACGTCCATCACGTCATATCGGGGCTATGACCTCGACTCGACCACCGCGCCGGCCTCCGGCCCTGGAGGGACGGCCAATTTTCTGTACCACCATCCGGACCACGATACGGCGTACACGGAAGAGCTTCGCCTGGGAAGCCCCGCTCATAGTGCTATTCCCTGGGTGTTTGGGGTGTTTTATTCCCACGAGTTGGAGGCCGCAGCCGAACAATACCTGTACAACAACAGTATTCTGCAAGCCTTCTTCGGTGCGCCGCCGGGTTTCTACCAACGATTTGAGACTCCTGACGGGACGAACCGGTCGATTGCCGGTTTTGCCGACGCGACCGTGCCGATTTTCACCGATCGGTTTCGTTTCCGCGGTGGCTTGCGCTATACGAACGAGCACAAGGACGAGCTGGGCACTACTACTTCCGGCGTAGTGGGATTTCCGCCAGCGCCTTTGCAATACAACCCGGCTTCCGAAACCTATTCGAAGCTTACCTGGAAGGCCGGCCTGGATTTCGATCTCACTGCAGCGAACCTGCTCTACGCGACCGTGAGCACGGGTTTCAAGTCGGGGGGGCTGAACAACCTACCCGCAGCCGCCGGTCTTTCAACCTACCAGCCCGAAAAAATCACGGCCTATGAAATCGGCTCAAAAAACCGTTTTCTCAACGATCGGCTCCAGGTCAATCTGTCTGCGTTCCGCTATAACTACAAGAATTTCCAGACCTTCGAGTTCTACCAACCCACCGGAGGGCCGTTGGCGGGTACCACGATCTTCCCGACTGTCAATTCACAGACCGCGAGGTTCCAGGGTGGTGAGTTGCAGCTCGAGGCGGCGCTGACCCAGGTCGATCGACTGGGAGTTTCGCTGAACGTGCTGGACAACACGTACACCAACTTCGTGATTGCGCTGCCGTATGCTCCTGTGGTCAATCTATCCGACACCGACGTACCGCTGTCTCCAAAGAAGGCCGTCACGCTGACTTACTCTCACGTGTTCGACCTGGGAAAGGTGGGTACTCTGACGGCCGGCGCCGATGCCCACTATTCCGACCCCTACGTCGTTACCGGAAATCAGGGGGCGACCGCGAACGGCGCGCTATATACGCAATCCTCGAGCACGAAGCTCAATGCAAATGTGCGCTGGCAGTCCAACGAGGGTGGTTGGAGCGTTACAGCATTCGTTCGCAATGCGACGAACAGGGCGACGATCAATACCGTCGCCGGGGGCTATCCCGTCCTCGACAACTTCCTGCTGGTCAACGCGATGGTCGATCCGCCGCGTACCTACGGCGCATCTATCGAGAAAGACTTCTAAGGATTCCGAGCGTTTACCCATGACTGCAGTTCTGTCTTCCCAACAGCTCGATCGACTGAAAGCCGCCATCGAGTCCGACATCGCCAAGGGACAGTATTACGGAGCCGTAGTGGCTGTGTCCCGCCACGGTGAGCCGGCATGGCTCGAGGCAATCGGACACGCCGATGCGGCTGGGAAGACCGCTCTTGCGAAGAACTCGGTGTTTTCCATCTTTTCGATCACCAAGGCATTCACCAACCTGTTGATATTCCAGGCGGTCGACCGCGGTCTCCTGGCGCTCACGGATCGCGTATCCGCTGTGATACCCGAGTTTGGCGGTGGGTTACGGTCCACCGTCACGTTCTATCACCTCCTGACTCAGAGCTCGGGTCTCCCGTCGATTTTCACGCTCGGGGCCGGCAGGTATATCGATCGGTTCGATGAGGTCTTTGCCGCTATTGTGCAACTCGCACACTGCGAGTCACCGCCCGGTGAGCGGGTGACTTATTCACCGATGGTGGCTCATGTGCTCATGGCGGAGGCGGCGCGCCGTGTAGACCCCAAGAAGCGTACGGTGCGCCAACTGATGACCGAAGAGGTGTTTGTACCTCTCGGAATGAAGGATTCGGCACTGGGCGTACGCGCCGATTTGAAGTCGCGGCATGTGATCCCGGACCTGCGCGGGAATGTGCCTGCGCAACATCTGGGCCACAGCGACTATGGCCCCGACGGCGCGTTCCAGGAGGAGCACGCCGAGATGCCATGGGTCGGCGCCGTTTCGACGGTACCGGATCTGTTGCGATACGCAGAGATGTTGCGACGAGGTGGCTCCCTGGAGGGTCCGCGGATTGTCTCAACGGCGCTTCTCGATCAGGCGACCATCAATCGTACCGGAGACAAACCGAACGAGCTCATTCGACAGCTCGGTTTTTCCCGTGGTTGGGAGGCGTGTCCAGCCTACATCGGGTTGGGTTTCTTCCTGCGGGGTGAAGCCTTATGCCGACATCAATTTGGAACCCTCGCCAGCCCCCGCACTCACGGCCATCAGGGCGCCGGTAGTGGCGTTGTGTGGGTAGATCCCGTGCGAGACATGTGTTTCGTCATGCTATCTGCTGGCGTTCTGCACGAAGCGGATAACATCGAGCGCTTTCAGCGCCTGTCGGATATGGCGCTCGCTGCGGCGGAATAGAGGAGGGTGGTGTGCCTCGACCTTCGCAGTTTGGATGGGAATTGCACGACGAGGAGATCGCATACTTCCGGGACGCCGTGCGGCGATTCGAACTGCTCAAGCGCATTCTCGTGGAGCTGTCGGGCCTTGCGCTGATCGACTCATTGGCACAGACACGTGATTCGCGCTTGACTGAGGTTGCAGCCCTGTCCCAATATGACTTGCGCGAGGCTGCACCGCATCGCGAAGCTCCCTCATCTTGCAGACGGGCGCACCTCCTGTTGGATCGATGCACGACGCACTTGCGGCTCGCAATTTCTCGCCTGAACGGTGCACGGCGGGATCGTTCCGATGTTCTGACTACGGCGGCGACACTCTTTCTCGCTTTGAGCGACCTGCAAGCCGCAAGCACCCTGGTTCCCGGAGTGGACCTGGTTGATCGATCTTCCGCGTGCTGTGCGGATCTCTATATGCGCGGCAGCGGCGTCGCTTTGAAAACAGCTCATTGCGAGGATAGGCGTGGCTAAGTACTCGATCTGGTCCGTGGAGTTTGCCTCAATCCGTCAATTTCCCGAAGCACTCATGATCGCCGGCACGGTAGGAACCGGGACGCGACGCCTGCCATACACCTATACCGTCTTGCAAGGGGAAGGGCGGACCATTCTGGTGGACGTCGGGTTTTCGTACCGCGATTACGCCAAGGCGCTGCTGGACAGTCTAGGCGTCGATGATTGGCAGCCGCCCCAGGTTGCGTTGTCTGACGTCGGAGTAGATCCGCGGCAGATCACCGACGTACTGATCACGCACGCGCACTTCGACCACATGGGTGGAATGGAGTTCTTCCCTAACGCCACGTTCTATCTGCAGGAGCGGGAGCTGACGCAGTGGGTTTGGGCGCTGTCGGTGGACTCGCGCCTGAAAAAGCTGCACTTCACGGTGAATCCCGCTGACATTCTAGGTGCGGTGCAACTCGCGTCCGAGGGTCGGGTGAAACTGGTGTCAGGTGATCGGGAGGATTTCTTCCCACATATCGACCTGCGGCTGGCCAAAGACACGCACACCTGGGGGTCGATGTACGTCGTTGTCCGCAACGATGGACGTACTGTCAGTGACGACACCTGGGTTCTTGCCGGTGATCTGGTCTACACCTATGAAAACCTCGGTCTGGTCGGTCCGACCCCGGGAGAATATACGGCGATTGCCGCAGGCGTTGGTGGCAACTACGCGCTTCTCACGGCGACCGATGCCATGGTGAAGAGTGCGGGCGGTGACGCATCCCGCGTCATTCCGGCCCATGAAGATCGGCTCGCAGAGCGCTTCCCATCCCGACTTACAGAGAAGGGCCTGCGAATCACAGAAATTGCGCTGGCCGACGGCGTACGCAGCAAGGTCAAGTAGAGGCAGCAACCATGAATGAAGTCGCGGATACGGGGATGTCGGTCGAGCGGATCGAGCGAGTGAGAGCGTTCATCCAAAGTTACATCGACGCCAGGAAACACTTCGGCGCGGAGATCCTTGTTGCTCGCAATGGCCGCATCGCGCTTCACGAGTCCTTTGGCTTTCGTGGCCCCGAACGGGACAAGCCACTCGAGAAGGACGCCGTCTACAGCATCTTCTCCGTCAGCAAGACCTTTACGAGTGTTCTGACACTGGCGGCTATTGAGCGTGGCCAGTTCTCGTTGACGACGAAAGTTTCGGAGATCATTCCCGAGTTTCGTGGAGGCCGCCGAGAGAACATCACCGCCTACCAGCTACTGACCCACCAGTCAGGATTGCCGATGGCCTTCACGCCGGTGCAGGGTATGTACATCGATCGTCTCGACGAAGTGATCGAGGCCATTTGCAAGTCGATCCAATGCGAGTCTGAGCCCGGCGTGGAAGCGAGCTATTCGCCAACCATCAACCACTGCCTCATGGGCGAGATGGTACGCCGGACGGATCCCAAGAAGCGCCGCTTCCGGGAGATCGTGAATGATGAACTGCTGAATCCCCTGAAGATGCACAGTACCTCAGTCGGCTTGCGCAAGGATCTGCGCGCCCGGCACCTGAAGCCAACGTGGCTCTTCGATAAGTCGCCGCTCAAACACCTGGGACACAGCAACTACGGCATTGATGGTGCGTTTGAGGAAGAGGATGCCGAGATGCCCTGGGTGGGCATTTCCACGACGGTCTCCGATCTGTTTCGGCTGGCCGAGATGCTTCGTCGCGGGGGTGAGCTCGATGGGGCCCGTATCCTGTCTCCCGTCACCACTGCACAGATGCAGATCAACAGAACGGGTGAGAAGATCAACCAGTTGCACGGCAAGAATGCCATTCAACGGGGCTGGGATCCGATGCCTGCCTACTCCGGGCTGGGTGTGTTTCTGCGGGGCTCTTCCGTCTGTCACCATCAGTTCGGCACATTCACTTCTCCGTCGACCTTCGGTCAGCACGGGCAGGGTTCGGCACTGTTCTGGGTGGACCCTGTAAACCAGGTCACGTTTGTCTTTCTCTCGCACGGTGTGATGATTGAAGGCGAGAGTATCGAGCGATTTCAACGCCTCTCTGACCTCGTCATTACGGCGGCAGTGTGACGAGCTTCCCTCGATCCGAGGGGCTTTCCGGCAGCGCTGCATCATACATCGCCTGCGGAGGCGTCTTGCCAAGGATCATATCAGCGGCTTTTTCGGCGACCATGACGACCGCCGCATTGGTATTCCCGCGGACGATCGTTGGGAAGACGGAGGCATCGACCACGCGCAGTCGTTGAATGCCTCGCACACGCAACTGCGGGTCGACGACGGACCTGTCATCGCCGCCCATCCGGCAGGTGCCGACGGGGTGAAAGACCGTTCCGGCCGTATTGCGAATATGCCTCTCGAGAGCCTCATCGCCGTCCATGCCCGGCCCAGGAAGCACCTCCTGTCCCTGGAGGCTTTGAAAGGGCTTGGCCGCTAAAATTCTCCTCGCGACTTTGAGCCCGTACAAGAGGGGCCCGATGTCTTCAGGTGCTCCCAGGAAGTTGGGATCAATCAGGGGCGCCGTATGCGGATCCCGGTCTGTGAGAGTTACAATGCCGCGGCTCCGCGGTGTCAGCAGCGCGACGTTGATCCCATATCCGTGACCTAGCGGAATTGGGAAGCCGGAAGGGTTGCGATACGCTGGCATGAAGATGATCTGAAGGTCTGGTGCGGCGAGCTGAGGTGAGGAGCGGATGAACCCGTGAGCCTCAAAGACATTACTCGCCAAGGGCCCACGATGCGCAAGAAGATACTCGAGCACATTCCAGAGACCTCTTGGCAGCGCACGCGCCGACAGACCATAGGAGTCGGTGTTTTGCGTACGCATGGTCACTACGGTGGAGAGGTGGTCACGCAAGTTGCGACCGACTTCCGGTGCATGTGCGATAGTGCCGATACCTAGTCGCGATAGCGCCGCGCCGTCTCCCACTCCTGAGCGGAGCAGCAACGCGGGAGAGTCAAAGGCCCCAGCGCAAACGATGGTTTCGCGGCGCGCGCTGATCCGTCTGACTGAGCCGCCACGTTCAAACTCCACGCCGGTCGCGCGATTCTGCGAAAATGTGACCCGCCGCACCAGGCAGTCGGTGAGGACCCTGAGGTTGGCGCGTCGGCTAATGGGATTCAGGAAGGCTGATGCCATGGATTCCCGGCGGCCGTCCCGAATCGTTGCCTGGCGAGGTCCAAACCCCTCCAATGCACCGGTATTGAAATCGGCGCGACGGGTGTAGCCCAGTTCTTCAGCTGCCGCGACGAATCGCTCCACCAGGGGATTGCGCGGCTCGATATGGGTGACGCGCATCGGGCCGTCGGTGCCGTGAAAATGCCGATCCTGTAGATTCCGGTTGCTTTCTGATCGGATGAAGTAGGGGAGGACGTGTGCGAAGTCCCACTCCGGGCCGCACTCTTCAGCCCAGCTATTGAAATCGGCGGCATGACCTCGTATGTACACCATGCCGTTGATGGAGCTAGTACCGCCCAACACCCGGCCACGCGGCATCGGGAGGCGGCGATCGGCGAGGTGCGGTTGTGGAACGGTGCTGTAGTTCCAGTTGTACTGCTTGTGGCGAATCAGCGCACCCACGGCTGCGGGTGTTCGGATCAACCACGAGTTGTCTCGCGTGCCAGCCTCCACCAGCGTCACTTGTACGCTGGGGTCGAATGAGAGACGGTTGGCGAGCACGCACCCGGCAGTACCCGCCCCGATGATCAGGTAGTCAGTTTCAGCAGTTGCGGCATCCACGCCGCTGGCCCTTTCATTGACGTCAGCCATTGCGCTCATTACTCGTTCAGCGGGCCCAAGTTGGCCAAGATCTGCCGATGGACGCACCTGTCGCAAAGGTAGGATTCACTGAGTATACAAATGTATAAAATAGAGCCAGAATCACCCCCGCAAATCCCTAGGAGGCAGTTCGATGCAGACCCCGCTGGCCGTTGTACGCTTTAGTCCCAAGCCTGGAACCCACGAGAAGGTCGAAGCAATCCTGCGACGGATGGTGCCGGCCACGCGCGGGGAGCCCGGCTGCCGCCGATACGATTTGTTCAAGTCCAATGATGCTTCTGGAGCAATCCTGTTCTATCTGGTGGAGCATTACGCCGACGAAGCCTCTGTGGGGGCTCATCGTGAAACGGAGCACTACAAAGCCTACCGCGCCGACATTCTTCCCTTGCTGGAGCAGCCTCCCCAGGTCCAGCTTCTGCAGGCTCTCGATGCCAAGCCCTACTGACGGACCGGCATCACGGGAGAAGTGAGTCATGACCATCCCGCCGACAATCGCGACCGTCGATTTTCGCCAGGCTCTCGGGGACTGGCGCAAAGTCGTGGGCGAGGAATGGGTGCTCACCTCGGACGCGGATCTGGATCCTTATCGGGACTCCTACTCTCCATTCGCCGGTGAGGCCCAGGAGCGTCGGGCCTCGGCGGTCGTGGCACCCGATTCGGTCCAGCAAGTTCAGGAAGTCGTTCGAGTCGCGAATCGCCACCAGATTCCCCTGTATCCGATTTCCACCGGCAAGAACCTGACGTATGGGGGCTCAGCGCCTGTCTATAGTGGCAGCGTAGTCCTCGATCTGAAGCGGATGAATCGCATTCTCGAAGTCAGTGAAAAGAACGCCTACGCCTTGGTGGAACCGGGGGTGAGTTACTTTGACCTGTATCGGTACATCCGTGAGAAGAAGCTGAAGCTGTGGATCGATTGCCCCGATCCGGGTTGGGGCAGCCTGATCGGCAACTCTCTGGATCATGGAGCCGGATACACCAGTGCTCCTTACCGCGACCACTTTGAGGCGCACTGCGGCATGGAAGTGGTTTTGGCCGACGGTGAGTTGGTCCGCACGGGTATGGGCGCGATGCACAATTCCCCAACGTGGCAGCAGTTCCGCTACGGGTTGGGGCCGATGGTGGACGGCATCTTCACTCAATCCAACTTCGGCATTGTCACCAAAATGGGATTCTGGTTGATGCCTGAGCCGGAGTGTGCGCTATGGATGACAGCACTGGCTCCACGTCACGACGACGGTCCCGCATTCATTGACACTGTCGCGAGTTTGACCTACAGCGGGCTGATCTCCTCGCAGGTCTTCATCGAGAGCCCGGTACTGGGGTTTCCGATGGGACCGGAGCTGTCTGCCTTACGCCGCAAGTGGGATGCGACGCGAGTTGCCGGCTTGGACGCGTACGCCAGCCGCACGGGGGCTCCGTTTTGGACCGCGACGTTCGCGCTCTATGGACCGGAATCGGTCGTTCGCGCCAAGGCGGCACACATTCGGGCCTCCTTCGAGCGGATCGCCGGCGGAACGGTCAAGGACCATGAGCTCGTGCGCTTCCCCCTATCGGACGAGCAGGTAGCGCAGCTGCCCGAAAAGCCCCGCTTCGGCGTCCCCAATCTTGCGTATTTCCAATCGCGTTTCGCGCCAGAAGCTCCGGTGTTCGAAGGGCATATGGACTTCTCGCCCATCGTGCCATTCGACGGCAAAACCATCGTTGAAGCCATGAGCCTGTTCGACCGGTTGCTGCAGGAGGGAGAGGTCGCGCCATTGGGTGGCCGCGCCATCACATATCATCTTCGCGCGGCGTGCATGATCTACGCCATACCTGTAGGAAAGGACATTCGATCCAATCAAAAGGCGCGCGAGGCGTTCTCGCGCCTGATGGATGTTGCGGCGGAACACGGCTGGGGCGAATACCGCATTCATCCGGCTTTCATGGACAAGGGGATGGGCTTGTATGCCTTCAACAATAACGCGTTGCTGAGGCTGCACGAGCGCCTGAAGGATGCGATCGATCCGCGCGGCATCCTCTCCGCGGGTCGCTACGGGATCTGGCCCAAACACTTGAGGAAGCCTTCGTGAGCGTTCGCCTCGTATGTACGGTTGTGCTGTTGGTGAGGTGTGTCAGTGCGGGTGCGGTCGAGCCTACGATCTCCTGGACATGGTTCCCGGTGCAAGAGCCCGCAGGCACGCCTCGTGGAAAGATCGAATTTGATCGAGCCTGTGCCGTGTGTCATGGGACGGGTCCGGACCGGCCTGGAACGGCATCACTGCAGGTCAAGTATCAGGGCAAGCTGCCGGCGCTATTGGAAGAGCGTACGGATCTGACGCCGGCGGCGGTGCGTTATTTCATCCGCAATGGCGTCGCCATGATGCCTCGATTTCGCAAGACGGAGTTGAGCGACCCACAGGTCGATGCCATTGCCCGCTATCTGGGGCGATCCGGCTCGGGATCTTGAGCGCCCGGCCGCGCGTTCCGGTGGCTTTGCGCTAGTCGGCCTGTCCGAGACACAGCCCCCCATCGATCACGATTTCCTGACCTGTAATATAGCCCGATGCGTTCGATGCGAGGAATAGGGCGAGACCGTACATGTCGGCGGGGAAGCCGACACGGTGCATCGGAACGACGCTGGCGAAAGCGGCTTGGACTTGCGGATTCTTGGAGTGACCGCCGCCGATGTTGGTCACGAACAGACCGGGTGCGATAGCGTTGACGGTAATTTCAAAAGCGGCCAGCTCGAGTGCAACCGAGCGCATGAAGTGGGCCGCTCCGGCCTTTGCGGCCATGTAGGCCGCTCCAATGGCGGGCTCGATGCGCTGCGAGGCAGCGGATGTTGTGATAATGATTCGCCCCTCGCGCTTTGGCTTCAAATGCCGTGCCGCCGCGCGTGTGGTAGCGAATACGCCGTTCAGGTTCACATCGATGACGCGATCCCATCGAGCATCGCCATAGTTATGCAGGGCCCCTGCAGCGATTCGGGGGCGCTGGCTACCTACCCAGTCACCCACGTACCCCACGCCTGGATCAATGCCTGCGTTTGCGAAAACCACATCCAGGCCTCCGAGTTCGGTGGCGACCTGATCAAACACCCGGTCGAGCTCGGCGCGATGGGTGACGTCCACCACGTGACCTGAAACGGCTCGGCCCGCCTGGCGGAGTCGATCGACTTCCTGTTCGATGCGGCCTGAGTCGAGGTCGAGGAGCGCTACTCGAGCACCATTGGCGGCCAGGGCTTCCGCGTACCCCAGGCCGATGCCACTCGCGCCCCCCGTTACGATGACTCGCCGTCCCTCGACGTTGAACAACGTCTCGATCAGCATCACGCCTTGCCTTCGAGGACTGCCGCGTAGATCGGATTGGTGACATCGAAACCCAGTTGCCGGATCTTCTCCGGATCGGGCGGCCCAGGAGGAAATCCCGTCATGAGAGCATCGAGGCGTTGGCGCACTCCTGTGACGAATTCGTTGTGGGTGATGACGAACAGGCGATTGGTTTGGATCGCCGTCAGCGCCATTTGCCCCACCGAGTCCGGGTCAAGCCACACCTGCGGCGGCTTACGCTTCGACAGCTCGTCCTCGATTTCCGTGAGTCCTGAGTCCCGAAACTCGGGGGGGCGCAAGCGTGCCACTTCGTGGATGTTGGTTCGCGTTGGTCCGGGGATCAGCAGCGTAACGCCGATGGCCGTTGCTGCCAGGTCCGCCCGGAGCGCTTCCGTCAGCCCCATTACCGCAGACTTCGCCGCAATGTAGGCAGCACCGCCTGGCATGGGGAGCAATGCGCCCATGGAGGATGTGTTGACGATGTGACACTCCTCGCCACGGGCCAGCATTCGAGGCAGGAAAGTTTGGATGCCGTTGATGACGCCCCCCAGATTTACCTGGATATTCCAGTCCCAGTCCGAGTACGTGTATCGCTTGACATCGCCCAAAGAGCCCACGCCGGCGTTGTTACAGAGTGCGTGAACACTGCCGAATATCCGCTCACTCTCGTCCGCGGCAGACTTGAACGCGCTTCGATCTGTCACATCGAGCTTGACGAAATGTGCGTTATGCCCGGCAGCCAGTTCGGATTTCGCAGCATCGAGATGGTCGGTGCGGATATCGGCGATGATGACCTTCATGCCCGCGCGCAGAAAAATCCGCGCCATCCCCAGCCCGATACCGCTCGCGCCGCCGGTGATGAAGGCAACTTTTTCCCTGACAGATTTCATTGTGAGCCTCAGTTCCTGGGTCGCGTCAGATAGGCGACGATCGCATCGAGCTGCTCATCGCTGACCTCGGTCTTACGGAATGGCGGCATCAGGGACACTCCACCGCGAACCATCGCTCGGATAAAGGCCGGTTGGAGGTCTCGACGATCTTCGAGCATCGCAGGCAGCGCACCGCGGTATTTCGCGGCAAGCGCGCGAGTGCCAGGCCGCTCGGGCATGGGGCCATGGCATACCGCGCAGCTGTTTTGATACTCCACGTAGCCGCGTGGAGTGCCAGGGGAGGTGCTGACCGTTTTACGAGTCCAACTGATGTACTGCGCCGTGTTGACCGCAGGTGTCTCGGCGCGTGCACTTTCCAGCGTGAAAAGTGCGGTAAGCAGCAGTGCCATCCCCATCAGTTGGCGAAATCCGGACGGACGAGCTGAGTTCACGGCATTCATGGCTGCTTCCTCAGGTGTTTCGGCCAAATCCCATAGCGCCCAGGGGATAGAATTCCATTCGGGTCGACCGCGTCCTTGACGGTTTCGTGGAAGCGCAACAACGAGTGATTGTTGAAGGAGAACTGTTTCGCAACAGCGTCTTGGAATGCCGGGGCGGTTCGGTATTCAGCCCAGCCATGTTGTGCTGCTACTTCTATTACGTGAAAGAAGGCTTCACGGTGCCGCTTGTTCTGCGCCGGGTCTTCGCTCACTGGAAATCCAAAAATAAAGATCGCACTGCGCTGCCAGTACCAGGCGGGTAGAGAGAAGCGCAGTTGTGGCAGCCCAAATTTACGAGCCACTTCGGCAAAGACCCTGTTCGCCTCGAAGATCGCCTCTGCCGTACGTGGAATGATCGGCGCGAGCCACATGTGGCCGTGCGACGGCGTGGGATTGGTGCTCGACCGGGCACCCAGTGAAAAGTTGTTCAGGCTTGGAATCCCAAATTCAGGATAGCGCGCGTGGTCCTTGGGCTCTTCGGCCAGGGGGAAGTGATATTCGTCTTGATCTTCGAACCATGCGCCGGGAATAGCCGACAACACCTCCCGCGCGTGCTCCCACTGTGCGGCAATCACCTTGGCGGGTCCGTAAAATTTCAGGTCGAACGTCCAGTATGCGAGGCCATGCTTCTGGCCATAGGCTTCCAAACCGGAAGGGTCACCGGCTTCTGCCCGGTCCCGCAGGCGCTGTAGCTCGGGATCATCCGCCGGAATCGGCTCATCCACTGCAAGAAAGCGTGCCTGGGCTCCGATGGATCCAATTCCCAGCAGAGGGCTGGACGAGTCGGGGTAGCCGTTCGTGATACCGCTGTTTTCCAGAAGCGTCATCAGTCGAATGAGTTCGTGGAGGTCGTCCCGTCGTCTTACCAACACCCGGCCGCAGCGGTAGGCTTCGGGTTGTGGCATGAGCCAGAACCCCATTTTCGTCACCACCCCGAAGTTCGACTGCGAGAACATTCCATCGATCCACGGTCCATACCCCGACTTGTACTGCTGCCAGGTCTGCGCCGCGGGGAGTGCGCCCATGCCCGTTCGGATCAGCTCACCGTTAGCGAGCACAACCTCCATTCCGCAGTGGGCATCGAAGTGGTTGCGCAAGTAAGGGAACGTGTAGCCGCTGCCACGATCGAGGGCATTGCCGACAACACTGCCCCAGCCCGGATCGGGGCAATCGACCCACAGCTTCAGCTTTTTCTCCTGGATATAACGATAGAGGTCGAAATAACTCACACCGGGCTCGACGAGCGCGTAGGCGTTCTCTTCGTTTACTTCGAGGATCCGGTTCATCCGCTTCAGATCCAGCACGACACATCCCGAGTACGTGGGCGCCGAGCCGCCGTAACCCAGGTTGCGGCCGTTTGAGATCGGATAAAGCGGCACGCCATGCCGATTCGCGATCCGGACAATCTGCTGCACTTCCTCCGTGCTTGCCGGTGCGACGGCTGCGGAGGCCCATCGTTCTTCGGGCTCGCCCAGATACGGCGAGTAGGCATCACGATAGAGAATAGTGTCCTCATCCTTGGTGAAAACCCACTGCGCACCGACGACGGACTCGAATTCGCGGCGGGCAGTTGCAAAGACTGTAGGACTCAGGCCGGGGGGCGTACGCATGGATTCGAAGCCGTTGGTGAAGTTGAGTCAGCAGCGCGGGCCGAAAGAGGCGGGCGGCCTCTTGGGCGCGATCAGCCAGGAAACGAGGCGTGTTTGAGGAACGGTAGCGCGCGAGCGGGTTGTTGACTCCACGCGACTCCGTGCACTGGCTTGCGATGGGAAGGCAGGTTGTGGCTGGTCGATAGCCACAATCCGGTCTGCTACCTGGTTGGGCCAGGGTGTCAGCCCCGACAGGCCGGGGGCAACATCCTGGGGGCGCGTACGCGATGATTCCAGGATGTGCCGCACCCCGCCCCGGGCGCACGACTCGTGTTGTCCCCGGTATGCCACGCGCAGCCCATGGTCCCACGCGAGTTGCTCCAGGCAAAACAAGACTGGCTCGGTTGTCAGTCCTGCAACGACCAGGGGTCGTTGACGCCAGATGGGATCGAGACGGTGATACCAGATGGAGGTGATGTCTCCGCTGAAGGGCGTCACGAGCACCCCGTAATGACTCATAGCTCGGCCGAAGATGACTCCGGCATCGAAGCGGGCATCAAACAGGGCGAGGTCTACTTGCGGCGGTGCGGTCACACTCGATACAGCCGCTGTGCGGACCCCGACAAAGCCCGAGGCGAGACCGGTGCTCACGGTGCTTGCCGCTGCTGCCGTGCCAATGAACTGTCTGCGTGTAATCACGGATCCCCCTTACGCGCTCCAGATCGGGCGCGTCATACGCGCCGTTGGTTATACAAAAGTATAATTGCGCGGCGAATAAAAAGGCCGTGCACGGCCGTTATACAAATGTATAATGTCCTGATTGAGCCTGTCAACGCTTCCGGGTCTTGCAGCGGAAATGCCGTGGAACACCCTTATCATCTGGCTCTGGTTAAAGACCCGGAGGACCCGGAAATGACCGTTCGTTCACGCAGCTCCAGATCCCAGGCCGCGCAGCAGACCATGAAGCGGTTTCTGGAGGCCGCAGAGGACGTCTTTGGGCGTTATGGATACGAAGGCACGACCATTCGGGCGATCGCGGCCAAGGCGAGCGTCAATCTGGGCACGCTGAAACATTATTGGGGAAGTAAGCGCGAGCTGTTTCGCGATTTGCTCCAGCGTCGGCTGCGGCCGATCCACGATGAGTCGAATGCGCGACTTGCGGCGGTCGAAGCCGCGGCGACGCGCACAGCCAAACTGGATCCCGGCCAGGTGCTGGCCTGTCTCATCGAGCCGGCGTTTCTTGTTGGCGTGAAATCCGCAAACGATGATTACAACGATCCGGAAGTCCGAAGCCGCTTTCACCTCTTTTTTGGGCGCGTCCTCATGGACCCCTCGCCAGAGGTCGTTGCCGAGAGCAACGATCTGTTCGAGGACACCACGAGCCACTTCTTGCGATTGCTGCGCAGAGCGTGTCCGGAGCTCTCTACGGCGGAGCTCGACTGGCGCGTCAACTGCGTGTTTGGTGCTGTCGGATTTGCGCAGGTCTATACGGAGCGCATTGGGCGATTCGTCGGCAGCGAGGCCGATGTTGATGATGCATTGGCGGCGAGGTGGGTCATGCACTTCCTGACCCAAGGTATTGGCGCCGATGCGTTGGTGCCAGTGAATGAGCTCAATCAGGTGATCGCCGAACGCTCTGCAGCGAAACAACGCCACAAGCGCCAGGCGACCGTTCGAAAGAGGGGCTGAAATGAATGTGAAGTTCGATTTTGGGAACAAGATCGCTTTGGTCACGGGAGGCGGCTCCGGCATAGGGCGCGCCAGCGCAGGGGCACTTGCGGCCGCCGGTGCCACGGTCATCGTCGCCGACCTTTCCGTGGAAAATGGCAGTGCGACGGTCGAGGCTCTGCGGCAGGCCGGCGGTCGCGCTGAGTTTCAGCAAGTCGATGTCTCGATCGAAGAGCAGGTTGTGGCACTGATTGAAGGAATACAGCGTCGGCACGGCCGATTGGATATTGCTCACAACAATGCGGGTATCGAAGGTAAGACCGTTCCGCTGGCGGAGCTGCCTTCCGATAATTGGCGGAAGGTTATTGATGTTGATCTGACTTCGGTGTTTTATTGCCTGAAGGCCGAGATTCCCGTGATGGTGAAGCAGGGAGGCGGTGCCATCGTGAATACCGCCTCCGTCGCGGGCCTTCTCGGCGGATTCAACTTGGGCGTTTACACGGCAGCGAAACATGGCGTGGTGGGACTCACCAAAGCGGCTGCGATGGATTACGCGACGAAGGGGCTGAGGATCAACGCGCTGTGCCCCGGGGCGATCGATACGCCGTTCCTTGCCGCCCTCCCCGCACCCATGCTCGAACGCTTGAAGTTCGGTACACCGATGACGCGTCTGGGCACTCCGGAAGAGATGGCGCAGGCCGTGCTCTGGCTGTGTTCCGATGGAGCTTCCTACATCACCGGCCATGCGCTCGCGGTGGATGGAGGCACGGCCTTGGGCGGAATTGGCACGCGTTTCGATGACTTGATTTGAGGGAGATACCTCACTTGTGGATAGGATGGGCCGCTCGAGGGGCACCTTTATGATTTCAATCGGTCAGTCGCAATTGATCCCATCAGCAGCGACGAATTTCAATCGTAGTGAGGCAGGCCATGGCTTCTGATCCAACGAGCTCTCCATTTCAGCCGTCCAGCTCTCTCTATCAGGGGGCGACACTGTTGTATCCGTTCGCCCCGGGTATTTTCCTGCCCTATGAGTACGACGGGCTGCGAGTGGAAGCGGCGGCGGCGCGGACGACGGCATGGATCGGCACCCAGCTCATGATCTCGCCGATCTATGATGTCAAAGGACCCGATGCCGTCGAGTTTCTGAATTCAATCTGTACCAACGACTTCGCGAAACTCGGCCCCAAGGGATTGCGTCATGCCATCCTCTGCAATGAAAAAGGTCAGATCATGACGGATGGAGTCGTCATTAAACTGGGGGAGAACCATTTTCGAACCTACTGGTTGAACCCACCGATAGACTTCCTGGTCAAGAACTCCAAGTTGCGAGTCGAGGGCACGGATCAAAGCCTGACGGAGTATTTCATCCAGATCGCCGGCGAGAAATCGCTCGAGATCCTGGAAAACGCCTGTGAGGGCGATCTTCACGACCTCAAGTTCGCCACGCACCGTACCGTCTCCATCGATGGCAAACAGATGCGCGTCATTCGGCTGGGAATGACTGGCAACCTCGCCTACGAAGTACATGGACCCATCCAGGAATTCGAGGATATCTACCAGCGGATCTGCTCCGTTGGCGAGCGATTTGGCGCGCGCAAACTTGGCATGAACGCTTATTCGGGCCCCAATCACACCCCTGGGGGCTACCCGAACATCCATATCCACTATCCCCTGCCTTGGTTCGAGTCCGAGACGGGTCGCTACAAGGGACTCAGCGCTTACCTTGCACAGAATCCGCAACTCGGGTGGTTCAACCTGAACCGGCGGTTGACCGGCAGCGTCGGCAACGAACTCCAGGAGCGCTTCGTCACTCCGTACGATGTCGGCTGGGGCAATTTGGTGAAACTCGAGAAGAGTGGCGATTTCCTCGGAAAAGCGGCACTGACAGAGCTGGCCGCCAGCAACCGCCGGACGGTTGTCTCGCTCGAATGGAATGCCGACGATGTAGCAAGCGTCTACGCAACTCAACTGCGGGGGCGGGATACCCAGGCCTGTGAGCCGATCGACATGCAGCTCGATATGTACTATCAGGCAAACGCTGTCAGTCTGAATAAGGGAGAGGGTGTTATCTATCGTGCCGACCGGGTACTTGCGGGCGACAAGCCTATCGGCATCAGCACGGGGCGAGTGATCGATTATCACTACAACAGAATGATTTCGCTTGGCTTTATTGACAAGACGAACGCCACCATCGGCAGTGAGCTCAGCGTGATCTGGGGCACGCCGGGTACCCCGCAGAAGAAGGTTCGTGTCAAGGTGGCAAAATTACCCTACCACGACTCTGTTAGAAACGAGGAACGCGATGTCTCGGATGTACCTCGGTGGGCGCCGCAGTCACGACTGACCTGATGAGCCATTCGGGCACCGCGGCGCCTACGTGCCGCGGGTCTTGCACCGAGGTTCAGAAACTACACATCCCGCCGTCTACGAGCAGGTCGACCCCGGTAACAAATGACGCGTCGTCCGAGGCCAGAAACAACACTGCGCGTGCGGCCTCGCGGGGATCCGCCCAGCGCTTCATCGGATTGAGCTGACGGACATCTTCGCGAATGTGATCCATGTGCGAGCGACTCAACAACGGAGTGTCGATCGGCCCAGGGCTCAGGCAGTTCACGCGGATTCCCGAGGCCACCAGCTCGAATCCGAGGGTGCGTGCCAAGGAACGAATGCCGGCCTTTGCAGAGCCGTAGTGACTGTTTCCGGGCAGCCCTTTCAAGTGTCCGATGGACGAGGTGAGCACAATGGACCCTCCTCGCCCCATCAGTGGGACAGCTTTCTGCACAGCGAAGAAAGGCCCGCGCAGATTGACGTTGTGCATCTCGTCCCAGATCTCAGGGGTCATCTCCATCAGACTGACCATGCCGCCTATGCCGGAGTTGACGAACAGGACGTCGATCCTGCCGAGCTTTTCCCTGATCTGTGCATAGAGCCGGTCCAGGTCCTCGAGCTTCGAGGTGTCAGCCCGGATAGCCAGGGTCCCCGGGCCGATTTGAGCCGCGGCGGCGGCCAGTGTCTGTTCGTTGCGGCCGGTAACCACCACCTGTCCGCCCTCCTTGGCAAACTCCAAGGCCGAGGCGAGACCAATGCCGCTGTTGCCGCCCAGTATCACAACGATCTTCTGCTGAAAGCGCATCGTATTGACCTCGTGAGGCTCGGACGAGACCGATGATAGGATCTGCCCGCAATGACCGGACCTCTCTTTTCGATAGCGGACTTGAACGCTGGGTGGAGTAACATGACATTCGCCATGGCTGTGCTGACTCGTTAGAAGCAATCATGCGTCGGACAAGCAAATCGAGAGGATGAGGGATGTTCTTGAAGAGCGCCTGGTACGTAGCTGGCTGGACCAGCGAATTCGAAGCGGGGCAGCTATACGCTCGTCGGATCATCGATGAGCCGCTTGTGATGATGCGACGGGAGGATGGCACACTCGTCGCACTAGAGGATCGCTGCCCGCATCGCTGGGCGCCGTTGTCGCGCGGACGGATTGAAGGCGACACGATCCGCTGCATGTACCATGGCATACGCCTGGCAACGAATGGCCGCTGCGTTGAGGTGCCAGGTCAGAAAAGCACGCCGGGGTCACTCAAGGCTCGCACCTACCCGGTGGTTGAGCGCTACCAATGGGCCTGGATATGGATGGGCGACCCGGAAAATGCCGATACGTCGCTGATTCCCGATTGTAGCCTGCTCGATCGCGAGGACGTTTACATGCACCGTGGCGAGCTAACCTACGCGGCGAATTACAATCTCATCAACGACAACCTACTCGATCTGTCGCACGTTGCCTTCGTGCACGAGAAGACGATCGGGCGCAAGATTCAAGGAGACGACCAGCCCAATGTGGTGACCGGCGCCGGCGCTCAACCCTTACCGCGCGGGGTGAGCAACAACAACTGGTCGATCGGACGCACCGCAATGCAGGCGCCGGACGCGCCCGTCACCGACCAGTGGATGTGGTTCTCGTACTTGGTGCCTGGTATCTTCATCAATCATTTCAGGACCTATCCTGCAGGGACTGCGGAGCGACTGAACTTTGCCGAACCAGCCAAGGATTTGGAATGTATCAGCGATACGTTCAGCTGCCAGGCGGTGACGCCTCTTTCAGAGCGATCGACACGGTACATTTACTCGGGGGGGCACCGAAAAACCGACATGAGTCCGGAGGCGGCGGCGTCCATCTTCCGGATGGTCGACGAGGCGTTTCGAGAGGACACGGCCATGATCGAAGCGCAACAGCGTATGATCGACTCCGGCCCGCCGGGCACGATGGGCTGGATACAGGCGGATCGAGGCCTGTCGCTGTTTCGCAGGGTTCTTGATCGGCTAAGCGCAGAGGAAAGCGCGGCGTTTGCTCGCAAGCAGACTGTGCCAACCTGACCCAGGTTCGAGATGAGGCGATTACATCATGTTCAAGGTCACGTTTCTGTATCCTCGACCGGACGATCCTGAGGCGTTTAGGAAGCACTACATCGAGCGGCATGTGCCGCTGTGTCGGGCTATCCCTTCCAGCGGTCGTGCCTCCTATGCGTTTGAGCCTCAGACTCCCGTCGGTCTGAGCGAGTGGTTCTGCATCTTCGAGATTGAGTGTGATTCTCGTCAGCAGTGGGAGGCTTCGATGAGGTCGCCTGAGGCGATCGCAGCGCAGGCAGATGCGAGCTCTCTACCCGTGCAGCCCACTATCATATTCTATGAACCCGAGCTGCTATAGCAACGTCGCTTTCCAACGAGCTAGGGTCCGGACCCAATAACTTGCTTCCCACGGTGAGTTGGTCCGGAGCCAGTTCGACGTGCCGAGGTACTCGGGCCGATGGTGGGTCGTCGGCGATCCTGTTTGCCTCACCGGAGTCAGTCGACGCGACCGAGGCAAAGCCCCCCGTCGATGACGATCTCCTGACCGGTCACGTAGCTGCCCGCGTCAGATGCAAGGAATAGGGCGAGGCCGCCGACGTCTTTCGGGAAGCCGACCCGGTGCATGGGGATTACGCTCGCGAGAGCCTTCTGCACCGCCGGATCTTTGGAATGCCCACCGCCGATGTTGGTCACAAACATGCCGGGAGCAACGGCATTCACCGTGATCTCATAGGCCGCCAGCTCGAGGGCGACGCTGCGCATGAAGTGTGCGGCGCCCGCTTTGGCCGCCATGTAGGCGGCCCCAATCGCAGGTTCGATGCGCTGCGATGCGGCGGAGGTGGTTATCACAATGCGACCGGACCGTTGGGGGCGCATGTGCCGCGCGGCCGCGCGCACGGTGGCGAATATGCCATTCAGGTTGATGTCAAT
>Ga0068855_100001304_pt1 | contig 30887 bp, 54 predicted proteins | sample KBSCornC52_FD_66592 | JGI IMG/M metagenome (GOLD analysis project Ga0068855, IMG submission 66592) | Corn rhizosphere microbial communities from Kellogg Biological Station, Michigan, USA - KBS Corn C5-2 | ecosystem: Host-associated > Plants > Roots > Rhizosphere > Soil ...
CCCGGCTGCTTTCTGCCGCGCTTCCTGTTGTATTCGGAGAAGCTCATCTTGCTGATATTGATGGAGCCAACGTTCGTAGCAGTCTTCCGCCTCGAGCCACCGAAGCGGGATATTTGCGAACTCCCGCATTGTTTCCCGGTAACGTCGATAATGCCTTCGCTCGCGCTGGAACAATGCGATATGCGGCTGCACGAAGACGGCCGGGTGGTTGTGATATTCGTATGTGACTCCATCCACTTCTTCCCAGGGGGCCGGCAAATGCTCCCTTAGCTCACAATCCCCGCCCTCATGAAATAGGGGGTCCCGGACGGGGATAGCCCCTACGCTGATGCCGGCTGCAATTCTAAACCCTCGCGTTCCAAATCGGTCAAGCTGAAGAGCGCGTTATAACGGAAATGCACCGCGAGGAACGTCTGCCAAGGAATTTGGTTCAGGCATTCATCCGTGATAACGCCGCCCTTTTCCTGGAAGGTCAATTGGCTTCCGTCGAAGGCGACCATGTTCTCGAACTTGAGCACGCGCTCGCGCCAGGTCTTGACGGCCTCGCGTCCCAGCGCCGCCACCTCCGAGGGTTTGATCTTGGGCGGTGCCGCGGCCTCGCCCCCCTCCGTCGGCGACTCAAGACCGACAACAGCCTGGGGCTGGGACTCGGAATCTTTTTGCAGTGCCGCATCCGCCTCCATTCCCGCAATCAAATCCAGGCTACCCGGCTTCCGTATATGGATGACCGGCCATTTTTCCTGGGGATATTGGGCCCGCAGGTATGCGGGCGTGAATCGGTCGATAGGGTCGGAAGTGATGGGAATATATCGATTCAGCGCGGCCCGATACTCCGGGCTCATCCGCTTCTCGACTCTCTTGCCTTCTTCGCTTGTCTCCATATTTCTCCTTTTCTCCTTGTTGAAATGGGGCCCGGTCCGCCAGGAGAAGAGCGGTAAAGGGTTGCGGCCCACCCGGGCATGAATTAAGCGACTTGCTTCAATCCGTAGTAAGTGGCCATCTCTTCAATTGACCATCCCATTCTGCGGCGGCGAATCATCGTCTGGCTCTTGATGCCGAGCCTGTCGCACCAATCCTTTTGACAAAGCCGCTGCCCCTTGTACGTGAGCCAGACATTTCGGCGCGTATTCCTGGACTGCTGCGCCTTCGTGGCCCAATGGCAATTTCCCGGTACGTATCCCTTCGAGTTATCGCGACGGTCGATGGTGTGGAGGCGGCTGGGCGCATCTCCCATCTCGGAAAAGAAAGCCTCGAATGATTCGCGCCATTGGTCGCAAACGAAGATCCCGCGGCCTCCGTAATAATCGAAGACTGGATTTAATGGATTATGGCAGCGTCCAATCATTGCCTCCCAAACCCTATAGGTTCGGGTTTTAGACTTTCCATGCTTCGTACGAATCTCCAGCGCGAAGCACCCACAACTCTTGGAGTTCCCTGTCGAAAGGTCATTCCCGGATATCGCCTTGGATTTGCCGCAATCGCATAAGCACAGCCAAATCGATTGGCCATATTTATTGTTGTGGTCGAACCGCTGGACAAGCAGCCGACCAAAACGCAATCCCGACAAATCCTTGGCAAACCCCATACGTCAGACCTTACTCCCATATAAAAGCTCCCAAGTCGCCTGCGCATCCATCGTCGCGTCGGTGCTGCCGTTGCGCAGCGGCTTGATGGTGAGGTCCCAGAACATCTTGTTCGAGACGTCGGCCGGCTTCGACTCGATGATTTGCCCGCGGGGAATGGTGATCTTCCAGTTCGCGGAGATGGTCAGGACCAAGGGCCCCACGGTGCCGACCTTCCACGCATTCGACGGGTCGAAGGCGGACTGGCGCTGGATGGGGACCTTGACCTTGAGGCGCGGCTTCCGGGCCGAGATCCAATAGAACCCCATTCCCGATGGATCGCCGAAGTCCCCGGAGGGAGAGAGTTCGTTCCCGAAATCGAGCTCAAAGCTTTCGGCCAGGTGGCTCACCGTGAGGAAGGTGAGCGACGACCCGACGAGCCGCTCGGCTACCGTGTTGTCGGGCGTGGCGGGCAGGAGCTTGCTTCCGCTTATGATATCCGCGTCGGCCAGGGACCATGCGCCCTTGTAGCTCAGGTCGAACTGCACGGGCTTCACGCGCTTGTCGGCCATCAGCTTGCCGGTGCCGACCATGCCCTTGAACTTCATCGCGCGCTGCTGCGGGTTTGCGCCGACCTCCTGCTCCAGGCCCCATTGGGACATGGTGCGCTGGTCGTTATCCGTATGCGGCACCCAGGACATGCCCACCGAGGTATACGCCGTGCGCTTCAGCCCGCAGGATTCCAACCAGGTGGACCAATCGGGAACCACGGCCACGCCGGAGCTGCTGGCCAGCTTGATTTTCGTCTGGGTGTCGCCGGTCGCTTCCCCGGGGATGCTTTCGTTCTCCGCGAGGTCGCCGGTCGCCCACTTGTCGTCCTCGGCCTCGAGGTTCGGCGTCCAGCTTCCTTCGCGCGTGCGATAGTTCACGTCGGAGCTGGTGATGGTGACGGCCGTTCCCGGCGTCGTCTCGGCCTTGCCGGTCAAGAATCGAAGGTTCCTGTTATACATGGTCGCTCTCCTCTACGGGCGGCACGCTGCCGTCCTGGGGTTGTCCTTCGGCCTCCGGGGCGGTGGGGATGATGGGGTTTCCGGTATGGTCGATATGACCGGCGATGTAGGCGGCGATGAAGCCTTCCCATTCGTCGGCGTGAACGAGCGCGCTCGCGCAATTCGGATTCTGAGCCGCGAGGACGTTGATCTCCTCGTCGGTCAGCATGACCGTTTGCCCTTCGTTGTACTCGATGCCGCGCACCACGACCTGATGCTTCGGCTTCACGCGGAAGGGGAATTGCTGCTTTTGTTCTTCGGCCATGGTCTCTCCTTACCCGAATAGCTCGGGCTCTTTGCGGGATTGGCTGTACTGGATGCGCCAGGGCATCAGGAGCTTCGCCGGGTTGCTGGCATCCGTCGAATACGTGATTTTCGGCTCGATGTCCCGAGGCCGGTAGATGTCAAAAAGACCCTTGCCGCCCAGCTCGTTACGATGGTGGTCGAAGAAGCGCTTCAGGTCTTCCTGGCAGCGGATGATGTCCTGCTGCCCGCTCCATTGCGGATTCTCGGGAGGCGGGTCGTAGAGGTACTGCACCTCGATATTGATGTCCGCGATATTTTCGTAGAGACCGCCATTGTTGCCGCCCTCTTCCTCGTTGAGCGGCCGCTCGCCCTGGTAGTAGAGCGAGGCGTTCGGGCCCGGCCGCATCTGCGCCGCGTCGAAGATATTGGTGGGGTTCCAATCGAAGAAATAGCCTTGCGTGCCGGCGCCGGCATCGTCCCCCGCGCGGATGAGCGCGATGAGGCGCGCGATGTCCTCGAGGATGGAAAAGAGGATGGGGGAGCTCATTGCCATCCGAGTTCCCCTTCGAACCAAACCTTGAGCTTGTACCAGTGCGCCTTGCGCAGCTTCCCGCCGAGGTCCACAGCCTCCCCACCGAAGCGCCAGATGCCACGGATGAGCTTGGTCTTGTCCATGTCCACCGCGAGGAAGGTCTGGAGGTCGACGGCGGCCGCGAGCTGCCCTTCGTTTCCCGCCGGGTCGATCCATTTCACCAGGCGGGCGGTGTAATCGCCGAGGGCGGTATCGTTGGTGGGGACGCGGACGCGGAGATCCTGGTATTCGAGAATGATGCTCATGACCAGCCCCCCGAGAATTCGATGACGGCCGGTGCCCACTCCCCATCCCATTGCACGGTTTCGCCAATCACGAGAGCGCGGGAGGAAAGGATGCCGAACCCGTATGCTCCGCCCAGGCCATAGGCCGCCAAGGCTCCCGGGGCCATCAGCAGGGAGCAGGACGCGCCCTGGCCCTGCCCGATAGAAGCAAGCTGGCCCACGCCCAGGAGACGGCCATAACCGCTGGCCTGACCAGCACCGAAGCTCGATAGAGCGGCGCCGAACTGGATGCTGGAGAATCCTGCAGCCCCGCCATGGCCCTGGCTGGACAAGTTGCCCACGCCGGCCACGGCACTCCAATCCGTGGCCCCCGCGGCCCCGAAGGAAGCGAGGAGGCCCGGAGCGGTGAGCAAGCTGAAACCCTGGGACTGGCCGGCCCCGTAGGATGCCATGGCGAAAGCCGATTGAACCCCAAGCAGGGATTGCCCGTAGGCTTCTCCGATTCCGAAGCTCGCGAGGGCCCCGGGGGCCTGGAGGAGCGACGAATCCACGGCGCCGCCAGCCCCCAGAGATGCCAATGCGCCTACGGCCGTGAGGAGGCTATACCCATGCGAGCCGCCGGCGCCGAACGAGGCCATCGCCGAGGAAGATGGCGCGCTGAGAAGTGATTGCCCGACGGCGCCGCCTGCCCCGAAGCTGGCCAGGGCCCCGGCCCCGCCCAGTTGCGAGAAATCGGTGGCGCTCCCCGCGGAGAACGAGGACAGCGAACCCAAGGCCTGCAGGTTGGATTGCCCGATGGCCTGGCCGGCGGAAAAGGACTGCATGCCCGTCTGGGTATCGAGTAGGCTGAAGGTGTACGCCTCGCCCATGCCGAAGGAAGAGAGGCTCCCGCGTGCCGTCAGGGCGTTGTCGCCGAGGCCTTGGCCAAACCCGTAGGAAGACATCCCGCCCGCGGCGGTGGCGGCCGAGGCGTCCACGGCTCCGCCTTGTCCAAACGATGCCATGGAGCCGGCAGCGGAGAGCAGGGAGGAATCGTAGGCCTGGCCGAATCCGAAGGAGGCCGCTTGCGCCCCCATTTGTCCCGCCGAGGCATCCACGGATTGTCCGGCGCTGTAGCTGGATAGGCTGCCAGCAGCGGAAAGAAGGCTGTAGCCATGGGATGCGCCGGCGCCGTAACTCGACATCGAGCCTACGGCGCTCGGATTGTTAAAGCCCGTCGATGCTGCAGGTGAATAGCTGGCGAGAGCGCCCAACCCCGATAGCAGCGAGAACCCGAGCGCTAGGCCGCTGGAAAAGCTCGAACCGTCCACCGAAGTGGAGCCTGCGGGAGCCGTAGGTATCCAAGCCCTCTTACGAGGCCGATATCTCCTGGGCTGCTTAAAGAGGCGGCCGTAAATCACTGCTTATCCGATTTCCTGAATATCGATGTACCCGTTCATCGTGATGGAGTCGGCGGGGGTCTGGGCAAGTTCGACGGTGAACCGCCGAGTTGCCGCCATCAGAAGCTGCTGCTCCTGCGTGAACAGGATGTCCATGGGCTGGCGTACATTCCATGCGTAGACCGGATGGGTTACAATGGTTCCGGCGCTGGCCTTGGTGGTGTTGTTCACTTCGGCCGTGAAGCCGGCTGCAACGCCGCCGCCGGGTTCGTTGCTGCTCGGGGTCGGGGCGCTCCCGCCGCTCCCGCTAGTGGTTTGGCCGCTTTTGAGCAGGATTAGTAAATCCTCCTCCTGCGCATCTCCGGTCTCCGTGGTTTGAGAGAGGCCGAAACCCAGGATCACGTAGGGACGCGTAGCGTGCCCGGTAATCTCGAATAAGTCCTGTTGGGCGGTCACTGCAACGCCGTTGAATTGAACGCGATAAGATCCTGACATCTTCCAGCCTTTCAGAAGTGCATGAAGGGGCGCATGCGATTGTTGTTTCGGACCAAGAAACTTGCGGAAGATCCGCCGCCCCCCGCTTCCGGGGCCGTGATCGCCAAAGTGATGTTTTGCCCCGAGCCATCACTGGTGGTAAAGGTCGCGGCCTTAGCGCTTGTGGAGGTAATGCGCACGTCTTCGTAACGGCTGTGTGGGAGCGAAATGCTGTCCCACGTCGAAAGCCCACCGTTATCTGCGAATCCTGTCCCGCCCGCATAGGTGGGCGTGAGGCTGCTGGTATTGAGGACGAATCCCCCAAAGAAGGCGGGTTGAGCAGGTGGGGTAATGTTGCCGCTGGTGATAGCGTCAATCGCATTGCCAGCGCCGCTCTGAAGTTGCCCACCACCAACAGGAGTGGTGGTATTGTCCAGGCCGTGGATAGGGAGAACAAATATGCCACGGTTTGGGCGTGTGCTGGCAAGGTTAAACGAAACCGTTGGCGTTCCCGCCGCGCAATCCTTGCAAAAGAACTGCGCCATGCACTGGCTGTTGGTCGGATCAACTACCGTCGATCCGACCTTCACGTAGGTGTTCACTCCATCCGTAACCGTCTCGGTGATTGCGGAGGTATTGTCATACGTGACCACGACCCATGACGAATCGTGCGCCAAGTAAGTGGGTGTGCATGTCAGAGCCGTGCCAGTGGCTGCTGCCGCGTTTTGGGCCATCGTTCCCTTGGAGTAAGCCATCTATAGCCCCGCCGCAGTGAACTGGGTAATGCAGTACCTATCGGGAGTGCCGCCAGGCCTGACGAAGAACCCCATGCCGGGGCCGCCGTCGCTGTATTGGCTGTCGGTCACGGTGTAAATCAGGCTTCCGTTTTTATAGACCGTGATGACGTTCCCTACCGCTTGGGCTTTGACGACGTCCCCGGTGACCAGTCCGCCTGGTCCTGCACCCGTACCAGAGAGTTCGGGGAAGACGTCGCCTATAGACCCATGCCATGCGAAGACCTGTATGGTTGTTCCGGCATTCCCTAAAGTGATCTCATAACCGCGCGCGACGTTCGCGGAGATTTTAAAGCGGAGTAGAAGCTCGACTTCATGCGAGTCGGGAGCGGTATAAGTCGCATCCTGATAAATGGTGACTTGGGCGCTATGGTTCGCAGGGTATCCCGAAAGACAGGCAACGCAATCGTTGTATCCGGCGGATGTTGCGGAAGCGTACGCCTTCCCCGCCGTGGTGCGCGGGTCCTGCCAATCCAATCCGGTGGTCCCGCCAGGAGTCCACAATCCGCCCTCGGAAACGGGATTTTCCGTGAGAGGAAAGCTTGTCGAGTAGGACGCGCTGCTAGCCGGATTCGATCCAATGACCGACCGCGACGGCATCGGAAGCCGAGACGGCCTCACGATGCGCGAAGGCGGGACAGATAGCAGCGACGGCGTACGCATGGTCTCAGGGCTTGATGAATTTCCGCTCGATACCCAAGGCCAGCTCCTCTTCGGTCAGCGGAGCTCCCTTTTTATGTTTGATTTTCACTTGCTCGGCCAGCGCGTCCTTTTCCGCCGCGGCGCGGCCGGCCTTGGCCTCCTCGATGGACGGCAAAACCATCTCTGCCGCTTCGGCTTGGAAGGCGGTATAGTCCTCGCCGCTGGTAATGCCCTTCGCTGCCATGTACAGGGCCGTGATGCGTGCGCAGGTCATCGGGTCCTTTTCCATGGCGCGGAGGTTGTAAATCAACCCCAGCTCCGGGAAGATGCGCGCGCAGAGGGCCGCGAATCTCATATTGTTCATCAGTCCTCCACGAAGACCATCTGTCCGATGGCATACTGCGGGTTGATGTTGGTGTCGATGGCGAGCCCGACCACCTTCGCGATGTTTCCTGAACCGGCGGCCGTGATGTCCAACGTGGCGCCGCCCTGGGTCGCGGAGAGCGTGAGGTCGTTGCTGCTCACGGTCTTCACGAAGTAAACAGTGCCCTCGGTCACGCCGGTCGGCAGCGCCGCGGCGGGCGTCGAGAACATCGCGACCTTATCGTTCACGGCGAGCGAGTGCCCGGGCACGGTGACCACGTCGGCCGCCGTGGCGGTGAAGGCCTTGGGGGCGGTGGCTACGCCGATGGGCGCGCGGTACAGGATGACGCTGGCGCCGGAAGCGGCCACGCCAACCGAAACGAAGTTCGCGGTGACGGGCCCGCCGGCCGTGCAGTTGCCGAACTGGATGAGGGCGGCATTGCTGACCTGGTTGCCGGACACGGTCCAGCCGGCCGAGCTGCGCGGAACGGCCTGGCGCGAGTACCCCGTATACGAAAGCTCGCTGGTGGTCTGGTCGCCCGCTTCTCCCGGGTCCGCGCTATGCAGCGCCGCGTACAGGCTGCCGGCGGTGGTGCTTCCGCGGAGGCCCGTGGCATCGCCGATGTTCGCGATTCCGGTATTGTTGAAGACCAACAACAGGAAAGAATTCTCGAAACTGTTACCCTTGCTCATTGTTGGTTTCCTTTCCGAATGAGAAGCTTGAGGAGTTTGCTGAGGCCGAAAAACAGGGCTTGCGTGAGGCTATTCGCCCGGAACTTGAAGAGGGGCATGGCCTGCTCGATGAGCCACAGCGCAACCGCGACGAACAGCACCTCGCGGGGATGCTTATCGAGGTAAGGGGTCACCGTGGGCAGGACCGCGGAAATCAGATTCGCGATCATCGTCGTATCCATCACGGCCCCCTGAACTGAAAGAGGGGGTAGCCGGCGGATGCGGAGGGCTCTGGCCGGAAGGCCTTCTCTTGGGCCTGGACGGTATCCTCATGATTCAGGTAGTCCTTCCAGATCCCGCGCCGCTCGAAGTCCCAGCGGACCATCTTCACCAGCGGGCTCACCTGCTGATGCACTTCGGAGCGCAGCAGGTTGATGCCGAAAAGGCCGATGGTCGTAATGATGCCCAATAGCCAGGCGTTTTCTTTGAGGGTCCGGTATCCTTGGGAAAGCCACTCGATGAATCCCTTCGCCATCGCATCAGCTCCTGTAAACCTGAATGCCGGTGCTTGCGAACTCGGGCGGGGTATCGGCATCGCCGGTCAGCACTTCGGCGGTCACCATTGGCTCGAGCCGTTCGAATTCCTTATTCCAAATCGTCCACTTGACCTTGTACAGGTCCACTTCGACCCCGTATCCATTGGCCTGGACGTTGACGCCGATCTTGTCCTGCGCGATGGTTTTGCAGAGGTAGGCGAGTGCCAGTTTCTTCGCGGTGAACGTGAGCGGGACCTTGATATCGGCCGTGGTCAAGCCGAGGCGAAGAGCGAGGTCCTGGATGTACTTGTCCGTGTCCAGCAGGTACGTGTCGCTGACGAGCTTCTGCAGCTGATCATCGCGCACCTCGGTGGCGTTGCAATAGAAGACGGTCATGCCAGGCCGCCTTCCGCGATAGCGGCGCCAACCGCCTTATCGAAGCGGGCGCCGATGTTCTTCTCCTCACGGTCCGCGGCGCGGTAGAGGAAGGGGTCGCCCTTGATGCCCGGATTCATCACGCGGCGCCGGAATATGAACTTGCCGCCGGCCAAGAATCGCAGGGCCTTGCCGCTCTTAGCCTGGATGGGAAACGGCTTGCCGCTGGGGCCGTGAACGCCCGTCCCGTTATGCAGGAAAGGGGCGTAATCAGCCAGGCCCGTATCGAGGTAGACGCGGCCGCCCAGTCCCGAGGAATTCGCCTCCGGGGCGATGGACTTTTCCGCCATCCCGCCGCGGGAGACGAACGCATGATTCTGCTGCGCGCTGACCTGGATATCGCGCAAGCTGGCCTTGGTGGCCAGCCGAAGCTGCTTCTGCGTCGCCTCGGGAAACTTACGCAGGGCGGCGAGTGCCGCTTCCCCGTTGATGGCGGTCTTCAGTTCCAAGGAAGGGTTACCCCTTCCCGGCATCCTCCGAAGGGCTGGCCTCGGTGGCCGGCGCGCCGGTACCGTCGCCCGCCGCATCCGGAGGGTTGGAGGGTTCGCTGGAATCCGCGGCCGACGTCTCGGAGCCCTCCGGGGGCACTTGAACGGGATTCGCGGTCAGGGTTTCGGTGGGCTGGGAAGGGCTGGCCTCGGTGGCCGGCACCGACGCGGGGAAATACCCGGCCTCGGCCCACAAGGCGAGCTCTTCCGGGGTATTGGGGATTTCCGAGGCCTCCGCGGGCGTGCGGTAAACCCAGATGGTGTTGCGTTCCATGCGTTCTCCTTGGGTGAAGTGGGTAGGGTCTGAAGAAGGGGCCCCTGCGGGCCCCGCGTGTCAGCCCGCCGCTTATCCCTGGAAGACGACGCCGGCCTTCGGGTAGATGGCCTTCGCTCCCGCGAAGACGTCGACCACCAGGCTGTTCGACAACGAACCCAGCGCGCCGTCCATGGACATGCGCACCGAAAGCCCGTTGTAGTTCTGGGCGAAGCTATCCATGCCGGCCAGGGGGGCCGGGGCGATGACGGCACCGGCCACCGCGCGCATGTTGTACAGGAGATCCTGCTTGAACGCGGTCTCGAAGGTCAGGGCCGCATTGTCGGCCGGGGCTGCGGAGAGCGCCTTGTCCAAGGTCAGGGTGGTAGCGTTGCCGGCGATGGTGGCATCGGCGATGACCGTATAGGTTCCGGTGGCGCCGGTCACGGTGAAGCGGGTACCTTCCTTGACGGTGCCGGTGGCGGCGGTGAAGCCGTCAACGGCCAGCGTGGTGGAATTCTGGCCGCCGCCGTTGACCAGCACGGTGCCGGCGATATCGCCGCGGTTGAAGGAGGTCAGCGCGTTCTGGCTGGTGAAGAAAGCGGCGCCGTGCATCTTGCCGAGCGCGCCTTCGCGGATGGCCATGGGGCGCTCGGGGCCGTAATCGGCGCTGGTGAACTGGTTCAACTGCAGGAGCGCGGTTTCCGCGGTCGAGTCGATGATGCCGACCATGTTCCGGTAGGGGGCCAGGTTGTCGAAGATGGCCTTACGGCCGGCGAGCAGGTGGGCGATGGTCGACGGCGAATTGCCGGCGGTGCCGACTAGGTAGCGGGCGAACGAGCCAGCCCACTTGGCGAGGAAGTAGGCGTCGATGGAGCGCGCGATGGCCAGCAGGGACGGGCCCGCGACTTGCACGGCGAAATCGTCCACGCTCAGGGAGAGCTCCCTGGAGGTGAGGTCGATGCGCTTGTAGAAGTGCTTCTCGAGCTTGACGGTGGTCGAGGTTTCGGTGAGGCTGGCGGCGGTCGTGGTGCCTGTGAATTCATCGGCCTGGCCCAAGTCGGGCACGACCTTCACATCGACGCTATCGCCGACCTTCTCCGCGAACTGCGCTTCGATTTCCCTGTTGCACAGGTTCGCGCAGACGAGATTTTCCGACAGGATGATTGCGGCATCGCGAACGACTTTCGCGGTGAGCTTGAACGTATTGGTCATGGCTTAGAGCCTTCCTAAATCGTGGCGCGCAGCATCCCAGCTAATTGGGTCCTGCGTTCCTGGTCTGTCGGCTCCTTATTGGGTTGGCCGTTACCTCCTCCTGCTCCGGGACCACCTCCACCTCCAGGGTTTTGGGAGTTGGTCACGTAAATCGTCTTCTTCTCAAGAAATTTCCCGAGGCCGTCTTCGACCGTGAAGACTTCGCCTTCGGCTTCGCCCTTCCACGTCACGCGCTCGTTTTCCTCGTCGTAGACGAGGCGGGAATCCAGCGCGACGGTGAGGTCGTCCATCGCCTCGGGCAGAACCTTTTTCTCGGTCATGGCCTTGGTGAGGGCGGCGCGCTTGGCGTTCTTGGCCGCCTTATCGCGCGCCAGGGCTTCCCTCTTGTCGCGTTCCTGGTCGCGCTTATCGCGGTCGTCCAGTTGCTTCTTCAACTTCAGGAATTCGGGGTCGGTCTGGATGTTGGGCTTCTGGACGCCCTTTTCCTTCAGCGTCTTGTATTCGCCGATTTGGGTGTCGAAGTCCTCCGATTCGGGATCGAGCCCGAGAGGCTCGGTGACCTTCTTCAGGCGGTCGCGCAGGCCCTTGGCCTCGTTGTCCACCTTCTTCTTCTCGGTGATTCCGCGCTGCTTCTCGGCCTCGGTATCCGTCTTGAGCTTGGCCTCCACGGCCGCCACCAATTCGGCTCCGCCTTCGAGTGCCTCCAGGGCCTTCTTCGCGTCATCGTAGGTCTTCACGTTATCCCCTCGGCCCTCCAGGAGCCGTTTTTTTCAGCGTTCGGGGATAAGGTGTTCCTTTAAATTCGGGACATATCGGGAAAGGTTCCCTAATAAAAGTCAGGCGGGATTTACGGCATAACTCCTTTTGTTTCCAAGGATTCCAGATGAACAAATCTGAACTGATACAATTCGATTCGACGCCCGAATTTCGTTAAGCCGAGCAAATTCACCGAATAACCGTGAGGCTGCGGCGTTGTATGCCTCCGCAGCGGAATTCTCGTCTCTGTAATTTCCGAGGTTTAAGCTTTTTTTCTCGAACCAAATCCGCGCGATGAAAAAACCAGATCTCCGGTTATATACGACACCCTTATAGAAGGATGTCCCGCTCTTATGCTTTGCAGCGTTCCGGCAGTTTTGCTGGCTAGTGCACGCTCGGAGATTACATCTCTGATTGTTCAGGCCGTTTCCGTCAACATGGTCAACATGGATTCCGCGGCTTGCGCCTAGAATTTCTCGGTGCATTCGTATCGAGCGGCGGCGCCCCTTGTCGTCTATCTCAAATCGGATTGCATAGATCACTTTGCTTTTGTGACATGTGTTCGCATACCACACATATTTATTAATGGTTTCGAAATCGGAATCATCTACGATTGCAAATCGCCGACGATATCTCTCGCTCTTCAGCTTTATTTTTTTCATCCCACTCTCCCGATGGATTGGGGCTCAATAAAAACCGGTTTTTCGGGTTTTTATAGGGATTTGGTCTACTAGCTTGAGAAAGTCATGCAGGTCGGCCGGCGCCTTTGGTTAAATTGTGCGTCATGGGCTTAAAGGAGGATTTGGAGGGCGGGGAGAAGTGGGTATTGACCGCGCCATTAGTGCGGATGCTTTGGCAATTCGCCAAGGAAGCCGAGTGGAGCGGGTGGAATACGAAATGGCGGGCCCATTGCTGCCCGTTCTGCGGCGGCCCCAAATCCTATCTCACGCATGCGGAATACTGCGCGCTCCTCATCGCGATGCGCGTGCTCGAAACGCAATATCCGCAGGTAACGCGGCCGTTACCCATGGACCCGATTACCGAAATGGAAGCGAAGTATTTGGAGCGGCTGCTACTCGGCGGGATTGAGCGAATGGTGAAGGGCGAGGAGCCGCGCGATCCGCGGAAGCCGTTTTGGGAGGATTAAAAAGAAGCGGCTCCAAAGTTTCCCTCGGAACCGCATTCCCGCTTTCTTCCGTCCCCGCAAGGAGGCGCGGCTTACCGGCGCTTATGGAGCCAGGCCGGCTGCCCCTCGCGATAGGGTCAGAGGTTCGTACTCGCCGTACTCGAATCCCCGGCCTGGCATGAATGGCGGCGCGCGCTTTATTCGAGCTTGCCCCCGGTCGGTATTCGGCGATCAACCCGAACCCTCTAACCAGTTCTCCGTGAATTGCACACGGCCTCGCGCCTGATTTTTTGCCCCCGCGAGAGATTCCGCCCTCGCTTTATCGGCCTGGCCGGCCGCATCGTTTGTCTCCTGGAGTTACTTCCAGATTATTGTCCGGAAGACTTATCACGGACTGCTGCCGCCCGCTCCCTTCGCGCTCGCCCTCGATGACCGAGGCGGAGTTGCACCGCCCTTACCCTTTGGGCCTTTGGCCCGAACTTGGTAGCGGGAGACGGATTCGAACCGCCGACCTACAGGGTATGAACCTGCCGAGCTACCGGACTGCTCTATCCCGCCGCCGTCGAATAAAATTCAGAGCGGGCAGGTTTTCAAGGCCCCGGCCGCTTCTGGAATCGAATCCCGTGATCGCCGTCGACCGGTAGCACGTGCGGGTTCTCCCCCTTCCAGATTTCATCTGGGATGCCGGCGGGGAAGGCCGCGCAGACCTTCCGCTTTTCCAGGCTCACATGGATGCAGTGCGAGCAGATGGGCGAGAAACGCGGCAAATCCTGCTCCCCGTCCAGCTTGAATTCCGCGCTCATTCGGCAATCCTCTTCCGGGTATACTTCAGGCCCAACTGCTTCGACACCCGCTCCCAGATGACATGGTAGCGGTCCGCCTCGGCCTGGGCTAGGGTCATCTTCCGGTCGGCAATCGCGCGCATGGCCTCTGAATAAAACTCATCATCCGCCTTTTGGAAAGCGGGAGCGATTGCGTTCTTGAAATACTCATAATTCCAGCCCTTTTCCCCGGGGGCGATGGAGAAATCATACCAGGGACTCACCGCGCGCATCTCCCGCACCTGACCCTTCGAGGCCAGGCGTAGGTCCTCGATGGAAAAGGAATTCCCACCGCGCCGCGGGTCGTCCACGGGATGCCCCCAGCCCCGCGGATGGTTGTGCGTGATGATGTTGTCGCGCATCAGCGCCACCTCCTGCGGGGTGAAGGTGACGGAGAACTGGGCGCCATCCTTGAAGAATACCTGATTCCCGTTTCCATCCAGCACGGCCGCGGATTCGAAGCGCTGCGGGCGGATGCGGGCTTCGACGGCTGCGAGCTTTTCCTCAAGGGTTTGCGGCGGTGGGGGAGTGGGAATCGGCGAGTCCGCAAGCTTGCCGGTGAACATCTCGGGCTTGAGGCCTGACACTTGCTTCACCGGCTTCACGCCCTCCCATCCCTTCAGATGCTTCTGCCAGGTGCTCGGGTCCTTCTTGAAGGCCTCCTGGCCGGCCACGCCGAGAAGCTCCTTCTGCTTTTCCTCGGGCAGGCTCGCGATGAACTTCAGCGCGGCCTTTGGGTCCATGTCCGGGCTGAATTCGACTTCGCCCTCGAAGACGTTCACCTTGAGGCATAGGCAATGCGGGTGGAAGGGATACGGCGGCTTATGGGTCTTCGGGTACACGCCCGGGCCCATGCCGTAGAGGTTGGCCTGCGCGTGGAAGTTGCAGATATCATATTGCGGGTGCCGCGTCGAGAGCATAATGCGCTCGGCAACGACATCGGTATCCTGCGCCTGGTGCAGGTCCACGCCGGCGCCATAGGCCCGCGCCATCTCGGTGCGCGCGATGCGCTCCGCGTTGTACCGCGCCTTGTCCTTCACCGCATGATGCAGCGCCTTGTCCAGCGCCTTGTCGTCCAGGGTTTGCGCGGCCCGGAGGATTTCGTTATACGCTGCCTTGACGCTCTGATTCGGCGCGCCATTCTGGCTCATCCGGTCGACACGTTTCTGAACCCTCTTCAGTTCGTCGAGGAATTCCGTCTTGAGCTCGGGCTGGTCCACGAAGTTCTTACGAGCCGCAGCTTGCAGGTTATCGATGTAGTCGGGGAGCGCACCGGCAATCACCTTCTTATCGGTGAGAGAGTTCGCGACAGCCATCCAGTTGCCGCTGCGGCGCATCTGCGTGGAAATGGTGTCGATGATGATCTGGCGGTACTCGGAGCGCGCGACCCGCTGGCTCAAGGTAAGGTCATCCCCGGGCCAGTGGTTGTTTAGGAAGGCCTTCCGAATGCCTACCGCATCGACAACGGTCTTCGGTTCCACACCGAATCCAATTGCCGCCGCGGCCACCAGCTTATTGAGGATGGAATCCGTAATGCGGGCATCTACGTTGAACTTGTGGAGCGCGGATACCACCGCGAGCCGCGGGTTCATCCCGAGGTCAAGGTTCGCGCGAATCTCCGGGACAATCTGGTCGGCTATCTCCCCGAATTCGTCGGTGAACTGGTCCACCAGCGAGGCGATAAGCGGCCGGCGCGGCGTTTCAGCCATGGGGCCGCGTGGAAGAGGGGAGCGCAAAAACCGCGATTACGTCCCGCAGCGTTTCATCGACCAGGAAGACGGCGGCATCCGCTTGGAAGTCGCCCGCGCGTTCCGGATGCTGCCAGCACATCGAGGCCTGGCCGATTGCGATGGCCAATACCTCGCGGAGCCTGGCTTCAGCGGCCGGGTTCACCGCGGCACCGTCGGGGCGTTCGCCTGGGCCTGCGCATGCTTGCGCCAGGCGGCGTACCATTCCTTCTCGGTCATGGCTTTATTTGCGGGCACGGATTCGAGGAACAGGAGCCAGCTCTGCGCCATGCGCTCGCCGGCCTTCCATGCATCCATCTTGCGCTTGCGGGTAACGAGGGTAGAATCAGACATTATTTCCTTCCGAGGGTTTCCGCTTCTCGGTTCTCTGCCGCTTTCGCGAGTACCAGGGCGATAATTTGTTCTGCTTTTTCGCTGACCACATAGGAGCCGCCGCCTTCGACGTACACCTTGCCATTGAGAACTTCCAGAATTCTCTCGGGCTTGATGAATAGTGGCCCGGAATGGTGGCGGCCGTCCTCGCTGAAGAGATGGGTGAGTCGAATGAATGGGTTGTACGGGTCGGAAGCGGCCCCGGGAGCATCAGCCATTAGTCTGCCCTCTCCATTTCCGCCTTGGCTCGTACGAATCCGCGCAGCAGGCTGGCCAGGTACGAAAAGGCCATGACCGCCAACCCGCACAGGATGAATACGACAAGGCGCATCAGAGCCTCAAATTCCAGCATTCATCGCCGCAATGGTCGCAGCGGAGCTTGTCGTTTCCATCCCAGCTATCGACGATGATGAGCCGGCCTTCGCCGCAGGTCTTGCACCTGGGACGAAACAGGCGCCCGACCCCCATTCCGAGTAGGAACAGGATGAGGATGAAAAGACCCAGGAGCATAAAGGCTTTTTCGTCACTCCCCATTGCCATCGCCTCCCTGCGTTCCGTTGGCTGCGCCGGATGAGCCGTCGCCGTCAGTCGGCGCCGCGGGAGGCTTGGCAGGTGCGGCGGGCCCCGCGCCCTTGTCTCCTGCGGCCGCCTGCGAAAAGACTTGGTCCGCGGTCTCCAGCACGATGCTGTTGAGCAGCTCGGTCACCAGTTCATCCTTCGAGTCGCGGAAGTTCTTCGCGACCCAGTCCTTCTTGATTTCCTGGTTCACGCGCGGGGAGATATTCAGGGCGAGTGCTTCGCTGGCCGCCTCGGTCTCCGCGGTCATATCAACCAGGCCATAGTTTTCGGAGTAATTGACCTCGTACTGCAAATCCTTTTTTAGGTAGAGGCCGAAGATGCGGATGACTTCCATCTCCGCGCGCTCCATGACATGGCCGAAGCGGGTCAGCTCTTCGCGCGCGCTTTGGAACTCCCATTCCTTCGCCCGCCCGCTCTCCTGCTTCACGACCATGCCCACGATGCCGACCAGGCTGGCCATTTCGAACATCTGCTCGATGAGGAACTTGCGATCTTCCATGATGGCGCGGGCGATATCCGGGTCAGGGCTCATGAAGTCCGGGGGCTGCGATGCGGTCATCGGGAAGGGGATTGCGTTCTTCGTGCCAACCTCAAGCTGTCCTATTTTTCCTCCGGGCTCCACGGGGATGCGCATGAGGCTGAACATTTGATTCCGTTCCAACTCCCGCAGCTCGCTGGACACGTCGTAAACCGCGAGGTTCGTGCGCGCGACATGGTACAACGGGGGATGGGGGAGGACGGGATCTTCTTCCTCGTCCGGTTCCTCGTCATAGACGGGGATGATGGGGATCTCGCCAATGGTGATGGCGCCGGTCTCGATGACTTTCCGCGTCTTTACGCCGGTCTTTTGGTCCTCCTCCAGCTCGAAAAGCGTCCAGCCGGTCGGAGTCCATTCGCGGTACCGCCACACCTTCTCGCCTTCGACGTTCTTCTGCCATTCGCGGAACACGACGCGGCTCAAGCGTTGCAGGTCGTCCCACTCGTACTCGCAAAGGTCTTCGGGCGAATAGCAGTACACGTAGGGATATTGCTTTTTGGAAATCGCATCGCCCTCGGACTTCGCCAGCGCCTCGGCCTTGTCGTTGTCCACCACTACGAAATAGACGCCGTACCGCTTTGTCTTCCGCGCAACCCGCTTCATGAAATCGTTGAACGTGTGCCCGCGGCGGTTGCAGTTCTTCATGAACAGGTCGTAGAAGGGATTCTCGCCGGCAATCTTCCGTACCGGCTCCTCGCGGAAAATCGGCTTGGTCAGCGCGTTCAGAATACGCTTGGTGAAGTTGAGGTAATACGAGTAGTTGCGGCGCTCCTTGAAGCTGCGCTCGCGGCTGTGCGCCGTCAGGTATTGGCCGAATAGAAACCCACCGGTCCCGTTGTCCGCGTGCCGCATGAACTCGTAGACGTTGACCTCGTTTATCCAGACTTCCTGGACATCCTCATCCTGCTTGCTTCGCCCCCTCGGGTCGACGGCCGCGCCCTTGGTGGGGAGCTGGCCCGTGGTGAGATCGGCTTGCTGCGATGCGACGGTCGGCTGCGTATTGGCCATTGCGGCTCCTAGATGTTGACCTGGGCTTCGTGGTATTCGAAACCGGTTTCGAACTTGTTGACCATGTGGGCGGTGGTATCGACGCGGTCGTTTTGCTTGCCCTTCGGGAACTTCTTGTGCTCGTCGATGAACGGGTCAACGAACGCATAGAGCAGCGGGTGGGGGAGATACAGGTCCCCAGCCTCGCAGGAAGCGGAGGCGGGCCGCGCGCGCGTTACCTTGTCGTTCTCGGCGGGCAGCGGACAGATACCGGAAATCTTGCCCGAGAGGCTGGCGATCATCGCGGCGCCGTTGGCCTTCTTCTCGACGTACTTCGCATGCGCTTGCGGCCATTTCTTCGTCATGGCCTGAAACGCGGTGATGGTGCCCGGGAAATCCACCTGCTCATGGAACTCGTCGAGCAGGTACTTGCGCGCGCCGAGGCGGCCCCAGACGACGCCCTCCACGAAGCTGCTTTCGCCCTCGCTGAATTCGCCGTCGTCGAACGCCAGATCCCAGAACTGGCAGATTTCATCCAGTTCATCCGGCAGCTCGACGGCCGTGATGCGCAGGATGTCGCCTTTGTCCGTCTTGACCTCGACGGGCGGCAGGTCCATGCCCTTGGGCTTCCAGTACCGCCACCAATGCCACTTGAACATGCCGCCGGTGTCGGGAGAAGGCGATTGCATGATTTGGCCCGAGAAGCCATAGGAGCCCAGCCGGCGGCGGTGGCCGGCCAGGATGCTCCTATCCAGGCGCACAGGATCGAACAGCCCATCGACGTAATGCTTCCGCAGCTCCGGAGGCTTGATGTTGTCCGCGTATTCCCCGGGGATGCAGATATGCTCCCAGCCCTCGGGGTCCGTGGTCAGCACGTGGCCGGTGAGGTCGTTTTCGTGCAAGCGCTGCATAACGACCATGCGCGCGCCGACCTTCTGGTCATTGAGGCGCGAGGCCATGGTCCGGTCATAATGCGTATTGCAGGCCTTGCGCTCGGTATCGCTATCGGCCTGCTTGGGATTCAGCGGGTCGTCGCCGATGAGGAAGTCGGCACCCTGCCCGAGAATGGTGCCGCCCGTGGATGTGGCCCTGCGGAATCCGGATTTGTCGTTGGAGAAGTAGGATTTGACGTTCTGGTCGACCGAGAGCTTGAAGACGTGGCCCCAGTTCTGCTGGTACCAATCGGAAAGGATGATGCGGCGGGACTCGACGGCCTTGTCGAGCGAGAGGTCCGCGGCATACGACCACGTGATGAACTTGAGCCAGGGATATTTCGTCCATGCCCACGGCTGCAAAAGCTCGGTTACGATGCGCGTCTTGCCCGTGCGGAAGGGTACGTTGATGATGAGGTCTTTGGTCTTCGGTACCTTCTTCGCGACGCGCTCGACCTCTTGCTGCAGGCGGTTGCAGAGGTAGGGGATATGCCAGTTGACGGTTATTTCCGTCTCGGGCTCGATGATTTCCCAGGCTCGAAGGAAGAACGCGAAATAGGACCGCTCGCATTCGCGCTTCTCCTGCTCATCGAGCAGGTAGAGCATGTCGAGCAACTTCTCACGTGAGAGGTTGTCGTTGGCGAATCGTTCGAGGACCCGGGGCATGACTTTATCCCGCTGCGGGGGGCTCGGGAGCCGCCGGGTCGGGTACCAGGTTTTTCATCCTGCTGATGCGCTCGGCCAGCTTGCGGCGCAGGTCGTCATCGGTCAGGCCTGCGTAAGGGTTCTGGTTGACCTGCGTGATGCGCTTCTTTTCTTCCCACTCCTCGACGAACTGGAGGAAGAGCTTCCCGGCGCGGGCATCCCCCGCCCGACTGGCCCGATACATGCCCATGACCACGTCTTCGGTGAGCATTCGGAACCGGGCGAATCGGTCCGGATTGTTTTTCAGGGAACGGAGATGGTCCTTGACCGCGGTCTCTTTGAGGCCGGTGGCCGCCATGACTTCGGCGGTTGTGGGGACCCTTTTTTCCCGGTCAAGGGTTTCAAGGAAGCACCTTTGGATGTCCGCGTGATTCTTTTCCCAATCGCCTCGGCGTGCTACATCCTCGCCCCCCGTGGGTCGTGTTTCGTCGGGTTCCACCCCGCCAACATGATTCTTTAAATTCGGGACATAGAGGACTTTTTAGGGGATTGTGGGGGCTTTTGCGGCCGGGGCAATAGGGGGTCGCCACCGCTTTTACCCGGCCTTGGCTCGGGCTCTAAACCGTTCTGGAGGGTTCAAGTAGTGGATTCGCTTGGACGGATCGCCCCCTCTATCCCCATTGCCTGGCCGGTAAGCGGCGAGGCGGGAACGAGAGGGCATTGCGGGGTTTGGCCGGTCCGCCCCTTGCGAGGTGGTGGCCTATCTCCGTGCCGCACGCCAACCGTAGGTACGCACAACCCCTTGGCGCGCTGCTCCAGGCTGCCGCGGGTTATCGGTAACCCTATCCGCGGTTCAGAAAGGAAGCCCCTCCCGGGTACAGGATGCGCGGCTGATAGGCGAGTAGTCGGCCCGCCGTCTGCGCATCCCAGGAGCGACCCCCGATGGGCTGGTCTTCGGATGGCTCAGATTACCCTGGATGGGGCGATGCCTCTTGCGAGGCGCGCGGTCCGAACCCGCGAATCGGCAATATGATTCGCATAATTCGGGATTCATAGGACTTTCTTAGTAATGGCTAAGGTATTGATTTGGATGGAAATGATGGGTCCCGATTGATGTATCGCTGCGTCATTTCGTCCAGGAGGGACTGGTCTACGGCGTCCGCGATGGTCTTGGCGCCGGCTTCGAAGGCCTCGCGCCATTCCTTGGACATTGGCTTGCCATCGGGCCAGAGGAAGGGGTCGCGCCTGCTCAAGCCTTTACCCATTCCTTTCCGTTCCATCGCTTGCCGGGGGGCTCAGGATACCGCTTGAGAAATAGCCAATCCCACTTCGTCCACCCTGGCGTCTCCGCTTTTAAAGCCTTCCATTTCGGGCGCATTGCTTCAACCTTCCTACGATACTCGCGCCTGTCTTGCTTTATGCCCATGACGCTCGCCCAAAGTAAGAAGGCCATGAGGGGAGCCCAATGCCAATTTATTGCTTCTGCCATTTCCCATCCCTCCATACCTTGCCGAACTTCTCACGCATCACGACGCAGAGCGCCAGCTCATGCTCATCGTCGATGTCATCGAGCCTGTATTTCTTGGTCAGTGCCGCGACCTGCTCGAAGCGGTTGTGGTATTGCGGCGGCGTGATGATGCTGCCCATCTGCCCGGAGCCCTCGGCGGATAGGAACGGATTCGCCATGCGCGCGGGCGGGTAGAAAGGCGGGAGCATGTTGAGTAGTTGATCGAGGAGGGGGAGCCAGGCGGACGACTCGCCTATGTACAATGTAGAGCGGTCATATAGCTCGGGCCCATAATCACCGCGAAACCAATCTCCCAGGAAAAACACCTCTGCTTCGGCTCGCATCGCCTGTATCTCCGCGGCCGCCATGACCATCGGAATGTATGCTTCGCTGAACGGGTGCTTCATCCTACTTCCTTTCCATCTTCAGCCGAAACCTCCCGGGCCGGGACCAGACGACGACGTACATGCGGCCGTTGGTGAGGCCTTGGGGCGGCGGGCCGCCTACCCAGGCGATTTTGATGCGCTGGCCGATGGGCATTCGGTCCTTGCCCGGCATGGTGACGAGGATGCCGCGCCGCGAGTTCCAATATACCCACAGGCCGAAGAGCGCCACAGGGATTTGCGGGAGGATGAGGAAGGGTGCGGGGTTTGCAAGTTGAAGGGTGAACATGCGTTTTCTTTCTCGGCCGCTACGGCCGCTTAGGGGTATTCATTGGCGATAAAAGGCCCGGCTGGCGGCATCCATACCCGCCGGATATTGTCGTCCCGCCAGTTCACGTGGGAACCCGGGTGTCCGCGCTTGAGTTGGCAGAGAAGCTGGGGGATAACGCATCCCCGCCGCAGGCTTTCGGGTGCGACCGCGCCGCATCGATGGGATAGAGTTGCCTTATTCCGTTTCTTCCGCTTGCTCATTGAGGGGCATCCGGTGGGTTATCCGGGCAGTCGGGCAGGATCGCGCCATTGAATGGCCTGCAGGTGCAGCCGGCCGGGGCCCGGCATTCCTGCCATAGGCTGTCGATGGAGTCCATGCCATGGGCGAGACGGTGCTGGAGCTCCGCGGGGTCGCGCGGCGCGGTTTCCTCGGGCTGGTGGGTGCAGGCCGTAAGCATCGCGACGGAGAGAAGGCGCGATATCATGCGGGCTCTCCTTGCCCCTGGGATTAGGTCGGTCTTTGGCTGGCTCACACTCCTCCTCCCTGACTTGCGAAAGCGTCCTCGCCCTCTTTGCCTCCGGAGGCCTGGAAAAGAGCGTGGAGGAGGTCGGTCCGAACGAGGGACAGGTAAAGCGCCAATTGCTGAACATCGGTCAGGCCTTCGAAGGCATCGATCGGGATCGGGATGAACATGCTGCTGAGGGTGAAATCCGGGTGAACGAGCTTCCGCATCCGCAGCAGCGCGACCACGATTTCCGCCTTCATGGCCTTGCAGGTCCACTCCGTGGCCTCTTCTATTGGGAAGGGCATTAGAGGTTGCCTTCCTGTCCCTCGGCCCGGGCCGCGAATTCGAATGGATCTCCGGTGAGCTCGGGCACCGGATGACCCGGGCATCCAGTTTGATAGTCGAATCCCTCGCAGTTTGCTGCCATGGGGAGCACGCGCCGGCCCATGGCCTTTTGCTCCTTCAGCCAGGCGCGGGATTTAGCGTCGGATAGCTCGCGGCCCTCATCGTCCGTGACCCAGCCCTTGAGGTTGCGGCGCTTTAATAGGCCGTCGATGTTAACGCATAGATGCACGGTTTTGCCGCCCATCACGCTTCCCCCTGACCCGCCGCCCCGGGCTCGAAACTGCGGATCCGGTATTCGATTTCCTTGGCAATTTCGCGTGGCCCCTGCCAAACGCCGCCCCCAATGGGGTAGGAATCAATGAGGATGGAATCGAATTTGCCATGGCTTTCGTTGTAGATGGTGCGCAGCTTTATCGGCCTGGCCGGCCTCTCCGGGTTCCCCTGGGGGGAAGATTCGGAGGGTTGGGACGGTTCGCGCGGGGCGCTCACCGAGCTTCGCTCTAAGAGGGCAGCCAGCTTTTTAGCGGCGCCGGTGATTGTTGTTTCGGCGGCATCCTCATCGGATCCTTCCTCTTCCAGGTGGTGCAAGTCCGAAATCAGGTCGTATAGCACGTCCTCAATGGGGCCAAGGTCCTCGGCCACCGCCTCCCGCAGGGCGTCCAGGCTCCCCACGGGGCGGGCGCACAATTCCTTGATTTCCTTGATCATCGCCACCACGCGAGCGTCGATCATCCCGTCTCCGTCGATGATAAACGATTGGCGTATCGCGTCAAGGTCCAGGCCCTTGCCTCCCCCTTCCCCGGCGCTCGCTCCCTTGATTTTCCATGCCTTGACCGCGCAAGCGTGGCATCGGGCCGCGCGCTTATCGCAGTCATTCGACAAGTTTTGGCAGTCCCCGCACCTAATCGTGTAGTGGCCGGCGGCGTAGCCGTATGGAAGCAATTCCTTTTCGGTTGGCTCTCCCCCGGCGCTCGGATGGCTAGACATGGGGGGCCTCCGGGGGTGCGTTCCGCATGTCGTCCCTACGGAAACAGTTTTGGCATAGGCCCTGCAAGGTGCCGTCGTCTCGGATATGCTCCGCCCCCGAATAATTCCGGACGGTCAACTCGACCCCGCAATCGTGGCAGGTGTTCTCGTGGTATTTGGGCAAATTCGCCAATCCGTCAAGCGTCATGCTTCCTTCCCCTTCTCCCCGGCCCCGGGGTCCAACTTTGGGCAATTGTTTGCCGGATAGTGACCTACTTGGATTTTTTCGTCGCTGCATTGCGGGCATATGCCGGCCATGGATTCGGTCACTGGGGCGCGATGGCGCTCGTACCATCCGGCGAAGTAGGCCTCTGCCAGGGATAGATTTGCGCCTTCCGGAAGGCTTTGCGTCGCCCAATCAAGCCATTTCTCATAGGCTTGGTATACCTGCCTGCGCTCTTCGGCTGCGCGCCTCGATCCTTCTTCCGCCATCCGCTCCATGCTGTTCGGAAATCGGCTCATGGCTAATCCTCCATGCTTTCAAGTTCAAACGCGGTATCCCATCCATGCTTCCAGATATCCGCCTTCTCGCTGTTCTTGCGATACGGGCAGGCGTCCGGGCCCTTTCCGGCCTCATAGGCATCCATGCCTTCGGTGTGGATTTTATCCTCGGTCTTAGCGTCCACGGTCCGCCCCCTTCTCCCCGGTGATCTCAGGGGCCACGGGCTTGCCGCTATAGGGGCAAGGATCGTTGTTTTCCTGGTCGATTTCATGGCGGTAGTGTTTGCGAAATTTGCCTGTTTTTGTGACCCAGCGGTAGTAACCGCATTCGGGACAGATTGACATGTTCATTCTCATTCCGCCCCTCCTTCCGGGGCCTGGGGCACTGGTAACACGGGAGTTACGGGGGAAGATTGTTCCGGTTCGGCTTTCGCCTCACCGGGCTTCGCCAAGAGGGAGAGGATTTGCTCCTGTTTGCTCCTGATGTCCATGCGGCTGGCCTTATCGGCCTCGGTGATCGGGAGTAGGATCGTCCAATGCGGCGGGACCGGCTTATCGTCCAGGGCTCCTTCCGGGTCCATGTCGAAGCCGTAAACCCGCAGGCCGGCCAGCGCCTCCCGTATTTGGCCGCTTGCGGCCCGCTGGAGCGAAGCGGAAGCGGAACCTTCTTCCATTGCCCCCATGGTGCGCAAATAGGAGATCACCTCCATCCACCCGTTCCTGAAGTCTGCGCTTTTGCCTAGGGGGCATTTATCCAGGGCATCCCGAAGCCCTCCCTCCCCCGGGCAGTTATCCGGGATTTCCGGAGAGGGGGGGGACGCCCCCGTAAGGTGGAAAGGAATACCAGGTTGATTTGCGACTGTTCCGGTAAGGTTTTTGCCATCGAAGGATGCCGATTCAATGCCCGTCCCGGGGCCGCATTTTACGCTTCCGCTCAAGGCGGGACCCCGGCCGCCTGGCTGGGCCGCATCCAATCGCTTCCAGCGCGGAACGTTGGGCGCGGCCATCCAAGCCGCTTCCGCTACACCCCTCTTGGTTGCAGCCGAATTCCAACCACCTCTCTCCCACCACTTATCAAAGGTTTGCAGATCATTCTCGCCCATGGGGGCGTCGGTGGACGCGGGCGCGGGGACACCAGCCATAATCCGGTCAATGGCCGCATTCCGCTCCGCGTGGTCGGGTATGCAATACCGGAGAGCGTCGTGGAGATCTTCCCGGGAAATCAGGGAAATCGGCTTCTCGTCCCTAGGGTCGGCGGCAGCCGTCAAGGATTCCTTGACTACTGGGGTGGACAGGGCGGCGCGCGTAGTGATAAGCGAGGTCTGAAGGTCTTTCAGTGACCGATCTTCCTCACAGATTCCTTTGATCGTTCGAGGGTGACCCTTATAGGGCCGGCCGCATTTGCAGAACTCGCCGATTTTAAGGCTCAGGAGATCGCCGGAAACCAGCTTTTGTAGAGCGTCCAGAAGTGCGCCCATGTTGATGCGCTCGCCGACCTTTACCAAGTCATGATTTTTCCAGTATTCCTGGATTTCCTCCACAGTTTCACGAATCTTCAAGATGTCCAGCCCGGCGGCCGGTGCCTGAGCGGGGGTGGGGTGGCAGATGGCGCATGTATCCTTGATTCGGTCCACGGGGATTTCGTGGCTGCGTATTCCGCAAGCACTCCCCATGATAGGAGGCTCCCTCGGAGCGGGGGTGGACAGGGATTTGGCGATCTTCCAGGCTTCAAAGGCGTCCTTGAGTCCGCAATCGCAATGTTCCAGGTAATCCAATGGGTTGTCATCGATTTCTGAATCCTTGTCTTCAGCGTCAGCATCCGGAGGCTTTCCGAAGGCGTTGCAATCATCGCCATGGCACGCATCCGTTAGGCAGTCCAAGAGTGTGATGAGGCGATCTAGCCCGGCGGCCGGGGACCCGGTGTTCAATCCCTGGGGGGCGGAATTGGGGGTAGTCATGGGTACGTCGCTCCTCCCTGGATGCGGATCGGATGGGAGTATCCGCGCTCTTCCAAGGCCCAACGCATCGCGCGCGTCACGTCTTCGCCGAAGAGGTTGCTTACTGCTTTGTGGATGATTTTCGCAGCATCGAAGGCATTCCTGGGAGCCTCCACAGGCTTACGAATCCGCTTGGTTTTCTTTTGATTCACGGTCTAACTCCTTGGATAGGGATCTGCTTGGGAAGAGGGGAGGGTGCGGGGAGGGGCGCGCCTGTGCATTCTTTGCACAGGTCCACCATCGACTGTCCGCGCCTGCGCCGCGACCAGCCTTTACGAGCCAGGAAATAGCGCGTCTCGCGTGCGCTTTCATTTTCGGCCACGGCCTGGAGCCTATTGCATCCATCGCATTCGATAAGCCGGACCGCGAAGATGCTCATAGAAACAGGTCCACGGCCCACTTAAAGATGAAGATTGCTGCAAAAATGGCCAGCAGCGCAATCGCGGCACCCGCGCCCAATCCACCGATGAGCGCAACGCAATTTTCGAATAACAATAATGGATTCATCTATTCTCCTATTTGAAACTCGGGTCGAACCGACGCAGCATGCCGCGAAGCTGCGCGACCAGTTCATCCTGCGGCAGACTCATGAGCTTGAAATCGTCGGGCATGATGAGGATTTGGTCCGCAGTTAGGTTCGGGAACGCCTTCAGCAGTTCCCGAGTGACCATGGCCGCGTTGACCTCGCGTTGCCCCGACTTCAATATGAGCACCTTGCCATCGAGCTCGATAGGTTCGATGGTTTCGATGCTGGTGTACTTGATGCTGGACTTCATTTTGCTTTCGTTCCTTTTTGGATAGGGCGCCCGAGGTAGGTGGCCATGCGGGTGCGCAGTTTGAGCCGTATTTCGTGCGTGATCTGGTCGACGCGCTGCGCGGTTACGCCGAGCCGCTCGCCGATTTCCCTGTTCTTCAGTTCATGGTCCGGGTGGTACCGCCACTTCCAGATGCGAAATTCCTTGGGGGTGAGGGACTGCTCGATTTTCTTCCAAAGGTCGGCCTCGGTCGGGCGTCCCAGCGCATCCCGCGGATCTTCCCCGGCCATCAAATCCTGGATCTCCTCGCCGTCCGGTCCGAGCTTTTGGTTCATGGACTGGGTCCGAATCATCATCGAATCCAGGAACCTCTTCTCATCTTCGGATACAGGTTTGCCCTTCGCGACCCGGCGCATGATTTCCCGGCGCTTGTTAAGCTGGTTTTGCGGGATGTGGATGGCGAATTTCTCCTGCCTCCACAGGGATAGGCTATGCAGCTTCCACCCGATGAGATGCGAATGCAGGTGGCCCAGGCGCGGGTCGTACGCCATGAGGGCACGCGGCAAGATGAGCTTGTATGTCTGAAACCAATCCGCCTCGTCCATCGGGCTATCGAATGTCGCCGGCGGCTTTTTCAAATAGTTGAAGTTGAGTTCCAGGAGTGTGGCAATGAGCTTGCGCTGCATCTCCGGGGCTGCGCCCGCATACCGTGCGCCAATGCTATCGTTCAGGGCGGCGAGAGCCCCCGCGCTAATCTTCTCCCGCTTGCCGCGGAACAAAAGGCTATACGTTTTCTGCGCCACGGCTATCATCCGTTCTCTCCTTGGGTGGGGTGATCTGCTTGGGCTTCCGCATAAGCCCTTTTCTGATTTTTTGCTGTTCTCGATAATCCGTGAGGCATAAACGCCCCTGGTACTTGTTATGGTTCCGCCAGGTGAGGCGCACGCCACACACCTTGCAAAGGCTGGGGTAGAGGTTATGGCCGCGGTGGCGGGTCATTCGTCTACCTCGGCGATCGCAGGAACCTCAGGGGAAAATTTCTTTTCGATATTTCTCAGCGAATCCTGGAATCGGTCGAGTGTCGATTTAAGAGAGTGAAGCGCTACTTCGAGCTCTGGTGGAATGGCCTTCCTGAGGTCCTCCACCTTTCTTTCAACCTCGAAAGTCGAGAAGTATTTATCTGCCTTGAATCCGAGATTGGAAAGGATGTTTTTTACATCCTCATATTTACGGTTCTGGTCCCTGATTCTTTTGTTTTCCTCTTCAACTTCCAGGATTCTTTTCTTAACCTCATTCCTGATGGCACCTTTAACTTCCCAACCGAAATTTCGGTCTATCTTCTTCTCTCGAAGCCAGTTTTCCCAATACAGCCTCTTGTTTGCGCTGGAAGATTCGCGGGAGATTTTAGCTCGGGTGTAGAGGATATATCGGAAAATCGAATCGGGGATTATGACATCCCGCCATTCTGCTTTTTTCTTTTTGAAAAGGATGGTTCCCGTACTCGATACGGTCATGAGTCCGGCCGGCGCAGGAATTTCTTCGGGCTTGAGCATTCCTGCCGGGCATACGAAATAGAACTCGTTGCAGTAGGCAAGGTATCCTCGCCACTTATCGTCGCGGGAGAAATCCGAACGGCTGACCTTGATTTCATACCCCGTCGCGCAAGGATTCGCCCAGCTCTTCTTCATGGCCCAGCCATCAAGGATCAGGAGTCCCTGGCCGTAACTGGCTCCGTCCTTGCATTGGGATACGAATACGTCGTCCGTGTGCTTATTCGCGAGCAGTCTCTCGATGTCCCGGGCTGTTAAGGTGCGGGTCATTGGGGCTCCAAGGAAAGAGACTCTTGTCCCTTTTGCGCGTCTCGCGTCCGGCGCGCGTTCACCATGTGATGCGCCTGGTCATGCCGAAGATGGCACCGCTGGCATAGGGCCGCAAGATTGGGCCGGTTGCCCAACTGGCCATTGTTCCTGGGATCATGGTCGAGGTGAGCAATGGTCAACACGATGCGCAGTAGCCCATGTAAGCGCGGGTCCACGCAGCCTGTGAGGTCATGAAATACGCCATCCTCGGTCCGATATCCGACCGCCTGATTGTTTACCCCGCAGTTCGCGCAGCGGTTATCGTCGCGCTTTAGCACCTCGGCGCGAATCGCCAGCCATTCCTTGCGTGGCGGGTAGAGGTGGCGGTTTTCCGGTTTGATGGGCATCAGTCGCGCCTCCGGAAGCTCACCGCCCAAACCCACGGGTTCCCATCCCAGGAACCCGGGCCGTTGATGGATTCCCAGAGCGTGCGAAAGGATTCGCGCGCGGTGGCGCAATACTCGTAGCCTTCGCCCTGGTAATCCGGCGGGAAGCCGTAATGCCGGTATCCATCCTCGGGGCGCCACTCAGCGGGAACGATTGCGTTCTTTTCTACACCTTCCGCAATGGCATCTGCCTCGGTGATGTCCTGCAACCGCTCCACGCGGATGTCGGTAATTTCAAGGGTCAGGCGCGAGGCCCAGCGGGGCATGTGGATGCCGGGTTTGCACTTATCGGATAGATGAAACCACTCAGCCCCGGATGGCGTGCCATCTGCGGGATACCAAATAGGCTTATTGCCCCATTTGGAGGGCGGGAATCCGTCGTATCCCGCAGCGCCGCGGAACGTCTCCCGCACCCAAAGCAGATCCCCGTCAAGACCGTAAGGCGATTTGATGATGGTATGCGGGCAGATGTTCGGGAAGTGGAATAGGTCGCCAAACCGAACCCATGATCCGGCCCCATGCGGTTGAACCTTCACGATGCGGCGCGTGACGGTCTTCGGGCTCACCTCCCGCATCACGGCGCGAACCATGGGCGCGGAAAACAGAATGGGCTTCTCGCTCACCTCGTTCATGCCGCCGCCCTCCGTCCGAACTTATCGAAGGCCTTCCAAACCCCTTGTAAGCCCTCGGCCTGGAGGATGTCGTACATCTGATGCACGCGCAGGCCGAAGCCGTTCTGGAAGGTCGGCAGCTCCGGATAGGTGGTCCACCGGCCGCCCCACTCCATTCCCACCAGCTCCCCGAGCTGGCCCAAGCGCGACCAGGGAAGCGGCCGCGCGGGGTTGAAGGTATCGAGATCCGTCCACGCCCATTGCGCGCCCTGCTTCTGATGGTTGCCGTCGAAGGCCATGTCGATGGCGACCCCGTAGGCGTGCAGGCCGAAGCCGGGGAAGGCCCGTGTCACCACCAGCTCCGGATGGATGATGATCCACTTCCCGTCCTTGCACACGCGGCCCTTCGCGTAGAGCTCCAGCTCGCGCTCCATGGGTCGGAAGCCTTCGAAGACGTGCGCGCCCAGGCCTTCGGAGTTCACCTTGTAGAGGAACCGCTGCACCTGCTCGGCGAATGGGGGATAGAGGTGGGAAAGGTCGTTGTCGATCATGCGATGGCAGCCTCCGGATGGGTGTGAAAGAGTTTCATTGCGCATTACGGTCCCCCGAGGATTTTCCACGCGACCGCCGCGCAGAGGGGAACTTGCCCATCGCCATAGGCAGCAAGGAGCTTGTGGGATTCGGCCAGCCCATCATCCAGGCGTATTTCCTCGGGGTCAATTTCCCAAGGGCCAGGGTCAGGCGTCGGCAGCACGGCCATTTCTGCATGGACCGGCACGATTGGTTCGCGGTGCGCGTCGGAGTGGCCAAGAGCCCAGTATCGGGGCCGAGAATGCGGCGCACCCACCGCGGCAGCGTCCAAGATGAGCGGACGGGTAAGGGTGTATCCGATTTCTCGCATATCCTGAGCAAGTCGGCCGTGCTCTCGGCGATAGTTTGCCACGCATTCCAGGAAGACCCATTCGGGCTGAAGCAGGCAGACTGCTCGGATAACCGTTTCTGTATGGTCGATCGGGTCTCCCATGCCACGGCGGGCCGAACTCCATTTAGGACAAGGGGTGCCCGCATGGAGACAATCCACGCGTCCCGCCCAAAGTGAGAATTCAACGGTTCGGGCGTCGGCTCGGATGATTTCGGTATCGGGGAACTGGCAGGCAAGCCAGCGGGCCCGCCATTCGTCCCATTCGACGGCGAAGACGGGCTGGTGTCCAAGGATAAGGTCGGCGTACAATCCGCCCCCACCCCCGGCAAAAAGGTGTCCGGTCCGCATATCATGACCTTTCCCCGGCTAATTGGCGCCCCTCTAGGGCATAGAACTCCCTGCAAAAAGCCTCGCGGGCTTCATTGCTGGTCATGGGCTCTATTCGCACCTT
>Ga0068855_100001305_pt1 | contig 30883 bp, 26 predicted proteins | sample KBSCornC52_FD_66592 | JGI IMG/M metagenome (GOLD analysis project Ga0068855, IMG submission 66592) | Corn rhizosphere microbial communities from Kellogg Biological Station, Michigan, USA - KBS Corn C5-2 | ecosystem: Host-associated > Plants > Roots > Rhizosphere > Soil ...
GGCGACAAGAGCTGCATCCTGTCAGCTGGGTCAACAACCCGGTGGAGGCCGGGCGTGTGCCGGGCGTGGTGGTGCTCGGCATGGTGAAGATTGTCGGGTTGCCGAGCGACGGAACGTCCTTTGGGTATCTGGTGCCGCTGGCGAGCGGTATGGCTTCAAAAGGAGTTTCAATCATGATGCAGAAGATCTCCCCGTGCTTCTGGTGCGACGGCAACGCCGAAGAGCTGGCGCGCTTTTATGTCTCCATTTTCAAGAACTCGAAGCTGGGCGAGATCATGCGCTGGCCGCCTGGGTACGACCACGAGGACAAGGTATTGACGGTGACGTTCGAGCTCGAGGGACGTACGTATCTGGCCTTGAATGGTGGCCCGGAGTACAAATTCACGCCGGCACTCTCGCTCTCGGTCGACTGCGAAAGCCAAGAGGAAGTCGATACCCTTTGGGAGAAGCTGCTCGCGGGCGGTGGTGCGCCTGTGCAGTGTGGCTGGCTGACCGACAAATTCGGTGTGTCCTGGCAGATCGTGCCGCGAGAGTTGCCCGAGATGTTGGCGGACGCGGACAGAAAGCGCGCCGGCCGCGTCATGGCGGCCATGATGAAAATGGTGAAGCTCGACATCGCGAGCTTGCGAGCCGCGTACCAACAGCGATAGCGCAGTGCGCACCCCAGGCAACCGGAGATAGGTTGTAGTGAGTCCGACAGGGTCTCAGGAGCCCGCTGCAAATCGGGGGTTCCGCAGCGCTCTCAACTGGCCGAGTAAGTGTCCTTCCAGGTCGAGTAAACCTTGTCCTGGGTGGTGATGAACTCGAGCAACACCGGCTTGCCTTCCTTGGTCGCAGCGATGCCATTCATCAAGGCGTGCATCACCTGGGCGGGCTCGGTCACCCGCTCGCTATAGCCGCCCAGCGCCTTGGCCCAATCGGCGTAATTCCCGGATATATCAGTGGAATGATATTTCTCGCGGGAGACAGCCATCGGCTTGAACTCCATGGCCATGGCATAGTTGTTGAACAGGATCGACATGATCGGAATCCCACAGCGGACCGCGGTCTCGAAATCCATGCCGGTCATGCCGATCGCGGCATCGCCCCACATGTTGATGCACAGCCTGTCAGGGTGCGCCAGCTTCGCGCCCATGGCGAGACCGATGCCGTAGCCGAGCTGGGTCGATTTTCCCCAGCCGATGTAACTCAACGGCGTGACCGGCTGCCAGAAGGGCGACAGCTCGTCGCGCGGGCTGCCTGCATCGTGGGTGATGATGGTGTTTGGCACGTCCGCGACATGCATGAGATCCCAGATCACACGATAGGGCGACAGCGGTTTCGACTCGCTCGTGAGCCGCGGCAGCCATTCGGCCAGCCAAGGGTCGTTCTGCGAGCGGATGCGTTTGTGAACGTCGGCTGCGAGCCCGCGCGGTTTCTTCAGGCGCTCCTGCAACGCGGCGTGCAACATCTGCAGCGTCAGCTTGGAGTCGCCCACCAACGGGTGCTCTGTCGGGATGTTCTTGTTGATGTCCATCGGATCGATGGTGTTGTGTACGAACAGCTTGTTCTGCGTGGGGAAACGGATGCCGAAGCCGGTGGCCGTGAAGCTCGCGCCGGCTCCGAACACCAGGTCTGCATCCTGCACGTGTTGGAATACGGCTTTCGGCATCGACACGCCGCCGGAGCCGAGTGAGAGCGGATGCTTCTCCGGGAATGCGCTCTTGCCTTCCAGGCTGGTGGTGACCGGGGCTTCCAGGAGCTCCGCGACCGCCTGCAACTCCGGCCAGGCGCGCGCGTAGTGAATGCCCTGGCCTGCGTAGATCAGGGGGCGCTTGGCGGCGATCAGCGCGGCAGCCGCCGCGTCGACGTCCGCGTGGCTCGGGGCCGACAGAATGCGCCGGGTCGGCTTGTAATCGAGCGTGCCGGGGACCTCGAGGTTCCACATATCGCCAGGCACTTCGAGCAGCACCGGACCGGGCCGGCCGTTGCGCGCCATGGTGAAAGCGCGCCGCAAGGCAGGGACGATCATCTCCGGTGTGTTGATCTGCTCGGCCTGTTTGACAACGTGCTGGAAATTGAGGGTCGCGTTGAATCCGGGGCGGACCCATGCCTGACCCCTGGCGGAGGCACCGGGAATGACGATGAGCGGTACTCCCTCGGACCAGGCTTGTGCTACTCCACCGAAGGCATTCTCGATGCCCGGCCCTGCCTGGCAGCAGAAAACGCCCACCTTGTCACCGGAGGTCATCCGGCTGATGGCGTCCGCCATGTGGAGACCAACGCGCTCCTGGCGGACGATGATGGGCCGGATACCGGCGGCGGCGGCCGACTCGGTCAGGGGGTTGAGCGGATACGCGAGCAAAACCTCCACGCCTTCGCGTTTGAGAATTTCCGCTGCAACTTGAGCAACATTCATCGGACCGCTCCCGGGGCTGAATCACTGAGTCGTTCAGGCCGCGAGTATAGATGGGCAACACGGACAAGATGCGCACGCAGGATCACGCGACCGTCTGAAGGACGATGACTCGGTCTCGAACGGCTGGCCGCGCCGTGAACCTCTAAGCTATTGATTCGGCAAGGTCTCAGGTGAATGCGGCGCGGAACGCAGTCTGGGCCTTTAGCCAGCCCTGTCTTATTGTGGGTGCGTCAGGTGCGATTCGCGAGCGGTGCCCCGCGCAAAACCGCAGTGATCTCCGCCATGATCGAAATGGCGATCTCTGCCGGCGTGCGTGCACCGATGGCCAACCCTACAGGGCCGCGGATGCGACGGATGGCATCAGTGTCGAAACCGGCTTCGCGCAGTCTTTCGATACGCTTCTCGTGCGTGCGCCGCGAACCGAGCGCCCCAACATAGAAGGCCTCCGAGCGCAGCGCTGCGTGCAGGGCCGGATCGTCGATCTTCGGATCGTGCGTGAGTGTCAAAATGGCGGTGCGCCGATCGGGTGTAAGCTCAGCGAGCGCCTCATCTGGCCAGTCGTTGCGGAGCGTTACGTCGGGAAAGCGCTCGCGGGAGCCGAACGCACTGCGTGGATCGATGACTGTTACATCGTACTCCGCGAGCCGGGCGAGGGGAATGAGCGCCTGCGCGCGAGCGGTCGGGGTCCCAGCGTGCGTGTTGGAGGACTGGTGGTCGGGTCGGCCGGGGGAGTGCGCGATGGAGGAACGGGCGGTCGGGATCGGGGGAGGCGCGCGTTGGAAGCAGGGGCAGTTAGCGTTGCGGCTTCGTCGTCGGCCGTGTATTTGTCGGAGGGGTGTTCGACCGCACGCCTTGCTTGGCAATCTCGTCAGCCTGGCGGCTCTTTGCGGATTTGCGAGCGTCGCTGGCGGTTTCCGGCGTTAGCTTTGGGTCATCGCTGGCGGTTTCGGGTGTGTGCTTCTGATCGTCGCTTGCGGTCTCGGGCGTCAGCGTTTGATCGTCGCGAGCCGTTTCGGGTGTATGCTTCTGGTCGTCGCGAGCTGTTTTCGGCGTCAGCTTCTGATCATCGCGAGCCGTTGCAGGACCGCCCCGCTCGTGGTCCACGGCGGTTTCCGGTTGATGCTCATCGGGTAACGATTGGGCCACCGTCGAATCGGGAGGCGAGGTGTCTGGATGCGACACCGGACGGGAGACACCGGGAGCGAGGGCCGCGGCAGGTGCTCGTGGCGGGGTTTGCGCCTGGGGCGCGGTGGCGGCCGACGCCAGCAACAACGCCGGAATCACCCGTGTCTGAATCAGCCGTGCCCCCAGCCGGATGTTGATGACACGAGCGTTGGTCATGGCTGCTGTCCCAAAGCGCCGGCGGCGAAGCGCCGGCGCCTGCCTTCGTGAAGTTGGGTTTAGGAGAAAGCCTCAGCGTTGACGGTCGCGCTCGCTGCCCGAGCTGCCACCGGTGCTGCCACTCTGGCCACCACTTTGTTGGCCGCTACCACCTTGCTGCGAGCCCGACTGTTGTTTCTTGCGCTGCTCGTCCTGCGTGTGTTGTTGGCCCGTCTTGTGGTCCATGTTCTGCCCACTCTGCTTTTGAGTGCCCTGGTTTTGACCACCGGGGTTCTGGCCACCTTGCATCTGATTGCCCATAACACCCTCGCGATTGAATCTGGACGGCGGAAGCCTAAGCGCCTTGGTGGGCTTGGCCTATCGGATCAAGTGCACTTCCGCGCGTCAGCATCCACTGACGTCCAGCCTCAGCTTACCCTGTCAGCCCCCCAGAAATGATGTTGCAGCGCAGTAGTCCTGCCTCGTGCTCACCGGTTTCGTCAGCGGAGACTTTACGTGGCGCAATACGTGCTGAAGGCGTGTGGTCTCGAAGACTCACAGCGAACCAGGAGAGAGATTATGGCTGCTAGCGTCAGAGGTCTCGCAGTGGTGACCGGTGCTTCCGCCGGCATCGGTCGCGAGTTGGCTTGCGAGTGCGCCCGGCACGGATTCGATCTGGTCGTGGCTGCCGACCGTTCCCTCAGCGAAGCGTGCCGCGAGCTCGAATCGCTCGGGGCTAAAGTCACAGCTGTCGAGGCGGATCTGGCAACAGCAGATGGTGTTGCTCAGTTGTACGCGAGCCTCGAGGGACGGCCGGTGGACGTGCTGATTGCGAACGCGGGACATGGTCTTGGCGGCGCGTTCCTCGACCAGTCCTTCGAGGATATCTCGCATGTGATCGACACGAACATCACCGGGACACTTTCGCTCATCCACCAGGTTGGGCGTGACATGCGCAGTCGAGGTGAGGCGCGCATACTGATCGTTGGCTCGATTGCCGGTTATATGCCCGGAGCGTTCGCAGCGGTATACAACGGCACCAAGGCCTTCATTGATTCCTTCGCCGCGGCGTTGCGTAACGAGCTGAAGGACACCGGTATCACTGTAACTTGTTTGATGCCTGGCCCCACGGAGACAGAGTTCTTCGAACGCGCGGGCATGACGGATACGAAAGTGGGAAGTGAGGAGAAGATGAGCCCGGAGGAGGTGGCGCGAATCGGCTTCAAGGCCATGATGGACGGTGATGCGGATGTGATCGCCGGCCTGAAGAACAAGATGACGGCGGCTGTCGCCAGTGTCACCCCGGCCTCCGCTCTTGCTGAAAAGCACCGTAAGCAGGCCGAGCCGGGTACGGCCAAACACTAGGGTAGCTCAGTCCCCGGGCAGCTAGGTGGGGGTCGCCCTCGTGCGACCCCGCGGCCCATGCGCTCCGGCGCTTTGCCGCAGAATCAGCGGTATCAGATACCAGAAAAGGATGAGCAACACGGCCGCGGCCAGCGCACCGGCTGTGGGTGCGAGCCCCTCCCCGAACAGCCTGGTCAGAGCCACCCACAAATCGCAGCATATACCACAGATGAGGGGCAGCAGAGCGATGGTCATGAGCTGCGATCCCAACGAGTGCAGACGGGGATCGTCATTCCCCTGGAAGGTGATGCGGTGAATGGCGGCGGGCGCGATCAACAGGGTGATCGTGAGGGCCAGGCTCATCAGCGCTACGACGTGCAAGGTGCGCGCGGCCGGAGGCAACTCGCCGAACGCTTTCGTCAGCATCACCACAAACTGGAAACCCAACAGGGCTTGCACCCCCGGCAGGATGACTCGGCCCTCGGTGAGCATCTGTTCGATTTTGTCGTGCAAGGGTGTCGGGGAATCTTTCATGGGAGCCTCGCCAGGACGAACGGCCCAGCGCCGTCGGAGTAGGAGTCCAAGGAAGTACCAGAGGCCGATCGCTGCTGCGAACAGGGTGATGGCGAGGGTCGTACTGATCGACCATCCAAACGGGAGGCCCGCGGCAACAAAGAGGTCGCAGCCGATCCCCGCTGCCATCGGCAGCAACGCAACCTCCGCATAGCGCTTCGATTGGAGATAGATTCGCTGCGTTGCTTCACCTCTTTCAACCAGCCGATGCTGACACGGAATGGCGATGATCAGTGCGATCGCCAGGATCATGAAGCCGAGCCCCGCCGCGTCGATGCTGCGAGCGCCGGCCGTGAGCTCTTTGAAGCGGTCCTGGAAGAGGCCCTGGAACTGGAAGCCCAGCAGCACCTGCGCGCCGAGCATTTGCATGCGCAGCTCGTCCAAGGAGACCTTGAGTGCCTCGTAGAGCTTCATGCAGGCGTTGAGCAAACCTTGTACCCGGGCGTATCCGTGGCTCCTGTAGTTCTACTTAGTGCATCACAGCATGATGGGTGAGATGTGAACCCCGTTCCAAACGCCCTGGGCAGGCAGTCCGCCTGCTCAAGAACCGCACTGTGGTTGTCGATACCCTGAGCGTGCCCCCCGAAGGGGCGCCGCGGATTTCTCCAGAGGCTGCAGCTTTGACGACTTCAAGACCGGCCGCGTTCGAAGAGGCGCAAGCGTTCGCAAGCGATGCGCCGCCGGTGAGCGTTTATGCCGATGCGCTGCCCATCTGGGCGAAGCAGATCGAGTCGGCGCGCCGCCAGACCGAGGATGCGGTAGTTGCGCTTTCGGCGCGTTTCGAAGGCATCGTCAACCGGCTCGACCGCGCTCTCGGGGCGGGCGGAGACCAGATCGGCAACAATTCCATCGCCGCGGATGCCCGGGAAGGCGAGCGGCATCTCGCCGAAGTCATTCAGGCGTTGAAGCTGATCCAACAAAGCCGGGATGCACTGGCAGCGGATATTCGCGCGCTCGTGAGCCACACGGAAGAGCTGCGCAAGATGTCCGGAGACGTGGAATCGATCGCCTTCCAGACCAACATGCTGGCGCTCAACGCGGCGATCGAAGCCGCGCACGCAGGCGCCGCCGGCAAAGGTTTTGCGGTGGTCGCTCACGAGGTGCGGGCGCTCTCCGAGGCGGCACGCAGCACGGGAAAACGAATCACCAACACCGTGGGGCTGATCAACACGGCGTTGGTCGAGATCGGTGCCAAGAACGAGCGCGTTGCCAGCCGGGATCAGCAGGCTGTCACGGATTCCCAGGAGCACATCCGCACGGTGTTGGAGCGATTCAATCAGCGGACCAGCCGCCTGGCGCAGACCGCTCAGCAGTCACAACAGGCGAGCGCGGGGATCAAGAGCGAGCTGTGCGAATCGTTGGTCCAACTGCAGTTCCAGGACCGCGTCGGGCAGATACTCCAGCATGTGGTCAGCAGCATGCACCAGGTCAGCGAGGTCGCCGTCGACACCCACTCCGGCGGGAACGCTCGGGAGCGGGTTCGGGCGCACATGGAAAACATGGCGCACACGTACACGACCGAGGAGCAACGGCGTTTGCATCGCGGCCTGGACAGTCAAGTGGTTGCACCGCAGGACGTCACTTTTTTCTAGCTCGGGTGAGAGCAAATGACCAAGAAGATACTCATTGTGGACGACTCGGCTTCGGTGCGCACCGTTGCGCGGATGGCCTTGCGCGAGCGAGGCTACGACGTGGTGGAGGCGGCCAACGGCGAGGAGGCCTTGGCCAAACTCCAGGGCGAGCGCTGTCATCTCGTCATCAGTGACGTGAACATGCCGAAGATGGACGGCATCTCTCTTTTGAAAGAGATCAAGCGCCATCCAAACTACAAGTTCACCCCGGTCATCATGCTCACGACCGAAGCCGGTGAGGACAAGAAGCAGGAAGGGCGCGCCGCCGGCGCCAAGGCCTGGATCACCAAGCCGTTCCAGCCGCAGCTGCTGGTCGATGCGGTGTCAAAGCTGATCATGGCCTGATTCTCGAGGCAGCCAACGCAATGAACTCCCCGGTGCGGTACGAGCGGCGCCGTGTGCACGTGGATGGTGAGATGACCATCTACACCTGCGGCGATCTCAAGTCGGCTCTTCTGGAGGAGCTCACAGCACACCCTGATGCTACCGAGCTCGATCTGTCGCACGTGTCGGATTTCGACACCGCCGGTCTGCAGTTGGTGTTGACGGCCCGGAGTCATGTGAGCGCGAACGGCCAGGAGCTACGCGTTGTCAATCCAAGCTGCACGGTCGCGGAGGTCCTGGAACTGTGCCGGCTGGGGGCTTTGCTGGCCCCGTCTGCTACGAGCACAGGCGCGCCATGAAGCTCGACGAGGCTCTGCCAGGTTTCGTCGCCGAGTGCACCGATCTGTTGCGCGAGATGGAGGCGGCGCTTCTGGAGTGTTCCGGTGGCACAACCGATCCTGAAAAGATCAATCTGATCTTCCGTACCGCTCACACCATCAAGGGATCGGCGGGACTGTTCGGGCTCGATGCGATCGTCGGGTTCGTCCACGTCGTCGAAACCGCTCTCGATGTGGTACGCCTCGGTCGCGCGCCCATGAGCGAGGATCTGGTTACCATCTTGCTGCGCTGCAAGGATCATGTCGAGGAGTTGGTCGGCCCGGTCGCTTCGGGCGGGCAGGTGGATGGTGATTGCCTGGCGCGCGGCGACGAGCTGCTTGCCGCACTCGAGCAGCTCACCCCGAGCAGCGCTGCGCCCAAGCGGTCCGAGTCCGTCAGTTCCGTAGCGCGGCCCACTCACTCCACAACAGAAGATTGGCACGTTTGCGTGCGCTTTGGTCCGGCCGTTCTGACCTCCGGAATGGATCCTCTGGGTTTCATCCGTTACCTACAGACTTTCAGCGAGATCGTCACACTGCGAGTCCTGGACGACGCGCTGCCGCCGCCTGCGCAGATGGACCCGGAAGTCTGCTATCTGGGCTTCGAGATGGACCTGCGCACTGCCTCCGGACGCGCCAGTATCGAGTCCGCGTTCGAGTTTGTGCGCGAGGATTGTACTTTGAGCGTCACGCCGCTCGGCACCGGGGCGGCTCCCGCACCCGTGTTGGGGGCCAAACGTGAACGACAGAATGACCCGGGGAGGAAGCCGGCCGCCGCCGGCGGTGAGAACACCGCCGCGGCGGCCTCGGTACGGGTCGATGCAGCGAAGTTGGACAACCTGATTACGCGTATTGGCGAGCTCATCATCGCGGCCGCCGGCGCCAACCTGCTGGCGCGCCGTACCGGCAACAGTGAGTTGCAGGAGAGCACTTCGACCCTGGCCGGCCTCGTGGAGCAGGTTCGCGAGGGCGCGCTGCAGTTGCGCATGGTCAAGATCGGCGCGACTTTCAACCGTTTCCAACGCACTGTACGCGATGTTTCCCGGGAGTTGGGCAAAGAGATCCAGCTCGTAGTGCGCGGCGAGGACACCGAGCTCGACAAGACCGTAGTCGAGCGCATCGCCGACCCGCTGACGCACCTCGTGCGCAATGCAATTGACCACGGTATCGAGGCGGCGGAAGTCAGAGCTGCGCGCGGCAAGCCCGCCGTCGGTACTGTCACCCTGAATGCCTACCACGACTCCGGCAGCATCGTCATTGAAGTCAGTGACGATGGCGGCGGATTGAAGCGGGACAAGATACTGGCCAAGGCCATGGAGCGTGGGCTGCTCGAGGAAGGTCGCACGCTGACGGACGCCGAGGTCTTCAACTTCATCTTTGAGGCCGGATTTTCCACCGCGGACAGTGTCACCAATCTTTCCGGACGTGGTGTGGGCATGGATGTCGTCAAGCGCAATATCACCGCGTTGCGCGGCACCGTCGCCATAAAGAGCGAGGAGGGTCGCGGCACCACAGTGACGGTGCGCCTGCCGTTGACGCTCGCGATCATCAACGGCTTTCAGGTGGCGGTCGGCAGATCGAGTTTCGTGCTCCCCCTGGAGAACATCGAGGAGTGCGTGGAGTTTACTGCCGAAGGGAGCCATGACTTCGCCAATCTGCGCGGGACGGTGTTGCCCTTCGTGCGGTTGCGCGAAGTGTTCGGCACGCGCGAGCCCCCGTCCCGACGACAAAGCATCGTAGTCGTCAAACACGCCGGTGCGCGGGCGGGGCTCGTTGTCGATGCCTTGCTCGGCGAATCACAGACAGTCATCAAGCCGCTCGGCAAGCTCTTTCGCGAGGTCGACTGCGTCAGCGGCTCCAGCATCCTGGGCAATGGTGAGGTTGCGCTCATCCTGGATGTCGGTGCCCTCGTTCAACAGGCTACGGAGCGCGGACGCAATGCCACCGCAGCCCACAACTAGAGCAATGGAGCTTCTCAGGATGTTCACTGATCTGAAGGTTGGTACACGTCTGGCGCTGGCCTTTGGGGCCGTGCTGCTGCTGTTATTGGGCACACTGGCGACGGGTATCAGCCGTCTCGCGCTGGTCGACGAGCATCTACACGCAATTACCGATGAGAACAACGTCGAGGCTCGCGAGGCCAAGGAGATCCGTGGCAAGGGGTTCAAAATCGGCTTGACGGTCCGCGACCTCATCATCGACACCGATGCGGCCCAGTTGAGAAAGCAGCGCGAGGAGCTCAATCCTTTGCTGCAGGGCTTCGACGAGGCGATCACAAAGCTCGACCAACTGTTCAACTCATTGGCCAGCACCACGCCCGCCGAGAGGGAGTTGATGGCCAAGATCAAGGAGTTGGCCCCGGGCTTCACGTCCGCCGCAACGGCAGTTGCGGACCTGGGTGCAGGGAATAAGAACGAGGAGGCGTCCGATCGGTTGCGCAAGGAATTCGATCCGCGCTCGGCGGAACTCCTGCCAGTGGTGGAGCAGTTGGCGGCTTTTGAAGATAAGTTGAACGAGCAGGCGGCGATTGCGGCGGCCAACGCATACTCGAGCGGACGGACGTTGATGCTGACGCTGGGGGCGCTGGCTACATTGATCGCCGTTGGCGCTGCACTGCTGGTGACACGCAGCCTGTTACGGCAATTGGGGGGCGAGCCGGCGTATGTTGCCTCAGTCATGCATTCGCTGCGGGGTGGTGACTTTGGTATCACGGTGGTCACGCGTGACGGCGACAACTCCAGCATGTTGCATTCCGTCAAGCAGATGGTCGAGAAGCTCTCGGTCATTATAAATGAGGTGAATTCCGCGGCCGATGCGCTTGCGGGTGCGTCGGAGGAAGTCAGCACGACCTCGCAGTCGCTGTCGCAGGCGGCGAGCGAGCAGGCTGCCGGCGTGGAGCAGACGAGCGCCTCCATCGAGGAGATGACCGCCTCGATTGCGCAGAACACCGAAAATGCGAAAGTCACGGACGCGATGGCGACGAAGGCAGCCGCCGATGCGGCCGAAGGTGGTGAGGCCGTCAAGGCGACCGTCGGCGCCATGAAGCAGATCGCGCAGAAAATCAGCATCATTGACGATATCGCCTATCAGACCAACCTGTTGGCGCTGAACGCGGCGATCGAAGCCGCCCGGGCTGGGGAGCACGGCAAGGGCTTTGCGGTCGTTGCGGCTGAAGTGCGCAAGCTTGCCGAGCGCAGCCAGGTCGCGGCGCAGGAGATTGGCACGGTCGCTTCCGGCAGCGTGGAGCTCGCCCAGCGGGCGGGGGCGTTGCTCGCCGAGATCGTGCCGAGCATCAAGAAGACCTCGGACCTGGTACAGGAGATCTCCGCGGCATCGCAGGAGCAGTCCTCGGGCGTCGGGCAAATCAACTCCGCGGTGACGCAGTTGAGCCAGACCACCCAGCAGAATGCCAGCTCTTCGGAAGAGCTGGCGGCGACCGCGGAGGAGATGAGTGGTCAGGCTGAGCAGCTGCAGCAGACCATGTCGTTCTTCAAAAACAGTGGCAGCGCCGGGGGGCCTGTGGCTCGTCCGCCGGCTCGCAAGACCGTGACCATCATGGGCAAGCCGAGCTCGAAACTGCGGGTCAGCGCGCCGAACATGGCTGACAGTCTCGCCATGGCGAGCGCGCCCGATGAGGCGCAATTCGCGAAATTCACCTAGCCGGCGTTGGGGAGCAAGCCCATGACACCAGCAAACATGACGAACGCGGGTGGCACTGCCGAGCAGACCCGGCAGTACCTGACCTTCATGCTCGCCGGGGAAACGTTCGCGATGGGTATCCTGGCCATCAAGGAAATCATCGAGTACGCCGCTGTGACCGAAGTGCCGCTCATGCCCGGATACGTGCGCGGTGTAATCAACTTGCGGGGCGCGGTGGTTCCGGTCATCGATCTGTCGGTGCGCTTCGGCAAGCCCGCGAGCCCGGTCACCAAGCGCACCTGTATCGTCATCATCGAGATCGTTGCCAACGGCGAACGTCAGGTTCTAGGCGTTGTGGTCGATGCGGTGAATGCAGTGCTGGATATACCGCCCGCCGAAATAGAGCCGCCCCCCTCCTTTGGAACGAGCATCCGCACGGATTTCATCCAGGGCATGGGCAAGGTGAACAACAGGTTCGTGATTCTGGTCGATGTGGATCACGTGCTGGCCGCCGATGAGATGAGTGTTCTGAACGAGGCACAGGCAGGGGCCGCCACGGCAGCCGCGTAATGATCTCGCCGCCGTGATGATCAGGATTTCCGACCACGAGTTCGGGCAATTCCAGCGTTTCATTTTCGACGCGGCGGGAATCGCGCTGTCGGATGCAAAGAAGGCGCTCGTGAGCGGGCGGCTCGCCAAGCGGCTGCACGCCTGCGACGTGAAAAACTACGGTGACTACTTCCGGCTGTTGATGAGTGGGGAGTCGCCGCTGGAGCTACAGACCGCAATCGATCTCCTCACGACCAATGAGACCTACTTCTTTCGCGAGCCCAAACACTTCCAGTTCCTGAAAGAGCAGATCGCAGGCAGCACGTTGCCCGGACCCGGAATGCGAATCTGGAGCGCAGCGGGCTCCACGGGCGAGGAGGCTTACAGCATCGCGATGCTGTTGGAGGACTGTCTACCCGGAGTGTCGTGGGAAGTCGTGGCCTCCGATATCAGCGCACGGGTCCTGGAGCGCGCCCGGGCGGGCCATTATTCCATGGAGAGGCTCAGTCTCTTTCCGCCCGGCTACTTACAACGCTTCTGCCTCAAGGGGCGCGATGCGCAGGCGGGCACCATGCTGGTCCAGCGCAGCCTGCGCGACAAGGTGCGGTTCCTACAGGTGAATCTCAATGCAGCGCTGCCGCAGCTGGGAAAGTTCGATGTGATCTTTCTGCGCAATGTCCTCATCTATTTCAACATGGAGACCAAGCGCAAGGTGGTCTCGCGGGTGTTGAATGTCCTCAAGCCCGGTGGTTATCTGTTCATCGGACATTCTGAGAGCCTGATCGAGGTGACGGGGGCTGTCGAGCTGGTCGCGCCCGCCATCTACCGGATGATGGCATGAGCCGTATCAAGGTCATGGTGGTGGACGACTCGGCCGTGGTGCGCCAGGTGCTGCTCGAGCTGTTGGGCGCGGATCCCGGGATCGAGGTCATCGCGGCGGTAGCGGATCCGTTGTTTGCCATGCAGCGGATGAAGAGTCAGTGGCCCGACGTGATTGTGCTCGACGTCGAAATGCCGCGTATGGACGGCGTAACCTTTTTGCGAAAGATCATGCAGGAGCGCCCGACGCCCGTGGTGATCTGCTCGACATTGACCGAGGCAGGAGCCCCAACGACCATCGAGGCGTTGGCCGCTGGGGCGGTGACGGTCATCACCAAGCCAAAGATCGGGTTGAAGCAATTCTTGAATGAGGCGGCGCACGAGCTGATCACTGCGGTTCGAACGGCAGCTCGCGCCAACGTCGGTCGAGTTATAACGAAACGTGCGGAAACTTTGCGGAAGAATACAGCGGATGTGATCTTGGCTCCTGCCGGGGAGCGAGCCATGACCCGCACTACGGAGCACGTCGTCGCGGTCGGCTGTTCGACCGGTGGGACGCAGGCTCTACAGCATGTATTGACGGCTTTGCCGTTGGTCTGTCCGGGCCTCGTGATCGTGCAGCACATGCCGCCGACATTCACCGCGGCATTGGCCCACCGGCTGAACGGATTGTGCAAGATCACCGTCAAGGAGGCGCAAAACAACGATCGGGTTACTCCAGGCTCCGCCCTCATCGCGCCAGGCGGCAAGCATCTCCTGTTGCAGCGCAGCGGCGCGCAATACCATGTCCAGGTTCGCGACGGACCGCCGGTGAATCGACATTGTCCATCCGTCGATGTCCTGTTCCGGTCGGTTGCGAAGGCTGCGGGCCCGAACGCATTGGGGATCATCATGACGGGAATGGGCGATGACGGCGCGCGTGGTCTCAAGGAGATGCGCAACGCCGGCGCGAATACGATCGCTCAGGATGAGGAGAGTTGCGTGGTATTCGGCATGCCGAAGGAAGCGATCCGCATGGATGCCGCCGAGCGCATTCTGTCGTTGAGTGAGTTGCCGCGCGCCATCCTCCAGGCTTAGGGCTTCGAGGGGCTGGCGACGAGCGCTCATCGCAATTGCCGCTCCGGTATGTCCTGCGGCACACTATGCCGAATGCCAATGATCAATAAGGCTAGGGAGCGCCTACACCCTAAATGCGCTTAGCCCTGGCCACCATTGTCTCGTCCGTGGGTGTCCTCGGTCTGATCGCATGTACTCCCACTCCGCAGCTCCTGAGTCTTGCTGACGGAACCGAGGTCTTCTATCTCTCAAACACGTCGATAAAGGCCGCCGCAGGTTATCCGCGCGTCCGCGAGCTGAAGATCGACGGTGAAGCTTTCGTCCGCACTCCGGAAACCGGGCGGCCGCTCACCATTCGTACGCGCTTGATGATTCTGACGGTCACTGGAGCTTCGGGTCTACGCGTTACGGCGCGCTCGAATGAGACCGGCGAGGAGGCCGATGTCCTTTATGGGCGGGTCGAAGCCAAGAAGGCCTACCCTTCACGGCAGAGCGAGCCGGATAGTCTCGGCGCAGGCGAGGAGGTCATGGTGAACGAGACCATCGACCTGCAGGAAAAGGAGACGACCGACTTGTCGAGCCTACGCTCCTGGAGCGAGGCGCTCATGGCGTCAGTGGCGCGGCGCCATGCGCGTTGAGACCTTCGACCCGGTCGAGCTTGATGCCATGTCGTTTCAGGCGACGGTACAAGGCGTTGCGGCTCATCCCGAGTTGTTTTGCGGTGGTACAGAGATTGCCGTGATTGGCGCGGATCACTTGCAGGAGGGTGTCGCGCTCGGCGGTTGCGAGTGGGTTTGTCGTCGGGGCAGGGTGAGAGGGCGCAGTGTCGCGAGCCTCGGCTCCCCGAGCGCGCTCAGGAGCGGCAGTGGTGGCCTGTTGTAGACCCTCAGGCAGGTCAGCCAGGCGGATGAGGCTCTCGTCGCAAATCGCGAAGGCACTGCGAATGACGTTGCGGAGCTCGCGGATGTTGCCTGGCCAGGTGTATTCGGTCAGGCATCGAAGGGCTTCACTATCTATCGCGCTCTCGCGATCCCCGCCTGCTTCCTCCATCAGGATACGACGGATGAGGAGGTCCTTGTCGGCGCGCGCTGCCAGGGGCGGAAGCTGTAGCGTGATGCCGTTGAGTCGGTAGTAGAGATCCTCGCGCAAGCCGCCAGTCACGATCATCTCGCGCAGATCGCGGTTGGATGCGCAGATGACCCGCAAATCCACCGGCACGCCGGCGTCCGCACCCAAGGGAATGACTTCCTGTTCTTCCAACACGCGCAGCAGACGCGTCTGCAGGAGAAGCGGCATGTCGCCGATCTCGTCGAGGAACAAGGTACCGCCGGAGGACTGGACGATCTTGCCTTTGCGGCCTTCCTTCCTCGCGCCGGTAAAGGCGCCGGGACCGTATCCGAACAACTCGCTTTCAATCAGCGTTTCCGGTAGTGCGGCGCAGTTGACAGCCACGAAGGGTCGGCTACCTCGGGCGCTTGCAACGTGCAGCGCACGGGCAAAGCACTCCTTGCCGGAGCCCGTCGGTCCCTGGATGAGGACCGGCAAGGTTGTGTTGGCGACCCGGACAGCTTTGCGGATGATCGCAGACATGTGGCTGTCATTGCCGGCCAGGTCCTCGAGGGTCAGAGGCCGTGCGCGGCGAGTGTCCGGGGCGCCGGTCCGGGTTTGCGCGCCGACCGCGATAGCAGCGCGTGCAGGGTTCGCAAGCGGGGTCGCGCGCACCGGTTTGGAGGTTTGCGCGCCGCCGGTCGTGCCACCGATATGCAGGCTCGCGAAAAAACGGCGGCCGAGCTGGGAGTCCCGCAATGGCCACAACGCCTGCCGGCCGAGCGAGGCCGGAGCGAGCAAGTCCTCGATTCGGGTATCGAAGATCTCTTCGAGCTTGCAGCCGACGAGATCACGCCGCCCGCGCGCGGCGAGCAATCGCACCGCCGTCTGATCCGCGGCGATCACCGTGCCATCCAGAGCCAAGGCCAATGAGCCGTCGTGCAACAGGTTCACGAGTTCCGGTCGGGCATGGAACCGTACGATGTTGGAGCTCTGGTGATGTTGCAGGAAGATGCATTTTTCGATGAGCTGCGCTGACATGTTGACCAGCGCCATGGTGTGAGCCTGGCTCGCCCTGGTATCGCGAGCGTCTACCGTGGAAGCATCCAACACGGCGAGCAGCGAGCCGGCGGGATCGTGGATCGGCGCTCCGGAGCAGGAGAGTCCGATGTGGCGTGCCCGGAAATGCTCCGAGCGATGTACCGTCACTGGCCGGTCGACGGTGATGCAGGTTCCGATGCCGTTGGTGCCTTCGTGCAACTCGCTCCAGTCGGCGCCGATGACGAGCCCCGCGGAGCGGAACAGGTTCTTGAGCGTGGTGTCGGTTTTCTCGCACAGAATGACACCGCTCGCATCGGTCAAGAGCAGCGCGTATCCGGAGCCGCAGATCTGGTCATAAAGGGAATCCATCTCGGCGGAAGCGATCTGGATGAGCTGCTCGTGTTGCACCTGGCGCCCCCGCAGGTCCCCGGTGCTGATGACAGCGGGCGAGTACACCTGGACAGGATCCAGGGAATAGTCGCGCACGCAGCGCTTCCATGACTTGCCGATCGCCTCGCTGGGGGCAATCGCGTCAGTCGCGGGTGTGTCTTGCGCAACGCGCAGAACGCGGTCCGCGTGCCGTATCACGGTCGAATCGGCCATGCATCTACTCTTGCGCCGGCATGCGGCGCGCCCGCAGCGCTCCTCTCGCGCCGCCCCATCTTTGCGCAGGCCCCCTGTTCGCGCAATCGTGGTAAGTACACCCGTTCGGGGTAGCACGGAACAACTGCCCCGGGATCGTGACAGCTGTTTCAGCGCGCGACTGGCGCACAGCGTGAATCCAAGTGCCGGGCTCGCGGCCGAGCTCCGCGGCTTAAGCACTATAGCTATGATTTTACTGGCGAAAAGGAGTGCTCGGCTGCTTGCGACGTGGCGGCTGCACCCATTTGGTCTGCTCCTTGCTCGATACCGCGCCCGGAAGGCTGCGACGCGGTCGCGGCTATTGTTTCGCCCTACGGAGCCACCGCCATGAACGCCCAAATGAATTCCGATCTGACCTCGCTGAATGCGCGGGTCGCACAGTTTATCGCCCAACCTCGCAAGGTCCTGATCGACGGACGCTGGGTCGCTGCCAAGAGCGGCGAGACCTTCGACGTTTTCAACCCGGCCACCGGTCAGCGCATCGGGCGCGTGGCGGCTTGCGAAAAGCCGGACGTGGATGCCGCTGTCGCTGCGGCTCGCAAGGCCTTCGATGAAGGGCCGTGGCCGCGGCTGACGCCCTCCGAGCGCGGCAAGATCATCTGGAGGATCGGTGATCTGATCCTGCAGAACCTGGAGGAATTGGCGCAACTGGAGTCGCTGGACAATGGCAAGCCCATTGTGGTGGCGCGCGCGGCGGACGTGCCGCTGGCCGCCGACCTGTTTCATTACATGGCAGGTTGGGCGACCAAGATCGAGGGGAATACCATCTCGCTCTCGGTACCCTATACGCCGGGCACCGAGTACCACGCGTTCACGCGTCGCGAGCCGATCGGAGTGGTCGGGCAGATCATCCCCTGGAACTTCCCGCTGTTGATGGCAGCCTGGAAGCTCGGGCCTGCGCTGGCGAGCGGTTGCACGATCGTACTGAAGGTCGCCGAGGAGACGCCGCTCTCGGGCTTGCGCCTGGCGGAGTTGTGTCAGGAAGCGGGCCTGCCGGACGGAGTGTTGAATGTACTGACGGGCTTCGGTGAGACCTGTGGGGCGCCCCTCGCGGCTCACCCGCAGGTGGACAAAGTAGCCTTCACCGGCTCGACCGAGGTCGGCAAGCTGATCGTGAAAGCCGCGGCCAACGATCTCAAGAAAGTCACTCTCGAGCTGGGGGGCAAGTCGCCCAATATCATTCTGGACGACGCGGATCTGGAGACCGCGATTCCGGGCGCGGCCAATGCGATCTTTTTCAACCAGGGGCAGTGCTGCTGCGCCGGGTCGCGGCTGTTCGTACACCAGAAACACTATGACAAAGTGGTGGCGGGCGTGACGGATTTCGCGAAGAACATCCGGGTCGGTCCGGGACTCGACGTGCGTACCCAGATGGGGCCGCTGGTTTCGCAGACCCAGTTCGAGAGAGTCTCGGGGTATCTGCGTTCGGGCGTGCAGGAGGGCGCGCAAGCGACTTGCGGTGGCGGCCGGGTCGGCGAGACCGGATATTTCGTCGCGCCCACGGTATTGGTCAATACTTCGAACGATATGAAGGTCTATCGCGAGGAGATCTTCGGGCCCGTGGTGACGGCCACGCCCTTCAAGGATGCCGATGCGGACTTGTTGAAACGGGCGAACGACACGGCGTACGGATTGGCGGCTGGTATCTACACGCGGGATATCGGCAAGGCGCATCGCATCGCGAATCGCCTGCGCGCCGGCACGGTCTGGATCAACTGCTACAACATCTTCGACGCGGCCTTGCCCTTCGGCGGCTACAAGCAGTCGGGCTGGGGGCGTGAGATGGGACATGCCGCACTGAATAACTATCTGGAAACGAAGGCTATCTGCGCAGCCATCTAGGCTCGGCTCGAGAAGCGGAAGGCCGCCGGTGCCGGTGGCCTTCCCTCGAGCGCCACACCACCGTGAAAGCTGTTCCGGTGAAGCAGATCAAAATCAGCGCGGCTGTGGGTTACTCCCGTGGGTGCGGCGTGCAAAGATGCGCTGTGCCGCGAACCCGTGGAGACCCATGTCGACTACCGACCGAAAGCTCGCTGAGCGATCTTTGCCCGAATACCTCGCTGAAGTCCGTGAGACCGCGGACATCCGCAGGGGGTTGCCGTTACCCCTGGGCACGCGGGCAGTCCTGGATGGTGTGAACTTCGCGCTGTTCAGCCGACACGCTCGGCGTGTCCGGCTGGAATTGTTCGCGGCTGCCTCGGACTCGACTCCCACGCGGAGCATCGAGCTCGATCCACTGCATCATCGGACGGGCGATGTCTGGCATGTCTGGGTCCAGGGCATCACGCCGGGCCAGCTGTACGCTTACCGGGTCGACGGGCCCTACGAGCCTGAGGCGGGCCACCGCTTCAACTTCAAGAAGCTCCTGTTGGATTCGCGCGCAACCGCGATCACGGACTTGCCCCGTTGGAATTTCGATGCTGCGCGCGGCTACGATCCGGAAGCCCTGGCGAGTCCTTCGCCGCTCGACAACGCCGCGCAGACGCCGAAGTGCGTGTTCACGCGCATGCAATTCAACTGGCAGGAAGATCGCCCCCCGCGCCATCCCTGGTCCAGGATGGTGATCTATGAGACGCACGTTCGCGGTCTGACCGTGCATCCGAGCTCGGGGGTCCCCGACCCGGGTACCTACCGAGGCTTGATCGAGAAGATTCCCTATCTCAAGGATCTGGGCGTGACGGCGGTCGAGTTGTTGCCCGTGCAGGAGTTCAACACCCATGAGCTGAAAACCCGTAATCCCTACACGGGCGAGCTGCTCAGGAATTACTGGGGATACAACCCCGTCTCCTTTACCGCCGTGAACGGCGCTTACAGCAGCGCCGGCAGCACCGGACAGCAGACCCTCGAGTTCAAGGAAATGGTTCGGGAGCTGCACGCGGCCGGGATCGAAGTCATCATCGATGTGGTACTGAACCATACCGGCGAGTCGGATGAGCGTGGTCCGACCGTGTGTTGGCGCGGTATCGACAACTCCATTTTCTATATCCTGGAGAAGGACAAGCGTCACTATCAGAACTTCGCCGGGACCGGTAACAGCTTCAATGCGAACCATCCCGTGGTGCGCGACTACATCCTGGGCGTGTTGCGCTACTGGGTGATGGAGATGCATGTCGACGGGTTTCGGTTCGATCTGGCCTCCATTCTCGGGCGTGACAGCACCGGTCATCTCCTGACCAACCCACCGCTGCTGGAGCAGATCGCCGAGGACCCGATCCTGCGCGATACCAAGCTCATCGCGGAAGCCTGGGACGCAGCCGGCGCCTATCAGGTAGGTAGTTTTTCCGAGCGTCGCTGGGCCGAGTGGAACGGCCGCTATCGGGACGATATCCGCCGCTTCTGGCGCGGCGAGGAGGGAATGCTGGGCACGTTCGCCAGCCGCATCTGTGGCAGTGAGGACATTTATGCGGACTCCGGCAAAGGGCCGGAGTGCAGCATCAACTTCGTCACCTGCCACGACGGCTTCACCCTCAACGATCTGGTCAGCTATGCCGACAAGCACAATCTTGCCAACGGCGAGCAGAACCGGGACGGGGCAAACGACAACTTCAGCGCCAACTACGGTGTCGAAGGGCCGACGCAGGATCCCCGCGTGGCAGCGTTGCGTAAGCGGCAGATCAAGAATTTCCTGCTGACCTTGTTCATCTCACGTGGCGTGCCCATGCTATTGGGCGGTGATGAGTTCCGCCGTACCCAGGAGGGCAACAACAATGCCTACTGTCAGGACAACGAGACGAGCTGGTATGACTGGAACGACCTTGCGCGCCATCCGGATATCCACCAGTTCACGCGCTGCGTCATCGCATTGCGCGGCGCCCATCCCGTTTTGTCGCGCGAGCGGTTCTATACGAACGAGGACATCAGCTGGTTCGGTCCGTCGCATCGGCCGCCGGACTGGCACGATCCGCATGCCCGGGCGATTGCCTGCCTGATTCAGGACGGCGCCGCCGAGTCGCTGTTCCTGATGTTCAATGCCAGTGACGACGTTGCAACTTTTCATATTCCGGCGGCACCCAACCCCGGTCGTTGGCGCCTGGCGGTGGATACGTTCCGCGAGGAGCCGGGGACCGGGTCATGGGTCGATTCTCTGCAGCCGTACACGCTCCAGCCGTATGCGAGCGCCGTGTTGGTGGCAAGTTGATCGCGACAGCCGCAAAGTGAGGGCAAGGTGAGCACAGGACGGGCAATGCGGTTATACAAACCCGGTGGACCGCTCGAGCTGGAGGCCCTCGAGCCGGTGCCTCTGGAGGAGAACCAGGTGCGCCTGGAGGTCTTGGCCTGTGGTGTGTGCCGGACGGACCTGCACCTGCTGGATGGCGAGTTGCCGCAGGCGCATTACCCGGTGACTCCCGGACATGAGATCGTCGGGCGGGTGTTGGAGGTCGGCAAGGCCGTAAAGGAATTCGCTGTCGGCGACCGCATTGGAGTGCCGTGGCTGGGCTGGACCTGCGGGGTCTGCACCTACTGCAAGCAAGGGATGGAAAACCTCTGCGATCGAGCTCAATTCACGGGCTGTACGCTCGATGGGGGTTACGCCGAGCGCACAGTGGCGGATGCACGGTATTGCATGCCGATTCCAAACCAGTACACCGACGCGCAGGCCGCCCCGCTGTTGTGTGCAGGCTTGATCGGATATCGAGCCTATCGCGCGGCGGGGGAGGCCGTGAATCTCGGTTTGTACGGGTTTGGCGCCGCCGCGCACCTGTTGGCACAGGTGGCGCAAAGCGAGGGCCAACGGGTGTTTGCTTTCGTCAGGCCCGGGGATCTCGAGGCACAGCACTTCGCGACCGGGCTTGGGGCGACCTGGGCCGGCGGGTCGGATGAGATGCCGCCGGAGCCTCTGGATGCGGCTATTCTGTTCGCTCCGGTCGGCGCGCTGGTGCCGGCGGCACTGGCTGCCACGCGCAAGGCAGGCCGTGTCATTTGCGCCGGCATCCACATGAGTGATATTCCCCGCTTTCCTTACGAGTTGCTTTGGGGCGAGCGATCGGTTTCCTCCGTCGCGAATCTCACTCGGGACGACGGCCGTGCTTTCATGCGTATCGCGACCGATGTCGATCTGCGGCCGAGCGTGGAGACGTTTCCGCTTGCCGAAGCGAACGAGGCGCTCGCGCGGCTGCGCGCGGGGAACCTTCAGGGCGCGGCGGTGTTGATTCCTGGTCAGGCGCGCGGGGGCATGCTGTCGGGAATGTACAACGGAATGCACCAGAACCCCGCGGAGCGGGATTGAAGCAGTCTCATGTCCGCATCATGCCAAATTTTGCGTAGAATGGGGTCTGAGTAGGAACCGCGCCGGGATGGGTTGTTCCAAGGCCCGGCCTTTGAGGGGGAGGCAGGCATGAAGAGCTTTCGTAGTGCTTTCGGCGCGATGGTGTCCGCGTTGCTGGTGGTTGCGTGCGGCGGCACGAATACGGAAACGGCAGCGCCCAACCAGTCCACTACACACGGGACTTTGGTCGAGAATCCGCCGTTGCGGCTCGCATCGGTGAATGCGACGGCTTTCCAGGCGCAGCTCGCCAGCAGCAGTCAAGGACAGCAGCTGTTGCAATTGGCCGGTACCCCCGTCTGCGGGGTCGATTTCTACTATTTGCAGTTCAATACCGTGGGTGGGGCAGGCGAGACCACGCAGTCCACCGGCGCGATGATGGTGCCGACGGGGCCCGGGACATGCTCGGGGCCGCGGCCGATCGTGCTCTACGCGCACGGATTTACAACGCTGAAGACAACCAATCTCGCGGATATCGCCAACACCTCGAATAGCGAGGGAGCGCTTCTGGCTGCAATGTTTGCGGCCCAAGGCTATATCGTCGTCGCGCCCAACTACGCGGGGTATGACACCTCGACGTTGGGTTATCACCCCTTCATAAACGCGACGCAGAACTCGGGCGAGATGATGGATATTCTGGCGGCTGCGCGGTCCGGCCTGCCGAAGACCTTCTCCTCCGCCACCAGTGACAACGGCAAGTTGTTCGTCACGGGCTATTCCGAAGGTGGTTTTGTCGCGATGGCGACGATGCGTGCATTGCAGGCGGCCGGCGCCAAGATAACCGCCGCGGCCCCGATGTCAGGGCCTTATGCGATGGAGGCGTTCCTGGACGCCATCGTCTTCGGTAACGTGAATCTGGGGTCGACCCAATTCTCGCCGATGCTCACCACGAGCTGGCAGAAGGCCTACGGCAATATCTACGCCAACACCACGGATTTCTACTCGTCGACGTACGCGTCAGGCATCGATACGCTATTGCCCAGTGCAACCCCGATAGATCAGCTGATCTCCACCGGGAAGTTGCCGCAGACCGCGCTGTTCGATAGCACGACCCCGGTCGTCACCGTCCCGGGGGATCCGACCACGTCGGCCAAGTTGACCGCTGCGCTTGCCGTGCCGAGCAACCCTTTGTTCCAGTTGGGATTCGGAGAGCCCTTCCTGATCAACAACAGCGTGCGCATTGGTTACGCGTTGGACGCGGCAGTGAATCCGGATGGGGCGGTACCGACTCCCAGTGCCGGCGTGCCGCTCGCGGCGGCTCCGCCAACCTACCCCCTGCGGAAAGCGGCTTATACGAATGACATGCGGACGGGCCCGTGGGGTCCGATGGAGCCCACATTGCTTTGTGGAGGCAACCAGGATCCCACCATTTTCTTCAGCGTCAACACCGGAACCATGGCTGCTTTCTGGGCACCTGAGGTGCAGGCAGGACTCGTCACCGTACTCGACGTCAGTGGCACGCCGGGCGGCCCGTTCGCCCCGATCCAGACGGCGTTCCAAAATGCGGCGGCGCAGTTGATTGCGTTCTATGAGTCGCCCGCCGGGGGTGGACTGTCAGCAGCAGCAGCGGCGCAGAAGGCTATCGCTGGATACCACGGCGCAGTGGCGCCTTTCTGCACACTGGCCGCGCGCTCCTTCTTCGCCAACTTTTAAGGGACTGCCGCCATGAAAAAAATTAACCGTGCCCGCGCCCGGAAAGTCGCGCTCGCGCTCGTCGCCGCCACCACCTGCTACACGCCGGCCGCGTTTGCCGAAGACGACCCGAGCAACACCGTCCGAATCGGCATGTACGCGATTTTCTATCACGTCACTTCCACCCCTATCCAGGGTCCTTTCCTCCCGTCAGGGGTGAATCTGAACGTGGACCTCAAGGATACCCAAACACTCTACCTGGCCTATATCCGGCGTCTGAACTCGTTTCTCGATCTGGAGCTCGCGTTCGGCGTGCCGCCCAAGACCACGACAATCGGCAAGGGCCCGGCGAGTGTCGGTTCCGTGCCCTACAACGGTCAGGAGATCGCGACCGCCAAGTGGCTCGCGCCCTCGGCATTGCTCGAGTACAAATTCCTGAGCGAGGGCTCGGCTTTCCGGCCGTACATCGGGGTGGGTATCAACTACACCAGCTTCTATGATCGCAAGGTCACCAACGCCGGCCAGCAGGTCATTGGTGGACCGACGCGGCTGTCCCTGAGCTCCTCGATCGGGCCGGTGGGCACGGTCGGCATCAAGTATGCGCCGAGTAAGCATTGGCACGCCGCCCTGTCGTACTCGATCACGCAGGTCGACACCAATCTCAAAGCCGACACGCTCGGCCAGATTCACACCTCACGCGTGCATTTCGGCCCGCAGGCTGTGGTGATAGCCGCGGGTTATAGTTTCTAGGCGTTGCGCGCCGACTTTTCTCGGGGTCGAAGCGACTGGCTAGTGCATGGGCATCATGTTTTGATTCATGTGCGCCATGACCCAGACCGTGCCGAACACCAGGAGGAAGACGATCAGCACGCCGAAAGCCAGCGCCAGCACGTTGTTGGTGTTGTCCGGCCCGGTGGTGATGTGCAGGAAGAACACCAGGTGAATGCCCATCTGGGCGACCGCCAACACCACCAGGGCAATCGGCACCCCCGGGCGATAGATCAGGTCGGTGCCTGAGGCCCAGAAGGCGGCCACCGTCAACAAGACCGCCAGGGCCAGTCCGGTCAGGTAGCCGCGAACGGCGTTCCAGGCATCTTCGCGGGAGGCGACCTCATAGCCCGGGGCAATGTCGCCGGTCCTTTCGTCGTGCTCGTTTGCGGTGGTCATAGGTTGATCCCCACCAGGTACACCAGGCAGAAGATGGCCACCCAGATGATGTCCAGGGTGTGCCAGAACAAGCTGAAGCAGAAATAGCGATGCTCGATCGGGCGGCGGAAGCCCTTGGCGAAGAATTGCGCCATCATGGTGCCGAGCCAGAGCAGGCCCGCGGTGACGTGGGCGCCATGACAGCCCACGAGGGTGAAGAACGCGGTCAGGAAGGCACTGCGGGTCGGCCCGAAGCCACGCGCGAGCAGACCATGGAACTCGTGTATTTCCAACAAGAGGAATACCAACCCCAGCAGGCCGGTGACGAGGAGCGCGACCTGGGTCCATAGCTGACTTCGCTGACCGACCGCGATACTCGCCATGCCGCAGGCGAAACTGGACAGCAGCAGACAACCCGTTTCCCACGCCACATTGTTGGTATCGAAGATGTCGCGCGCCGCCGGCCCGCCAGCGGTCGCGGGCGCGAGCACCGCATACGACCCGAACAGCGCGGAGAACAGGATGATGTCGGAGATCAGGAAGATCCAGAAGCCATAACCGACGATGATCCGCTTCGAGGCGGGGCCGCCAGCCCCATGGCCGGTAGCAGAAGAGTCGGGGCCGCTATGCCCGATATGGTAAGGATCCGACTCGATGGGGAGCGTGGGCGAGCTCATGCCGGTGATGCTCCAGGGCCAGAGTCGATCTGCCAGCGCTTCAGGGCATCGCTGCGGGCCTGGCGGTTGGCGCGATCGATGCGCGCGACTTCTTCGGCCGGTATCCACTTTTCGGACACATCGCGCCAGGCGAAAACTACGAACGTAATGTATGCACCGACCAGTCCCAGGACCACGAGCCACCAGATATGCCATATCAAGGCAAACCCCGTGACGACCGCGAAGAAGGCAGTCACGAAACCGGTGGCCGAATTGCGCGGCATCTCGATCGCTTCGTAATGGGGCTCCGGTGTACCAACCGCGGCAGCTTCGCGAGCCTTCTGCTTCATCTGCCAATAGGGGTCCTGGGCTGTCACGTTCGGCAAGACCGCGAAGTTGAATTCAGGCGGTGGCGAAGGCGTGGCCCACTCCAGGTTGCGCCCATCCCAGGGGTCACCGGTGGGCTCGCGCCGCTGCGCGCGGGTACGGATCGAGACCACCAGCTGACACACTTGCAGGACGACACCGCCCAAGATGATCAACACGCCGAGCAGCGACACCAGCAGCCACGGGCGCCATTCGGGCACCGAGAAGTGCTGCATCCGGCGAGTCATTCCCAACAGGCCGACCGCATAGAGCGGCACGAACGTCACGTAGAAGCCGATGAAGGAAAACCAGAAGGCGGCTTTGCCCAGGCGCTCATCCAGGGTAAAGCCGAACGCTTTGGGAAACCAATAGGTGAATCCGGCAAAGGCTCCGAACAACACGCCGCCGATGATGACATTGTGGAAGTGTGCCACCAGGAACATGCTGTTATGAACGACGAAATCGGCGGGCGGTATGGCGAGCAGCACTCCCGTCAAGCCGCCGATCACGAACGTCACCATGAAGCCGACGGACCAGAGCATGGGGGTTTGCATGCGCACGCGTCCGCCATACATGGTGAAGAGCCAGTTGTAAATCTTCACCCCCGTTGGAACCGCGATGATCATGCTCATGATGCCGAAGGTGCCGTTTACGTCGCCGCCCGGACCCATGGTGAAAAAATGGTGCAGCCAGACCATGAAGGAAATGATGCAGATGGCCATCGTTGCGGCGATCATGGATCGATAGCCGAAGAGCGGCTTGCAGGAGAAGGTCGAGACCACTTCGGAGAATACGCCGAACGCGGGCAGAACGAGGATGTAGACCTCGGGGTGTCCCCACGCCCAGATCAGGTTCATGAACAGCATGGGGTTGCCACCGGCTTCATTGGTGAAAAAATGAAAGCCGGCGTAACGATCGAGAAGCAACATCGCCAGTGTGGCGGTGAGGATGGGAAACGCCGCGACGATGAGCAAGTTGGAGGCGAGTGAGGTCCAGCAGAAGATGGGCATGCGGGTGTAGGTCATACCCGGGGCGCGTATCTTCAGAATGGTGGTGACGAAGTTGATTCCGGTAATGAGCGTGCCAATGCCCGAAATCTGCAGCGCCCATAGGTAATAGTCCACCCCGACACCGGGCGAATAGCGCAGCTCCGACAGGGGCGGGAAAGGCAACCAACCGGTACGCGCGAACTCGCCGACCACCAGCGAGATATTGACCAGCAGGGCACCCGCGCAAGTCAACCAGAAGCTCACGGAGTTGAGCGTAGGAAAGGCCACGTCACGGACCCCGAGCTGCAAAGGCACGACGAAATTCATGAGGCCGATCACGAATGGCATCGCCCCGAAGAAGATCATGATGGTGCCGTGCGCCGAGAAGATCTGGTCGTAATGCTCCGGTGGCAGGTAGCCCATGGCATTGAAGGCCATGGATTGTTGGGAGCGCATCATGAGGGCGTCGATGAAGCCTCGCAGGAGCATGACCAGGGCGAGCACGCAATACATGATGCCGATACGCTTGTGATCGACACTCGTGATCCATTCGCGCCAGATGTAGGGAAAGTAGCCCTTGGCCACCACCCAGACGATTACGGCGAGGAAGATGAATATCACGGTCGCCGCGGCCGTGAGCGGAATGGGCTGATCGAACGGGATTGCCTGCCAGGTCAGTTTGCCGAACACAGCTACTCCCGTTTAAACCTGACGTCGCTGCCCGGCCGGCCGGTCTGCGGTCCCTCGCCGGGCGGCAGCTGTTGATGCAGGATGGCTTCGAAGAGGCCGGGCTGCACGGAGCGGTAGAAATACGGCGGCACATTCTGGCTCTGTCGGAGCAGCAAACGATAGGAGTCGGCGTCCAGAGAACGCCCATTGACACTACCGCGCACGTCCTGCACCCAAGCATTGAACTGCGCTGGCGCGAGCGTCTGCACGTCGAATCTCATGTCGGAAAAGCCATCACCGTTGAAGTGCGCCGCCTCCCCGAGATAGCTTCCCAATTGGTCGGCCTGCAGATTGAGGGAGCTCGACATGCCGTACATGGCGTAGATCATGGTGCCGAGCCGCGGAACGAAGAATACGTTCAGCACCGTCGCGGAGGTAATTCGTAGCCGCAGGGGGGTGTCAGCCGGTACGACCATGCGGTTGACGGCGGCAATGCCCTGTTGCGGATAGATAAAGAGCCATTTCCAGTCGAGTGCGACGACCTCGATCTCGACAGGCTGATGGCGAGCGGCGGGTATGGGCTGGGCCGGATCCAGGCGATGGGAGCCGATCCAGGCAATGCCTCCGAGGAAGAAGATCACCAGCGCCGGTATGGACCAGATAATGAGCTCGAGACGTCCCGAGTAGACAAAGTTGGGCCGGTAACGGGCCCGCTTGTTCGAGGCGCGATACCACCACGCTACCGCAAGCGTGGCCACTATGGTTGGAATGACGATCGCGAGCATGATCGCCAGCGCGTCGAGAAGGATCTTGCGCTCGGCACCGCCTATCGGACCGGCCGGGTCGAGTATGCCGCCGGAACAGCCGCCGCACAGCAGGGCGAGTCCCGCCACAGCCGAACGGCTGATGGTGCGAGCCTGACATGAGTGAGTTCGAGCCGGAGACGAGTTCCGCACACATAGCGCTGAGCATCACGTGTGCCTTGTCACGCTTGCCAGGACGAGTACGCTGTCACGCGATGGAAAATATCACTCATAGTCTGATCGGACTCATCGCAGGGGAGTCCATCGCACGCACGACACGTTCGCCGCAGCAGGGATTGCCCTCTGAGACCCGTCGGGGGCTGTTCGTCACCCTGACGGTGATCGGTGGCAACTTGCCGGATCTGGACCTGGCGTGGAGCTCGGGCGACAAGCTGCGATACCTGCTGCATCATCGCGGGTACACGCACACTGTCCTGGGTTGTCTGGTGCTCGCGCTGGTGCTCTATGGTCTTACAGAGCTCTGGGCACGCATGAAGCATGTGACGCTGACGCGGCAGGACCGTCGAGAGATCCTCGCGGTGGCTTTGTTCGGGACCGTGTTACACCTGGCAATGGATTCCCTGAACAGCTACGGAGTGCATCCGTTCTGGCCTGTTCGTAATCGATGGATGTACGGCGATTCCGTGTTCATTGTCGAGCCGCTCTACTGGGCCGCAGCGGCGCCACTGGTCTTTGTAGTGCGCTCCTGGCCGGCGCGGATCATTCTTGGCCTGGTGGTGCTGGCAGGGGTGGTCGTGAGCCTGACACCGCTCGTGCCTCTGCTGCCACGCGTGGGATTTCTGGTGCTGACAATCGCTTTATTGGCCGTCGGCGCACGGATTTCCGCCCGGGCCGCCGCCCTCGTAAGCGCGAGTGTCACTGTAGTCATCACTGCGACCTTTGTAAGCGCCGGGCATGCAGCGGCGCGTCGGGTGGAGTCAATCGCGGCGACGCAGCTCGGCTCGGCGCAATTGATCGACCACGTCCTGACGCCTCTGCCAATGAATCCCTTCTGTTGGGATGTGCTGCTGCTCGTGATCGAGGGGGACCGCTATTCGGTCCGACACGCCATGCTGACCGAAGCTCCGGCGCTGCTCCCGGCGGGCTCTTGTCCGATCCTGCCGGGCAATCGACCCGCGACAGCCCCGATGGTGCCGATCCGCCCGTCAGTATCCCCGGATATCCGCTGGCTCGGCCAGATCGATATGTCTCGGGCTCAACTGACTGCGATCGTAGCCACGCACTGCGATGCCACAGCGCTCATGCAGTTCGTGCGCGCTCCGTTCGTTACCGAGAGCGGGAGGCGGTGGATACTGGGTGACCTGCGCTTTGATGGCGATCGAGGCGGCGGTATCGCTACCCTTCAGCTCGGCCCTCCGGGGCACGGGTTATGCCGAAGCTCCGTTCCCTGGATGCCGCCGCGGATGGACCTGCTAGGCGGGACGAAATAGTGGGGCGGTCCGTATTGGGGTAACAACATCGACGTCCGGCAGGTGAAGGAAGGCACGCTGAGGAGGCCCCGGGGGCGGGTTGCACGCGAGTTCACCTCAGGGCTGGAGCTCTCCCAGGATTGTTGGAATCAGCTCTGCCACGGTCGGGTGGATGTGCACGGTGTTCTTCAGTGTAGTGTAGGGAGCTTTGGCGGACATCGTGTCGAGAATCGCGTGCACTGCCTCATCGCCACCGACACCGAGGATGGCAGCGCCCAGGATCTGGTTGGTGTCGGCGTCGACAATCGCCTTCATGAATCCCTGCGGCTCGCCCTTTTCCACAGCGCGCTTCACGCGCGTCATGGGGCGCTTGCCGACACGGATTCTCTTGCCGGCGGCGCGTGCCTCGGTTTCCGTCGCACCTACCCGGCCCAGCGGCGGGTCGATAAAAAGTCCGTAGCACCCAATCCGGTCGCTCACCTTGCGCCTGGCGCCCGCGAGCAGGTTGTCCGCAATGATCTCGAAATCGTTATAGGACGTGTGGGTGAATGCTCCACGGCCGTTACAATCTCCCATGGCCCAGATTCCGGAGACGTTGGTTCGCAGCTCCTCGTCGACGAGGATGTAGCCGCGCTCGTCAACCGCAACTCCGGCGCGCTCGAGACCGAGATCGTCGGTGTTGGGACGTCGCCCGACCGCCAGCAGGATGTGCGAGCCAACAATCTCCGGTTCGCCCTCCAGGCACTGCAACTGCGCCGCAATCTGGTTGCCGCGCGTCCCGAAACTGATGCATTTGGCGCCCGTGCGCACGGCAATGCCTTCGGCGGCGAAGATCGACTCGATCGCCTCCGAAACGTCCTCGTCCTCCCGCCCGATCAGGCGCGGCCCTCTTTCGATCACCGTAACGGCACTGCCGAAGCGTCGAAACATCTGGCCGAACTCGAGCCCGATATAACTGCCGCCGATGACCAGCAGGTGTGAGGGCAGCGTTTCCAGCTCGAGCACGGAGGTGTTGGTAAGATAGGGGACAGTGTCGACGCCGGGCATGTCCGGAATGAGCGCTCGCCCGCCGACATTGATGAAGATCTGTCCGGCCCTGAGGAGCCGGTCGCCCGATTGCGTGCCGCTCACGCGAACCTCGTGGGGCGCCTCGAAGCGGGCGTGACCTT
>Ga0068855_100001306_pt1 | contig 30852 bp, 25 predicted proteins | sample KBSCornC52_FD_66592 | JGI IMG/M metagenome (GOLD analysis project Ga0068855, IMG submission 66592) | Corn rhizosphere microbial communities from Kellogg Biological Station, Michigan, USA - KBS Corn C5-2 | ecosystem: Host-associated > Plants > Roots > Rhizosphere > Soil ...
TCGCTCTTCAAAAGGAAATCGTCCTCGCCGATCCCGATCCAGAAAAGCGCGAGCTGCTCATTTGCCTTGTCGAGAAATGCGCCGTGACTCTGGGCATAGCTATCCCGGGCCCCCGCGCTGAACACGCCCAGCCAGGCAAACTGATCCAGATGCTTTACGCCCACATTGAGCGTCTGAAAACCGCCCATCGACAATCCCGCGAGCGCGCGATTCGCCGCGCCCGGCGCCACGCGATACTGCTTCTCCACGGTCGGAATGATCTCCTTCAGCAGCGCATTCTCGAAATCATCTTCATGCCCGGCCTCGCGCGGGTAGGTGCCATTCGGCATGACGATGAGCATCGGCTTCGCCTTGCGCTCGGCGAGCAGATTGTCGGCGATGAAATTGGCGCGGCCCACCACCGTCCAGCCGTCATCGGCATCGCCCGAACCATGGAGCAAATACAGCACCGGAAAGCGCTCGCTGGTCTGCTGATCATAACCCGGCGGCGTGTAGACGCGGAAACTGCGCGGCGCTTCGAGACTCTTCGACCAGAAGGTGTGAATGGTGACATTGCCGTGCGGGATATCGATCGCCTCCCAAAACTCCGCGGGATGCGCCGGCACCTCCACCTCGCTGTAGTTCGGCCGCAGCCCCGATTTCACCCACGCATTCGCCGGGTCGAGACTGGCAAACCCATCGATGTCGAATTGATAGTCATAGATCTCCGGTGCGAGTCCTTCGACCGTAGCCGTCCATACGCCCTTGTCATCACGCTGCATGGCGACGAGGTCCTTGCGCCCATTGATGCGCACATTCACCTGCTGCGCCTTGGGCGCGGCCAGACGGAAGATGACCTTCCCCTGCTCCACCTCCGGCGAAATCAGCCGCTCCGGCCGGCGCGCCGTCGCGGGTTGCTGAGCAAAAGTCGCAACGGTAAATGCCGCAGTGAGAGCGAAAAAGAGAGCGGTCGATTTCATAATTGGGGAGAGGGGGAAGGGAAAAGGGGAAAATGACGAATGACGAATGTTGCCTCGAAAGGCGAGTTTTTCGTCATTCGTCATTCGTCATTTTTAATCCACTCCATTGACGACGTTTTCCAGCGGTTCACCGCGCACCGCGGCGAGGGCGATACGCGCCGAGGTGGCGCGCATTTCCAGCTTCGATTCCACGCTGCAAAATGCCGCGTGGCAGGTGACGATCAAATTCGGTGTCGCGGCTTCCTCCGCGGTTTGCAGCGGCTCGTCTTCCACCACATCGAGGCCGGCTCCGGCGATGCGTCCGGTGCGCAAGGCGTCGAGGATCGCGGTCTTTTTGATCACCGCTCCACGCGCGGTGTTCACCACGAACGCGCCGGGCTTGAGCAAGGCGATCTCCCGCTCGGCGAGGAGATGCCGCGTCTCTGCGGTGAGCGGGCAGTGCAGCGACACCACATCCGAATGTCGCAGCAATTCGTCGAGTTGGCGCACCCGGGCGAGGCCCACGGCCTTGTCGACGCCATTCGGCAGATACGGATCATAAAAGACGACCTTGAACCCGAGCGCCTTCGCCCGCAAAGCGGCCGCGGTACCGATGCGGCCGAGGCCCACGACACCGAAGGTGAGTTCGCGCAGACGCCGCAACCGCGGTTCCACGCGAATGGTCCAGCCAAGTTGCTTCGCCTCCTGGTCGAGTGGAAAAAGCTGGCGGCACAAGGCGAGCGCCAGCGCGATAGCGTGATCGGCCACTTCCTCGGTGCCATAATCGGGCACGTTGCAGACCGCGATGCCGCGCTCGCGGGCAGCCGCGATATCCACTGAATCGAACCCCACGCCATTGCGGATCAGCGCACGGCACTGGCGCAACCGGGCGAGACCGGCGGCGCGGATGGGGGTATTATGCCAGACGATAAGCGCATCCACTCCGCAGATTTCATCGGTGAAATCGTCATCGCTCGAACAAAGGAACCGGCGTACTTCGGCGGCATCGCCGATCACCGCGCGTTCCGCGGTGCATTCCGGTTCACCGAGCGGAGATTTCGCCCAGTCGATAATGCCGATGAGGGGTTTGGGGGAGGTCATGGGAGGTCGGAACGTCCTAGCAGGCCGCTCCGTCTCGGGAAAAGGAAATCGCATTGACGGAGCAGTGTGGCCATAGCGGCGCGCAGCGCTCCAAAAAAAGCCGTCATCCTGAGCGAAGCGGGGAATCATGGGCGGAACGAAGGACCTCTGACTTCTGCGGGTTTTCGAGCGGAGCTTCCACCACCTTGCGTGTGACTACACGCCCATTCTCCCACCGCCGTCGCCCACGGAGAGCAGAGGTCCTTCGCTCCGCACCCCGCCCGCCTTCGCCCACCGGGGCGCTCCGCTAAGGATGACGGTTGTTTCTTTCGAGCGCTCCGCGCCTGCACCGCCCTGCCTTCACTTCAAACATCCCGCCCTTGCTTATCCCCAGCGAAGCTGGCGACATTCGCCGCCATGCAAATGAATCTCGAAGGGCAAAAAGTAGTCGTCCTCGGCGCCGCGCAGGGCATCGGCCGCGCCATCGCCGAAGGCTTCGTAGCCGAGCGTTGCCGCGTCTGGGCGTTCGACCGCGAGGCACAAACCGCTCCCCTGTCCTCCGTCGAAGGCAACCTCCCGGGCGACGTGACGAAATACGACGAGCTGCGCGCCGCCGCGGAACAAATCGGCGACGTGGACCATGTCATTTTCACCGTCGGCGCCAGCTCCGGCAAATTCGGTTTTCCCTTTTGGAACCTGGAGCCCCGTGATTGGGCGCGCATCCTCGACATCAACCTGATCGGCGCCGTGAATGCCGCGCACGCCTTCGCCCCAAAACTCATCGCCCGCGGCAAAGGTTCGATGCTCTTTCTCGTCTCTGTTGCCGGGCAAATCGGTTCGCAGACCGATCCGCCGTACAGCGCGGCGAAAGCGGGACTCATCAATTTCATGCAATGCGCGGCGAAAGATCTCGCGCCGTACAATGTGCGCGTGAACGCGATCTCACCCGGGATGGTGCAGACGAGCTTGAACGAATCCGTATGGCGTGCCGGACAGGCGAACTTGCCTGCCGAGCAGCGGCAGGATTACGCGACGTGGGGCGGGGAGAAGATTCGCAAGGTCTCCCCGCTGGGTAAATGGCAGACCCCGCCGGAATACGCGGCCATGGCCGTCTATCTCGCCTCGGAGCACGCACGGAACATCACCGGCCAGACGATCAACATCGACGGCGGGCAGGTGATGCATGCGTGACGCCCCGCTCGGAGGGGCGCGCTCCTGCGCGCTCCCACTCTTTTCCTCCCGGCGGACCGCAAAAATCAGGAATGCGCAGGAGCGGATCTCTCCGGGTTGTCGTAGAGCATGAACAGCCCCGAGTGGTCCACATCTCCGAGGCCTTCTTTTTCAACCATGCGTTCCCATTGCGCGCGGCAGTTGTCGAGGGTCGGTGACTGGAATCCCAGCGACGCGGCGAGTTCGCAGATCAGGCGCACGTCCTTGAGTTGCAAAGCCGAGCGTCCACCGGGCACGAAATCGCGCCGCACCATGCGGTCGCCGTGCAGTTGCAGGATGCGGCTGTCGGCAAAGCCGCCGAGCAAAGCTTCGCGCACTTTCGCCGAGTCGACCCCCGCGAGTTCGGCGAGGCGCAGGGCCTGCGCCACGGCATCGATGGTCTGCGCAACGATGAGTTGATTCGCGAGCTTGGTCACCTGCCCGGAGCCGACGGGACCAAGGTGCGTGACGTTCTTGCCGACCACGCGCAGCACCGGCAGAGCGCGCTCAAATGCCGCATCGCTGCCGCCCGCCATGATGGTGAGGGTGGCCGCTTCCGCGCCGACCTGTCCGCCGGAGACCGGCGCATCGACCCAGGTCACGTGCCCGGCAAATTTCCTGGTCGCCGGCAAGCCAGTAGTTCCGAAGTCGATGACCAGCGCACCGGTCTGCAGGCCCTCGATCAATCCGCCCGGGCCCAACAAAACCTGTTCGATGACCTCCGCCGTGGTCAGGTTCAGGCAGATGATCCCAGCGCCAATTTCGCGCGCGAGTTCGGGCAGCGTGGCCGCGCGGCGCATCCCTGCGGCGACCGCGGCTTCCGCCGGCCCAGCACTGCGATTCCAAACGACGACGTCAGCGCCGGCTTCCTGGAGATGCCGCGCCATCGCGCGGCCCATGTTACCGAGGCCCACGTAACCGATCTTTTGGCCGGAGAGATTTTTGTCTGTCAGTTGCGAAGTCATAGGAACAGGAGGAAGGTATTACATGGGGGATGCGTCTATAATCCAGCCTGGCGATGACGGCAGCGCTGCAGCGCCGGGCAAAGCGGCGCAATCAACGCAAGCGGTATGGGGGCTACCCCCTTCCAGCGCACCGCGTTTTTTCGTCCATTTCTCTGTAAAATCGACTGAACAACCACCACCTCTTGCACGTCCAATCTGGCATGAAGAACATCCTGCTCAATTCGCTGGAAAGCCTGCTCTCGGTTAAACGGCAGCGACTTTCCCTGGCCCGCTCGCTGCGGTCTCGAATTGTGCTCAAACGCGAGATCCAACAACTCCAGCACCAGATCGACGAACTGCGAGCCAAACCTCTTTGACCTTCGCTGAAAGGAGTCCGTTATGATCTTCCTCTTCTTTCTCATGCTGCTTTACTTCGGATGTTTCTATCTGCTTTGCGGCCGCGCCGCGGAGCAGTGGTAGCAAAACAAGAGGCCGGTGCACGACTCACGTCGGCACCGGCCTGAGCTTTGGTTTCCTGATTTTCTACCGGCCTGCTTCCGTCGCCTTACTTCTTGGCGCCCTGCACCGGACCGAGGCGCTTCTTGCCGAGGGCGATGTCATCGATCCACACGGTGAAGCCCGGGTCGGTCGCGGCCTGGTAATTCGTCCAGCCGATCGAATAGGTATCGAACTTCGCGGGAATCTCCGACTTGTCGTACTGGCCGGCGCCCTTGTGCAGCGCGATGTCGGTGATTTCCTGGCCATTGACAAAGAACTGATAGGTCTGCGTGGCGGTGTCCGCGTGCCACTCGAGCAGCGTCCACTCGTCGGTGAATTGATTCGTCGTCTTCTGCGAGACGCCGAATTCCCCGCGGAGCTTCGTCTGCACGTTGTAGAGATACTTGAAAGCGCCGGTGCCATTCACCGAAAGGCCCACGAGGCGCACTTCGATCGGGTCATTCGCCAGCGGGCTGGTGCACTTGCCGGCGACCAGCGTGGTGTGAATGGACGCGCTTTTCTTGCCTTCCGGAATCACCGGGAGCGGCGTCGGCGTCTTTACCTTGTAGTAGAGCCGGCCCCAATGTTCACCGCCGAGCGCGGCAACCTTGTCGGGCGCGAGGGTGATGAAGCGACCGCCTTTGATAGCCGGTTCGATCTTCAGCGAATGCTTGCCGCTGTGCGCCGCGTCGTCGGCCACGCCGATGGCGCCGGTCTTGGTGAAGCCCTGCGGAATCTGACCGACGGCCGTGGATTCGAAGTCATTCGAGATGACGGTATCAGCCGCCGAAGCCTGGGCGAAAAGATGAGGTGTGGAGACCGCCAGCAATGCGGCGGAAAAGCAAAGGAGGGGCAATTTCATAACGCGAGTGATAGCAGGCTCGCGTGACTTGCGAAGAGAAATTCACACCAACTTGGCGTTGCGCGCCGTGGCCTCGAGCAGGAGCCGATCGGTGAAATGGAGCCGGCGCGCGAGTTCCCGCGCGAGGTTCATCATGAGCAGCGCAAAAAGCTCCAGATCCTCGTGTTTCAATTGAATGAGCGCGCGTTTCGAAAGCACCATGACCTCGCTATCCGTCGCCGCGCGGGCGGTGGCGGTGTGGCAGTGCATGGACATGAGCGAGGCTTCACCGCAACACTCGCCGCAGTGCAGTTCGTGTTTGTTAATCGTCACATCGCCATCCGTGATCTGGATATCGACCTGGCCATTCTTGATAATGTAGATCGCCGACGGCTCGTCGCCTTTTTGAAAAAGAATGTCCCCCTCCTCCACCTTCCAGAGTTCCAGACGGCGAAAGACACCTTCCCGCTGGGAGTCGGTGACGCCACCGAACAGTCGCAATTGGGAGATGATCTCGCTGACCGACTTAAAATCGGTCAATGGTGCGGTTCGAATCATCGGGATAAATATATCAAGGTTTCCACAGATACAAAGCAGGGAAAGGGCCACATCCGAGGAGAAGCTGGATAATAGACGCTTTGGTGCGATGCTTTATTCATGACTCGAACGACCCAAGCTTGCGTCATCTGTGGAGTGGCGCTGTTTTTTCTCTGGGGCGCACCCGGAAATGCCCAGCAACCCGCCGCCAAAACTCACGGCACGGGCTCGGCCATGAGTGTCACCAGTTCCGCTTTTCCGGCGGAGAGCCTGATTCCTCAGAAGTATAGCTGTGAAGGTGGGAATGTGTCGCCGCCGCTGAGCTGGACAGGCGTGCCGACGGGCGCAAAAAGCTTTGCGCTGATCTGCGACGACCCAGATGCGCCGGGCGGTACCTTTGTCCATTGGGTGTTGTTTAATCTGCCGGCCAGTGCGACGGCGCTCGCGGAAAAGACCGCAACGACGGCGACTCTGCCGAATGGCGCCCGGCAAGGGATGAATAGTTTCGACAAGGTCGGCTACGGCGGACCTTGTCCCCCGGAGGGCAAGCCGCATCACTATTTCTTCAAGGTCTACGCGCTCGATGCCACTCTCCCAGTGAAAGCCGCGGCCTCGAAGAAAGAGGTGGAACAAGCGATGGAGCACCACATCCTCGCCGAGGGTTTGCTGATGGGGAAGTATCAGCGGAAGAAGTAGTCCGGCGTGGGGGCTGCCGCACCGGAAGCATGGGAGGAAGAGGAATTATGGGAGTCCTATAACTCCTTTCTTCCTATTCCTCGTCTCGCGGTTTTCGAAGGTGGCATACGCCTAAACATGCACCAGGCAGCGATTCCAGTGTGTATGCAATGTTTTGTAGTCCGCGCGCTCTTGTGCACGGCTCTTTTCAGCGGCTGCACCCTCGTCCCACACCTCCACGGCGATCGCGCCTTCATCGATTACTGGCCGTCGCAGAAGACCGGCCAGTTAACCCTTGCGATCAAGGACAACATCGATATGCAGGGCGTTGTCACCACGGCCGGTTCGCGCTTTCTGCTCCGGCACGCTCCGCCCGCGAAAAAGGATGCCGCCTGCCTGGCGATCGCGCGCCAGCGCAAAGTACCGATCGTCGGCAAAACGACCCTCAGCGAATTTGCCGTCGCTCCCTCCGGCTTCAACGAATACTTCGGCACCCCGAAAAACCCGCTCAGCCGGGGCTGGCCGCGCCGCGTGCCCGGCGGCTCCTCTTCCGGTTCCGCGGTAGCGGTCGCCGACGGCGAGGCCGAGGTGGCTTTCGGCACCGATACCGCCGGTTCGGTCCGGGTGCCTGCGGCTTGCTGCGGTATCGTGGGTCTGAAAACCACTCGTCACCTCATTTCGCTGAAAGGGGTGTATCCTATCGATCCCATTGATCTCGATACCATCGGACCGATGGCTAAAGACGTCGAGCGCACGGCCAAGGGCATGGATCTTTTGGAAAATGGATTCATGGCGCAATACGCGGCGGCCCAAGCGGCGAAGCCCCGCGCGCAAGGCATTCGGGTGGGTCGCCTGTATCTCAAAGGCACCGATGCGAAAATTGACGAGGCCGTCGACCAGGCGCTGACTCGCACTGGATTTCAAATCGTCCGCCTCAGCGATTCGTTCCGCGACCAATGGGAGCAGGCCAAGAAGGATGGAAATACCATCGCCGCCGTCGGCATCTGGCAGAGCTACCAGGAATACGGCAGCACGGTGGGCATTAGCATGCGCACAAAGGATGGCATGCTGTTAGGCCGCAGCTACTATGGGGAAAGATATCGCGACGCGCTGGCCCGAAAAGCGGGTTGGCAGAGCGCGCTGCGAGAGACTTTGCAGCAAGTGGATTTCATCGCGTTGCCGACTTTGCAAACGACTCCGCCTCGGATGACGATCGACCTGCGAGTCGGGCTCATCGACACGCGCATGCTGGGTTTGCAAAACACCGTGCCGGTCAATCTCGCCGGCAACCCGGCCCTGGCGCTGCCGGTGCCGTTGGAAAACGCGGGCTTCCCCGTGACGAGCCTGGAATTGATCGGGCGCGCGCGAAGTGAAGCGGCGCTGCTCAACGCCGGGCGGTTGGTTGAGGCAGCTTTGAAACGGTCAAATTGAAACCGCCGCCGTTGGAAAAGAGATCGGACCGTAGAGCTCCGAGAGGCGCACCGATAGCTTCAGGTCAGGAAATCACCCGGCTCGCACATCGGGGAAAGGAATCCTGACGCCGCGGGAAAAACGCGAAACATCCACCGTTTCGCGACCCGACGAAACGTATGAAACACTATGAAAACTTACATTGCGATCCCGGCCCTGTTTGTCCTCTGTGCCTTCGGCACCACCAAATTGAATAGCGCTCCCACGACCAGCGGCAATCACCCCACCGCCAAGGAATGCTCCGACTGCGGCTGCAGCGGGCCGACCAAGGGCGGTGGCTGTCCCGACGAAAAAGGCAAGACCTGCAAGTGCGGCAAGAAGTAAGGCGCACCTGCAAAATGCATTCCACGACGGAGCAGGTCGCCCCGTCGTGGAAGTAAATGCCCGGCTTTCCTCAGCGGCAACTATGGCGCGCTGGGAGCCGGGATGGTCGTCGGCACTGTCTGGTGGGTTTTCAAATAGTATTCCCCGTCGCCGACCCACTCCAGGTATGCGGTGCTCGGGATCGTCCCGGGAGCGGATCCTTCATCATAATTGAGCACGCGGATCGCTTGGGTGGGAATGCCATTGACGGAGGCCGCGGGCATGATGCCGGTGCCTTCATCGAACTCGTCGAACATGGCGATGAAAAGCGAATTGATCGTAGCCCCAGTCCCCTGTTTGACGATGGCGCCGGCAGCTTCATACTGCTCCCAGAGGAAGCCACCCTGACGGCGTGGCAATGTGAAGCCCGCGCCGCTGGTTTCGTTTTGGTTGCTGGTGCCGGGATAGACACACGGCAGATATTTCCCGGGGAAGAGATTGACGTCTCCCTGCCAATGGCCGGTGCTGGCCTTGCTCACGCCACTGACGGTGGTGTAGTGACCCACCTCCCACGGCAGGTAGCAGTCGAGGCTTTCGATCATCGATCCCCATGCAGGATCATTCGCGGCGTCGGTCGCCCAGTTCCACTCTCCAGAGCCGACGATGTAAGCCTGATACTTCCCGGGGTTGTGAAAATAACTGATCAACGCATTGGCGACTGCGGTTTGCCCGAGTTGGTGGTTGGTATTGTTATAGAAAAATCCGAAGACCGCGACCACGGGCAATCCGTTGTGATGGAGATAGCCGGGACTGTTGGTCACGCCGCTGTCGACCATGCTTTGCCAGTGATTTTCCACGATGCTATCGACCGTGGTGGCCGGCGTGCCGGAGCAATCATACTCCAGCGCCCATACCCGGCCGGTCTGCGCGGCGGCATTTTGGACATAAGTCTGCACCTGGGTGATATCCGTGTAACCGCTGGGATAATGCCCGCCACCGGGGAGATAGTTGGCAAACTTTTGCAGGAAGACACCGTCGATGTCGTACTTTTCCATCCACGCAAAATGGCGGAGCACAGTGCGTTGATTGTCGGCGCTGTAGAGATTGGCCGTGGTGCCGTCCGGCAGGGTCATACCCGACGTGCTGAATTTCTCGGCGGCGCTGTAAAGGCTCATGTCCGGCCAGAAATCGACATTGAGATTGGTGCCAGTCAGCGAGGTGCCGCTATGGCACCAGTGCGACCAGGCATTCGTCGGATCGCCCACACAGCGAAACCAGCCCTGGTAGCCGGCGACCACTTTGTTATCGAAGCTGGTGGCGTCGGCGTGCTTGATCGTGACTTCCAGGTAGGGGGCGGTCGTCGGGCCACCATCGGCCGGGGCAAAGGCGAAGTTGGTTTGATGGCCGTCGCCGTTGGGCAGGCCGGATTGGTGGACCTGGAGCTTGAAACAAATCGCCGTGTTGCCAGCGTCCACTTGCTGCTGGACGAAATCGGTCACATCGAAGGCTTTCCAACCCACCTGGGCCGTGCCGTCGAGGACATTGCCGGCCAGCAACGTGCCGCCGGAATAATCCCCCATCGCGGCGCCCGTCGCCGAACCGCGATTGCTGTAACCGTAGAGATCGACCGAGTAACTGGCCGCGCTGTTGCCTCGCAGATACATCAGCAGCGTGACGTTGGCCGCGGCCTGGATCGAACTGACGTTGGCACTGCTCGCGGAGAAGGGCACATAAACGTGGCAGTTGTTGTTATCCACTCCCGATTCGCCCACGTTCAGCACCGCGCCTCCGGGCGTTCCGAGACTCGTATCGCTGTAGAGATTGCAATCGGCGAAGGAGGCGCCCACGGTGGCGACCGGGACGAGGGGCGCCAACTCGAACCCATTGAGGACTGCGATGTTATTGCCGTTGTTGAGACCGGTGCCCTGGATGGTGACGATGCCGGTGGAATTGGCCGTGACGATCAACGTCGTCGTGAAATGGTCGTTCCCCTCGGGATCGGCGGGGAAATTGTAGGCCTTCACATAATTGATCGAGCCGGTCGCCGCCGCGGCGCCACTGCTGAAATCCGTGTAACTCACACTCCCGCTGTAACTGTTGTCGTAGCTGTAGAGCGTCAGCGAATAATGGCCATTCGGAACCAGACCGGATATTGTGAGCCAGAGGTAGATTCCTGTGCCCACTCTTTCGCCGGCGAACGATTCGTAGAGCGCTCCATTGGTGAAAGCTCCAGAATTGGCCGGGCCGCCGCGATCGCGCACGATGCTGCTGGCGGTATTGCTCGTCGGGCTGGCCCCACCGGTCATTTTGACCGTGAGCGATCCTGCGGGACAGACGCTCGCATCGACGTTGGCAAACGTCCCGGAAATGGTCTGCACTCCATCCGTCGCGCCAGTGGTAACATGATAGAAGCTGGACTGTTGAGGACTCGAATTCAGCCCAAATTCCACATTTACATTGGCCCACGCGGCGGAGCCAAATACCAGCAGGGCAACAAGGCAGAGCAGCCAGCGCCTCGAGCAACGCTGGGGTTGGTCACGGATGATCGATGCGACAAGACCACGAGGGCAGCAGATGGAGGAGAGTCGGTGCATTGGGAGGTTCTCTTTGGGGGTTGAATTGGGAGCGGAGAAACCCGCCGGCTACGGCCGGTCTCCACTCGAGGAACAAGACGAACCCTATCTCCCCATATAGGTGAGGGTATCCCCTAAAGCGGGGATGAACTCACCAAAAGCTGGCCTGCTCGGCGGGCGATTCGTCCAGGCCCGCGGCGGCATCGCGCTCTTCATCCCGCAGCCCGCCCCACCATTCCTGCGCCTCGCGTTCCGAATATGCGAGGATCTGAAAGCTCTGCTTTCTCCAGTGCACCTCAATCGCACACGAACCGACCTCATCAGCACGGCAACGAATCCAGGGAACGCGAATGACTTTCATGGACTGCCCATTTGACCAAGTGGCCGACTCCAACGCACGCGGAATCAAACCATCGTCTCAAAAATCACCGTTCCGGTCGTGCTGTAAACCGTGAGGGGAGACTCCCCAGTTTCGCTCAATTCGCGCGCGGCATCGAGCGCCGCCAAAATGCTGTCGAATTCGCGGATGATCGCGTCACCGACGATCTTCAACGAACATTTACAATCTTGATGGCAGTAAATCTGAAAATGCACGACGGGGCATTTTTGAAGATTCCAAGCGACATTTCAATCATTCTTGTAGGTAAAACTATGTATAAAATTGCTGGTTTTTCAGATTTTGGCGCCGTCTGACCCTGCCAAAACGCACAAAACGAGACATTTGCAGACGGGAAGACGGCAGGCCAAACGGCCGCATTCGGAGCCAGAAAAAACCACCCCGATCGAGAAAAAAGGTGGTGCGCGGTACAGGGTTCGAACCTGTGACCCCTACCGTGTCAAGGTAGTGCTCTACCGCTGAGCTAACCGCGCATGGGTGAAGCGAGGCGGGGAAAGTAGGCGCACGACCGTGGCGTGGCAAGCACACTTTTGGAGGAAAAATTGCGGGACGCCATTTCGCGCGTTTTGGCGGCGCATCCCGGTGCGCGGCCTCGCTTTGCGGTGGGCGAAAGGATCAGCGCCGAACCCTCACTTCTCCGGTGGCTCGTAGACGTAAAGGCCTTCGATCGTTACTTCCCCGTCTCCATTGGTGATCAGTTCCAGGGTGTGCTTTTGATTCGGCAGGTTGCGAACCAAGGGCTCGACGAGTTGCCCGGCTTGCTCCGCTTTGAAACTGACGGTGCCGACGGCACTGCGAAAGACATCGAAGCGGAAGGTGTCACCGTTGCTCGCTCCGTAATCCACGGGCCGGCCCTTTTTCTCGACGCGTCCCTGCCGCCAGAATTTCGGGTCGAGGTGGATCTGGCCGGACTTGCTGGTGAAGGTTTCGGCGAGGTTGCCGGTCCCATCCGGGCCGGTGACGCTGCCCTCGAGCCGGTAGTCGCCGGTGTGACTGGTCATGGTGATCGTCCACCCTTGCGGCACGGGATGGCCGCCGAGGTCCACGGTGTGCGGAATGCGCCAGGCGTGGGGCTTATTCGGCTGAATGTAGTTCATCAGGAAGACCGGCGCCTGCTCCGCCGGGAGTCCGTCGATCAGCACTTTGACCGAACCGCCGCCCGCGGACTTGCGGCCGATCAGGTCGATCTGCGTGCCGGTGAAAGTAACTTTCAGCCGGGCGCCGGCGGCGTTGCTTTGCGCCACGCCGCTGGCGGTTGTCCATTTACCCGAGAGGTTCACCTGTTCGGTGGCAGTGCTGTCCGGAGGTGTCACTGAAATCCGCCGTTCCCGGGATTCGGGCTTTTCGGTCACCTGATCCGACTCCACGAGGTGGGCACTCACATTGTCCCAAATGCGGATGCGCCCATGCATGTTTTGGTGATTGTGATCGGCGAGCAGATCGTCCGGCACCAATCCTGCCTGCTTGATGTAGTCCGCCATCTCGCGGCGACTATCGACGAACTCAGCGCCGTGTTTCTGACAAATCTCCCGCACCTTGTCCCACGGCACACCGGCTCCGTGCTCGATATCCTCCGGCGTCATGGTGCTATCGGGCTTGAAGTGCAGCGAGGGAATGAGGATGTCCGCGGTGGTGCAACGGCGGATGTCCGTGAGCATGGCATCAAGCCCTTCCAACGTTCCGCTCGTGTAACTGAAAATGAGGTCGGGCTCCTCCGCGGCCACGAATTGCCGAATCCAGCCATCGATGAATTCCCACGGTTCGCCAGGTCCGCCGTGCTTGCGATAAATGATCTGCGGCGCATGCGGAAAGCGTTCGCGGATCGCGCGAATCAACTCCGAACCATCGCCCTCGCGATCGGTGAAGCTCGACCCCAGTGCCCAGATGACGAACGGCTTCCCCGGAAGCCCAGCCTTGCCTTCCCACTTCGCCACGGAAAGGGCGAGATTCTTTCCATCGCCGGGCAGCGTCTTCGCCGTGTAGGGCGGAAAATTGGCGCGCTCGGCTTGATAAGCCGCCTTGATCTCCTCGTCCGTGACCGTGCGCAGGCGGACATCATCGAGGCTGACGAATTGCCCGTCAGCGCCATTCTCCCGCGGGTCGATATGCACCTGCACCGTCTTGCATTGCGCCGGCACCATGAAATAGAAGCCCTCCTGGCGCCACTCGCCGTGGGTATCGAGCGGGAAGTCCTGATAGAAGATTGGCGTATGGATCATGGTGAAGCTGGGTTCGCGCTCGTCAGAGGTGAAGGAGATCGTCGTCCACGGATCCACGGCGGTGTTGATCCAGAAAGAAAGCAGGACGGGCGTCCCCGGTTGCACCGGCACCGTCGGGCTGTTCAGCCCGGAACTCTTTTTCGCCTTCAACCGGAGATATCCTTTCCCCTCCGGCGCATCGCTGGCGGCCGCGATCTCACCCCCGCCCGATCCCCAACCCGCCGGAAGTTTTTCCCCGGCCTCGAAGTTACTTTCCATCAAGACCGTGGTTCCTGCCGGCACGGGAAAGGCCGTGCGACGGATACAACGCAACCCCGCCCGATCTTGCGGCGCGGAATCACCCGCCCCCAGCGCGTTCAATAACAGCGAGGGAATGCCAATGATCAAACCAGCGGAAAGACGAGTATTCATGATAGTGCAGTGCTCTGATGACTGCGTCGGCCCGGAAGCCTTGGAGTCAAAAACTTCCGCAAGCCCGTAAACATGGCGCAACCGGCTCGCCTTGAGGATCTTGTATATCAACGGTTCGCGTTCATTCTTCCGCGAAATTCCCGGAGTAACATGCAGGCGGCACGGGATGTGCGAATGTACAGCTATCCGGGAGGCTCCGGCTTTTCGGCACGCGAACATGAACCTCTACGTCTCTCCGCACGACGCGGCGATCGCCGCGGAGCGCCAGTGTCCGCACTGTCGCGGGAGCGGACGGCGTCTCGATTTCATGGTCTCGGGGATGCGCGTCATTGCGCCCTGTACCTGCCCGCTCGGCGAAAACGAAACGACCATTTGTGAGATCGGCAACGCGCGCGCGCGCAATATCCACGACCCGTCGCAACACCGGCGACCATCCAATATTCTCGGCCGGCCGAAGACCGCCGCCGCTTATTGGAGCCGCGTCCGCCCGCAGGATGAAGTGCTCAAGGGTTTGAAATACTGATCTACCCGCCTACTCCCCGTCGTTCCCAATTGCGTTTTGCGGACAAATCGCCTCGGCATTCTCCGCCGCGGCCAATTCCTCCTCCCCCTCAGGCTGCTTGAAAAAATAGACGTAAGTCTCGTCATCGTTGTATTTCAGCAACTGCGGCGCTTCATCAAGGCATACACGACAGGGCGTGCAGGTATCATCGACATACCACGGTCCCGGAGCATTCTCCGGCAATTTATGTGTCTTCTCGGCCATGCGGCCGGACGACTAACCGATCCCGCCCTCTCTGACAATCCGTTTATGCCCGCTTTTAGATGTTTATGGCTTTTTTCAGTAAGTCGGCTACAAACACGGTGCCAGCCGGGCTTGCCCGCCTTTCCACGGCTGCCAACCCCGCATAGGAACGTGAAAATACCCGATAGCAAGATCACCCAGAACCTCCGGCGCCTCATGCGCGAGATCCACGAGCCGGCCAGCCTTTTCTCCGGCATGACCATCCAGCAATCGCTGGCTCCGGAAAACATCATCATTTTCAAGCGCACGGATACCACGCTACTCAAACCCGAGGGTGTCAGCGTCAATTTTCACCACCGCTTCGAATTGGTGAGCGTGCTCGATACCGCCGCCCCGGCGCGCATCGATCGCACAACTTACGATCTGCATCCCGGCGAGTGCGCGCTCATCTTCCCGAATCAATTCCACCACTTCATGGACGTTTCGAAGAGCCATCTCGACTGGCTCTTCATCACCTTCGAGTTGAAGAATCACGACGCCATCCGCTCGCTGCAAAACTCGCCGCGCGTGCTCGATCTCACCTGTCTCGAGTTGCTCAACAACATCGTCCAGGAGTTCGTGCATCCGAAGAATGTCGCTCAGGATACGCTGGAGATTTCCTATGCGCTGTCCCGCGTCCTGCTGCATTTGCTCGATTGCCCACCGTTGCCGACGGATCGCCGCGACATTCACTCCAGCGACGACGTGCGCGATGTCATTCTCGAAAGCATCAATAAATACGTCCGCGCCAATCTGGGCCGCGCCGTGACCATCGCGGATATCGCCGGCGAACTGGGCTACAGCGTGAGCCATCTGCGCGCGGTCTTCCGCGATCGCCTCGGCGTGAGCCTCGGCAAATACATGCGCGAATCTCGCCTGTCGGAAGCGGCGCAGTTACTCCAGTCTTCAGGACTCAATGTCTCCGACATCGGCGAACGCTGCGGCTTCGAGTCGCTCTATGCTTTCTCGCGCGCCTTCCGCAAAGCTTACGGCATCCCGCCGCGCACTTACCGCCAGCTGGTGCAGGAAGGTGGTCCTTTGCCGGTCTCGGGTAAGAAGAGCTGAGTTCCCCGGTCCGCCCGATGTTTGTCATAAAGGGATAGTTATCTTGCGAATTAGACGATTTCGCTGGTAGTTGACCGGTCACTTTCCATGAAAGCACTCGTCAAAGCGAAATCCGAGCCCGGCCTCTGGCTGCAAGACGTCCCCGAACCGCAATGCGGGATCAACGACGTGCTCATCCGCGTCGATCGCACCGGCATCTGCGGCACCGACCTCCACATTTACAAGTGGGATGCGTGGGCGCAGAAAACGATTCCCGCGCCAATGGTGGTGGGCCATGAGTTTGTCGGCGAGGTCGTGCAGGTCGGCGAGAACGTGAGCGACTTCTTCCCCGGCGAAATCGTCAGTGGCGAAGGCCACGTGGTCTGCGGACGCTGCCGCAATTGTCTCGCCGGCCGCCGCCATCTCTGCGCGCACACCGTGGGCGTGGGGGTGAATCGCCCCGGGGCTTTTGCCGAGTATCTCTCGCTGCCGATGACCAATGTCTGGCATCACCGCCCGGGCATCGACCTCGACGTCGCGAGTATCTTCGATCCGCTGGGGAATGCCGTGCACACCGCGCTCAGTTTCGATGTGCTTGGCGAAGACGTGCTGATTACCGGTGCCGGCCCCATCGGCCTCATGGCCGCGGCGGTCGTGCGCCACGCGGGCGCGCGCTATGTCGTCATCACCGATGTGAATGAATATCGCCTCGGGCTCGCCAAAAAGATGGGCGTGGACGTGGCATTCAATGTCACCAAGGGCTCGCTCGCCGAGGTGCAGAAGCAACTCGAGATGGCCGAGGGTTTCGACGTGGGCCTGGAGATGAGCGGTAACCCCGCCGCCTTCCGCTCCATGATCGATAACATGGCTCACGGCGGCAAAATCGCCATGCTCGGCATCCCGAGCGAAGACATCGCTATTGACTGGAACAAGGTCGTCTTCAACATGCTCACCATCAAAGGCATCTACGGCCGCGAGATGTACGAGACATGGTACAAGATGAGCGTGATGCTCCAGAGCGGGCTCGATATTTCCCCAGTCATTACCCACCGCTTCGGTGCGGATGAATTCGAGAAAGGCTTCGCGGCGATGAAGTCCGGCGAAAGCGGCAAAGTCATTCTCGACTGGAAAGTTTTCCGCTGATTTCCGCTCCGTCGGAAGCCAGCCCCATCCCCCATCCCATCGAATGAAAACGCTCAGCATCCTCGCGTCCATCGCGCTCGCGTCCACCACCTTCGCCGAGCTCCGTGTCCCCGCCTCCACGGCCTATCTCGACCCCAACCCCGATGGGGCGAAGGTCACCAGGGAAGGGATCTCCGGCTGGACGAATCCGCAGATCACGGTGACGTGGTTTGGGGAGATCAAGAATCCCGGCATGCTCGATGCCTCGGTCGCCCTGCGCCTCCCATCAGGAGCCAATAGTCGCTGGCGTCTCGCGGTCGGCAGCCAGGCGCGCGAAGCGCAGGCTGTCGGCAAGGGCCAGCCGGTCACCGTCAAATTCGGCACCTTCAATGTCCCGAATGCTGGCTACGTGAAGTTTCAGCTCACCTCGCTCAATCCCAAGGACAAGCCGGCCGGTGATCTCGATGCGCTCATTCTCGACGGCACCGCAACACAGGGCGCGCACTTCAACCTCGACCCGCGCCGCAATGCGGCGAGTGTCCACCTGAAATACGAGACGCCCGCCAATGCTGAGGTGGCGCTCTTCTACAACGAAGCCACCGCCGTCACCGATCCGGTCGCGACTTACTATATGGCCTGCGGCTTCGCGCGCGGCTACTTCGGCATGCAGGTCAATTCGCCCACCGAGCGGCGGATCATTTTCTCCGTATGGGACAGCGGCGCGGGACAAACGGCGAAAAACCGCACCGACGTCCCGGATGAAAATCGGGTAAAGCTGCTCGCCAAGGGCGAGAACGTCGTGGCCAGCGATTTCGGCAACGAAGGTACCGGCGGCCACTCGCACCTCGTCTACAATTGGAAGACCGGCCAGCCGCAAAAGTTCATCGTCACCGCCAAGACGGAGGGAGATCACACCGATTACACCGGTTATTGGTTTCAACCCGAACAGCACGTCTGGAAGCTCATCGCCAGCTTCCGCGCGCCGCACGATGGCAAATGGCTGCGCGGTCTCTATTCCTTCAGCGAAAACTTCGGCGGCTCGAACGGTCATTTGCAACGCAAGGTGCTCTTCGGCCCGCCATGGATTCGACTGACCGGCGGCAAATGGCAGGAGATTACCGAGGCCAGCTTCAGCCATGACGGCACTGGGAAGGAAAACCGCCTCGATCGTTTCATGGGCGTGGAAAGTGGCCGCTTCTTCCTCTCCAACGGGGGCTTTGTCCCCGGCTACACGAAATACGGCGACAAATTCACCCGTCCAGCCAGCGGACGGCCGCCGGAGATTCAGTTACCATCCGTGTCGAATTGAACCGACCTATGCGCCAGGCATGCCGCTCATTTCTTTCCGCGTTTTACCGACAGCGGAAACTTCGGCGCCAACTTCGAATTGGGAAGTTCGCCACTAGCATTAAAAAAGCGCATCCGTCCATCTTTGTCGCACAACCAGTATTCGAGAGCTCCTGCAGCAAGATACAGATCCTTTTTGTAAAACATCTCCTCCACTGTATTCGACGGCGAGAGCACCTCAACGCAGATTTCCGGCGCAATCTTGCAGCTGAAGTCTTCGGCAACTTCCGCCCACCGCTGCGGAGAAAGCCAAGCCACATCGGCTTCCTTCGTTCCATCACTCGTCTCGATCGCACATTCGATAACGACTTCACCGCGTGGCTTTTGACTGGCCAGAAGCACCGCGATCCGGGCACCAAAGGATCCATGGTAATTGGAGCTCGGACTCATGATGATTTGCCCCTGGGCGTTCGATTCAATTTTGAACGGCGCGTCCTCAAAACGTTTGTCTTTGCAGAGCTGTTCCCAAGTCATCAGCCACCCTTAGCATGAACATATATGGTTGAAAAGTTCCGAAACCATCTTCTCCAACAACTCACCGACATCCGCGCCGCCGGTCTCTATAAAAGCGAGCGGATCATCACCACGCCGCAGGATGCCCACATTCGCGTGACGCCGGCCGCCGGCAGCGCCGGTGCGGAACGCGAGGTGTTGAATCTGTGCGCGAATAATTATCTCGGCCTGGCCGAGCATCCCGATGTGGTCGCCGCGGCACATGCCGCGCTGGATCGCTGGGGCTATGGGCTTTCCTCCGTCCGCTTCATCTGCGGCACCCAGCAATTGCACAAGCAACTGGAAGCGAAGCTCAGCGAGTTTCTCGGCACCGAGGACACGATTCTCTATTCGTCCTGCTTCGATGCGAATGGCGGCCTCTTCGAAACGCTGCTCGGCCCGGAAGACGCGATCATTTCCGATGAGCTGAATCACGCCTCGATCATCGACGGCGTGCGCCTCTGCAAGGCGCAGCGTTATCGTTACAAGAACAACGATCTCGCCGACCTGGCAGCGAAGCTGCGCGAGGCCGCGGAGAAAGGGGCGCGCTTCAAGATGGTCGCCACCGATGGTGTTTTCTCGATGGATGGCTACATCGCCAATCTGCGCGGCATCTGCGATCTCGCGGAGCAACACGGCGCGCTCGTCATGGTCGACGATTCGCACGCCGTCGGTTTCATGGGCCGAACCGGCCGGGGCGCGCATGAGCATTGCGAGGTCATGGGTCGGGTGGACATTCTCACCGGCACGCTGGGCAAGGCGCTCGGCGGCGCGAGCGGCGGTTACACCAGCGGACGCAAGGAAATCATCGAACTGCTCCGCCAGCGTTCCCGACCTTATCTTTTCTCCAATACCCTCGCGCCGAGCATCGCCGGCGCCTCGCTCAAAGTGCTCGAGTTGCTCAGCGCCTCGACCGCTCTCCGCGACAAACTGGAAAGCAATACCCGCTTCTTCCGCGAGGCGATGAGCCAGCTCGGCTATACCATCCTGCCCGGTACCCATCCCATCGTCCCGATCATGCTCGGCGAAGCCACCCTCGCGCAGCGTCTCGCCGAGGCGATGCTGCAGCGCGGCGTCTATGTGGTCGGCTTTTTCTATCCGGTCGTGCCGCAGGGCAAGGCGCGCATTCGCACCCAGATCAGCGCCGCCCATTCGCGAGAAGACTTGGAATTCGCGGTCGAGGCCTTCGCCGATGCCAAACGGGAACTGGGAATTTGAATCGACCCTGGCGAATTCGGAAGAGCGAGTCGCCGACACTTGCGTTCCTGGAGTGCGGCGTTGCATCCGCCGCTTTTCGAGGACCGGCTCCCAAGGCGGCGGGTGCAACGCCGCACTCCCAGACGCTGTCGCGAAGGACCACGGCAGGTGACTAACGCACCCTCTTCTCAATCCATGTAACCCCTGCCCCGATTTATGGTATCTTCTCGATGCAGTTAACCACGTGCATGAACCTCTCCGTCCTTGAGTTCTACACCATCGGTATCGGGCCGAGTAGTTCCCATACGGTCGGACCGATGCGAGCCGCGCGCCGCTTCATCACGCGCTTAAATGAAGCCGGAGCACTGGAGAAGACGACCCGTGTCGAGGCGCACTTGTATGGTTCGCTCGCCCTCACCGGCCGCGGACACGGCACCGATCGCGCCGTCATTCTCGGGCTCGAAGGCGAAGCGCCGGAAACCATCGATGTCGATTCAATGGCCCTGCGTCTCGACGCGATTCGCTCCCAACATCGGCTCAAGCTCGGTGGCACGAAATCCATTGGCTTCGATGACCGGCGGGATTTGCAGTTTCATCGATCGGAAGTACTGCCCATGCATCCGAATGGCATGCGTTTTGTCGCCTTCGACGCCGCGAATGCCGAACTGCTCAGCCGCACCTACTACTCGATCGGCGGCGGCTTTGTGGTGAACGAGAACGCCGCGCAACGCGACGAGTTGACCACCGATCAACGTCAACTCCCCTTCCCTTTCCACACCGGCGACGATATGCTGCGCATGGCTCGCGAATCCGGCTTGAGCATCAGCGAAATGACCTTGCGCAACGAAGCCGCCTGGCGCTCGGAAGCGGAGACCCGCGCCGCACTCCTGCGTGTCTGCCGGGCGATGCAGGAGTGTGTGGAACGGGGTTGCCACGGCAAGGGCGTGTTGCCCGGCGGACTGCGCATCCCGCGGCGGGCGCCTCTCATTTATCAGGAACTCGTCACCCACCCGGAAGCCGCCCTGCAGGACCCACTCACCGCGCTCGATTGGGTGAGCCTGTGGGCCATGGCCGTGAATGAAGAGAACGCCGCCGGCGGTCGCGTCGTCACCGCGCCGACCAATGGCGCCGCCGGCATTCTTCCCGCCGTGCTCCACTTTCTCCTGCGCGTCCAGCGCGTCACCGACGAAGACAAACTCGTGCGCTTCCTCCTCACGGCCGGCGCGATCGGTATTCTCTACAAGCTCAATGCCTCCATCTCCGGGGCGGAAGTCGGTTGCCAGGGTGAAGTCGGCGTGGCCTGTTCCATGGCCGCCGCCGCCTTATGCGAAGCGCTCGGCGGCACCGTGCCCCAGGTCGAGAACGCCGCGGAGATCGGCATGGAACATAACCTCGGCCTGACTTGCGATCCGGTCGGTGGCCTCGTCCAGGTACCCTGCATCGAACGCAATGCCATGGGCGCGGTCAAGGCGATCAACGCCGCACGTCTCGCCCTGCGCGGCGACGGCACGCACCGCGTCTCGCTCGATCGTGTCATCGCCACCATGCGCCAGACCGGCGCCGACATGAGCACGAAATACAAGGAGACCTCGCGCGGAGGGCTGGCCGTCAACGTAACCGAGTGCTGAGCTGGATTTCTTAATCTTACTCTTGATCGTAATCTTAAATCCCCACGGCACATTCGCAGGAGAGATTACAATTAAGAGGATCAAGAAGCCGCCGCCGCTTTTCCACCTACCGACGATGGACACCATCTCCGCCACGATCCTGCTGCTCACCATCATGGATCCGCTGGGGAATGTGGCCAATTTCATCTCCGGCCTGCGCAGTGTGCCGCCGGAGCGGCGCCTGCGCGTCATCGCCCGCGAACTCGTCATCGCCCTCCTCATCCTGCTCCTCTTTCTTTTCTGCGGACGATGGATCATGTCGCTGCTTCACCTGAAGGAAGAAGCGCTCTTTATCAGCGGCGGCATCGTCCTCTTTCTCATCGCCCTGAAGATGATCTTCCCACCGAGCGTGCGGGAGCGGGATGAGGTCGCCCTCGAACCCTTCATCGTCCCCCTCGCCACGCCGCTCATCGCCGGCCCGTCGGTGCTCGCTACTCTGCTCGTCCTCGTCAGTTCGCAACCTGAAGCCATGGGACGCTGGCTCGTCGCCCTGCTCACCTCCTGGGCCATTACCGCCGCCGTTCTGTTGCTTTCGCCGGCCATCTCCCGCATCCTGAAACAGAAGGGCTCCATGGCCGTCGAGCGACTCATGGGGATGCTCCTCGTGATGATCGCCGTGCAAATGTTTCTCAACGGTCTGAAGCAATATCTTCAGTCGTAATCCACCCGTTACGCATTTGCGTAGCTAGCCCGACGAGCCAATCCTGCTAATAGAAAGCCCCTCCCCTGGCATATCCCAACGGCCATTTTCACCATGCGCTTCCGCCTCCCTCCTCTTTCGCAAAACCGCTGCGCACAAGCTCTTGCGACCAGCCTTATCCTCGCCGTCGCTGGCCCCGCCGCCGCCGCCGATTCCGGGAAGCTGCAGTTCAATCGCGACATCCGTCCGATCCTCTCGGACAACTGCTTCGCCTGCCACGGCACCGATTCCAAAAAGCGGGAAGCCAAACTGCGGCTCGATATCCCGGAGAGTGCTTACAAGCCGAACGACGATGGCGACATCGCCATCACACCCGGCGACATCGCGAAGAGCGAGGTGTGGCAGCGCATCATCAGCGATGACAAGGACGACATGATGCCCCCGCCCAAGGCGCACAAGACGTTCACCGCCGGACAGAAGGAGACGATCAAACGCTGGATCGAAGAAGGCGCGAAATATCAAAAGCATTGGGCTTTCGAAGCCCCAGTGAAGCCGCCGGTGCCCGAACTCCGGTCGCCGAACTCAGATCTTCGAAACCCCATCGACGCCTTCATCGACGAGCGCTTGCAAAAGGAAGGTCTCACTCGCTTGCCCGAGGCAGATCGCGAGACGCTTCTCCGCCGTGTGACCTTCGACCTCAACGGCTTGCCACCCACTCCCGCCGAGACCGACGCCTTCCTCGCCGACAAATCGCCCGACGCTTACGACAAGGTGGTCGATCGACTCCTCGCCAATCGCCATTACGGCGAACACATGGCGCACTACTGGCTCGACCAGGCGCGCTACGGCGACACGCACGGCCTGCATCTCGACAACGAGCGCTCGATGTGGCCCTACCGCGACTGGGTCGTCGATGCTTACAATCGCAACCTGCCTTTCGATCAATTCACCATCGACCAGGTCGCCGGCGATCTCATTCCCAATGCCACGCGCGAGCAGATCATCGCCAGCGGCTACGACCGGTGCAACGTGACGACCAGTGAAGGCGGCTCCATCGACGCGGAATACGTCTTTCGCTACGCCGTGGATCGCACGGCAACGGTGGTCAACACCTGGCTCGGTCTCACCGCGCAATGCGCCGTCTGTCACGACCACAAATTCGACCCCATTTCGCAAAAAGAGTTTTACCAACTCTACTCCTTTTTCCATAGCGCGGCCGATCCGGCGATGGACGGTAACAAGCTGCTCACCCCACCCATTCTCAAGCTCACCACCCCCGAGCAGGCCAGCAAGCTCGCTGAATCCGAGGCGAAGATTTCCAGCACGGAAAAGGAGATCAAGGAGGCGCTGGCCAAGGTCGAATACACGGATCCGGCGACCGCCCAGTCGCGACCGCCGATCGAGGAGAAGGAGACGGTCTGGCTGGACGACGACTTTCCCGCAGGCGCCAAGCCGCAGGTCGCGGGCGAACCGGTGAAGTGGATCACCGCCGAAGAAGGTCCGGTCTTCAGCGGCAAACGCGCGCTCAAGCGTACCGGCAAGGGCATGGTGCAGGACTTCTATTCCGGCGGCGCCGCGCCGCTGGAAATTCCGCCCGACGGCAAACTCTTCGCCTACGTCTATCTCGACCCGGCCGATCCGCCCAAGGCCGTGATGCTCCAATATCACAAGGGCGAATGGCTGCATCGTGCGGTGTGGGGCGACTACGAGGCCATTCAATTTGGCAAGGCCAACAGCACCGAACGCGTCAACATGGGCGCGCTGCCGAACACCGGACTCTGGACGCGCCTGGAAGTCGACGCCGAGAAGGTCGGCCTCAAGCCCGGCGATCTCCTCACCGGCCTCGCTTACACACAATTCGACGGCACGGTGTATTGGGACAAGGCCGGCGTCAGCGGCCGCATCGATCCCGCCGCCAATCCCACGACTTCGCAACTCGCCTGGGAAAAATTGCATGACGGCAAGAACTCGCCGGAGCTTCCCGTCGACATCAACAAGATCTTCCGCGGCACGGGTCGCAACGCGCGCAGCGAGGCGCAGAAGAAGGATCTCCGCAATTACTATCTCGCGAACGTTTATGCCGGAGCCAGGGCCACCTTTGAGCCGATGAACCGGGCACTTGCCGAAGCGAAGAAGGAGCGCGACGGCATCGACAATGTCGTACCCGCCACCCTCGTGATGGCCGACATGCCGCAACCGCGCGATAGCTTCATCATGATCCGCGGCCAGTACGACAAACCTGGCGAGCAGGTGCACAGCAACGTACCCGCGATGTTCCCGCCACTGGCCAATGCGACGAACCCCACGCGGCTCGATCTCGCCCGCTGGCTGGTCGCACCGGAAAATCCGCTAACTGCGCGCGTGACCGTAAACCGGCTCTGGCAGCAGTTCTTCGGCATCGGCATCGTCAAGACTTCCGCCGACTTCGGTTCGCAGGGCGAGCCGCCGAGCCATCCCGAGTTGCTCGATTGGCTGGCCGTGACCTTCCGCGAATCCGGCTGGGACGTGAAAGCGCTCGTTCGCCGCATCGTCACCTCAGCGACCTACCGGCAGTCCTCCGCCGCGTCACCGGAACTCTGGAAGCGTGATCCGGAGAACCGCCTGCTCGCCCGCGGTCCCCGCTTCCGCCTGGACGCCGAGGAAATCCGCGACAACGCACTCTACGTCAGCGGCCTGCTGGTCGACAAGGAAGGCGGCAAAGGTGCGCGCACCTATCAGCCGCCGAACATCTGGGAACCGGTCGGCTTTGTCGGCAGCAATACGCGCGAATACAAGCAGGACCATGGCGAAGCGCTCTACCGCCGCACCCTCTACTGCTTCCTCAAGCGAACGGCGCCGCCGCCCTTCATGACCACCTTCGACGCGCCGTCGCGCGAGCAATTCTGCACCCGACGCGAACGCAGCGACACGCCGCTCCAGGCGCTCCAGCTCATGAACGACGTGCAGCACTTCGAAGCCGCCCGCGCGCTCGCCGGTCGCATCCTCACCGAAGGCGGCGAAGGTTCACAGGCGCGCATTACCTGGGCGTTCCGCACCGTCGTCGGACGGCACCCCAATGACCACGAGACGCTCATCATCTGGAGCGCCCTGGAGAAGCACCTCGCGCGCTATCAAAAGGATCCGGAGGCCGCCAAGGCCGCCGTGCATACAGGGGAATCCGCGCCCCCTGCCAATCTCCCCGAGCCCCAGCTCGCCGCCTGGACGCTCGTAGCCAACTTACTCCTGAACCTCGACGAAACCGTCACGAAGAACTGAAGCCATGGACCCTCTCTTCCACCACGAATTGCTCCAAACCCGTCGTCAATTCTTCGGCAATACTGGGCTTCGTCTCGGCGGGATCGCCCTCGGTCTGATGGGCGCACGATCGGGATTATTCGGTGCGACCTCGGCGAACCCTCCGGCTCCGATTACCAAGGTACATCCTGCTTTGGCGGGTTTCCCGAATTTCGCGCCCAAAGCCAAACGCCTCATCTATCTCCACATGAACGGCGCGCCGTCGCAGCTCGACTTGTTCGATTACAAGCCGCGGCTCGTCGAGCAGTTTGACAAGGACCTGCCGGATTCCATCCGCAACGGCCAGCGCATCACCACCATGACCAGCGGGCAGACGCGCTTCCCCGTGGCGCCGTCGATGTTCAAGTTCGCGCAGCACGGCAAGTGCGGCACGTGGGTCAGCGAGCTCCTGCCGAAGACCGCGGAGATTGTGGACGAGATCGCGCTCATCAAGTCGGTCAACACCTCGGCCATCAACCACGATCCGGCGTGCACCTTCGTCATGACGGGCAGCGAGATTCCCGGTAAAGCCAGCCTCGGCTCGTGGCTTTCCTACGGCCTCGGCAGCGAGAGCAACGATCTGCCCGCCTTCGTCGTGCTGACGCCGAACTGGTCCTCGAAAGCCAACGCCCAGGCGCTCTTCACTCGGATGTGGTCGAGCGGTTTCCTGGCCACGCGTTACACCGGCGTCGCGCTCCGGGCGGTCGGAGACCCCGTGCTCTACATCGACAATCCCGCCGGCGTGAACCTCAACGACCGCCGCACCATGCTCGATGCGCTGAACCAGCTCAATGAGCTGAATTATCAGCGTTTCTCCGATCCGGAAACGCAGACCCGTATCGCGCAGTACGAGATGGCCTTCCGCATGCAAAGCTCCGTGCCCGATCTCACCAACCTCGAGACCGAGGACGCCGCGACGCTCGAGCTTTACGGCTCCGATGTGAAGAAGCCGGGCTCGTTTGCCGCCAGCGCGCTGCTCGCCCGGCGTCTCGCCGAGCGCGGCGTGCGGGTGGTGCAAATCCTCCATCGCGGTTGGGATCAGCACGGCAATCTGCCCAGCGAAATCCGCGCCCAATGCGGCGACGTTGACCAGGCCACCGCTGCGCTGATCAAGGACCTCAAGCAACGCGGTATGCTCGACGATACACTCGTCGTCTGGGGCGGCGAATTTGGACGCACCGTCTATTCGCAAGGCAAACTCACCAAGGACAACTACGGTCGTGACCATCACCCGCGCAATTTCTGCATGTGGATGGCCGGCGGCGGCGTGAAACCGGGCATCGTTTACGGCGAGACCGACGACTTCTCCTACAACGTCGTCGAGAACCCCGTGCACCTGAACGATCTCAACGCCACCATCCTTCAGTGCATGGGCATCGATCACTTGCGCTTCACCTACAAATTCCAGGGCCTCGATCAACGCCTCACCGGAGTCGAACCGGCCAAAGTGGTAAAAGATATTCTCGCTTGATTCCTGCGGCTCAGTCGTCAGTCGATCGCTCCACCCGAAAGATACGCCGAGCCAATATCCCGGAGGATGTCCTTCGGCGAGTCCATTCCGATATATTTCGGGTGCACCCGGAACCACTCTCCTCTGAGCTTCGCATCCTTGAAGACAGCGTCGGACATTCCGTCAGGCTGAAAGATCAAATCCACCATCACGAGCTTGGAGCTCACGATGACATCGCGGACGTAGTATCGAAAGGTGGGTTGAAAAATGAGCCCTCCATCCATTTTGAATCGCCGCTCAACCTCTCCCCGCCTCAGGCCTGCGTGCAACCAGGCAAGCTGATCCTGCGCAGTCTTTGGCAGCGTCGGGATCACGTTGGCGCCTTGGTCACCAGCCGCGGGCCACGCAAAAGATCCTAAAAGAGACAGCAGTAAAATCCATGTCTTCATGACGGGAGCATGGCAAAAATGGCCATCCTCTCAAGGTCGAACGGTCCCCGCACCCGCTGTGTCATATAAAGAAAAGCGCCTCCGTCGGCGGCGCTTTATTCGATACAAATATCGCACGCCTATGGCCTCGACCTTCCTCCGCTTCTTCGCGCTCACGCTTTGTCTGGCAAGCTTCGCCTTCGCGGAGCCCGCATTCAAAGTCACCGTCGATACCTCCAAGGCCCCGGAATGCGCGGCGTTTGCGGAAAAGAGCAAGGCGCTGGTCGAAGAGTGGTATCCGAAGATCAATGAGATCCTTTTCGGCAAGGACCACCCGTTGCCGGCATCAGAGATCACCCTCATCTTCCAGCCGATGCGGGGCGTGGCTAATACGCAGAAGAACGTGCTGCGTATCTCCGCCGAATGGGTGACAAGGAAAGCGCCCAATGATTACGGGATGGTCGCGCACGAATTGACGCACGTGGTCCAGGACTATCACGGCCAGGGCGCCGGGTGGCTCACCGAGGGGATCGCCGATTATATCCGCGACCGGTATTTCGAGCCGGGCGTGCGACATCACCACATCGATCCGGACAAGAGCAGTTACCGGGACGCGTATGGTACGGCGGCGACCTTTCTGATTTGGCTCGAAGAGCACAAAGACAAGGAGATCGTGCGCAAGCTGAACATCGCTTCGCACGACGGCAAATATACGCCCGAACTCTTCAAGGAATACTGTGGCGCGGACCTCGATAGTTTGTGGAAGGAATTTGCGGAGACCTATCGCAAGCCATGACGCCGATCTCACCTTCCCACTACCGACAGGATTCCAAGCCCCTGCAGACCGCCCGCCGCCTCGGCAGGGTTGTCTGTTTTGCCGTCGCCTTCAGTCTGAGCGTTACAGCGGCGCTGGCCGTTGATCCGCCAGCGGCGTCCAAAATACCCAAAGGCCATATTATCGCCGAGGGCTCACAATCACCGAATGAGCGGTATGCCGTAACCGCTTTAGACAACAGTGAAATGACAGATGACGTGGACGCCAACAAACTCGTTGAACTGAAGACCGGGCGGGTAGTAGCCGAACTCACCGGCGAGCCTGGGATGGTGCGCATGAATCACGGCGGTATCATGCCTGCTCGCTGGTCAGCCGATAGCTCAGTGCTCCTCTGGGAAGTGGACGGCAAATGGTTCCACGCAACGATGGCGCTGGTTCGGTTGGATAAGGGAAAACTGCTGTGGCAATGTGATGTCCTGAAACTCCTGCAGCAGGAAATCCTGATGCGGACCCGCAAACTCAATCCCAAGAAATACGCCAAGGTAAAAAAAGATCACGAGGGCTGGGGCTCCGCCTACCCCGACGGATTTTGCGTGGAAGTCGAAGCACTGGATCCAATCGCCTTTCCGCTCCGAGTGCGCGCGCGGCTGGCGTCCGAGACGAAATTCGAATCGATTCTCGACACGCATCTCGAGGGTGAAATCAATGCGAAGGGTGAACTCAAGATAACGAAGTTTGCCGCTGGTCCCGGCCCGATACAGTGCAAATTCTGAACGTCTTCGGGCGAAGCATCCTTGTGCCATGAGCTCACCATTCGATCCTCAATTGATTGAGCGGGCCATCCTGCTCGCGCGTGAACTGCAGGAGCGGGCCAGCGCGTTGCAGACGCCGTCGGAGCGCCGCCAGCAGGCGGAACTCGATCGGATGCTCCAGGTGCCGGAGGACAAGGCGACGCTGGTCCAACTGACCGACCGCGCCTTTCGTGCCCACGCCCCGGAACGTGTGGCCGAGCAATTCACCCACATCCTCGACGTGCAGGGCGTGCCGCGCTTTTTCAGTCCGCTCGATCGCGCGCTGCTGCGCGGTTTCCAGACCTTCGGCGGCTGGTTGCCCGGTGTGGCGGTACCGCTGGTGAAGGATCACATGCAGCACGAGACGGCCAATGTCGTCCTGCCCGCGGAGTCCGAAGTTCTCCACGAGCACCTCCAGGCGCGGCAGGAGGAAGGCGTGCGAATGAACGTTAATTTTCTCGGCGAAGCACTACTCGGCGAAGAGGAAGCCCAGCGGCGGATGCGCGGCTATTTGGACGCGTTGAGATCGCCGGACATCGAATGCCTGTCGGTCAAAATCTCGACCATTTACTCGCAAATCTCGGCCATGGCGCGCGCCCACACCGTCCGCGTGCTGTGTGATCGGCTCGAACCGCTTTATCGCGCCGCAGCGGGCGCGACTTTTCAGCGCGAGGGGCGCAGCGTGCCGAAATTCCTTTACCTCGACATGGAGGAGTATCGTGACATGCGGCTCACCGCCGAGGCGTTTATGCGCACGCTGGAGCGACCCGGCCTGGAAAACGTCAGTGCCGGCATCGCCTTGCAGGCATACATCCCCGATTCCGCGCGAGTCTTGCGTGAGTTGACGGCGTGGGCGCACCAGCGAATCGCCAAAGGTGGCGGCCCGATCACCGTGCGCATCGTGAAAGGCGCGAACATGGAAATGGAACGCGTAGAGGCCTCACTCCGCGGCTGGCCACAGGCGCCGTTCAAGACGAAGGCGGAGACCGATGCGAACTACAAGCGCCTGCTCACCGAAGCGATCACACCGCAGAATCTCGCGGCGGTGCGCATCGGCGTGGCCTCGCACAATCTTTTCGACCTCGCCTATGGCCTCGTGCTGGCCGATGCCGCCAAGGCAGGCGACCGCGTGCAATTCGAAATGCTCGAAGGCATGGCCAATCACCAGCGTCGTGCGCTCTTCGAGCACTCCCGCAATCTGCTTCTCTATGCGCCGGCCTGCCGGAAGGAGGATTTTCTCAACGCCATCGGTTATCTCATTCGCCGGCTCGACGAAAACACTGGTCCGGACAACTTCCTGCGGCACGCCTTCAAGCTGCATGTCGGCACCGAGGAATGGAACGCCCTTGAACGTGGCTTCCGTGAGGCCTTCCATCTCGGCATCTCCGATGCGCCGCGACGAACGCAGAACCGGGCTCTGCCTCACCATGAAACGGCGCACGAGGAGACGCCCTGGATGGAACTCGTCAACGAGTCCGACACCGATTTCGCGCTGCCGCAGAATTCCGAGTGGGCGGAGGAGATCGTCCACGCTGGAGGGCCGGCGCTCCGTCGCCGACCTGATATCGGCGCGCTGAGGGAGCAACTTCCTCCAAACGAGCCTCTCCCCCGCATCCCGCTCATCCTGGGTGGAGAAACGATCCGCAATCGCGAGACGCGCCCGTGCGTCGATCCTTCACGGCCGGGAATCACGCTTTGTGATTACGCGCTGGCTACCGAAGAGGATGTGGATCGAGCCGTCGCCACG
>Ga0068855_100001307_pt1 | contig 30848 bp, 18 predicted proteins | sample KBSCornC52_FD_66592 | JGI IMG/M metagenome (GOLD analysis project Ga0068855, IMG submission 66592) | Corn rhizosphere microbial communities from Kellogg Biological Station, Michigan, USA - KBS Corn C5-2 | ecosystem: Host-associated > Plants > Roots > Rhizosphere > Soil ...
AACTCCGCATCGGCGTACTTCGCGAGCAGCAGCGCGAGCGTCGTCTTGCCGCAACCGGGCGGTCCCCACAGGATCATCGAATGGACGTGGCCGGCCTCGATCGCGCGCCGCAGCGGCGTGGTCGCGCCGAGCAGGCGTTGCTGGCCGACGACTTCGTCGAGCGATCGCGGCCGCATGCGTTCGGCCAGCGGCTTCAGGCCTTCGGGTTCGGCGAACAGGCTGCGCGGAGGCGGGGCGGACTTGCGGGGCATGGCGGCATGATAAGGGTTGACGATGCCCGGCGGCGGATGGCGTGCAGCGTGCAAAAGCGGGACTCGCTGCCGGCAGGACGATACGAGCAAGGCGAGTGGCACCATTCCGACGTCCAACGAAAGGTCGGGGGCCGGCGGGACTCGCCGCTGCGCAGCTCGACCCGCCCTGCCAGCCCGACCCGTCCGACCTCAAAACCAAAACCGGATGCCGGCCACCCACTGCGTGTCGACCACGTCGTGACCATCGGCGCGCGCATAGTCGGCGCTGCCACCGAAGCGCTGGTGACGCTCGACGCCGATGTACGGCGCGAACTCGCGGCGGATCTCGTAACGCAGGCGCAGGCCGATTTCCGCATCGGAGAATCCCGCGCCGCTGCGCGCGAGCGGATCGCGCTTGCCGTAGGCATTCAGTTCGAGGCGCGGCTGCAGCACGAGACGCTGGGTCAGGAGCAGTTCGTACTCGATTTCCGCCCGCAACGCGGTCCTGCCCTGCTCGCCAAGGTAGGCGGTCGCGCCGACCTCGAACCAGTATGGCGCGAGGCCCTGCACGCCGAACGCAGCCCAGGTGCGGTCGGGGCCTTCGCCGAAATCGCGCCGCACGCCGACCTGGCTGTCCCAGAACGGGGCAAGCGCGTGACTCCACAGCAGCTCCGCATCCGCGTGCTCGAACGAACCGTTCGCATGCGCGCCCTCGCTGCGCAGGACGAAGCGATCAACGTCGCCGCCAACGCTTGCGCGCCCGCTCCAGGCCAGTGCGTGCGCATCGCTGCCATCGACGTACTCAAAGCGGTCGAATGCGACCAGGCCGAAGTACGCGCGGTCGTCCATGCCCATCACGTCGACCATCTCCGCGGCGGTCATCGAACCCATTTCGTGCTGCGGACGCGATGGCGCGACGTGGCCGGAGGGCGCAAGCGCATCGCTGCTGCGCGCGTCCGGCGCCTGGTGCGCATGCGCTTCGCGCTTCGGCGTCGACAGATCGGCAGGTCGTTCGCCTCCGGCCTGCGGCCTTCGCTCAGGATGAACGGAGGATGCAGACGCGGAGGAAGCGTCGCGCGGACTCCCGTCGGCGTGGGTGGCATGGGCGTCGTGCATCTCGTGCGCGTCCTGCGCGTGCACGGCGACCGCGGCGAGCGACGCGACCAGCGACAAGGCGAGGCGACGGATGCTCACGCGACCACCACTTCGCGGAACATGCCCGCTTCCATGTGATACAGCAGATGGCAGTGATAGGCCCAGCGTCCGAGCGCGTCGGCACTGACGCGATAGCTGAGCTTCTGCGCAGGCTGCACCACGACCGTGTGCTTGCGCGCGAGGAATTCGCCGCCCGGTGTTTCCAGTTCGCTCCACATGCCATGCAGGTGGATCGGGTGCGTCATCATCGTGTCGTTGACGAGCGTGATGCGCACGCGCTCGCCGTGGCGCAGGCGCAGCGGTTCGGCATCGGAGAACTTCTGCCCGTCGAAACTCCACACGTAGCGCTCCATGTGGCCGGTCAGGTGCAGCTCGATATCGCGCTGCACGTCGGGCGAGATCGGCGCGGTCAGCGAATGCAGGTCGGCGTAGGCCAGCACGCGCCGGCCGTTGTCGCGCAGGCCGATGCCCGGATCGTCGAGGTTCGTGCGCGGCGTGTCGACGCGCATGTCGACGAATGCCCCGGATTCGGCTGGCGCATGGCGCACGTTGTTGCCCACGCCGTGCCGCATGCCGGACATGGTCGAGTGGTCCATGCCGTTGCCCATGTTCGCGCCGCAGCCGCCCTCCATGCCCTTCATGCCCGACATCGCGCCATGATCCATCGCACCCATCATGTCGCCCATGGTCAGCAGCACCGGAGCGTCGAGCGGGGGCACTTCGGCCTGCATGCCGGCGCGCGGCGCGAGCGTGCCGCGCGCATGGCCGGAGCGGTCCATCGCCTGCGCGAACACGGTGTAGGCGCGATCTTCGGCAGGTTCGACGATTGCGTCGCAGGTTTCCGCCGGGGCGAGGCGGAATTCGTCGACGCTGACGGGTTCGATGTCCTGGCCGTCGTGCGCGACGATGCGCAGCTTGAGGCCCGGGATGCGCACGTCGAAGAACGTCATCGAGGCGCCATTGATGAAACGCAGGCGCACTTTCTCGCCGCGCTCGAACAGGCCGCTCCAGTTCGATGCCGGCGTCATGCCGTTCATCAGGTAGGTGTAGACGTAACCGGAGACGTCGGCGAGATCACTCGGGTTCATGCGCATGCGGTTCCACATGCCGCGCTTGTCGAGCGCCGCTCCGATACCGCGCGCACGCGCGTCGCGCAGGAAGTCCGCCGCAGTCGGCTTCGAGAAATTGTAGTAGTCGCTCCTCTTCTTCAGTGTCGCGTAGATGTGCTCGGGGTCGGTATCGCTCCAGTCCGACAACAGCACGACGTGCTCGCGATCCGCCGCGAAACGCTCGCCGCCACGCGGCTCGACCACGATCGGACCATACAGGCCGAGCTGCTCCTGGAAGCGCGAATGACTGTGGTACCAGTAGGTGCCGGCCTGGTTGACCGTGAAGCGATAGGTGTAGCTGCCGCCGGGCGGAATGCCCATGAAGGACAGCCCGGGCACGCCGTCCATGTCGGCCGGCAGCACGATGCCGTGCCAGTGGATCGAGCTGCGCTCGGCCAGCGCGTTGCGCACGCGCAAGGTCACGGTGTCGCCCTCGCGCCAGCGCAGCAGCGGACCGGGCAGGCCGCCGTTGACGACGACCGCGCTGCGCGCATGACCGGTGAATTCGACGGTCCTCTCACCGATCTCGAGATCGAACGTGTTGCCAGTGAGCACGCCCGGTTGTTCGCGCGCGCGCAGGCGCGGCCAGCCGCAGGCGAGCGCGAGTGCGCCGCCGGCGATGCCTTGCACGAAGCGGCGGCGCGACGGCAACGACAGTGGACGGCCATGACGGCCAGGGAACGAAGTCATGTGGAAATCCGATACGGTGGGACGTATTGCCGCCCCATGAACGACGCGCGCCCGCCGGCACGAGGCCAGCGAACGCTTGCACGACGATGTGCCGTATCAGGCGATCGGAGGTCGAAGCGGTGGCGGCACACCGCGCGCGTGAACGCTTTCGCGCAGCGGCAGCGGTATCGATGCGCGCGTCGGCGCATGCGCGGCCATCGACGATGCAGCGGCCAGGCCGAGGGCGTGCGCGAAAGCGCAGGCGCAGGCCTTGCTGCAGCAGCCGTCTGCGTGGTGCACAGGCTTCGCTGCCTGGGCCTGCGCATGGTGCGCACAGCCGGTGGCATTTGCAGGCTTCGCCACGGCCGCATGCGACGGGGTCGCCGCGGAGGCGAAGCCGCTCGCTGCGAGCGACAGCGCGAGCACACAGGCGAGCACGCGCAGGACGCGCCAGCGCGCGAGGTCGGAGAGGCGAAACAACGGGCTGGCGAATGGATGCGTCACGAACGACAATGATACGCGCCCCCATGAACTACCGCCACGCCTTCCATGCCGGCAACTTCGCCGACGTGCTCAAGCACGCCGCGCTGATCGGCCTGCTCGACGCCCTGCAGGCGAAGCCGGCAGCGCTCTGCTACGTCGACACGCACGCCGCGCGCGGCATGTACGACTTGCGCGGCGAACAGGCATCCAAGACGCTCGAGCATGCCGACGGCGTGCAGCGCCTGCTCGACGCCCCCGCCCTGCCGATGGCCCTGCAGCGCTACGTGGATGTCGTGCGCACGTTCCAGCCGCCGGGCGAGTCCGGCGTCATCTGCTACCCCGGCTCGCCGCTGATCGCGCAACGGCTTCTCCGCGAACAGGACCGGGCGATCCTGTGCGAGCTGCAGGAAGAGGAAGCTGCAGCACTGCGCAAGGCGCTGGCGGGCGATGCGCGCTGCGCCGTGCATGTCCGCGACGGCTACGCGGCGATGAAGGCGTTGCTGCCGCCGCCGCAGAAGCGCGGGCTCGTGCTGATCGATCCGCCGTTCGAAGCACAGGCCGGCGAGTTCGTGCAGATCCAGGAAGCTCTCGCGCATGCGTTCACGCGCTGGCCGAACGCGACCTATGCTGTGTGGTACCCGATCAAGCTGCGCGAGACGATCCTGCCGTTTCACCGCTGGCTGCACCGCAACGCCGGCAAGGCCGACGTGCTCGTCGCCGAACTGCTGCTGCATCCGGACAATTCGGGATTGCGCCTCAATGGCTGCGGTCTTGCGATCGTGAATCCGCCGTGGCAATTCGATCTGGCGCTCGGGAGCTGGCTGCCTGCGTTGCAGGGCCTGCTCGTGGAGGACCGCCACGGTTCATCGCGGGTCGAATGGATCAAGCGCGATTGAACGCGCCTGCGCGGCCGCGTTCTCGTGGTCGCGAATCGGATCCCGCGAACCGGGCACGCGGGGAACCATGGTACGGACGGCGCCGACCGGCGAACGGTCGGCGCCGCCGTTCGCGGCGTCAGGGCGCCGTGACTTCGAGCGTGATCGGGACGATCACGCGTGGATGTGCGTTGTCGCCATTGTCGATGCACAGATCCGCCGTATGGATACCCGGCGACAATGTGGTCGCGTCGAAAGTGAGCGTGACATCATTCGCCTGGCCCGGCATGGCTGCACCGCCGCCGATATCCCAGTGCAGCCACGGCACCGGGTCGCGCATGTTGCACGGGCCGACGCTCGCGATCGCGAACGCGCTGAGGCCGTTCGAGCGACCGTCGGGGCCGACCACGTCGACCGCCGTCGCGTGACCGGTCGCCACGTCGACCGTATAGACGCTTTCAGCCTGTTGCGCGGCATCGCCGGCGAGCAGGTAGAGCGTGCCCGTCGCATCGTCGAAGTCCATGTCGACACCGGCCACCTGGAAGCCGAGTGGGCCGATCACGCTCGCACGCGCACTGTTGCGATCGATCGCGACGAGGCTGCTGGTGACGCCATCGATGCCGTAGAGCAGGCCTTCCGGGCTGACCGCGATCGCCTGCACCTGGGTGCCGAGCTGCGGATCATCGATGCCGCCGATTGCGCCGACGATGGTGGACGCGCCGGTCGCGGGATCGATGCGCAGCAGGTGCGATGTGCGCCGTTCGAAGCCGCCGAAGGAGACGCCCCAGAAGCGGTTGCTGGTCGCGTCGTAGTGCATGCCGACCCAATCCTCCTCCGGCGCGGGCGGCGTCCAGCCGATGTGCACGAACTGGTCGATGCAGGCGCAGTCGGTCGTCTGCACCGCGAGCAGTTCGTTCTGCCAGTGGTCGATCGCATACACGGTGCCGAAGTCGTTGCCGGCGAAGTCGGCCGCGGCGATGCGGCGCATGCCGTAGAACACCGGAACGATCGGATCCGGATTGCGCACGTCGAACGTGACGAGCGGCGGATCGGTCGGCCACTGGTCGAATGCATACGCGGGCAAGGTCGCGCCGAGCGGCCCCGGCAACGGCGCTGGACGTGCAGGCGCGGACGTCGCCGCCGCACCCATGCCCCAGCCGAGCGGCAGGGTGCCGATGTTGCCGACCGCGAGGCTCGCGGTCGTGGATGCACCCACTGCCACGCTCGCCGAGATGGCGGCGGGCGTGACCTGGATGATCGGCTTTCCAACCGTGAGCTCGGCACTCGCCGATGCGGCATACGCGCTCACCGGTGTCGGCGTGTAGCGCACCACGAGCCCGTCCTGCAGGTGGGCGGCGTTGCGCGAGAACGTCTGCGCGGGCAGCGCGCCAGAATTGAGTCCCGCGGTCGCCCACAGGCCGTGGTCGTATTGCGCGTCGCCGAACGACGAATCCTCGTACTGGAAGTCGATCGTGCCATCGGCTTCGTGCAGCACGAGTTCGAACGTGACCCCGTCCGGCGTCGCCGGGAAACGCAGGTTGTCCTTCCATTCGACCACGAAGCGTCGATCCGGCGCATCACCCAACGTTTGCGCATAAACCGTGCCTGGCGACTGGAAGAACGTGTCCCACCAGGGCAGCAGCGCCGGGCCGAGCGTCGTCGCCGGCAACGGCGTCGGGCTGTACGGCAGGTAGCCCGCATCGACGCCGAACAGCACGCCGCCATTGATGCCGGCCGCGACGGTGTCCGCCATGATGCCGTAGTAGGTGAACGGGAAGCCGATCGGCACGGCCGCCGTCGCGTTGCGTGAAGGATCGATCGCGAGCGGCGTGCCGGTTTCGCCGATCTCGACGAATGCGTAGCGCGGACCGACCGCGACCGCGCCGTCGAAGCCGTCGGCGAACAGCTGGTCCGGATCGTTCTGCGCGAACGTGTAGTCGGGCGCGACCGGGAACGCGGTCCAGCGCGTCTGTACCGGCTGCGATTCGAGCGCGACGGCGATACGGTTGTACTGATAACTGCCGCCCGGTGCGATCGTCTGCGGTTCGAGCATCTTGAACCGGCCGATGTCGTCTTGCTCGGCGGTGACGAACGCGAGCGTCTCGCCCGTGTGGTTGGTCAGCACGTAGCAGTAGTTGATCTCGGTGCCCGTCATCACGCTGAGGCTCGCCTGGTCGCCGCACGCACCGGGCGTCGTATCGGTCGACAGCGTCAGTGCGAGCTCAATGCCGGGAGTACCGGCGGCGGCGTGGGACGCAAACAGCGCGAGGAGGACGTGGATGCAGGAGCGGCTCATCTGCGATGCGTTCATGGCGTGTCGAAACCGTCGGCGAAGATCAAATCGGGGTCGCTGCCGCTCACGTTCAAGGTCACCGGCACCGCCAGCATCGCGTTGGAGGCGTCGGACGTCTGCACGCACAGCGTTGCCATGTGCATGCCTGCCGCAAGGCCGGTCGCATCGACGTTCACACCGACCTCCTGCGTCGCGCCCGCAGCGACGTCGCCGCCGGGTGGCGTCGCGGTGAGCCAAGGCGCATCCGCGGGCGTCGCGCACATCCCGCCGCTCTCGCCGATCGCGAACGAAAGCATGCTGCCCACGTCACCGCCGTTGCCGACATGCAATGTATCCGAAGCGTTGCCGCCCGGTGCGAGCGTGAAGGCGAACTGCAGCGGTGAAACCTGCGCGTGTGCCTGGGGCACGTCGCTGCAGCCGAACGAGACCGTGTCGACCCACCATCCGCTGCCTGCCGCACTGACGTCGCTCGCGACGCGCCAGCGCAGGCGCACCGGCTGGCCGATCGCCGCCGGCGGATAGTTCGCGCGCGTCGTCACGTATCCGCCGCTGTCGCCGGTCCACGCCGCACGACCCGCGATCACGCTGCTGCCGATCATCGTGTCGGCGTAACCGCCCTCGATGAAGCTGCCGCCGGCGTCGACGAAATCGAGGAAGGCTCCGCCCGCGATCGCGATCTCGAGCACGCCGCCGTCGTAGGTCGATTCGAGATCGTAGTGCTGGCGGAACGCCAGCATTGCACCTGCCTGCGGCACGATCACGGGTGCGTCGAGATACGTATCCGACGGTGACGAAGGATCCGCGGCGAAGGCGGCGTTCGGGCCACTGTCGACCGCGTCGGCAACGGTCCACCACGCGTTCCCACCTTGCGCGGAAGTCACGCTCCAGCCGGACGGCAAGGCGGGCGCGGCGACGCCGTCGAACGCTTCGGTCAACGGTGTCGTGCACGTGCCCGCGCTCGCCGAGAATGCGTAGCCTGCGCCGGTCCAGCCGTCCGCGCCGCTCGCGAACTCCGCGCCGATGAGCGCCGTGGTGCCGTCGAGTGCGACGCCGATGCCGAATTCGGCGCCGTCCGAAGCATCCGCCGCGACGAGTTTCGCCTGCTGTGACCAGGTGCCGCCCGTGCGCGTGTAGACGTAGGCGGCTCCCGCGTTCTGCGCGACGACGAGGTCGGAGAACAGCGAACCCGCGATCGCGGTGCCGCCCGACAACGCGACCGATGTGCCGAAGCCGTCGCCGTTGAATGCGTCGCTCGCGGAGAGCTTGCCCTGCTGGATCCAGTCGGCTCCGCTGCCGGTGAACACGTACGCCGCGCCCTGACCGGCCATGCCGTTCGACGAGGCGCCGACGATCGCCTGACCCGCATCGAGCGAGACGGCACCACCGAAACCGTCCCAGGCCTCGCCATCGTCGGCGACGAGGCGCGCGCGCTCGCTCCAGCTGGCGCCGTCGCGCGCGTAGACGTATGCAGCGCCCTGTCCCTGGTTCGCCCCGACCGTCGCCGATACCGCACCGACGAGCACGCTGTCGCCACGCACCGAAACCGCGCGTCCGAATTGCACCCAGGCGGCACCGTCCGATGCAGCAAGCCTGGATTCGAAGTTCCAGGCGCCGTCGAATGCATACACGTACACCGCGCCCTGGTTCGCATTGCCGTTCACCGCGGCGTTCTGCGCACCGACCACAACGATGTCGCCGTCGATCGCGACGGCGTTGCCGAAACCGTCGAATGCGGCGCCATCGGCCGCGGACAGCTTCGCCTGCTGGGTCCAGCTCGTGCCGGAACGCTCGAACACATAGGCCGCGCCTTGCCCGGCGATACCGCCGATCGCCGCGAATCGCGCACCGACGACGATGCGCTCGCCCGAGATCGCGAGCGAGAAACCGAATTCGTCGCCACCGACGCCGTCGCCGGCGACGAGGCGCGCCTGCTGGGTCCAGGCCCCGCCGCTGCGCACATAGACGAATGCGGCGCCCTGCCCGTCGTTGCCGCCGACATCGGCACCCGCGGCACCGACGACAGCGGTGTCGCCGCTGATCGCGACCGCACGCCCGGCGTAGTCGTTGTTCGCCGCGACGTCGGCGAGCAGTTTCGCCTCCTGCGTCCAGCCCGCATTGCCGGCGATCACGCCTCCATGCGCGGCTGCGACAGGCGCCGCCGCTGACGCGAGCGGGATGAAGAACGCGGCGATGAACGCGAGTGCGGACGACCGCGCGGCGCGCCGCGCATGACCGATCGGATGAAGCGGCATCATTCCCCTCCGGAGTATCGACAAAGGTGCCGCCGGCAGGCGTTGTGACCAACGGGGAGTCCCGCCGACGGCTAGGCCGGAGACGATCGCGTACCCGGCGCGGCCAAGCACTCGAAAGCCGTTGCTTTCACGTTACGAAAAGATTTGCCCGAGGGATCAGCACACTGCGCGTGCTGTGAACGGCGCTCAGGTGCCGGGAGGATGGCGCAGTGCGGCAGGGATGACGCGTTCGCCGGCAAGGCGCTCGGCCTGGGCAAGTGCCTGGTACCACGGCGCTGCCGCATGCAGGTGATGGAACAGCTCGAGCTGCAGCTCGGCGCAGCGATAGTCGCGGTCACCCCAGACGGAGACGCGACCGATCGTCGCCTGCGCGTCCGCATCGCGCCCTTGCGCGAGCTGCCAACGACCGTAGGCGCCGACGACCGTGACGAGATCATCGCCGACGCCACCGACATCGGCGTGTGCGAGCGCGCGCGCGAACCCGCTGGCCGCGACGTCTCCCTTGCCGGCGGCGGCATCGATCAGAGCCTGCGCGAGCGCTTCGAAGGCGGCGCTGCGGTCGTCGGTAGGGTCGGCCTCGGGCACGAAGGCGGCCTCCTTCGAGCGGTCCAGCGCAATCAGCGCGCGCGTTCGCGCGACGCGGAACCATGCTCGCAAGGCGGCAATCTCGGGCGTGTGTTCGCCCGCCAACGCCGTCGCCGCAATCTCCGCCACGTCGCCCCAGTGCTGCGCATCAAGCGCGAGTTCGGCGCGCACGCGCGCGATCCGCAGTGCGTACTCGGGATTGCGCGGCGCGCTTTCGCCGCTCGACTCCGCGAGCAGCGCGCCGGCCTCGACGATGCGACCGAGGGCATACAGGACGTCGACACGATCGGCGAGCATCTGCATCCGCAGCTGCGGGTCGCGCACGCGCGCGCGCAAGGTCCAGGCGCGCTCGCTCCATGCGAGCGCACCGGCGTGGTCGAGCACGCGCTCGCGGCAGGCGAGCAGCATGGACAGCGTATGCAATTGTTCATTGACGGCATTGAAGCGCTCGAACACGCCGGCTGCCCGCGCGAGGACGGTCTGCGCCGCCTCGATCCGCCCGCGCTGCAATTCGAGCTCGCCCTCGACCATGTCGAGACGCGCCTGGCCCGGAGCATCGCCCGCCTGCTGCAGTTCGATGCGCGCGCGCGCGAGGTCCTGCAGCGCTTCGGCATAGCGTCCCTGCGCCGCGCGAGCGGCGCCGCGCCCGCCGTAAGCCTGGCCGAGTTCGAGCGGTCGATGCCACGCCTCGACCTCTGCGATCGCCGCAGCGAAGTTCCTTTCGGACTGCGCATAGTCGCCGCGGTTGAGATTCACGGTGCCGAGGCCGGTCAGCGCACCGGCGCGCAGCGCGGGATCCTTGGCCGGGGGCTCGTCCTCGAGCAGGGAGGCCAGTGCCCGTTCGACCGCATCCAGGTCGCCCGCGCGGAAGTCCACCTGCGCCAGGCGATAGCGCAGTTGCGGCTCCGCCTGCGCGAGCGCCGGCGCATGCAGCAGGATCGCGCGCGCGACCTCGAGCTGGTTCGCCAGCATCGCCGCATTCGCGCGCTGCAGGGTCTCGTCGAGGGCAGCATCGGGTCGGACCTCGTCAGGCGCGATGCGGCCGAGCCGCACCAGCAGGCGATCCGCGGCGCCGCGCAGGGTCGGCAAGACATCGACACCGTCCGCCGTGGCCTCGATCGCTTCACCCTTCGCGGGCCGGGCGCGCAATACGACGTGCCAGCCTTGCGCGGCGACCGCGACATCGCCTTCCACAAGCAGGTCCGCTCCAGTCGCCTCGCGCAGGCGCTGGTCGGCGTCCGCCGCGGCGCCGCCGGCGTGCAATGCCGCGAGTACCGCTTCGCTCGGCGGCACGCGCAAGCCGCCGGAACGCAGCTGCACCGCGATCGCATCCATTCCGCCGAGGCGCAGCCATTCCTGCGGCGGCGTTGCCGTCACCTCGAGCGGCCGCACCACAGCCGCGAGCGTCACCGCGGCATCGGGTCGCTGCGGCGCGGGTGAACGCCGGGCGAGCCAGGCGAAGACCACAAAGGACACCACGGCGACGATCGCGACCGCGGTCCACAATCCGCGGAGCGAGCGGCTTGGCAGCACCATCGCAGGCGCGACGTCCGCCTCCGGCGGCTCATCCGACCGAGGCATCGCCGGGACCACGGACTCCGTGCCGGTCGTCGGCGATGGCGGCGGCGAGGCAGATGGCGTCGGGGCGACGACCTCGACGTCGACGAGCCAGCGATAGCCGAATTTCGGCATCGTGCGGATATAACGCTGGTCATTGCCGTCGTCGCCGATCGCGCGACGTGCGCGCAGCACGATCTGGCCGAGCTGCGCGTCGGAGACGTCGACGCGCCCCCACAGGGCAGCGACCAGTTCGTCGCGGCCGACCGCGCGATCGCGATTCTCGATCAGATACACGAGACAGTCGAAGACGCGCGTGGGCACCGTCAGCGATACATCGCCGCGGCGCAGTTCGCGCGCGGAACGATCGAGTCGGAAGTCGTCGAAGCGATAGGTGATCGGCGATGGCATGCGTGGAATCGGCGCGGACCAGCGCGGGCGCGCCGTATTGCGCCGAGCCGAGTTGCCGCGGCGCCGACCCGATCATAGCGTCGTTGCGCGAGCGAGGCGACGCCCCGGCGCGTTCAGCCGCGCAGGCTGCCGTACGCGTCGAGCGCGCTCTGGCGCGTTGCCGCGAGATCGAGCATCGGCACCGGGTAGTTGCTGGCGCCGAGGCGCACCGGATCGCGCCATGGGGCATGGATCGCGCCTGCGGGAAAATCCGTGAGCTCCGGTACCCAGCGCCGCACGTAGGTGCCGTCCGGATCGAAACGCTCGCCCTGCGTGACCGGATTGAACACGCGGAAATACGGCGAGGCGTCGACGCCGGTACCGGCCGTCCATTGCCAGCCCTGGGTGTTGTTGCCGAGATCGGCATCGACGAGCGTGTCCCAGAACCAGCGCGCGCCATGCGACCAGTGCACGCGCAGGTTCTTGGTCAGGAACGATGCGACCAGCATGCGCACCCGATTGTGCATCCATCCCGTCGTCCACAGTTCGCGCATGCCGGCGTCGACGATCGGAATGCCGGTACGCCCGCGCTGCCAGCGCCGGAGCGAAGCCGGATCGGGGTCGCACCACTCGAATGCGTCGAAGCGCGGATTGAGATTGCGCTCGGTCGAATGCGGGAAATGGTGGATGAGGTATTGCGAGAATTCGCGCCAGCCGAGTTCGCGCAGGCAGCTTTCGGCACCGCCGGCGGCCGCGCTTTCGCGCGCGGCATCGAGCAGCGCCCAGGCGACCTGCATCGGCGAGACTTCGCCGAAGTGCAGGTGCGGAGACAACCGCGTCGTGCCTTCGAGCGACGGGAGGTCGCGCTCGCCTGGATAGTCGGCGACGGCGACGGCGCAGAACGTTTCGAGGCGCTGCGCGGCGCCGGCTTCACCGGGCTGCCAGACGGCGGCGAGGCCGGCATCCCAGGCGATGTGCGGCAACAACCCGAACGCTTTCAACGGCGCGCCCGCTTCGATCGGCGGCATGTCGATCCGGTGCGGCGCGGGAAGCGGCGGACGCAGCTCCAGACGTGCGCGCGCGTTGCGCCAGTACGGCGTGAACACCTTGTACGGCGTGCCGCCGCCGGTCAGCAGGTCCCACGGCTCGATCAGCAAGGCACCGTTGAAACTGCGCGCGTCGACCCCGTCGGCGCGCAGCGCCTGCTTGACGGTCGCGTCGCGCGCGGTCGTCGCGGGGTCGTACAAGCGGTTCCAGTACACCGCATCGGCGCCCGTCGCGGCGACCAGCCGGCGCAAGGCATCGAGCGAAGGGCCTGCGACCCGATGCAGGCAGGCGCCGCGACGGGCGAGGTCGGCGTCGAGCGCCGCGAGGGAATGGTGCAGCCACCAGCGGCTCGCGCTGCCGGGAGGCCACGGCGCTTCCTCCTCGGGCGCATGCACGTAGACCGGCAGCACCGCATCGTGCGCTCGCAACGCCTCCGTCAGCGCCGGATGGTCGGCGAGGCGCAGGTCGCGACGGAACCAGACGATGGCAGTCGACATGTGCGGAACCGATCACGGAGCGAGCGCGAACCGTAGCGCATTTCGCGAATAGCCACCCGCGCGCGGACGCCGCTCCGGCTACATTGCGCCAGCGTTCGCCCGCGCGTCGCCACATCGGGGCGTCACGCTTGCCCGCGTATACTTCCATCGCCATCCACCGGGGAATTCACAATGGAACTGCGTTCGCCCGTGTCGCGCCTGCGACTCGCCGGCCTGACCCTGCTCGTCGCGGCGATCGCCGCCCTCGCCGCCTGCAACCGCCCGTCCGACAAGCCGCCCGAGGTGCAGGGCAGCAAGAAGCCGGTCGCGGCCGAGCCGGCGAAGCCGAACAAGGTCGAAGGCTTCGCGCTCGCCTCGGCGCGCGCCGAGCAGCATGACGGCCAGCTCGCGCTCGCGCTCGAGTTCAGCCAGGCGCTGGTCGGCACCCAGGCGTTCGACACCCTGGTCGCGGTGACCGACCCGAAGGGCGCCGCGGTGCAAGGCAGCTGGTCGCTCGACGAGGATGGCAAGACCCTGCACTTCCCGTACGTGCAGGCCGACCAGAGCTACGCGGTGCGGATAAAGCCGGAACTCGCCGCCGCCGACGGCAAGACACTCGGCAGCGAAGTGCGCAAGGACGTCTACACCGGGCCGATGGAGCCGAATGCATCGTTCGCCTCGCAGGGCAACGTGCTGCCGGCGCGCGAAACGCGCGGCCTGCCGGTGATCTCGGTCAACGTCAAGGAAGTCGACGTCGAGTTCCTGCGCGTGCACGACGACGAACTCGCGAACTTCTTCGCCGCCTACCAGAAAAACGGCAAGCGCAGTTCCTACGAACTCGACCCGCATTACGGTTGGGGTCGGGCGGGATCGCCGGTCGCGCAGATATCCGATTCGGTGTATTCGAACCGCTTCGCCCTGCCCGGCAAGGACAACGAGCGCAGCCTCAACTACCTGCCGATCCAGAACATCGCCGAACTGGCGAAGCCCGGCCTGTATTTCGCGGTGATGAAGGCGGCGGGCACGTTCAACGACGACTACGAGACCAGTTACTTCTTCGTCAGCGACATCGGCCTGCACACGCGCGCCTACAAGGACACGCTGTTCGTGCACAGTGCCTCGCTCAAGAGTGGTTCGCCGCAGGAAGGCGTCGAGCTGTCGGTGCTCGACGCGAAGGGCGAATCCGTCGTCGCCGGCAAGACCGACGCGAACGGCAATGCACAGCTCGCGTACGAGCTGAAGGCCGACCAGGTGCTGGTCGCGAAGAGCGGCAACGACGTTTCGTTGCTGCCGTTCAACCAGCCCGCGCTCGATCTCTCCGACTTCGCGGTGGCCGGGCGCAAGCAGACCTGGTTCGACGTGTTCGCCTGGGCCGATCGCGACCTGTACCGTCCCGGCGAGACGATCGCGTTGTCCGCGCTGCTGCGCGACTACGACGGCCATCCGATCAAGCCGCAGCCGCTGTTCGTGACCCTCAAGCAGCCCGACGGCCGCACCTATGCGGAGGCCAAGCTCGACCCGAAGGACCTCAACTACTTCGAGTGGTCGCGCGAGATCCCCGCGGACGCGCCGACCGGGCGCTGGCAGGTCGAATTCCGCACCGACCCGAAGGACAAGCAGGCCGCGCAGGGACTCACGTTCCGCATCGAGGAGTTCCTGCCGGAACGCCTCAAACTCGACCTCGCAACGACGCAGGCGGTGATAAAACCGGGCGAACCGCTCAAGCTCGCGGTCGAGGGCGACTACCTCTATGGCGCGCCCGCCTCCGGCAATCGTTTCACCGCGCGCCTCACGGTCGCCGCCGACCAGCATCCGGTCGAGGCGCACAAGGATTTCTTCTTCGGCGATCCCACGATCGAACTGCCGAAGGAAGCGAAAGATGTCATCGACGAGGCGCTCGACGAGCACGGCAAGCTCGAACAGGACGTCGAGATCGCGGAAGGCGCCAAACCCGCGACGCCGATCGCCGCGATGTTGTCGGGCAGCGTCTACGAGAGCGGCGGGCGCACCGTCACGCGCACGCTCAAGCGCACGGTGTGGCCGAACGACGCGCTGGTCGGCCTGCGTCCGCTGTTCGACATCAAGGAAGGCTCGGACGCGCGCGCGCGCGCCGGCTTCGAACTGATCCGCAGCAATGCGGCGGGCGATCTGCTCGCCGGGCAGCACCTCAAGCTGACCCTCGTGCGCGAATACCGCGACTACCACTGGAGCTTCGACAAGGAAAGCGGCTGGCACTTCGAGTACGTGCAGCGCTACGAGGATTCGGAAAAGCGCGACATTGACGTCGAGGCCGGCAAGGTCGCCAAGTTCGACGTGCCGGTCGAATGGGGCAACTATCGCGTCGAGATCCTCGACCCCGCGACCGGCCTGACCACGCGCCTGCCGTTCTTCGCCGGCTGGAGCTGGAACGACGAGAACCGCGGCAAGGAAGCGCGCCCGGACAAGGTCAAGCTCGCGCTCGACAAGCCGAGCTATCACGCGGGCGACACGCTCAAGGTCACGATCACGCCGCCGCAGGCGGGGCCCGGCATGCTGCTGGTCGAGTCCGACCACCTGCTCTACACGAAGAACATCGATGCCAAGCCCGGCGCGACGTTCGAAATCCCGGTCACCAAGGATTTCGAGCGGCATGACGTCTACGTCACCGCGCTCGTGTTCCGCGGCGGCTCGGCGACCGACAAGATCACGCCCGCGCGTGCGGTCGGCGAAGCCTGGGTACCGATGGACCGTACCAACCGCAAGATCGATGTGGCGATCGACGCGCCGAAGCAGATGAAGCCGGAAACCGACCTGCCGGTCACGGTCAAGGCGCCGGCGCTCGCCGGCAAGAAGGCCTATGTGACCGTGTCGGCGGTCGACGTCGGCATCCTCAACATCACGCGCTTCGCGCGGCCGGACGCGAACGCGTGGTTCTTCGCGCAGCGTGCGCTCGGCATCGACGCCTACGACCTTTACGGTCGCGTGATCGAGAGTTTCGACGGCAATACCGCGAAGCTGCGCTACGGCGGCGACATGGCACTCGCCGCGCTGCCGCAGGCGCGTCGCCCGACCGCCAAGGTGCTGACCGTCGACCTGTTCTCCGGCGTGGTCGCGCTCGACGCCAAGGGTGAGGCGAAGGTCGCGCTGAAGATGCCCGACTTCAACGGCAGCGTGCGCGTGACCGCGCAGGTGTTCGGCGAGGACCAGTACGGCGGCAACGACACCGAGACGATCGTGCGCGCACCGCTGGTCGCCGAGATCTCGACGCCGCGCGTGCTCGCGCCTGGCGACAAGTCGGCGTTGACGCTCGACCTGCAGAACTTCTCCGGCAGCGAACGCGAATTCGCGGTCAAGGTGACCACGCAGAAGCCGCTGGCGATCGACAAGGGCGAACGCAAGGTCAAGCTCGCCGATGGCGCCAAGGCGACCCTCACGTTCGCGCTGAGCGCACTGGATGGCTACGGCGTCGGCAAGATCAATGTCCAGGCCAGCAATGCCGAGCTCAAGGTCGATCGTCATTTCGAGATGGTCGTGCGTGCGGCCTGGCCGAGCGTGATGCGCTCGAGCGCGCGTGCGCTCGACACGCTCGCCCCGGTCACGTTCGGCAACGAGGCGCTTGACGGCCTGCTCGCCGATTCGATCGACGCGCGCCTGACGGTGTCGAGCCTGCCGCCGCTGCCGTTCGCCTCGGCGTTGCGCGACCTGCTGAAGTATCCGTACGGGTGTATCGAACAGACCACCAGCAAGGGCTACGGCGCCCTGCTGCTGGACGACAAGACCGCGCAGAACCTGCATACCGACGGCCTGCCCGCCGACCAGCGCAAGGAACGCGTCGACACCGCGATCGGCCGCATCGCCTCGATGCAGATTCCGTCCGGGCATTTCTCGATGTGGGGCGGCGACAGCTACGTCAACGAGTACATCACGCCGTACGTGGTCGAGTTCCTCGAGGACGCGCGCGACGATGGTTTCCTCGTCCCTGACGAAATGCTGCAGAAGGCGTTGAAGCGCCTCAACGACGACCTGCTCTCGGGCGGCCATCCGTTCTACGGCTACGAACACAGCGACCACCTGCGCTTCGCCAACGAAGCGTACTCGGGCTACGTGCTCGCGCGCGTCAACCGCGCCCCGCTCGGCACCCTGCGTGCGCTGTACGACAACGAGCGCGGCAAGTCGGTGACCGCGCTGCCCTTGGTCCAGCTCGGCGTCGCGCTGAAGCTCATGGGCGACGAGCCGCGCGCGAAGAAGGCGGTGGAGGAAGCGTTCGCGAAGAAGGTCGAACGACCGTGGTATCTCGGCGACTACGGTTCGAACCTGCGCGACACGGCGTTGATGATCGCGCTCGCGCATCGTTACGGCCTGTCCACGCCCGAGTACGACGGCCGCGTGTTCGACCTCGCGCGCTCGCTCGTCAACGAGGACCACCAGGCGGACGCGCAGCAGCGCAAGTACGGCTTCCGCTGGCTCTACCTCAGCACGCAGGAGCAGATCGCGCTCGCCCGCCTCGGCAAGACCCTGATCACGGATGGCGACAAGGTCGTCTCCGGCACGCTCGCGATCGGCGCGGCCAGCAGCGAGATCAGCCCGGATCGCATGTGGAGTCGCGAGTTCGGCGCGGCGGAACTCGCATCGGGCGTGCGCTTCACGCCGCAGGGCGACCTGCCGCTCTACCTCAGCAGCGATGTCGCCGGCATCCCGAAGACCGCGCCCGCGTTCGACGACCACCATGTCTGGATCCAGCGCCAGTTCTACACGCTCGATGGCAAGCCGTGGGAACCGGCTCCGCTGAAGGAGGGCGACAGCCTCATCGTCGGCCTCAAGCTCGAGGCGCGCGAGGCGATGCCGGACGCGTTGTTGGTCGACCTGCTGCCGGGCGGCCTCGAGATCGAGAACTTCAACCTCACCGATGCGAAGCAGTGGGCCGACGTCGTCGTCGACGGCATCACGATCACCGACCGTGCACAGGCGGCCGAAGTGCGCCACGAGGAATTCCGCGACGACCGTTACGTCGCCGCGCTGAACCTCGGCAAGGGCCAGACCGCGCACGTGTTCTACCTCGTGCGCGCGGTCACGCCGGGCACGTTCCAGGTGCCGCCGCCGCTGGTCGAGGACATGTACATGCCGCAGGTCCGCGGTATCGGCAAGAGCCTGCCTTCGACGGTGAAGGTGATCGAACCTTAGCTTGATGCCGGATGGAAGCAAGCCAAGCAGACCCATCCCCCACCCCGCCCTCCCCTTGAAGGGGAGGGCTGAATGCGAAGCCGGCGCTGTTGAGCCCTCCCCTTCAAGGGGAGGGTGGGGTGGGGATGGTGTTCGACACACGACGCGCGCGCATGAAAGGCCAAACCAACCGCCACATCCTCGATGCGCGTCTGCAGCGTCGGCTACGCAACGACGCGACCGATGCAGAACGCGCGCTGTGGCAGCGATTGAAAGACCGACAGCTCGATCGCTGCAAGTTCCGTCGCCAGCATCCTTACGGCGACTACATCCTCGATTTCGTTTGCCTCGAACGTGGCGTAGTCATCGAACTCGACGGCAGCCAGCATGCCGATGCGGTCGAGCACGATGCGGCACGCACTCGATCTCTGGAAGAAGCTGGATTCATCGTCCTGCGTTTCTGGAACAACGACGTGTTCGGAAACATCGATGGCGTACTGGAAATGATCCATCGACACCTTGTCGCGCGGGCAACACCATCCCCGCCCAACCCTCCCCTTGAAGGGGAGGGCTGAGGCGATGAACCTGCGTGCACGCAAGTTCCTCCGGCGATCGGTAATCACCCTGCTGTGCCTGCTCGCACTCGCCCTGTTGCTGGACCGCTTGTTCCCGCTGCCGCTGCCGGATCCGTCGAGCGGCAGCACGATCGTGCTTGCGCGCGACGGCCGGCCGCTGCGCGCATTTCCCGACAGCGACGGCGTGTGGCGTTACCCGGTGCGCGTCGAAGACGTTTCGCCGCTGTACGTCGAGGCGCTGCTCACCTACGAGGACCGCTGGTTCCATCGCCATCCCGGCGTGAATCCGTTCGCGCTCGCGCGCGCGCTCGGCCAGTGGGTCGTGCATCGCCGCCTCGTATCGGGCGGTTCGACCCTGACCATGCAGGTCGCGCGCATTCTCGACGGCACGCCGCACAGCGCGCTCGGCAAGCTGCGCCAGATGCTGCGCGCGCTCCAACTCGAGGCGCACCTGTCCAAGCAGGAGATCCTGACCCTGTATCTCGATCGCGCGCCGTTCGGCGGCACGATCGAAGGGGTCGAGGCGGCGTCGTGGGCATATCTCGGCAAGCCCGCGTCGCGCCTGTCGCATGCCGAGGCGGCACTGCTCGCGGTATTGCCGCAGATGCCGAGCCGGCTGCGTCCCGATCGCAATGCGCAGCCTGCGCGCAGCGCACGCGACAAGGTGCTCGCACGCATGGCCGACCTCGGCGTGTGGAGCGCGGCGGAAGTGCATGATGCGATGGTCGAGTCGGTCGCGGCTCGCGCATTGCAACCGCCGCTGAGCGCAGCGCTGCTGGCCGAGCGCCTGCACGCGGATCGCCCCACGCAGCGTCGCATCACGACCACGATCGATGCCGAGCTGCAGCACTCGCTCGAAGCGCGCGTGACCGACTACCTCGCGCGCCTGCCGGAACGCACGTCCGCCGCCCTGCTCGTCGTCGACAACGCATCCCTGGAAGCACGCGCCTATGTCGGTTCGGCGGAATTCGGCGACGAGCAACGCCTCGGCCACGTCGACATGGTGCGTGCATGGCGCTCGCCGGGTTCGACGCTGAAACCGTTCCTGTACGGACTCGCGCTCGACGACGGCCTGATCGATTCGGAAAGCCTGCTGGTGGATGCGCCGCAATCGTTCGGCGGTGGCTATCGGCCGGGCAATTTCGACATGGCCTACAACGGACCGGTCGGCGCGGCGGAAGCCTTGCGCCTCTCGCTCAATGTTCCGGCGGTCGACCTCATCGACCGCATCGGCCCGACCCGCTTCGCCGCACGCCTCGCGAACGCCGGGCTCGACCTGCGCCTGCCGCGCGGCGCGACACCGAACCTGTCGGTGATCCTCGGCGGCGTTGGCGTACGCATGGAAGACCTGGTCGGCGCCTATACCGCGTTCAACCGCCGCGGCATCGCCGGGCGCGTGCGCCTGCGCGGCGACGATGCGACGGTCGAGCGCAGGCTCCTCTCGGAGGGTGCCGCGTGGATCGTGCGCGACATCCTCGAAGCGAATCCCCGCCCGGGCTATGCGCCGGGCACGTTCGACCCCGGTACGCGTCCGCGCGTCGCCTGGAAGACCGGCACCAGCTACGGCTTCCGCGATGCGTGGGCGGTCGGCGCGACACGCCAGTACACAGTCGCGGTATGGATCGGGCGCCCGGACGGAACGCCGTTGCCCGGACAGTACGGCGCGGTGACCGCATTGCCATTGATGTTCCAGGTCGTCGACAGTCTGCCGCGCAACGCCTTGGGAGCGGCACCGGACCCGCCACCGGCCGCCGTGAGCGCAGTCGACGTCTGCTGGCCGCTCGGCCTCGCATTCGATCCGGCGCGCCCGGACCTGTGCCATCAGAAGCACGCCGCGTGGGTGCTCGACGGCGTGGTCCCGCCGACGCTGCCGGAGCGCGATTCGAACAGCTGGAGCGCGGGCCTCGTGCACCTGCGCGTCGACGCGCGCAACGGCGACCGCCTCAGTGGCGGTTGCACGCGCGAGCGCACGCGCGAAATCGACATTGCGCGCTGGCCCGCGCTCGCCTATCCATGGCTGCCGCGCGAGCTGCGTCGACGCGCCGCCCTGCCCACGCTCGCGCGTGGTTGCGCCGATGACGGCCTGGACGCAACCCAGCCGATCCGCATCGACGGCGTCGCCGAGGGCAGTGCGATCGCGCGCGCGCCGAACAGCAGCACGCCGGCGACCCTGCACCTGCGCGCGCTCGGTGCGGGCAGCGACGTGCTGTGGCTGATCAACGGCCGCCTGGTCGGCAGCACGCACGGCAGCGCCGCTTTCGAGCATGCCTTCGCGGAAACCGGCGTGCAGACCATCACCGCGCTCGCGACGACCGGCGCCTATGCGCAATTGCAGGTACGCGTGCTGCGCTGATGAAAGGTGGATTTGCCGAAACCGGTCCGTGGCGTGCCCATGTCGGCGGATTGCAATCCGGACGTGAAAGAATCCGGGTTCGTGCGCGGTCCTTGTGCAGGTAGCGACGCATTGCAGCGCAGCAATCGACGAACCGTTCACCGCCAGCGGTGAACCGAGCAATCGATTCGCGCCGCTCTGGGTCGAATACGCCGCGTTAACGCGAAAGCGACTAACGTAGGCCAAGCAAGACGCCGGCGCATCGGCGCAACCCAACGGGCGCAGCCCGAAGTCACTTACGGAGATCACTCGCATGTCCAGCAAGATCCGCAACACCCTCGGCGTCGCGATCGGCGCAGCGTTCATCGGTTCGCTTTCGCTGAGCCAGCTCGCCGCGGCCAGCCCGGCGTTCCAGGCCAGCGACCTTGCGTCGGGCTACATGCTCGCCGCAGCGGGCGAAGGCAAGTGTGGCGAAGGCAAGTGCGGCGTGGAGAAGATGGACACCAACAAGGACGGCAAGGTGTCGATGGAGGAAGCGAAGGCGGCGAAGATGGCCGACCTCGAGGAGCACTTCAAGGACGTCGACACCAATGGCGACGGCTTCGTCGACAAGGCGGAAATGAGCGCGCACCACGCCGCGATGAACAAGAAGGGCAAGGAAGCGTCCTGCGGTGCGGACAAGAAGAAGGCCGAAGGCTCCTGCGGCGGCGACAAGAAGAAGGCCGAAGGTTCGTGCGGCGGCGAAAAGAAGGCGAAGTCCGCGGAAGGTTCGTGTGGCGGCCACAAGGATGCCGAAGGCAGCTGCGGCGGCAAGAAGTAAGCAATGGGCAACCGGAGTCCAGCACTGCAAGGCGCCGGACTCGGCCTGCGGCGGGCCCTCATGGGCCCGCTGCGGGAACATTTCGCCGCCGCACCGACGGACGCGGCGATCGACTTCCTGGAAATCGCACCGGAAAACTGGATCGGTGTCGGCGGTCGGCTCGGGCGCGAACTGCGCGCGCTGACCGAACGTCATCCGTTCGTGTGCCACGGCCTTTCGCTTTCGCTCGGTGGCCCCGCGCCACTCGACGAAACCCTGCTCGTGCGCATCCGTCGCCTGCTCGACACGCACGGCATCGCGATCTATTCCGAGCATCTCTCCTACTGCTCCGACGACGGTCACCTGTACGACCTGATGCCGATTCCGTTCACCCACGAAGCGGTGCATGCGGTCGCGGCACGCATCCGCCAGGCACAGGACGTGCTCGGTCAGCGCATCGCGGTCGAGAACGTGTCCTACTACGCCGCACCGTCGCAGGCGATGCGCGAGATCGACTTCGTCAACGCGGTGCTCGCCGAAGCCGACTGCGACCTGCTGCTCGACGTCAACAACATCCACGTCAACAGCGTCAACCACGGCTACGATGCCGGCGCGTTCCTCGATGCGTTGCCGGGCGAGCGCATCGCCTACATCCACATCGCCGGGCACTACGTCGAGGCACCCGACCTGCTGGTCGACACCCACGGCGCGGCGATCATCGATCCGGTGTGGCAGCTGCTCGCACGCGCCTACCGCAACTTCGGCGTGCGCCCGACCCTGGTCGAGCGCGATTTTAATTTCCCGCCGCTCGCGGAGCTGGTCGGCGAAGTGCGCACGATCCGCTCGATCCAGTCGCAACACGATGTCGAGGCGCGCGATGTCCGCCGTGCCTGAAGCCGGCATCACGCGAGCGGCGCAGTACGCGTTCGCCGCGCATATCCGCGATCCGGAGCACGCGCCCGCGCCGGCCGATGTCGAACCGCGCCGCATGGCGGTGTACACCGAACTGTTCTACAACAACATCGAATCCCTGCTCGCGGCGAACTTCCCGGTGATCCGCCGCCTGCACGACGACGACGCCTGGCACCGGCGCGTGCGCGACTTCTATCGCGAGCACCGTTCGCACACGCCGCTGTTCACCGAGATCGCGCGCGAATTCATCCGCCACCTCGAACAGCGCGTCGAGGCAGGCGCCGACGATCCACCCTTCCTGCTCGAACTCGCGCACTACGAGTGGAGCGAACTCGCGCTCAGCCTCGACGAAGCCGAGATCGTCGCAGTCGACTGCGACGCGGAGGGTGACGTCCTGCAGCGCGTGCCGGTACTGTCGCCGCTGCTGCGCGTGCTCGCCTATCGTTACCCCGTGCAGCACATCGGCCCGGATTTCGTTCCGTCCGAACCGTCGCCGCAGCCGGTGCTGATCCTGCTCGTACGCGACCGCCACGACGAGGTCCGCTTCACCGAGATCGATGCACTGACCGCGATGTTGGTCGAGCGACTCGGCGCCAACAGGAATCTTTCCGGCCTCGCCTGCCTCGACGCGTTGCTGCATGAACTCGGTCGCGGCGGCGATGAAGCACTGCGCACCGGCGGCACCGACATCCTGCGTCTGCTGCGCTCGCGCGACGCGATCCTCGGGACGTTGCGCACGCCGACACGCGACGCGTAGGGCGGGTCGAGCGCGAAGCGCGAGTACCGCCGCAGTGTCGGCGCCTATCCCGTCGACTTGACCAGCAGATGCTTCGCCAGCGCGCCCTGGAAATGCGCGACACCACGCGCGAGGTGCAGCAGCGCGAACGGCAGCACGACACCGAGCAGCAGAGTGAACGGCAGCAGCACGATCGGCGGCACCACCGACTGGCCGTCGAGATAGATGCCACCCTCGATCACGCCCGATTGCGCGAGCAGCACCGCTACCGGTGCGGCGACCATGGCGATCGACACCGAAATGCCGGTCACCGCGATCGTGAAGTAGACGATGCCGAGCGGCAGCATCAGCACCATGTACAGCAGGGTCGACCAGGTGCGCGGATCGGTGAACATCGCAACCACGCGCTGGCGCCAGCCCAGCTCGCGGTCCTGGTACGGCGGTCGGCGCGGCATGCGCTCGCCGAGCATGACCTCGATGATGCGCCCTTCGACGAGGGCGAGTACGCGCACGGTGCCGAAGAACAATGCCGCGAACACGATGCCGAAGATCAGGATCGACAGGCCGATCGACAGCGAGACGCCGGTAACCGCCCAGACGAAGTAGAAGATGCCGGTCGCGAGCGAGAGCAGCATGTAGAACAGCGCCGCGTACGCGCGTGGATCCGCGGCGACGCCGAAGAAACGCCCGAGCGCACTGCGCCGCGGTGGCGGCGGCGGTGCGCGCAGCGCCTGCTGCACGACCTGCTCCTTGTCGACGTAGATCGCGGCGACTTCGTCGGGTGCACCGTAGCTGTTGGCGATCTTCGCCAGCACGTCGGCTTCGGGCTGGCCGGGGTTCTCGGCGAGCTCCGAGCGCAGGTGGTCCTCGGCATCGTACAGCGCGTCCTGCACCAGCGCCGGGTCGGCATTGCCGAGTGCGGCGCGCAATTGGTCGAGGTATTCGCGGATGGTCTTCGGCGTGCTCATGTGCCCTCCAGCACCGTATTGACGAAATCGCGCGTGGCGCTCCACGCGTAGCTCCACTCGTCGAGGACGCGACGCCCGAGTGGCGTGATGCGGTAGTAGCGGCGCGGCGGCCCGGCGACCGACGGCTCCACCTCGCTCGCGAGCAGGCCGGCGCCGTCGAGGTTGCGCAGCACCGGGTACAACGCACTCTGCTTGCCGCTCAGCACGCCTTCGCCGGTCTCGTCGAGCTGCTTGGCGATCTGGTAGCCGTACATCGGCTTCCTGGCGCGCGCCAGTACGGCGAGGAGCACCAGCGAAACGATGCCGGCGCTGAGTTCCTTGTGGAATTTCCACAGGTGCGTCTCGGTGTCGACCATCGCCTTGACCCTCAGCTCTTCATAGCCATGTGTGAAGCATAGTATTCAGTTGATACTAGTTGAACGGGCCGGAAGTCATGCCTCATGGCGGCGGGCGGCAGGTGGACAAATGCGACGACCACGGCAATGCTTCGACCTCCGTCTCCTTCGCACCCGTCGATGAACCCCAGCTCGTCCGCCACGGTCCAGCCTGCCGATCGCCTCGACGGCCTGCCGGACCCTGCCCGCCGCCTCGTTGCGGAAGTCAATTCCGCACTGCAGCGACGCGATGCCGCGACTACCCTGCAACGCCTTGCGGCGCTGCAGGCGATCGCGCCGCGGCATCCGGAGGTTCTTCGCCTGTGCGCTGCGGTGGCGCGCCTGCAAGGTCGCATCGAAGACGCGATCGGGTTGCTGCGCGAAGCGGTCGCCGCGCGCCCGGCGGATACCCTCGCGCGCACCAATCTCGCGCATCTGGTCGCCGAGAGCGCCCCGGAAATCGCGGTCGCCGAACTGCGCTGCTGCTGCGAACTGGAGCCGCAACAGTCCGTTCATCGGCTCGGGCTGGCGCAGATGCTCGACCGGAGCGGCGATGCCGAAGGCGCACGCGCCGTTCTCGACGAATGGTTGCAACGCGAACCGGGTGATGCGTCCGCACGCCTCGCCCTCGCGCGCGTATTGCAGACGCTCGGCCGCGGCGACGCGGCCGCAGCGGAATACCGGCGCCTGCTCGCCCAGGCGCCGGATGCGATCCCTGCCTGGTACGGCCTCTCGACCCTGCAGCGCCACGCGCTCGATGCGGACGACGTCGTCGCGATCGAACGCATCCACGCGCGCACCGATCTCGCCGAATCCGCGCGCGCATCGATCGGCTTTGCTCTGGCGCGCGCGCGCGAAGCCGTCGGTCGACATGCGGAGGCCTGGGATGCACTGGCGAGCGCGAATGCAGGCTGGCGCCGGCGCCAGCACTGGGACGCAGCCAGGTTCACGCATCATGTGCAGTCCGTGCTAGGCGCCTTTGCCGACCGCCCGCGCGCCGAGGGCGATCGTTCGCGCGGCAGCGGCCTCGTGTTCATCATCGGCCTGCCGCGCTCGGGCTCGTCGATCGTCGAGCAGATCCTCGCCACGCATCCGGACGTCGCCGCCGGCGGCGAACTCGAACACGCGACCGGGATCATCCGCGGTGAATCGGAACGCCGCGAACAGGATTTCCCCGGCTGGGTCGCCTCCACGGACGAGCGCGATTGGACCCGGCTCGCCCACGCGTATCTCGCGCGCGTCGAAGCACGCCGCGGCGCGCAACGCGTGTTCACCGACAAGAACCTGATGAACTGGCTCTACATCGGCGCATTGCGAGCGATGCTGCCGGGCGCACGCTTCATCGATTGCCGGCGCGATCCGCTCGAAAACTGCATCGCCTGCTACCGGCAGATGTTCTCCAGGGAACTCGGCTTCACCTACGACCTGGACGAGTTGGTCGCATTCTGGCGCGACTACGACCGCGCGATGCGCCATTGGCGGGCGCTGCATCCGGAAGCGATCCATGAAGTCGTCCACGAGCAAATGGTGGCCGCACCCGAGGCCGGCATCCACCGCCTGCTCGAGTTCTGCGGCCTGCCGTTCGACGAGCGTTGCCTGCGCTTCCACGAATTCGAGCGCGGCGTGCGCACGCTCAGCGCAGACCAGGTACGCGAACCCTTGCGCGCGGACACCGCGCGCGCGCATCTGTACGGCTCGAAGATCGATCGCCTGCGCGCGCTGATCGCGGGGGCCGGCGAAACGCGCGATCGCCGCTGACGCAGCAGCCGCGCGTTCAGCCCGGAGCGTCCTCCGCGGCGACGTCCGCCTCATCGGCATCCGCGACGAAACGGCCCTGACCGTCCAGCTCGGCGAACAGGCCGCCCAACGCAACCAGTTCCGCGTAGCGGCCCTGCTCCACGAGCTCGCCGTTCTTCAGCACGAGGATGAGGTCGGCATTGCGCACGGTCGACAGGCGATGCGCGATCACGAAGGTCGTGCGGTTGTCGGTGAGCTTGGTCAGCGCGCGCTGGATGCGCGCCTCGGTCGCATTGTCGAGCGCGCTAGTCGCCTCGTCGAGAATGAGGATCGGCGCGTCCTTCAGCATCGCGCGCGCGATCGACAGGCGCTGGCGCTCGCCGCCGGACAGCGAGCGGCCACGCTCGGCCACGAGGGTCGCATAGCCTTCCGGCTTGACCACGATGAAGTCGTGCGCCTCGGCCGCGCGAGCGGCCGCCTCGAGTTCCTCCTGGCTTGCGTCGGGATCACCGATGCGCAGGTTGTCGGCGATCGAGCGGTAGAACAGCCCCGGGTCCTGGAATACGACCGCGATGTTGCGGCGCAGGGAATTGAGATTCACGTCGCGGATGTCGACACCGTCGATCGTGATGCGCCCCTCGCTCGGATCGTAGGTTCGATAGAGCAGGCTGAGCGCGGTCGTCTTGCCGGCGCCGGTCGGTCCGACCAACGCGACGGTGCCGCCCGCGCGGACGCGGAAACTCAGGTGCTTGAGTGCCGGGTGCGAGACGTCGTAACCGAACGAGACGTTCTCGAACGCCACTTCGCCACGGATCGGTGGCAGGTTCGGCGCACGGGCGTCCTCCTGCAGGATCGCCGGCGTGTCGAGCACCGCGAAGAAATCACCGAGTGAATGGGTCTGGAAGAACAGGCTCGACACGAATCCGGCGAACTGCTCGAGGCGCCCGATCAGCATCATCGCGAAACCGACGAAACTGACGATGGCGCCGACCGTGACCTCGCCCTTGATGTTGAGCGAGGTGCCGAGCGTGAAGATCGCGACGATCGTCAACGTGCTCGCGGCGCGATTGGCGACCGACAGCCAGGCCCAGCCGCGCAGTACCGGATACTGGGCCGCGAGCGCACGGCGCATCATTTCGCGCACGGCGGCGACCTCGGCTGCCAGGCGCGTGAAGCTCTGCACCACCAGCACGTTGCCGAACACGTCGCCTGCTCGCTCGGAGATCTCGTGGTGCAGCTCCTCGACTTCGCCTTGCGCCTTGTGCGTCTTGCGCATCGCGATCGCGTTGAACACCGCGAAGCTGACCATCAGCAGGATCATCAGCAAGGCCAGCTTCCAGTTGATGTGCAGCGCGAGCGGCACCATCACGATGATCGACAACAGCGTCGCCAGGTGTTCGCGGAAGAAGCCGAGCCAGAGTCCGAACAGGTTGCTGCTGCCGCCGTGCATGATGCGCAACAGGCGCCCGGTGTGGTGCTGGCCGTGGAATGCGAGCGGCAGCGCGATCGCATGCTCGAAGAAGCTCGCGATCGCGGCCTGGCGCCTGCGATGGGCGAGGCGGTCCGCGTACAGCGACACCCACACGCTCGCGACGACACCGCCGAGGCCGACCCCGGCCCACGACCAGATCAGGCGCCAGGCGCCGTGCTTTTCGGGCGCCGCGAGCGCGTCGACGACTTTTCCGAACAGCCACGGTTCAAGAAAGTACACGCCGGCCAGTGCGAGATTGGCCAGGGCCAGCGTGATCGCCAGCCACTTTTCCGGCGCGAGCAGGGCGATGACGCGGAAATAGATGCGTAACAGCGACACGTGGGTCCCTCCGCAGACGCACGAATCCTAGCAAACGGCGACGCCGGGACCGGCAAACTATGCCAATGCGGCGGACCGGGCGAGAATGGCCGTCCCTGCCCCGCGGATTCCGCAATGAACCTTCGACTCGCCCCATTCGCCCTGCTGCTCCTCGCCGGTTGCGCCAGCAACCCACCCCATGCGCCCGGAGAATCGCCAGCCTCCGGCAACGAGACGATCGAGCTCCCGCGCGCGCAGATCAGTTATGAAGAGACGCCCGGCCGCGACGCCGCAACCGTCGCGCGCATGCGCGCGGCACCGGCGCCTGCGAGTGCGCAGGTCGACGCCGCCGCGGACGACGATGAGAACCGGCTGTCGGCCCAAGGTTACGTGCGCATCGGACGCACCCGCATGCCGGTCCAGTTGATCGGTCGGGACCGCGAAGCGGACGCGCGCGCCGAGGCGTCGCGCCAGGCCAGCGTGATCGGTGCGGAACGCGTGCTGCTCGACCCTCCGCGTGGCGTCGACGGGGCCGCATGGATCGCTGACTACTACGTACGCTTCAAGCTGCCGTTCGGCGCGACCTTTCGCGACCTGCGCGCGCAGGAACGCACGACGCTCGCGGCGGACGGCGGCGTCGCGATCGGCACCGTCATCGGCGGTACGCCCGCGTCACGCGCGAACCTGATCCCCGGCGACTACGTGCTCGCCGTCGACGGCAAGTCAATCACCGATCGCGCGGATTTCCAGGATCGCCTCAAGCGCAGCGCCGGGCGCTCGGTAACGCTGACCGTGGTGCGCAACGGCGAAACCCTGCAACGGGTCGTGCGCCTCGGCACGATGACCGACGGCAAGGACTGACGCACGGGGATCCGGCGCGAGGTCGCGCCGGATCGAAGTTCCTGTCAGGGGCCGCAGTCGCGGGTCGGCACCTGCGCCTGCACGGTCGCGTCGATGCCCTCCGGCAGGACGATCTCCAGCGCGATGCCGGAACCGTCGAGCAACAGCACCGACTGGTCGCCACTCGTCGCGACGCCGAGCGTCAGCGTCGCACGCGCGACGGTGGTCGCCCAGGCGGTCGCATGCTCGACGCCCGACTTGTCGGTCGCCACGACCCGCACGCGCGGCGCCGTACCGACATTGAGGCGCTCGACGCGCAGGGCCGCGCCGTTCGCCGCATGCGCGACGAGCACCACATCGATCGCCGCGCTGGCTGTCGCAGGCAGTGCGAAGGCGCGGGTGGCGGTGAGGTCGAAGCGCTGCTGGACGCTGCCGGCAGGCGTGCAGGCAACCATGGCGGTATCGTCCACCGATTCGGCGCCATCGCCGTAGGGCACGTCCATGCCGGTGCGCATGATGACCATCACATCCTGGTCGGTAGCGCTGGCCGAACCCGCTCCGGTGACGTTGACCGTATAGCCGATGCCGCCGCCGCTCGCATCCAGGCGTACCGGCGAAGTCACGATCCAGGTCAGAGTACGGCCGATCGGCAGCTTCACATTGTTGTCGTTCAGCGCCCCGTTGCCGCTCGCCGCGCACGTCGCCCCGCCACCGGCGCCCTGGCAAGTCCAGGTCGTCGACGCGACATCGAGCTGCGGTGGCGAAACATTGCTGACGCTGACACCGGTCGCGTCACCGTTGCCGTCGTTGGTGATCGTGACGATGTAGTTCAACAGCATCCCGTAGTGGACGTAACTGCGGCCGTCGCTGACGGTCACACTCAGGTGCGCCTGCGGCGCCGGGCAACTGATCGCAACATTGGTGACATCGCTTCCCGCGATCGTGCCGCTGCCGTTCGCGACCGTGCAGACCTGGGTCGGTCCGGTCGGTTGCTGCGCGATCGTCACCGCGTATGCGGAGAGATCGTCGATCGGCTGGGCGAACACGAAGCTGCCATTGGCGCCGATCAGCAAATCGTTGCCGCCGTTGAGGCGCAGTACCAGCGCGGATCCGACCAGGCCGCTCACCGAGCCGCCGACCGTATGACGATCGATCGCGAAGTGCGCGACGACCGTGCAATCGGAATTGATCGCATTCGTCGTGTAGGTCGTGTTGCCGACGCCCGACAGCGTACCGTTGCAGGTGCCGTCGACGCTGGCGACGTGGTGGCTGGCCGCAGGTGCCAATGTGAACACCGTCGTTGCGCCATGGTTGACCAGCTGCGGCGTCGACGGCGTGATCGTGCCGTTGCCGCCCGCGACGCTCGGCGTCACCGTGTGCTGGTCGATCGTGAAGTGCGCAACCACCGTGCAATCAGCGTTGATTGTATTCGTCGTGTAGGTCGTGTTGCCGACGCCCGACAGCGTACCGTTGCAGGTGCCGTCGACGCTGGCGACGTGGTAGTTCGCCGAAGGCGCGAGCGTGAA